>FSWJ01000870.1_pt1 | contig 12589 bp, 11 predicted proteins | sample 1637851 | NCBI WGS metagenome assembly FSWJ01 (sample SAMEA3914789, study PRJEB12502) | metagenome | biome: forest; material: soil | place: Canada | collected 2011-07-03 | depth 0.3 m | reverse complement strand
CGTCGCCGGCTGGGCACCCGCGGCCGTCGAGTCGAAGGCCGCGAACGCCCGCGTCGTTGTTCTCGCCCATATGGTCATGGCCGCCGCCCTCGGCTCGGCAGCGCGGGTGATCGCGACCAGCAAGTGGACGGCGTCCGAACTGATCCGACTCGGGATGGTGGATGAGCGCCGCGTGACGGTGGCGGTGCCCGGAGCGGTCGACGGGCCGGTCGCCCGCGGTGCCGCAGGCGAGCTGCTCTGCGTCGGCGCGGTCGCCCCGCACAAGGGGCAGGACATCCTGCTCGACGCCCTCGAGCGGTTGCGCGGCTTCGAATGGACCTGCACGGTCGTGGGCTCGTTGGAGACGGATCCGACCTTCGCCAAGCGGATCGCGACCGGCGCCGCGCCCTTCGGATCGCGCGTTCGGATGCCGGGCGTGCTCCACTCCGAGGCGCTGCAGGCGGCATATCAGTGTTCCGGCCTGCTGGTCGCGCCGTCCCGTGCCGAGAGCTTCGGGATGGCGATCGCCGACGCCCGCCGACGGGGCCTGCCGGTCATCGCCGCGGCGGTCGGAGGCATCCCGGAGGCGGTCGCGGGCGGAGGAGCGGTCCTGGTGAGGCCCGACGACCCCGTCGCTCTCGCGTCGGCCCTGGAGCAGTGGATGACCGATCCGGCCCTGCGTGCGCGCCTGCGCACAGAGGCTGCCGACGCGCGCGCGCGGTCGCCGCGCTGGTCGGACACCGTCGCGCGCATCGACCGGGTTCTGGCGGCGGCATGAACGCCCTTCCCCTCGTGACCGCGGACTGGCTCGCCCTGCGCGCCCGCGCCGACACCGCTGCGCGGTCCGTGCGTCTGGCGGCCGCGGCAGCGCGATTGGTCGGCCCCGGTCCGCTGGTGGTGCACGATTTGGGAAGCGGAACGGGCGCGATGATGCGCTGGCTCGCCCCGCGACTGCCCGGACCGCAGGCCTGGGTGCTGCACGACGCGGATCCCGCGATCCTCCGGCAGGTCGACGCCCGATCGGCGCTGGACGAGTTCGGGCTGCCGGTCACGGTCCGCACCCGGGTGGAGCAGCTCTCCGAGCTCCCCATCCGGGCCTTCGCCGGCGCGTCGCTGGTGACGGCATCGGCGCTGCTCGACGTGGTGACCCGGGACGAGGTGCGCGCGGTGGTCGACGCCTGCGTCGCATCCGGCGTGCCCGCTCTGTTCAGTCTGACCGTGGTCGGGCGCGTGCGGCTCAACCCGCGTCACGCGGCCGACAGCGCCATCGGGGAAGCGTTCAACGATCATCAGCGCCGGCTCGTCGACGGACGACGGTTGCTCGGCCCGGACGCCGGCAAGATCGTGCGGAGGCTCTTCGCCGACGCGGGGTGGCGGCTGCGGACGGATCGCACCCCCTGGCGACTCGGTGCGGACGACGACGAACTGATCGCGGAGTGGCTCGACGGGTGGGTCGAGGCTGCCGTCGAGCAACGCCCCGAACTGCTGCCGCGCGCGACCGAATACCGGCGGCTCCGGGATGCCGACGTTGCGCGCGCGCGGCTCCGGGTGACGGTGCAGCATCAGGATGTGCTCGCGTGGCCGCGCTGAGGGCGTCGTCGCGGATGCGGCGCCTGCTGCAACTCGGCTTCGGTGCCGCTGTGGTGGTGGGCACGATCGCCGTCGTCGGCACCGGGCCCCTCGTCCGCGGGGTGCTGGCGATCTCGCCGGGCACGATCCTCGCCGCCGCCCTGCTCACCGCGGTGGCGACATCCGCGGCCGCGTGGCGCTGGCGTGCCGTCTCGGCGGAGCTCGGGCTGCCGATGGGGTGGACCGCCGCCATGGCCGCGTACTACCGCTCCCAGTTCCTCAACACCGTGCTGCCCGGGGGCGTGATCGGAGACGTGCACCGCGCATACCGTCACGGTCGCCGGGCCAGAGACATGCCCATCGCGGCGCGTGCCGTCGCCACCGAGCGCGCCGCCGGGCAGGTGGTTCAGTTCGGGCTGACCCTGGTGATCCTCGTGGCCCTTGGGCTCGCCGGGCCGCTGGCAGGATGGCTCACCGCGCTGGCGTGGGTCGCCGCCGGGGTCGCCGTCGTGGTTCTCGTCACCCTGGTCGTCGCCGTCGCGACCCTCCGCGGTCGGCGGATGCTGCGGCGCGAACTGTCGCTGCTGCGAAAGGTCTTCGGATCGCCGCGGGCGTCGATCGCGATCGTCGCCTCATCCGTCGTGGTCGTCGCAGCGCACTCGGCGACGTTCGTCGTCGCCTGCCTCGCCGTGGGCATCCATGCCTCACCGCGCGAGCTGGTCGCCCTGGCCATGATCGCGCTCGCCGCCGGGTCGTTGCCGATCAATATCGGGGGATGGGGCCCACGAGAAGCCGCCTCCGCGTCGGCGTTCGCCGTGATCGGCCTGGGCGCGGGGGCCGGCCTCGCCGCCTCCACCACGTTCGGAGTTCTGACGGTCATCGCCGTGCTGCCCGGAGCGCTGGTCCTGGTCGCGGATCGGATCCCGGCCCGCCGCCCCATTGTCCACGCCCGCCCTGAGGAGAGCACCGCATGAGCGAACGACCGTACGTCACGCTGAGTTGCGCCATGTCGATCGACGGCTACCTCGACAGCGCTGAGCCCCGCCGGCTCGTGATGTCGAACGCCGCCGACCTGGACCGCGTCGACGGTGTGCGCGCCGAGAACGACGCGATCATGGTGGGCGCCTCCACGGTGCGCCGCGACGATCCCCGGTTGCTCGTCAAGAGCGCGGAGCGCCGGCGGTTGCGCCGCTCCGCCGGCCTCATCGACTCGCCGACCAAGGTGACCGTGACCTCCAGTGGCGAGTTGCCGCTCGACGCCGAGTTCTTCGCGACCGGGGACGGGCCCCGGATCGTCTACAGCCCACAGCCCAGGGCACGTCGACTTCAGGCCAGACTCGGAACTCGGGCGACGGTCGTCGGTCTCGGCGATCGCGTCACGATGGGCCGGGTGCTCGACGACCTCGCCGGTGAGCACGGGGTGCGGCGCCTGATGGTGGAGGGCGGCGGCACCCTGCTCACCCAGTTCCTCGCCGACGACCTGGTGGACGAACTGCACCTGGTGATCGCGCCGCTCTTCGTGGGCGAGGCGCGAGCGCCGCGCGTCGTCGGTCCCGCTCGGTTTCCCTGGACGGCCGCACGACGGGCGGAGCTCGTCGACACCCGCCAGATCGGCGACGTCGTGCTGCTGCGGTATGCGCTGTCGACCCGCTTCGGCGGCATCCGACCCGCCGTCCCCTTCGTCCCGTTGTCGGTGGAGGCGCGGTGAGCGCCACCCAGCGCCGCACGTCACCGCACGGGCCCTGGCGCGGACGGGTCGCCCTGGTGGTCGCCGTCGTCCTCCTGGTCGCGGTTCCCCTGGTCCCCGGTGCGCTCGCCCAGGGGTCACCGGCGGCCCTGGTCCGACTGCCGGTGGAGTCGATCGCGGTCGTCCTCGTGCTCTCCCTGCTGCCGTGGCCGCCGGTGCGCCGCGTTGTCGCCCTGGTGTATGGGCCGTTCGTGGTGGTCGCGCTCGTCTTCGCGGGGCTCGACGCGGCTTTCGAGTTCGCCCTCGGCATCCACTTCGACGCGAGCGACTGGCCGCAGGTGAACGACGGCTTCGGCGTGGTCGAGAACTCGATCGGAACCCCGGCGGCGTTCGCGGTGCTGGCCCTGCTGGCGGTGGTCGCCGTGGCGACGGCGGCCGCGCTCGCCTGGGCGGCGCTGCGGGTCGACGCCGCGATCCGCCGGCACGGCAGGCGCGGATCCTGGGCGGTGTCGTCGGTGACCGCCGTGTGGATCGTCGCCGCCCTGGCGGGGTCGCAACTGGTCGCCGGCCAGCCGGCCGCGGCATCCGCGTCGATCGATGCCATCGCCTCGGCCTCCTCGCAGGCCTCGGCGACCCTGAGCGCGCAGGCCGACCTGCCGCACGAGATCGAGACCGATCCCTACGCGAAGGTGCCGTCATCCGATCTGCTGACCGCGTTGAAGGGCAAGGACGTCGTCATCGCGTTCATCGAGAGCTACGGGCAGGTGGCCGTGCAGGGCACGAGCTTCTCGGACGGCGTGGATCAAGTGCTGCGAGATGGCGGCGCGCAACTCACGGCCGATGGCTACTCGGCGCAGAGCGCGTTCCTCACCTCGCCGACCTTCGGCGGCATCAGCTGGCTCGCGCACTCGACGCTGCAGTCCGGTCTGTGGATCGACAAGCAGCCCATCTACAACAAGCTGATCAGGAGCACCCGGTTCACTCTGAGCGACGCGTTCCGCAACGCCGGATGGAACACGGTCAGTGATGTGCCCTCCGACACCCAGCCGTGGACATTCGGGACATCGTTCTACCACTACGGCACGCTGCTCGACACCAACAATGTCGGATACCTCGGCCCGTCGTTCGGCTACGCACGGATCCCCGATCAGTACACCTGGAAATACTTCTCCGACCACGAGCTCGCCGGGCCGCACCAGCCGGTCATGGCCGAGATCGACCTCGTCTCGTCCCACACGCCGTGGGCGCCGCTGCCGAAGCCGGTGCCCTGGTCGCAGATCGGCGATGGCTCGATCTACGGCCCGCAGCCGGCCGAGGGCGAGTCGGCGAGCACGGTCTGGCAGGACCCGAAACGGGTCCAGGCCGCATACGGGCAGTCGATCGAGTACTCGCTCGGCGCGATGTTCTCGTTCCTGCACAATTACGACGACCCGAATCTGGTGGTCATCGCGCTCGGCGACCACCAGCCCGCGACGATCGTCAGCGGGGTGGGGGCGAACCACGAGGTGCCGATCAGCATCATCTCGAAGGACCCGTCCGTATTCCGGGCGATCTCCGGATGGCACTGGCAGAACGGGGTGCTCCCGACATCCGAGGCCCCGCTCTGGAAGATGAGCGCGTTCCGGGATCGATTCCTCGGCGCGTTCAGTCCGAAGGCCGGGTAGGCGCTCCGAGCGAGCGCACCGTTGCGCGAGTTCATCCGCCAGGATGGGTCCGTGCCGCCCGTGAACCCGTTCCTGTATTTGCAGCGCAATGCCGACGCCGATCCGAGCGGCGTCTTCTCGCGATCGGTCGACCAGACGATGACCAACGCGGAAGCCGTGGTCTCGGTCAAGAAGCTGGCGTTCGAACTCCGTCGATTGGGGGTGCGGGCGGGGGATGTGATCGCGCTCGAGCTTCCCGACCAGCTCGCCGTGCTGTTCACCGAAGCCGCGTATCACGAGGGAGCCATCACGACGATCCTTCCGGCGGGCTACGTCGCCGACGGGTCATTCCCGTTGGATTGGACCTTCTCCCGTCGCCCGGCCGGGTCGCAGAAGGATGACCGTTTCGTCTCGGTGACCTCCCGTTTCTTGCATCAGGTCGATGAGAATCCCTACGGGATCAGTCCCAGCGAGAACTCGCCCGACACCGTGCGGATCGTGTTCTCGAGCGGGACGACGGGCACCCCGAACGTCATCCCGCTCAGCCGCCGCGCGATGCAGTCGTTCGACGATGCCTTGGAGACATGGTTCCAGGGAGACCCGTTCCTCGTGCTGATGGACTTCGGCACGCCCTGGGGGTTCGGCGGCTTCTACCTCAGCGTCAAGGGCGGTCGTCCGTTCCTGTGCGTCGGGGGAGCGAGTCCCTCCTCGCTGGTCCGGCTCGCCGACGAGAATGCGGTGACCTCAGTGAAGGGGTCGCCGGCGCAGATCGCCGGCCTCGTCGATGAGCTGGAGTCCGAGGGCAGGACTCTGCCGAGCGTCCAGACCGTCTTCGTCGGGGGCACGGTGATGCCGCCCGGGGTCGCCGACCGCACGCGGCGCTCGATGGCCGACTGCGAGATCTACAGCATGTACGGGTCGACCGAGGCGACGATCGCGACGAGTCGGCGCTACGACTCGGACGATCCGTCCGACGCGGGTCGCGTTCTTCCCGGCTCGACGATCGAGATCGTGGACGACGACGACCGTCCGCTTCCCCTGGGCAGCCCCGGACGGATCCGTCACCGGAGCCCGGGCATGATCCACGAGTACCTCGGCAATCCCGAAGCCAGCGCCCGCGCGTTCCGTGACGGCTGGTTCTACTCGGGAGACCTGGGTTTTCTCCGGGCCGACGGCGGTCTCACCCTGACCGGTCGCGAGTCGGAGGTGCTCAATGCGGGAGGCGTGAAGGTCGACCCGAATCGGCTCGACCATGCGGCGCTCAGGCGGCCGGGCGTCCTGGACGCCTGCAGCTTCGACTATGAGACAGCATCCGGCCTGAGGCGGATCGGGCTGGCGATCGTGGCCGAGGACGCGTTCGACGTCGAGGAACTGGTCACGTCATTGGCGGCGGAGTTCGGACCCGCCGCCCCGACCCTGATTGCGCGCGCCGCCGTGATCCCCCGCAACGCGATGGGCAAGCCGATGCGGCGGACTCTTGCCGAGGAGTACCGCGAGGACTGACTCAGTTCGTGCGCCTCCGACGTGCGGCCAGCACGAGGATCCCGGCTCCCACGACCAGAGCGCCGACCGAGAGGGGTACGACCGCCGGGTTGATATCGATTCCGGTGGCCGCGAGCGCGGGGGTCCATTTGGCGAAGTAGGTTGTCGAGCTGGTGACCGCAGCCGAGAAGTCCGCGGGAATGGTGAGCCCGGGATCGGTGAACCATCCGCCGAACTGGAAACCGGTGGCCGTCGGGTCCGCCGGCTTGGTGGCCATGGTGCCGGCGATGATGGTCTGCGCCGCAGGCGTGGTGCCGTGGCCGTTCGCATCGAACGTGAGCGTCACCGTGGCGGCATTCCAACGGATCACGACGACCCCGTCCGCTCCCTGGCGCAGCGTAAGTGTCTGGGTCACGTCGATGCCGCCGCCACCCCCGCCGCTGTTGGCGAGCGGAGCCGTCAGGGCGGTCGAGGTCGCATCGGATGGGCCGCCGCCTCCGCAGGTAGCCAAGCCTCGAATCGCGCCCGTCCCTCCATTGGCGGCCCGCCCGGCGGCGCCTCCGCCACCGTAGCAATCCGTGTCTCCGCTGAACAGGGACGATGCCGCCGCGAGCGAACTTACGACGATACCAGCGCCGCCGTTGGCGGAACTCGCGATGCCGCCCGCACCGCCTCCGCCGACAATGGAACCCGTCGCGCCGGCGTTTCCGTTGCCGCTGGCGCCGCCCACCGCCGGGGTCGACGTCACCGTACTACCGGGCGACGCGTCGGAACCGTTCCCTACCGTCGCGGTCGTGATTCCATCCGATACCGTCCCGGACGCTCCGGGCGCCGCGACCTTCACCGTCATCGGAGAGGTCGTGCCGCTGAAGTCCACGACCTTGACCTCGCCGCCACCTCCGGCCGCCGCGTATCCCACGCTGGTCACGGGTTGATCTGCACCGTTCCCGCCTGCCCCGACGAGCAGGACCTCGAGCTTGGTCATCGTGGCCGTGGGAGTGAATGTCGAGGTGCCCGAAGTGAATGTCTGCTCGCAGATTCCCCCGGAGATGAGGGAGCCCGTGGCGCCGCAGGCCGGTGTTGCTGCGCTGGCCGGCGACGCGCCCAGGAAGACGCTCGAGACACCTCCCGCGACGATCGCGGCAATCGCTGCGGACGTCCGGCGGATCGTCGGCTTCATCAGGCTCCAAACGGCATCGGGTTGGTCGGGTCAGCGTAGACTCACGCGGCTGACTGAGAGTATGGCAGACGGAGCCGCGGGGGATCGTTGCGGGTCATACCGAGATCCCGGGCGTCACCGCGGCTCGATCAACTCCACACCCAGCCAGTCGGCCAGCTCGCCGATCTCAGCGCGGACCATCTCGAGTTCCTCCACGTCCAGTCCGGTGAACTCGTGCACGGCCGCGACGCCGAGCAGCTTCTTGTTGCGATCGACGGTGGCTTCCAGCATCCCGACGAAGCGGTCGCCGATCAGTATCGGGTGGGCGAATAGCCCGTAGCGACGCTGCGGCTTGGGCTTGAACTGTTCCAGCACGTAGTCGAACTCGAAGATGTCGTGCAGGCGCGGCCGGTCGAAGAGCATCCCGTCGTAGGGGCTGAGGAACGCGACGCGACCCCCGTCGTCCTGTTCGAGGGCGGCGACCGCCTCGGGATCGACGCGCCACTTCTGCGTCATCCCCTCGATGACGGCCGGCTCTCCTGCCTGGCCCACCGGCGTCCACGGCGACGGCCGCTTGGCGATGCCCGCCGCCTTCAGGCGTCGCTCGTCGAGCAGCCGCGCGGCGTCGTCGTCGGTGAACTCCGGCAGGTCGTCGGGGTAGACGCGCTCGGCGAGGTCCCAGCGGCGGTGGCGACCCTCGCGGCCCGAGATCGCGGCGACGCCCTGCCTGCTGAGGAAGTCGAGCATGATCGGGACCTGATTCGCCCCCGACCACCCGTCGGGCGGGCGGCTGAGCTGCGCCGTGTCGTCGATGTCGCTCGCCAGCAGCGGGCCGTCGGCGCGGAGGCGGGCAATGACATCCCTCCGGAAGCGGTCGTTGGCTTCGAGCCACTGCTTCGTGCTCTCGCGTCGCGGCCACTTCCTCATCGCGGGGAGCATCAGCGGCAGCAGGCCGATCGGCCGGAACGCCCCGTCGAACTCGAACAGAAGGCGGTCGCGCTCGACGGCCTTCTTGAGCTGCCCGGGCTCGTAGGCGTATCCGATGCGCGACCACAGGATGGTGTGCTCGGCCGGCGCGATCACGGCGGTCGGATCGATCTTGATCGCGCCGAGCTGCTCTGCCACCTCCACCACGTCGCCGGGCCGGACGGCGTCGAGCAACTGGGCGCGCACCGCGATGCGCCGCGCCTGGTCGCGGGTGAGCTGGTGCACCGTCACCATTCCGGCAGGCTAGCTGCTCGGCTGCATCCAGCTCAGCATGGCGGCCATCCGCTCGGGGGTGATGCTGTCGGCCATCTCGGTGCCGATGTCGTGGATGCTGATCTCCCGCAGCGACGTGCGCCACGCCTGCTCGCCGGCCAGCATCGCGCGGGCGATCGGGCAGCTTTGACGACATTCCTCGGGAGGCGCCCCCACCGGCCCGCGCTGCCGGATCTCGGTGCACTCGAACATCGGGGCCGGGCCCTCGATCGCCAGCACGATGTCGAGCACGCTGATCTTGTCCGGCGATCGGGTGAGCACATAGCCGCCGGAATTGCCCTGCACCGACGTCACCAATCCGGCGCGGGAGAGCGCCTGCAATTGCTTGGCGAGATAACTGGCCGAGACGTCGGTCATTTCAGCGAGTTTGGCGGCCGGAACCGGGCGTGCGATGCCGCTCAGGGCGACGCAGCAGTGCAGCGCCCACTCGACTCCGGCGGAGATCTTCATCCCGGAATGCTACTTGACTCGGACACGTCATGTCCGAGTAGAGTGAACATGGACACAAGATGTCCGAGTTGGATGGAGTGGTTCTCATGCGCGCCGGCCTCACCGACCGTGCCGCGGCCGCCCTCGGCCGCACGCGACTGGGCGGTGCCCTGCGCCGCACTCGCGACGAAGCCCGAGGGCGCCGCCTGCAACCCACCTGGACCAGCCTGCTCGGCGCCGTGTCGATGGGCTCCGCTGCCGTGCTGCTCGTGACCGGCGTCATCCTGATGTTCTTCTACGTACCCTCCAGCGAGCAGGTCGTCTACCAGGGCGGGTACGCGCCGTTGCACGGTGCCACCGTCTCGAAGGCCTTCGCGTCGACCCTGGGGCTGTCGATGGATGTTTCGGGCGGACTGCTGCTGCGGCAGGCGCACCACTGGGCCGGCCTGCTATTGCCGGCCGCGCTCATCCTGCAGCTGATGACGACCTTCTTCTCGGGCGCGTTCCGCGGCCCGCGGCGCTGGGCATGGGCGTTGCTCGTGCTGCTGATCGTGGCGGTGCTCGCCGACGGATGGAGCGGCTACGCGCTGCCCGACGACCTGCTGTCGGGAACCGGGCTGCGCATCGTGCAGGGGATCGTGCTCGCCATCCCGCTGGTCGGCACCTGGATCTCGGTGCTGCTGTTCGGCGGCGGCTTTCCCGGGACCATCATCGAGAACCTCTATCCAGTGCACGTCGCGATCGTCCCGGTCGTGATCGCCGCCCTGCTCATCCTGCGCGCCCGGGTGGCGTGGCGCGCAGGACCGACCCGCATCCCGGTTGCGCGCCCGCGCGCACCGCGGCCGATCCCGGTCGCCACGGCCGCCGGCCGGTCGATCTCTGTCGCGTCGATCACCGCCGGCATCCTGCTGCTCATGGGAGCCGCGGTCACGATCAGCCCGGTCTGGTTGTCCGGCCCGTCGGATCCCGGCTCGGCGTCGGCGGGAAGCCAGCCCGACTGGTACACCGGCTTCCTCGACGGCGCGCTGCGCCTGGTGCCGCCCGGCTGGGAGGTCGAGTGGCTCGGCCGCACCTGGACGCTCGCGGTGCTCGTCCCGCTTGCCGTGATCGGCGCCTTCGTGATCGCGGTGCTCGTGCATCCGTGGCTCGAGCGCTGGCTCACCCGCGACACCAGTGACCCGACGCTGCTCGACCGGCCGCGCAACATGCCCGCGCGCACCGGACTCGGCGTGGCCGCGCTGGTGTTCTACGGCACCCTGTGGGGCGCGGCGAGCGCCGACGTGCTGTCCCATCTGCTTCACCTCGATCTCGAGATCGTCATCGTGACCTTCCAGGTGCTGCTGTTCGCCGGGCCCGTGCTCGGCTTCGCGGTGACCCGCCGCATCGCCCTCGGGCTGCAGGCGCGCGACGCCGAGCAGCTCGCCCACGGCTACGAGACCGGGCGCATCGTCCGGCTGCCCGGCGGCGACTACGAGGAGATCCACCGCAACCTGGATGCCGAGACGGCTCGGGCGCTCGGCACGCGGGCGGTGACCGAGGCGGTCCCGACCCGTCACGGCGACGGGTGGCGCTCGCCGCTGGACGTGCTGCGGGTGTCACTCGCCCGCTGGTACGCGCGCGATGCCCGCCGGTCGACCCCTCACGCTGCCCCGGCAGCTTTGGAACGGTCGATGGCGGGGAGTGAACGACAGCCGTCGCCGGTTACCGGCAAGATGGCGGAGTGACCCGCCGCGCCATCATCCTGTTCGCTGCTTTGGGCATCGCGTGGGGCATCCCCTACCTGCTGATCAAGGTCGCGGTCGCGGAGTTGGAGCCGGGAATGGTGGTGCTGGCGCGCTGCGCGCTCGGTGCGCTCATCCTGCTGCCCCTTGCGCTCGCGCACCGGCAGGTGCTCGTGGTGCTGAAGCGCTGGCGGCCGCTGCTGGCCTACACGGTGATCGAGATCGTGATCCCCTGGATCTTCCTGAGCACGGCCGAGCAGAAGCTGCCGAGCTCCACGGCGGGGCTGCTGATCGCCGCCGTGCCCCTGGTCGGCGTGGCGGTGGCCGTCTTGTTCGGCAGGCCGGCTCGCCTGTCGCTCGGCAACTGGCTGGGGATCGTGGCCGGCATGCTGGGCGTCGCTGCTCTGGTCGGCCTGGATGTCGCCGGGTCCGACCTGATCGCGGTCGCCGAGATCGCGGTGGTCGTGGTCTGCTACGCGCTGGGCCCCGCCATCCTCTCGAAGTGGATGTCCGATCTGCCCGGTGTCGGTGTCGTCGCCGTGTCGCTCGGGATCGCCGCTCTGATCTACCTGCCTTTCGTCGCCTTCACGCACGGCTTTCCCACTCGGGTGCCGTCGCTCTCGGTGATCCTGTCGATCGTGGCGCTGGCCGCGGTGTGCAGCGCCGCCGCCTTCCTGATCATGTTCGCGCTGATCGCCGAGATCGGCCCGATGCGGATGACCACGATCACCTACGTCAACCCGGCAGTCGCGATCGTGGCGGGCGTGCTGGTGCTCGGCGAACGGCTCACGATCTGGACGGTCGTCGGATTCGTGCTGGTGATCGGCGGCGCCTACCTGGTCACGCGCCACCGGAGGGAGCCGGAGCCGGTCGCCGCATCCTGATCCCTGCGGGTCTACCGTCGAGGCATGTTCGACGCAGACGACGCCGCGGATGCCGAGGCCCACGACGGGCGCCATGAAACCGAGGAGCAGCGCTCCGATCGCAACTGGGGCGAGATCCTGCAGGAGCTCCGGGTCACGCAGACCGGCTCGCAGATCCTCGGCGGTTTTCTGCTGACCGTCGCGTTCCAGGAGCGGTTCACCCATCTCGACGGTTACCAGTACGCCGTGTACGGCGTGCTGGTCGGACTCGCGGCGCTCAGCACGATCCTCGGGCTGGCCACGGTGAGCCTGCATCGGGCGCAGTTCCATCACCATCACAAGTCGGCCGTGGTGCGATGGGGCAGCCGCCTGCTCACGATCACCGTCACGGTCGTCGGCATCCTGTCGGCGGGTGTCGTTCTGCTGATCTTCGATGTCGTCTTCGGCCGGATGGCCGGGGTGGTCGCCGGAGTCGCCGCCCTGGTGATCGTGCTGGTGTTTCTCGTGGTCGTGCCGCGCAGCGTCCGGATGCGCGGCGGCGGACCGCGGGGCCTGGACGTGCCGTGACGGTGGCCTCCGGATAACCTCGACCCATGCCGCACGATGCCGACAGCCACGACCTCATCCGGGTGCAGGGAGCGCGCGAGAACAATCTGAAGAACATCAACGTCGAGCTCCCGAAGCGCCGGCTCACCGTCTTCACGGGTGTCTCGGGGTCGGGCAAGAGCTCCCTGGTGTTCGGCACCATCGCCGCCGAGTCGCAGCGGATGATCAACGAGACCTATAGCGCCTTCGTG
>FSWJ01000018.1_pt1 | contig 12759 bp, 6 predicted proteins | sample 1637851 | NCBI WGS metagenome assembly FSWJ01 (sample SAMEA3914789, study PRJEB12502) | metagenome | biome: forest; material: soil | place: Canada | collected 2011-07-03 | depth 0.3 m | reverse complement strand
TATTCCGCGGATTGTGGCCAAAGAACAGCCTGATCAAAGGGCGGTGTTGGGGTTCGAGTCCCTCCAGGGGCACTGTATAAAAATGCCGGTCAGAGGAATATTCAGTAAGACGGGGTCAAAAGTTCTACGTCGACATCCGACGGGACTGACACCACCGTGGGTGACAATTCAGCGCCGAGGGTGACCACATCGTGGATGCGTTCATCGGGTCGGATGCCTTGAACAACTACCCCCAAAAGGGGGGTAGAACGATACGGATCAGCCGCGCAATAGTTGTTCTTATAGTGTGGTTCTCAGTTCGTGCTTCGTCAGCGCGGAACCGTGTAGGGGTCTCGCCGGGGGGCAAAAGAATAGTGTCGGGTCGCCAGCGCGAGATTGCGTCCCTATCGTTTCCAGGGATTCGGCTCGTCGCGGCGGTTGTCGCGAGCCTCGTTCTCGTCATTGCCGGAGTGAGCGCGCCGGCTGATGCAGCGGTGACGGCTGTCCATGAACTCACCGCCAACTGGGCCGGTAGTCCTGTGCCGACTACAGCCCCATACGGCCAGGCGCTGACCTCCGAGTGGCATCTGAACACCAACGACGCTAGCGATCCGTATGCCACCCAGCCGGTAACCAATGTGCGCGCCACCCTCGTCGCCACGAACGCGATCTTCTCGAGCATCCCGACCGTCTGCAAGACGACCGGCGTGACCCCGGTCTCGTCGATCTCGGCCAACGGCACGACTCTGGTCTGCAATCTCGGCACAATTACCGAGGGCACCGCCACCGTGATTCAGGCCGTCGTGCGCGCCACAGGGCCGGTCGGCTCCAACGTGTCGGTGTCGGGTACCGCCACCTCGGACTCGGCGGCCGCCGCGACCGCGCCAGCGGTGACGCCCCTTCTTCCGATCACGGGCAGCCACGGAATGGACCTGGTGCTCAGCGCCAGCCAAGCCCAATCGATCAAGATGGCCAGCCGGTTCGGCGGTGACCGTCAGACCATCGAGGTCGACTACGGCATCGCCATGACCGCCGGGAGCATTGCTGGGCCGACGAGCTACTCGTTCACGGTGGACATCGCCGTCTCACCGTCTGGACAGCTTCCCGGCCTCCAGTGGGAAGGTTGTGCGCCGGTTGACGCCTCTGACCCGGCGCTCGGTATTCCCTTCTCGGCGTCGAGCATGACCAATCGGACGAATGCGCCCACCTGCACCATCAGCGGCAGCGGAACGCACTACACGGTCACGCTGAGCGGTCTCGATTACTCCCTTCAGCACGTGCCAACGGCAGACAGCCTGGGCAACACGATCCCAACGAACACGGTCTTCGTCGCTGCGGGAAGGATCGCCTTCAGCTACACCAGTCCCATCACGACCAATACCGGCGTGACCTTCGGGGGGACCCCGACTTCGTTCACCTTCATCGACGGCGTCACCCAGCCCGAGACCAACACGGGCAACGACGTATCGGGCACGACGTTGATCGTTCCGGGCATCTTCTCGGACAGCTGGCAGGGTGGGCCGGCGGCCGGCCGGGCCGCTTGGGACGCGAACCTGTGGGCAGCACCCGGGACGGCACAAAACCTCGTGTTCCCGTGGCCCGGCGCGGGAACGTCGACCAATCCCGGTCCGTATGCCTTTGCGGATCAGCCCCTGACTCAATCCGCTGACAGCGTTGGCTGGCTCACATACACGGGCGCGGGTGGCGCGGACCTTGCCGGCGAATGCACCATGGTGCAGAACCCCGCAGCCTTTGTGCCCCGCTACACCGACTTCTATGGGCAGGACATCAACGCCTCCCTGATGACGTCGGGTCACCTGTGGTACCGCACGGACGCTCTCAACACGAAGACCGAAACATGCGGTGAGCCCGTCGGAGTCGCGGGCAGTCCCTGGACGGCCGCGCCACTCCCCGCGGGCTGCGCAAGCCAGGCAGTGCTGATATCCCCGGCATACTCGGACGACCAGTGCCTGGTGACCCTGCCGGCCGGAGTTACTGCGGTGAAGCTGACCTGGAATCCCGCCGTGGACACGCAGGTCCACCACTTCTTGCGACTGTGGGGGTATGTACCGACGACGGCGCCCATCGGCGCGGAGTCCTGGACGGTCGGGGCATTCAACCTGCCCTACGACCCAGCCACCGTCTTCCCCGGCGGTTACCCGGAACTCAACAATTACGTCAACATCAGCACGAGCGGCGCGGTCATCGCCGTCATCCCCGGCAGCACCTATGGACCGAACACCAACGGCATCCGCGACGCCATGCGAATTCAGGGACCGACGGGCGTGATCACCAAGTCAACGCCGAGCACGACAGCCCAGCCCGGTGTGCCGGTGACCTACAATCTCACGGCCGAAGCGGATCTCGCCGTGACGAGTCCGCCGAACCAGACCTTCACTGTCACCGACACTCTGCCGATCGGGATGACGTATGTTGCGGGGTCCGGAGCACCGGCCCCAGCACTGTCTACGAACGGCTCGGGTCAGCAGGTGCTGAGCTACACGTTCACGAACGTGCCCGCGAAAGCCCCGCGACCGATCACCTACCAGGCGCAGATTCCCGCGGGCACCTCGGTGGCGCCCGGGACAGTGCTGACCAACGTCGCGCAGGTCGACGTGCCAGGCGACAACCGTCCCGCGGGGGCTCGGCAGGCGACTGCCAGCGTAACGGTTCCGAGCAACGGTGCCACCAACTTGGGCAAGTCCACCGAATCCAACGTGCTGTCCTTCTACGGTGACAGCTCCGTGTGGGATCTGGCGATCAATTCACAAGACCCCGTATCGAACTCGTTCACCGACACTATCGACGTACTGCCGAAGAACGGTGACGGCCGCGGTACGAACATCGACGGCACGTACTCGATCACGGGCGTTACGCCTCCCGCGGGTTCGACGGTGTATTACTCGACCGCGCCATACGCTTCGATCAGCAAGGACCCGCGGGCGGTGTCGAACGGCGGCACGCCAGGATCGATCGCCGGCAACACAGTGGGATGGTCGACGACCGCAGTCGCTCACCCGACCGCCATTCGAGTGATCGCGCCCGCTCTCGCCCCCGGAGCGACCCAGACGATTCGCATCGCCTTCATCACTCCCTCCGGCACCAGTTGCACCTCGCCGGCGGCCGGCGACAACAAGCCCGGCCAGGTGATGGTGAACTCCGCGGATTCCTTCGCAGGGCACACCCGGTTGCCGATGCTGTCATCAGCCAGCACCACCATCGGCGACTGCTACGCGCTCGACCTAAAGAAATACGTGCTCGCCAAGGGCGGCGATCCGACGAACGCTGCCAACTATCACGACGCCAACTCCGCGGCCGACTACCAACAGTATGCGGCCGGCGACACGGTTCCGTATCACATCGTGGTGACGAACAAGGGCACGGGGACACTCACCAACATTCCCGTCGTCGACTCCCTGATGCCGTCGTGCGACACAACCATCCCGTCGCTCGCTGCAGGGGCATCCCAGACGATCTCCTGCTCGATGACGGTGGGGGTCGGCACGACCATCAACACCGCGAGCGTGACGATGACGCCGCCCTCTGGTCCGGTGTTGACGCCGTCTGACCCGGCCGGGGTCGTGGTGCCGACGCCATACACCATCGCGAAGAGCTCGAGCCCCGCGACGGGATCCTCGGTGAATCCGGGGAGCGTCGTGCACTACACGATCACCGTGGCGGAGCCCTCGACGAGTGCTGCGCCATATCCAGCTCCGTCGCTCACGGACTCCCTGGCGGGCGTTCTCGACGATGCGACGTACAACGGCGACGTGACCGCGAGCGCCGGTACTCCTTCGGTCAATGGCAGTTCGCTCAGCTGGTCCGCGGCGCAGATTATGCCCGGTCAGACCATCACCATCAGCTACTCAGTGATGGTCAAGTCGCCCGATACGGGTGACCACTCATTACTGAACGTGCTGACGCCGCCAAGTGGCATCAGCTGTGCGACCGCGTGCTCGACGAACAACCCGGTTCCGGGAATCCGGTTCACCAAGACGGCGAATGTGGCGGTGACCCACCCGGGCGATGTCGTCACCTACACGGTCAGTGCCACCAACACGGGCCAGGTCGCCTACACAGCCGGCTCGCCCGCCTCGTTGACGGATGACCTGACCGCGGTGCTGGACGATGCGACATACAACGCCGGTAGCGCGACCGGCGGGGCGATCGTAGCCGGATCGGCGCTGAGCTGGTCCGGCGCGCTCGCGATCGGTGCGACCACCTCCTTCACCTACGCGGTTACGATCAAGAACCCCGATACCGGGAACGATCTGCTGACCAACACGATCGTCTCGAGCACTTCTGGCAGCAACTGCGCCAGTGGCTCGACCGATCCGCTCTGCACCTCGATCGTGAAGGTGCAGTCCTACACCGTGGCGAAGACCTCGAGCGTGCAGACGGTCGCTCCCGGCGGCGTGATCAGCTACACGGTGACCGTCACGAACACCGGCTCGGTGCCATACACGGCGGCCGCACCGGCATCCTTCACCGACGACCTGTCGCAGGTGCTCAACGGCGCCAGCTACAACGGCGACGCCTCCGGCGGAGCCACGGTGACCGGCACGACGCTGAGTTGGAGCGGTGCCGTGCCGGTCGGCGCGTCCGCGACGGTCACCTACTCGGTCACCGTGAATGCGCCTGCGACGAATAAGACGCTGACCAACCAGGTCACCCCCACGGGTTCGGGCGGGTCGTGCGTTTCGACGGCCGACTGCCAGACGGTCACCCTGGTCGGCAGCTATACGGTACAGAAGTCGGTGTCGACGGCGACGACGACGCCGGGTTCGACGGTGACCTATACGATCGTCGTCACCAACACGAGTCCGATTGCCTTCACGACGGCCAACCCCGCGAGCTTCACCGACTCGCTCGCCGGCGACCTGGATGACGCCAGCTATCCGGGCGGCGCGACCGCGACGGCGGGCACGGTCTCGTATACGGCGCCGACCCTGTCCTGGTCGGGACCCCTGCCGGTGGGTGGCACTCAGACGATCAGCTACACCGTCGTGGTCAACAGCCCCGACGCGGGTGACCATACGCTGACGAACGTGGTGTTCACGCCGCCGGACGTCAGCAACTGCGACACCGGCTCCATCGACCCGGCGTGCTCGACCACGACCCTCGTGCAGTCCTATCGAGCGGCGAAGACCGCGAACACGGATGTCGCCATCCCGGGCAGCACCATCACCTACACGGTAACGGTCGCGAACACCGGGCAAGTGGCCTACACCGCGGGTAGCCCGGCGACGGTCTCCGATGACCTGACCAATGTGCTGAACGGCGCCGACTACCTCGCGGGAAGCCTGGTCGCCAACACGGGAACCGCCATGCTGTCTGGATCGACGATCACCTGGTCCGGCCCATTGGCCGTCGGTGAGACGACCACCTTCCACTACCAGGTGGTCGTGCAGCCGGGACCCGATCCGCGTCTCGACAACACGATCACGACCGGTCCGGGTGGCAACTGCTCGACCGGGTCGAACGACCCGGTGTGCGAGGTGATCGTGCCGACGAAGTCGTTCGACGTGGTGAAGTCGGCGTCGCAAACGACGGCCGTTGCCGGTGACACGATCACGTACACCATCACCCTGACCAACGCGGGCAGCGTCGCGTACACCACAGCCGCGGGCGAGCAGGCGTCGTACAGCGATGACCTGTCCCATGTGCTCGACGACGCGAGCTATGTGCCCGGAAGCCTGACCAACGGCGCCGTGCTGGGCGCCGACAACGTCATCCGATGGTCGGGGGCGCTCCCGGTGGGCGGGCAGGAGATCTTCAGCTATCAGGTCACGGTGCACACTCCGGACACCGGTGATCATTCCCTCGAGAACCAGGTTCTGACGCCTCCGGGAATCGGCGGCTCGTGCACCACCGACTCGACTGATCCAGCCTGCGATTCGGTGGTGCCGGTGAAGTCGTACACGGTGTCGAAGACCGTGAGCCCCGCGCAGGCGCAGCCGGGTGACCGCGTCTCGTACACGATCGTGGTGACGAACACCGGGCAGGTCGACTACACGAGTGCCGCTCCCGCGTCCCTCTCCGACAACCTGAGCGCCGTGCTGGATGACGCGAGCTACAACGGCGACGTCACCGCGACATCGGGCACGGCGAGCGTCGCCGGCAGCGGGCTGACATGGTCGGGCGCACTCGTGGTCGGCGGCACGGCCACGATCACCTACTCGGTGACGGTCACCGGTGCGGCGGGCGGCAATCACAAGCTCGACAACGCGGTCACGCCGACCGCGTCGGGTGGTTCGTGCGCCGCCGCAGGGGCCTGCGCCACCGAGGTGCCGGTGCGGATGCTGCAGGTCGTCAAGTCGGCCTCGCCGGCCTCGACAGTCGAGGGGGGCGTCGTCACCTACACCGTCACCCTGACCAACGCGGGTGCGGTCGATTACACCGCCGCCGCGCCGGCATCCTTCACGGACGACCTCTCCGCGGTGCTCGACGATGCGAGCTATCAGGCGGGGAGCGCGACCGGAGGCGGCGTGTTCACCTCGCCGACCCTCTCCTGGTCGGGCATCCAGCTGACCGCGGGCAGCTCGACATCCTTCAGCTACAAGGTCAGCGTGAACACTCCGGACGCTGGTGACCACCTGTTGGACAACGTGATTACGACCCCGCCCGGTCTCGGCTCGAACTGCGAGGCGGGATCGACCGATCCGGACTGCCGGACCGAGACCCCGGTGCGGAGTCTGCACGTGACGAAGACGGTGTCGGCCGCGGTCGCATCGCCCGGCGACACGGTCAATTACACGATCGTCGTCACCAACACGGGTGCCCTGCCCTTCGACGTTGCGACCCCGGCGAGCTTCACCGATGATCTGTCGTCGGTGATCGACGACGCGGTGTACCAGAACGATGCGCTGGCAACCTCGGGCACCGTCGGTTACGCGGCACCGGCCCTCGGCTGGAGCGGCAGCCTGCCCGTCGGCGGTTCGGCGACCATCACGTATTCGGTGGTGGTCACCGTCCCCGTCGCGGGTGACGGCAGCCTATCCAACCGCGTCGTGACCCCACCGGGCGTGGGCGGCAACTGCGATACCGGGAGTACGGATCCGGACTGCCTCACGATCACGGATGTCCGCGCATACTCGGTGAGCAAGGTCGCGAGCACCACGACCGTGCTGTCCGGCGGCGTCGTGAGCTACACGATCACGGTGCGCAACACCGGTCAGGTGGGCTACACGGCGGCCGCGCCGGCCTCGCTGAGCGACGATCTGTCGGCAGTCACGGATGACGCAAGCTACAACGGCGATGCGACCAACGGGGCGGTCGTAGCCGGCAACACGTTGAGCTGGTCCGGTCCGCTCGCGGCGGGCGCGACCGTGACCATCAGATACTCGTTCACGGTGCACAATCCCCCGAACGGCGACGGTACGTTGACCAATGTCGTGGTCCCCACGGATTCGTCGGGCTCGTGCGTCACGGTTGCGCGGTGCACGACGACGACCCTGCTGAAGGCACTGCATGTGACCAAGTCGGCGTCGCAGACCACGGCGTTCGAGGGCGACACGATCACCTACACGATCGAGGTTCAGAACATCGGGCAGGTGGACTACACGGATGCGTCGTTCACCGACAACCTGGCACAGGTGACCGACGACGCCACCTTCGTGGTTGGCAGCCTGACGAACGGTGCGACCCTGAATGCCGGCGTGATCTCGTGGCATGGCCCGCTCGCGGTCGGTGCGACCGAGGTGATCAGCTACCAGATGAAGGTCGCCTCGCCGGACCGCGGCGACCACAGCCTGAACAACACCGTGGTGACCCCGCCCGGTATTGGTGCCAACTGCGACCCCGGTTCAACTGATCCGGACTGCACGGCCATCGTGCCGGTCCAGTCGTTCCATGTCGTGAAGAAGGCCGACGTCAGTGACTTTGTGCCGGGTGACGTCGTGACCTACACGATCAAGGTGACCAACACTGGGCAGGTCGACTACGTAGCCGGCGCTCCGGCATCGCTCACCGACGATCTGGCGCAGGTACTCGACGACGCCGATTATCAGGCCGATGCTGCGGCGACCGGCGGCACGGTCAGCGTGACCGCCGGAGTGCTGTCATGGTCGGGCGCGCTGCCGATCGGCGCGACGGTCACCATCACCTATTCGGTGCAGATCAAGAGCCCCGACTCGGGCGACAAAGTGTTGACCAACGTGGTTGTCACCCCGTCTGGATCGGGCGGGAACTGCTCCACCGGCTCGACAGACCCGCAATGCGGATCGACGCTGCCGGGACCGTCGCTGGAGGTGCAGAAGTCGGCCTCCACGACAACGCTTCTCGCCGGTGGTGTGCTGACGTATTCGGTGCACATCACCAACAACGGTGCCGCAGACTTCACCCAGGCCCAGCCGGCGATCGTGTCTGACGATCTGAGCGGCGTGCTGGATGATGCGACGTACAACGGCGACGCCGATCACGGAGCCACCGTGTCGGGGTCGACCCTGACCTGGTCCGGGCCTTTGGCTGTCGGTGCCTCGATCACCATCACGTATTCCGTGGCGGCGAAGACCATCGGAGCCGGCGACCGCCTGCTCGACAACGCGGTGAGCACACCGCCGGGGGTGCCGAGCAACTGCTCCGGTGCCTCGACAGACCCGGATTGTTATACGCGAACTCCGGTCAAGGCGTTCACCACGGTGAAGTCCACGACAGCCAGCGGCACGTTGCACCCCGGCGACACGATCGCCTATCAGATTCGCATCACCAACACGGGGCAGGTCGACTACACGCGGGCGCAGCCGGCGAGCCTCATCGACGATTTCAGCCAGGTGTTGGATGACGCGAAGTACAACGTCGACGCGACTGGCACCGCGGGCAGCATTTCGTACGCGGCACCGGTGCTGTCATGGAGTGGTCCGCTCGCCGTCGGTGCTACCGCGACGATCACCTACTCGTTTAAGATCAATGCGATCGGCGGAGACGGCACGTTGCGCAACGCCGTGATCAGCAGCGGTAGCGGGGGAAACTGCTTCGCCTCGACGCTGGGCCAGGACTGCCAGCTGAACACCCTCGCCGAGCACGATCCTCTCCCATTCACCGGTGCCGACGTCTCCATCGCGGCGGCGGCGGCGGCACTCTTCCTCGGATTCGGGGCGCTCTTCCTTGTCATTGGTCGACGGCCTTGGTTCATCCGGCGCAGGGCGCATCGATCATGAGGTGGCTGTCCGCGACGCTGGGGCTCAGTTTGGTCCTGGCGGCAACGCCGTTGACCTCGGCGGAAGGCGTCACACCCGCCGGTCTGTCAATATCGATCCACGACAAGAGTGTCGATGTTCGGTCCGATGAGCCGCTGGCGTACGTCGCTACTGTTCGAAATGGTGGAACTGCGACAGTGGAAGGGCGGCTGGTCATAACCGTACCGACCTATGTTCGGATTACCTACTCACAGGGCGCCGATCAGACCGATGTGAGTGCGAGTTGGACTGTTGCGGTGCCTGCCGGCGGCAATGTCACAAAAGAGCTGGGCGCATATCTTGGCACGATTCCGAAGGGAGAACTGCGGGTCACCACGCTGGTCAGCTTCTTCCTCGGTGATGCGAAGGCGCCGACGATCGGGTCCGCCGACGCCAACACGATCGCCGGTGTCACTGATCCGGCTCGAGCGGAAACCGGCCAGACAGCGGCGCCGCCGGTCGCGCCTGCCGGGCTGCCGATGGCGTGGATCGCGGTCGGAGTCTTGGCGGTATTGGCTGGCATCGGAGTGTGGTGGGTGACTTGGCGACGTCGCATCCGCGTTCGCAAGTCGGCGGAGGGAACATAACAATCGGTCACTCGCCCGGAAGTGGTCGTGTCCATCAGTGCCAGGCGCTCCGACCAGCGTCCAGCTCGGGAGAGCCTGCTGATCCGGCTCAGATCCCGACCTTGTCGATCGCGGACTGCACAGACGAGTGGTGGTCGTATCCCGCTGTGAGGGCCGCGCGGGCAATCGCGGTACCGATCTTGCCCGCGCCGATGATGCCAAGGCGCAGGGTCCCGGTCATGCGTTCACCTCCGCTGGCGGTGTGGGATGCCCAGCGAATAGTTCGCGCACACGAGGGATCACTTCGCGGCCGAAAAGTTCGATGGACCTTCGCTGCGCTGCGATGGGGGAGTCCGTCGCGTCGTACTTGAGATCGAAGCGGCTCAGGTGCAGGTCACGTGCTGCTGCGGCGATCTTGGTGGCGACCGTCTCTGGAGAGCCGACGAACAGGGCGCCTTCCGTGACATCCATCTCGTAGCGCTCCCGTGTGGGCGGCAGGAACCCGCGTTCCCCGCCGCGGATCCTCATGATCGATTCGTAGATCGGCCAATGGACGTCTTGCGCCTCCTCATCCGTGTCGGCGATCATCCCGAGCGAGTGCATGCCGATGGGAAGCGGCGGCTGGCCGAACTGCTCGAGTGCGCGCTCATAGAGCTCGACAAAGGGCACGAACCGGGTCGGATGCCCGCCGATGATGGCCAGCATCAGGGGAAGGCCATAGCGAGCTGCACGGACGACGGACTGTGGGCTGCCGCCCACGCCGATCCAGGCCGGAATCGCCCCTGGGGCGATCGCCGGATACACGAACTGCTCGCGCAGCGGTGCCCGGGAGCTACCGGACCAGGTGACCGGCTGGTCGCGCAACAGTCGGGTGAAGAGATCGAGCTTCTCCTCGAAGAGGGTCTCGTACTCGGCCAGGTCGAAGCCGAACAGTGGGAAGGACTCGACCGATGAGGCCCGGCCGAGCACGAGCTGTGCCCGGCCGTTGGATGCGGCGTCGAGAGTCGCGAACTCGGTGTAGAGCCGCACCGGGTCCCTGGTGCTGAGCACCGTCACCGAGGTGCCGAGTCTGATTCGCTCGGTGCGGCCCGCGATGACGCCGAGAATGATGTGGCCGGCCGAATCCATGTGCTCGGAACGGTAGTGCTCGCCCATACTGAAGATGTCGATGCCGACCGACTCGGCGAGCACGGCGTCATCGACGATCCGCCGTACCGCCTCGGCATCGGTTTCTCGTCGCCCGTTCTCGTCGATGGCGTGCTCGCCGAAGGAATCCAGGCCGAACTCGAGGCCACCGGTCGCAGGCCGGGGGATTTCACCATCTGATGGGTTACTCATAGTGACCGGTGTACACTCCGATAACCGGTTACTTCAAGCGAGCGCGAGTTACCTCGCGGTAACCGTTGAGGAGGGTCACTAATGGGGCACGCGACTGTCGTGGATGAGACCCTGCGGTCGATGGGGAAGCTGTGTGTCGACGCGACCGATCCCGAGATCTTCCGCTCGGTGCTCGAACGGGTCGGCGACAAGTGGAGTCTGCTGCTCATCGGCATCCTCGAGGAGGACCCGAAACGGTTCACCGAGCTGCTGCGCATCGTCCCGGGCATCTCGCGGCGGATGTTGACGGTGACCCTGCGCGCTCTCGAGCGTGACGGACTCGTGACCCGCACGATATTCGCGGAGGTTCCGCCCCGAGTCGAGTACCGGATCACGGAGCTCGGTCGTACGCTCAGCGGACCGGTGATGGCCCTGGCCGGCTGGGCAGCCGACCACCAGCTGGAGATCGGCGCCAACCGGTCCGATTTCGACATCCGCAATGATCGCGAGTTGGACGGCGACTAGCTCGATCACCCAGGCAACGGGTCGGCGTCCGCGCGCAGCATCTCGCGAACCATCGGGATCACGTCGCGCCCGTAACGCTCGAGTGTCTCCATCTTCTTCTCGTGGGGGGTGGCGCCGACACTGTAGACGAGCTGGAAACGGCCGAGGCCGAGTTCGCGAACGTATCGCGCGATCTTCGTCGCGACGGTCTCTGCCGAACCGATGAAGTGGGCGCCGACAGCGATCTCGTCGTCGAACCAGGACCTCGACGGCGCCGCCCGGCGATCGTCCGCTCCCCACAGCCGCATGCTGAACGGGATCTGCGTGTCCTCCGCCTCAGTGTCTGTCGCGGCGATGAAGCCATGAGCGTGCATTCCCACGGGCTGAGGGCCGTGCCCGAACTGTTCGAGTGCGCGCTTGTGCAGGTCGATCAGGGGCGCATAACGCATCGGATCCCCGCCGATGATCGCGAAGACCACCGGGAGGCCGTATCGCGCCGCTCGCACGACCGATTGCGGGCTGCCGCCCACGCCGATCCAGGTCGGCAGGTGTCCCGGTGGTAGCGGGGGATACACGAACTGTTCGTGCAGCGGCGACCGGAACTTGCCCGACCAGGTGACCGGCTGATCGCGGACCAGTTTCATGAAGAGGTCGAGTTTCTCGTCGAACAACTCCTCGTAGTCGGACAGGTCGAGGCCGAACAGCGGAAATGAATCGGTCAGCGAGCCACGGCCGAGCGTGATCTGTGCGCGACCGTTCGAGATGGCGTCGACGGTGGAGAATTCCGAGAACACCCGCACCGGATCCTGGGTACTGAGCACCGTCACCGCGGTGCCCAGCCGAATCCGCTCGGTCCTCGCGCCGATCGCGGACAAGACGACCGCGCCAGCGGAATCCATGAAGCCCGCCCGGTAGTGCTCGGCCACATTGAAGGTGTCGATGCCGACGCTGTCCGCGAGGACGCCCTCCTCGATCGTGTTCCGTACCACCTGGTCGCCGGGGAGGTCATCGCCGTTCTCATCGACCGTGACATTGAGCGCGGTATCGACGCCGAATTCGATTCCGTCTGGATCCAACCAATGGTTACTCATGGTTACCGGTCTACATGCGCGTGGCCGGTTACTTCAAACGTGCCCCGGTTCCCGCCCGAGAACCAGCAGCTCCCTGGTCTACCGCCGCGGACGCACAACCGCGGCGTCGGGCAGAGGGGCGGACGC
>FSWJ01000150.1_pt1 | contig 12783 bp, 14 predicted proteins | sample 1637851 | NCBI WGS metagenome assembly FSWJ01 (sample SAMEA3914789, study PRJEB12502) | metagenome | biome: forest; material: soil | place: Canada | collected 2011-07-03 | depth 0.3 m | reverse complement strand
GGCGACGACGGCATCGTGGTGCGACTGCCCGAGACGGATGCCGAACCGCCCGGCGCCGAGCTCTTCCTCTTCGAGCCGCAGGAGCTCGAAGAGCTCGTGACCACCGAGGTCGGAGGCAGCGCCCTGTTCGCGTCCCGCTTCCGGGAGTGCGCGGCTCGCGCCCTGCTGCTCCCGCGCTACAACCCGGGGCGCCGGTCCCCGCTGTGGCAGCAGCGGCAGCGCAGCGCCCAACTGCTGGAGGTGGCGCGCAAGTACCCGAGCTTCCCGATCATCCTCGAGACGGTGCGCGAGGTGCTGCAGGACGTCTACGACCTGCCGGCCCTCGCCGAACTGACCAACGAGATCGCGACCCGCAAGGTGCGCCTGGTCGAGGTGGAAACTGAGGTGCCGTCGCCGTTCGCGCGCACCCTGCTGTTCGGATATGTCGCGGCGTTCATGTACGAGGGCGACTCGCCGCTGGCCGAGCGCCGTGCCGCCGCGCTCTCGCTCGACCCGACGCTGCTGGCCGAGCTGCTCGGCCGCGCCGAGCTGCGCGAACTGCTCGACCAGCGCGTGATCGAGGAGTTGGCCGCCGAGCTGCAGCGACTCGCCCCCGACCGCCGCGCCAAGGATGCCGAGGGCCTGGTCGATCTGCTGCGGCTGCTCGGTCCGCTCTCGACGGCCGAGCTGGTGGAGCGCGCCCTCGACGGCGTGGTGTCGGAGGCTGTGCTCGACGACCTCGCCCGCTCCAACCGCATCCTGCGCGTCGGTATCGCCGGCGAGCAGCGCTGGGCCGTGATCGAGGATGCCGCCCGCCTGCGCGACGCCCTCGGCGTGCCGTTGCCGATCGGGGTCCCGAGCGCCTTCCTCGACCCGGTCGCGGATCCGGTCGGCGACCTGGTGAGCCGATACACCCGCACCCACACGCCCTTCCCGGCCGCGGAGGCCGCCGCCCGGCTCGGCCTCGGGGTCGCGGTGGTGACGGATGCGCTGCGCCGACTCGCCTCCGATCGTCGCGCGGTCGAAGGCGAGTTCCGCCCGGGCGCGACCGGATCCGAGTGGGTCGACGCCGAGGTGCTGCGGCGGCTGCGGAGCCGCAGTCTCGCGGCTCTGCGCTCCGAGGTCGAGCCGGTGCCGCAGAGCGCGCTCGGCCGCTTCCTGCCGGACTGGCAGAAGGTCGGATCCCTCGATCCGAGCGCGAGCGGACCGAGACCCGGCCTGCGCGGCATCGACGGCCTGGTGACCGCGATCGACCAACTCGCGGGCGTGGCGCTGCCGGCATCCACCTGGGAGAGCCTCATCCTGCCCGGCCGCGTGCGCGACTACAGCCCTGCGATGCTCGACGAGCTCACCACCACCGGCGAGGTGCTGTGGGCCGGGCGCGGCGAGCTGGCCGGCGGCGACGGCTGGCTCAGCATGCACTTGGCCGACAACGCGCCGCTGACACTGGCCGAGCCGAGCCTCACCGACGCGAGCGAGCTGCACGACCGGATCCTGCTGGCGCTCACCGGCGGCGGTGCCTACTTCTTCCGGCAGCTGGCCGCGGCACTCGCCCCGGCCGGCCCGGTCGACGACGTCACTCTGGCGACCGCGCTCTGGGAGCTGGTCTGGTCCGGGCTGGTGGGCAACGACACGCTGGCTCCGCTGCGGGCCAAGCTCGGCGCGACCCCTCGCGCACGAGCCGTGACCCGACGACCGAGACGGTCGTCGGCGCTGGCGTCGCGGCGAAGGCCAGAAATGGCCTTCGCTTCCCGCTCCAACGCGCTCGCGACCACGGCACCTCCGACCGTTGCGGGCCGCTGGAGCCTGCTGCCCGAGACCGAGATCGTCACCACCGCGCGCGCCACGGCCCTGGCCGAGCAGCTGCTCGAGCGCCACGGCGTGGTCACCCGGGGCGCCGTGGTGAGCGAGGGCGTCGTGGGCGGATTCGCGCTCGCCTACAAGGTGCTCAGCGGCCTCGAAGAGACCGGTCGCACCCGCCGCGGCTACTTCATCGAGGGCCTCGGCGCTGCCCAGTTCGCCACCCCTGCTACGGTCGACCGGCTGCGCGCGTTCGCCCCGGATGCCGCGAGTGCCGAGCTGCGCGAGCAGCCGCGGGTCGCGCTCACTCTCGCCGCGTGCGACCCGGCGAACCCCTACGGAGCCGCCCTCAACTGGCCCGACCCGCCCACCGGACACCGCCCGGGACGCAAGGCCGGCGCCCTCGTGGTGCTCGTCGACGGCGCGCTTGGCCTGTATGTCGAGCGCGGCGGCAAGACGCTGCTCGACTTCCTGGACGCCGTTGACGAGAGCGGTCGAGAGGCTGCGGCCACGAGCCTGGCCGGCACCGTGCGCGCCAGCGGCGGCAAGCTGCGCGTGGAGAAGATCGACGGCGAGTTCTCGGTCGGCACCGTGCTCGGCGATGCCCTGGTGCGTGCCGGCTTCGCGCCCACGCCGCAGGGCCTGCGGCTGCGAGCGTAGGAGCCGACCGGTGCCCGAGGGCGACACCGTCTACCAGACCGCGAAGCGTCAGAACCAGGCGCTGTCGGGACAGGAGCTCACGGGTTTCCAGTTGCGGGTTCCGAAGTTCGCCACCGCCGACCTGACCGGCGAGACCGTCCGCGAGGTGGTCGCCGTGGGCAAGCACCTGTTCCACCGGATCGGCGAGTGGTCGCTGCACTCCCACCTCAAGATGGACGGCTCCTGGCGGCTCGTGCGCGCGGGCGGGCGGTGGCCGAAACCGGCGTTCCAGGCGCGGGCGGTGCTGCACGCGGCATCCATCACCTCGATCGGGTTCGAACTGGGCGTCACCGAACTGATCCGGACCGCCGACGAGCACACCGTCACCGACCGCCTGGGCCCCGACCTGCTCGGACCGGACTGGGACGATGCGGCGGCCGCCGAGGCGGTGCGGCGCCTCGAGGAGCATCCCGGCACCGCGGCGTATCTCGCCCTGCTCGACCAGACGAACCTGGCCGGCATCGGCAACGTCTACGCCAACGAACTGTGCTTTCTGCGCGGCATCCTGCCCGCGACGCCCATGGCCGAGGTGGATGCCGCGGCGCTCGTCTCGCTCGCCCGCCGCCTGATGCTCGCCAACCGCGACCGGTTCCCGCGGGTGACCACGGGCGACCCCCGCCCCGGACACCGCAACTGGGTCTACGGCCGCACCGGCCAGGCGTGCCTGCGGTGCGGCACGATCCTGCTCGGCGGCGAGCTCGGCGCCCGGCCGGGGCAAGAACGGGTCGTCACCTGGTGCCCCGTGTGCCAGCGGTAGGAGGCGAGGGGCGTCAGCTGCTCGGAGCCTGGTCGAACCACAAGTGGACGGTCCACAGCGGCAGCCCTGTCGGGGAGTTCACGAGGACACCGTCGTAGCTGCCGTCGATCTGATCCAGTTGCAGGTAGATCGAGGCGTTCGCGGTCTGAGCGGGCTGGCCCGTCAGAACGTGGCATCCCGCGTTACCGGAGTCGCTCTGCTGCACGGTGAACCGGACGTAGAGAGTGATGTGCTGCCCGAGGTGAGCACCGGGAGCCGAGCCCTGGGCGTTGAAGATGCCGGCCGGGTGGCACGACCCGTTCAACGGGTTGCTGCTGTCGACCACCGTGCTGCCGCCCAGGCCGACCGACAGACCCGTGATCTTCGAGGGAGTCGGGCCGTATGCCCGCACGTCGTACCGGATCGTGCCGGCGACCGACGGCGTGACGAAGATGCTGTTGCCCGGCCACCAGCCGTTCGGATCGGTGCCGAGGGCACCCCAGATCGAGCGGTTGCCGTCGTGGTCGGTCAGAGTGATCTCCAGGCCGTAGGCGATGCCGAGGCAGAGTCCACCGAGGTACACGTCCCCCGCCGCGTCGAGATGCCCGGTCACCGTTCCGGTGCCGGATCGCAGGCAGGTCGCCGGCTGCCCGGGAACGGTGTACCCGTCCTCCTCGTAGGCCCGCACCGAGTAGTCCACCGGGCGGTCGGACGCGATATGGATGGTCACCGAACTCTCCAGGTTGCCGAGGATCGGGCCTGGGGTCGCCATGGCATCCGTGTCGAAGGTCGGCGCGGACGGGATCGGGTGCGCCGGGACCACTCCCTGCACACTGCCGGTCACCCAGTCCGCCGCGCCGTTGTGGTTGCCCTGTGCGTAGCTGATCGTCACCGAGACCGAGCCGTCAGTCGCCCGGCTGGCGCCATCGAGGAGGGTCGTGATGTAGGTCCGAGGCGCCGGCACGTGGCAGTCCCCCGCGCACGTCGTGTCGAGCGTGAAGTAGCCGTCGGGATGCACGATGTCGTGGTGATCCGCGGTATTGACGGTGAACCGGACGTAGACGGTGTCGTCGCCGCTGAGGTCCCAGTAGCGGGATCCGTCGTGGCGGGCTCCGCCGTAGGTGCTCGCCGAGCACATCGTCACGGGCAGGTCGATCCCGCCATTGTGGCCCGCCGATCGACGCCAGCTGAAGTCCGCGCCGCAGGCGATCCCGCCGCCGGACCCGGTGGTGATGTCGACGCTGTCGGTCCCCTCGGCGACTGTCAGGGCGGTCAGCGCGATGGTCGGAAGCAGCTTGTCGGGGCTGGACATCGACTGCCGCGATTCGTAGCTCGGCGTCGAGCGCTCCCAGCTGGTCGCATGGCCCGCAGGGAACCAGCGCGCGCAGAGCAGGAAGTCGAGCCCTTCGGGCACGAAGAAGGCGTAACTGGTACGGGCCGTATCGGCGGCAAGAATATGGTGCCCGTTCAGATAGTCGGCGCCGACCGGGGTCTCGGTGGGGGCCTCGTACGCGGTCAGCACATCCGCGCCGTTGCAGTCCGCCGCACCCGCGGTGCGCCGGACTCCCTTGATCTGAACCGTCTCATCCGGCGCGTGCAGCGCCGACGCGAAGAGGAGGTTGCTGCCGAACGTGTGCGCCTCGAGCTCCGGATGCACCGGCGCACCGCTTCCGTTGAAGACGAGGGTGACCGGGGTGGCGAGCCTGCCTACGCTGTCGGTCGCGCCCACCTGCGCCGTATAGCCGATGCCGGGCGTGACCGTCACGACGTGGCAGGTGTACATGACGGGCGACGAGCCTGTTCCCGTTCCGCCGTAGTACGCGTTGAAGGCCGCCACCTGGGTGGCGTCCGTCGAGAAGGGCACGACCTGTCGATCGGCTGTGTTGCCTGTCGGCCAGTAGGTGACGGTGAAGTCGGCGGGCATGTCGGAGGCGACGCCGATGGTGACGTGCCCTGCAGTGGTGTCCGCCGCGCACCGCGGGGTCGAGCTGGCGACGCCGGAGGCCTGGGGGAACGCGAGCACGTTCATCCAGAACGGAGGGATCATGTGCGAGGCGAACACTGCACCATGGATGCCGCTGGGGCACCCGGACGGCGGTTCGCCCGAGCTCGGCGAGCAGTCGTCGCCGGTCGTCCCGGTCGACGGGCTTGTGCCGGGTGCCCCCGACGAGCCGGAGGGTCCGCTGCCGGTACCGCTGCCGTCGGTGGTCTCCCGGCGGATGGTCTCCCCCGGATCTGCGGAGTGCAGCACATCGTTGATGAGCTGCCGGCGGCTCCCGTTGACCGGCGACCCGGACGTCCCGGGAAGGGTTCCCGTGTGCTCGCCGACGACGGCACTCAGCTTCTGGCCCGGCTCGACGGGGGCGTAGATCGGGGCCGTTACCGTTTTGCTCGCCGTCGCCTGCACCTGGTGGGACGCGAAACGCATACCGATCAGGGTCGCGGCGACGCCGACGGCGAGCGCGGCGACGATCGAGATCACGGGGAGGAGCCACTTGGGAATAGTCATGGGATTGGACATCCGGGAGTGTCGGTGAACTTGGAGGCGGAGGTCGCGGTATTGCCAGCCGCGTCGCTCGCCGTGACGGAGAGGTTCACGATGCCGACGAACCCGGACGGCATCGTCAAGGTGGCTTTCCAGGCGCTACCAGCAGTGTGAGTCATGGCTACGGTCTGATTGAAGTTCCAGGGACTCCCCGACGTGCCCTTGAGAGTGGCGCTGGAAACGCCGACGTTGTCGGTGATCTGCGCGGTGACGACGGGCTTGCAGTTGTCGGTGTTGTCGACCGTGATCGCGCCGATGACCGGCGGCGTCGTGTCGGCTGGCTGCCCGGGCTTGCGCGGCTTCGTGGGCGTTACCGGAGTGACCGGCACAACGACGGGCGCCTGTGCGACGTACACCGTCGGGCAGCTGGGCCCGACCGGGAGACCGGCAACCGGGGTCTGGCCCGAGTCGCTGACCAGCTCGCCAACGGGAATCCAGACCAGCTGCGCCACATCATCCGGGTTGCGCACCTGCACCTCAGCGCCGTCGGCGCTGCGAGCGAGAGCGACCACGCGGGATCCGCGCTCGACGGAGGCGACGACCGGCCCGCCCGGGCAGGACGAGGCTTGAACCGTCGGCGGCATCAGGATGGACGAGGTGCCGACCGTGACGGTGTCGATCGGATGCCCGACGGCGCCGCTCACCCCGAGCACGCCGCCCACGAGCCCGAGCACGACGATCGCGCCCACCCACGGGATCCAGCCCAGCGACCCGCCCCAGCCGGGCGCGGAGCCCGACGGCGCCGGGGTGCCGGCATCGCCGGCCGCCACCCGGGCGCGGATGGTGTCGGCGACGCCGGCGGAGTCACCGGGTTGCGCGGCACGCTTGAGCGAACCGCTGAGCAGTTCGTCCAGTTCGTCGAACTCAGCCATGGTGATCCTCCCTTCTCAGTTGCGCCGCGAGCGCCTTTCGAGCGCGGAACAGCTGGGTCTTGATCGTCCCCTCGCTCACCCCGAGGCCTTCCGCGATGGTGTCCACGGATTGGTCGAGCAGGTAATGGAGCACGCATACTTGTCTCTGCTGCAACGGCAGCTTCTCGATCGCAGCTTTCACGTCGATGTCGAGCGAATCGGTCGCGGCATCCACGCTCTCGTCGTCGATTCCGACCTTGGCCAGGGCGCGCGACTCGGCGGCCCGTGAGCGCCGGATGTCGCGGGCTCGGTTGCTTGCGACGACCGTGATCCACGCCGCCACGTTGGTGATCTCGCGGCTCGGAGGCTTCGCCAGGTAGCCGACGATCGCGTCCTGAACGGCGTCGGCGGCATCCTGCCGATTGCCGGTGATGAGCCCGACGGCCGCGACGACCTTCGGGTACTCGGTCGCCACGAAGGCGTCCAAGTCCACGCGAGTGCGCTCGGCCACGGGTACGTTCACATCCCTACGACGCGGCAGGGGCATTCCAGGTTGACAAGCTCGTCGATCTTTTTCTGCGCCGGTTGTTTTTCTGCGCTGGCTAGGGTGGAGGCCATGACCCAGCCCTCCCCGTCCTCCTTGCCATCGGAGAACGTCCAGCGCGGCGTGATCTTCGCGCTGATCGTTCTGCCCCTCGGTGTTGTCGCCTGGGACATCCTCTGGAGCGTCGGCTTCGTCGCGTCGATCGTGGCGTTCGGGGTGGCGTACCTCGCGGTGCGCCTCTACCGGTTCGGGTCGGGCGGTCGGATCACCCGCTCCGGCGCGATCGCGATCGCGGCGATCACGATCGGTACCCTGGTCGTCGCCTTCATCTCGGGATTCGCCGTCGACCGGCTCGGGGAGTACACGCGGGGCAGCGGGCAGAGCATCCCGGAATCGCTGGTCTCATCCCGGTTCTGGGGCATCGTGTTCGGCGATATGGCCAACCCCCAGGCGCTGATCAGCCTGCTTCTGGCGGCCGTCTTCGGCGCGCTGGGGTGCTTCAGCATTCTGCGCAACGCGTTCCGGCAGACCCGGGTGCAGCCGACGGCGGATGCCGTGCCGACGAGCTCCGCCATGCCGTCGACCGTCGACCCGTCTGTTCCGTTGCCGCCCGCTCAGTACGACGTCAGGTTGAACGGTGAGCCCGTTCCGCCGAACCCGGACGAGCCGCTCGACAAGAAATAGTCATGGCCGACGCGGGCTCGACGACTCCTCAACTGCGCAAGCTCGGCATCGTGTCGGGCGCGCGCTGGTCGGTGGTCGGCGCGGATCCCGGCTGGCGGTTCGAGACGGCACCGGATGCCGCGGCCGAGGTCGCCCCGACTGCCCCCGCCGACGTGGTGGTGGTCTTCGCGCGCGCAGCAGCCGAACTCGAGCCGGCCCTCGTGGAGCACGAGCACCGCATCTTTCCCGCGGGCGCCCTCTGGATCGCGTGGCCCCGCAAGGCCGCCGGCCACGTCAGCGACCTGGGCGACACCGTCGTGCGCGACGCCGCCCTTGCACGCCGCCTCGTGGATGTGAAGGTGGCCGCCCTCGACCACGACTGGTCGGCTCTCAAGCTGGTGTGGCGGCGAGAGCACCGCTGACTAGCCCCTGCTGCGCTGCCAACTCCTGCCGAACAAGACAAGCAGTACCGCGGCGATGCCCAGGCCGACCACGATCGCGAGCGGGGCCCCGAACGACATGGTCTGCGCCGCCCAGAACTCGACCTCGTTGCGGGTGCCGCCGTTCTTGACGATGGTGGCGAAGCCCTCGTACGCCCAGATGGCTCCCGCGGCGATCAACACGGCCCCGAGGGCCGCCAACGCGATCATGAAGGGGTTGCGAGCCAGCTCGCGCGGGGTCGTCACCGCGAGGGGGGCGGCCTCGAGGAACGGGGCGCCGGCGACCTCCGGAGCCAGGGCGAGTGTCGGCAGAGGAGCCGCTTGCTCGACCGGAGCCGGCTCGACCTGCTCGACGCGCTGCGCCGACAGGCGAGCGGGCGCCGGGTTCACCGCGGCGGTGCGCCGCAGGGTGGACTGGCCGCGCGGGCCCGTGGCCACCTCGCCGTCGAATCCGCGTTGGAAAGCCGGGTCGTATCGAGGGTCGATCGAGGCCCCATCGTCGTCAGACATCTCGCACCTCCGCCCGATCGAGCCTAGCCGCCACGCCCCGGGATTCCGCCCCTGGATGTTGCCTGGCAGAACCCGTCACGCCCCCCGAACGGGTGTCGGATGAGTGGTGTTACCGCGACGGACGGGCCCGACACAATCGGGCGGCCGCGCGGAGAGAGAAGAGGACATCATGAACATCCTTCTGATCATCGTCGGAATCATCGCGGTCGTGCTGCTGCTGACCGGCGGGTTCGTCCAGTCACTCAACTTCCTCCTCTGGGTGGGGCTGGTGCTGGCCGTCATCGCGCTGATCGTGTGGCTGGTACGGGTCATCTCGGGCCGACGCACGGTCTGACGCCTCGAGGAACGACGCGGCCGGTGGGTTCAGCCCACCGGCCGTCTTCTCTGCCCGGACTTCTGCGGTGGAAAGCCGAAGCATAGGGGCCAGCGGGTACGAGGGAAAGGCCCTCCGGGCATCCCTTTCTTTCTGCGATGATCACCACATGAGCATCGATTCCCCCTCCCCTGCGGTCGGATCGGGTCACGCCAACGAGGTCCTGCTCAAGCAGCTCGGCGAGGTGACCGTGCAAGCATCCCGGCTCGAGCACCTCGCGGTCGACATCGCCCAGAGCCTCAAGATCGACACCACGGTCCCCGACGCCGTCGCCGCCTTGCGGGACTCCAAGCTGACGCCCCCGCCGTGGAGCACGATCTCAGCCAAGGATGTGAAGAACTGGGCGGCGAGCACGGGACGGCTGCTCGAGATCCGCGACAGCATGTTCGAGGCCAGCGGCGGATCGCGCTTCGCCGGCTCGAGCGGCGATACCATCGCGACAGAGTCGGCAGACGGCACGGTGTTCCCGGCCGACGAGGAATACCTCGGAAGATACCTGAAGCGCCTCACCCGCCAACTTGCCGCGGGAGCCGAACTGCAGTCGCGGCTCGACTACCACGACGAGAACGGTCAGCGCTGGCCGCTGGTCACGATCTACAGTCAGCAGGCCGCAGGCGACGGAGCCGAGCAGCCGGCGATGCGGTTGCCCGAGGACTGGAAACGCTGGCTCAGCGCCTGACGGATGCCCGAGGCGCAGCGGTCAGAGCGCGGAGAACGCCGACGCATCGCCCCCGTCCGCCGTGCCCGACTTGGATTGCAGCACCCGCGTCATGCGGCGAAGTTGCTGCGTGAACGTCTCGTCCTCGATCTCCTGGCCGACCGCGACCGGCTCCGCCAGGAACTGGCTCGCCGGACCGATCACCAGAGAGACCTGCTCATGGCGTTGCTCGAGGTCGAGCGCCGGCACATCGAGCTTGGCCGCCTTGCCCGCGTTCGCTAGTTCGGCGGCGTAGTCGAGCACGGCGTCGGCAATGCCGTCTCCCGTGAGGAACGAGCCACCGGCATACAGAATCCGTTTCACCCGCGCCACGATCCGACGGTTCCTGCCCGTTCGTCAAGGGGGTTGCGATCGACGGTCTCTGAGGTAGGTTCGGCACCACGGGCCGCACTGAGCGTCCGCGACCCTATCGAAATGGACGTGGCAACTTGGGAACCCTCTTCTACGGGGCCGGTCGCCTTCCGATCCGGATCGACGACCGCATCCTGGCGCACGTCAAAGCGGTCGTGACCGCCAAGATGCGGCGCGGCGAAGGCTTCCTGATCTCCTGGTCGGACTCGGCCGAGGTCGGCCACGGGCGCAGTTCCGTCTGGGTGCATCCCAGTTGCGATCTGCACTACAAGTTCGACGGGGGCACCCCGCCCAAGCTCGATCCGGCGCTGCTCGAGGAGATGAACATCGAGTCGATCCAGGCGCGCGGCATCGAGCTCACCGACGCGACCCTCGCGCACAGCCCGCGCGGGCACTGAGACGGAGCGCCTGATGGGCACCCTCTTCTACGGCAGCGACCGCACGCCGATCAGGATCGACGACCGCATCCTCTCCCACCTGCGCGCCGTCGTGACCGCCAAGATGCGGCGTCGCGAAGGATTCCTGCTCTCCTGGACCGATTCGATCACCATCGGCGATGGGCGCAGCTCCGTGTGGGTGCACGCGGAATGTGATCTGCACTACAAGTTCGACGGGTCGCAGCAGGCCAAGCTCGACCCGGCCCTGCTCGAGCAGTTGAACGTGGAGTCCATCCAGGCGCGCGGCATCGAGATCGCCGAGGCGACGCTGGCGCACCAGCCGAGTGACGGCTGATCCCTCTCGGCTTCGGTCTCCGCGACGTACGCTCGTCACATGACCGAGCCCGTCGTGCTGCTCTCCATCGAGTCCCGAGTCGCGTCGATCACGCTCAACCGTCCTGCCGTCGGCAACGCGATGAGCCTCGAGGTGATGGAGTCGCTGCTACGGGCGATCCGGGACGCCGAAGCCGACCCCGATTGCCACGTGGTCGTGCTGCGCGGTGCGGGCCGTGTCTTCTGCGGCGGCGGCGACCTCAACGACCTCGCCCGTGCCGCCGGCGACGCAGAACTGCAGCACCGGATGGTCACCGCCCTTCAGGACGCGATGTTCGCGTTCGCGGCATCCCGGCTGGTCGTCATCGCGGCGGTCGGCGGCGCAGCGGCGGGCGCGGGCTTGGGACTCGTGCTCAACGCCGACATCGTGCTCGCCTCCACGCGTGCCAGCTTCCACGGCGCGTACGGCGCCATCGGCCTCACCCCGGACGCGGGGGTCTCGTACCTGCTCCCCGGCGCGATCGGCAGCAAGCGCGCGTCCACGATGGTGCTCACCGGAACGCCGGCGAGCGCCACCGAGGCGCACGCCTGGGGCTTGGTCGCCGAGCTGCTCGAGCCGGAGGCTCTCGACGCGCGGGCCGACGAGGTCGCGGCCCGACTGGTGGCCGGGCCGACCCAGGTGCTCGGGGCGACGAAGAAGCTGCTCGGGGCTCCTGCCTTCGCGGGGTACCGGGCCCACCTGGATGCGGAGGCGGCGGCGATCACGAGCTATGCCGCGCATCCGGACACCCAGAAGCGCATCCGGGCCCTGATCGAGAAGTCGGCGAAGTAGCGGAACACATCTCAGCGCCCGCGCGTTGTATCAGATGACGCCGCAGCCAGCGGTGCACCACCGAGGAGGACACGAAGTGCCCACGAACACCTACCAGAAGACCACCGAGGCAGTCGAGAAGCTGACCAAGGAGCAGTACCGCGTCACCCAGGAGGCGGCCACCGAGCCGGCGTTCCGCAACCAGTACTGGGACAACCACGAGCAGGGCATCTACGTCGACATCGTGTCGGGCGAGCCGCTGTTCGCGTCGATCGACAAGTTCGAGAGCGGCTCGGGCTGGCCGAGCTTCACCGTCCCGCTCGACCCCGCCAACATCGTCGAGAAGAAGGACCGCAGCTGGGGCATGACCCGCATCGAGGTCCGCTCCAAGAACGGCGACAGCCACCTGGGCCACCTGTTCGATGACGGCCCCGCCGACCAGGGCGGCCTGCGCTACTGCATCAATTCGGCCGCGATGCGTTTCGTCCCGGTCTCGGAGCTCGAGAGCGCCGGATACGGCGAGTTCGCGCACCTGTTCCCCACCGATGCCCAGAAGCAGGCAACTGAGAAGGCGAGCAAGTGATGCCCACCATCGACGACGGATCCATCACCCAGACCCCCGGCCTCGAGACGGCCGTCCTCGCGGGCGGCTGCTTCTGGGGGGCGCAGGAACTGCTGCGCAAGCGCCCCGGCATCGTGTCGTCGCGCGTCGGATACTCCGGCGGCAGCAACGCGCACGCTACCTACTACAACCACCCGGGCCACGCCGAGTCGGTCGAGATCGTCTTCGATCCGAAGATCATCTCGTACCGCGACATCCTGGAGTTCTTCTTCCAGATCCACGACCCGTCGACCCTGAACCGTCAGGGCAACGACATCGGCACCAGCTACCGCTCGGCGATCTTCTCCACGAGCGACGAGCAGAGGAAGGTGGCCCTCGACACGATCAAGGATGTGGATGCCTCCGGCCTCTGGCCCGGCAAGGTCACCACCGAGGTCACCGCCGCCGGCCCGTTCTGGCAGGCCGAGGAGGAGCACCAGGACTACCTGCGC
>FSWJ01000308.1_pt1 | contig 12814 bp, 12 predicted proteins | sample 1637851 | NCBI WGS metagenome assembly FSWJ01 (sample SAMEA3914789, study PRJEB12502) | metagenome | biome: forest; material: soil | place: Canada | collected 2011-07-03 | depth 0.3 m | reverse complement strand
TGAAAATCCTCGTCACCGGCGGCGCCGGCTTCATCGGCTCCAACTTCGTTCGACGCACCCTGCAAGACGCCTACGCCGACCTCGAAGGCGCCGAAGTCGTCGTGCTCGATGCGCTCACCTATTCCGGCAACCTGGAGAACCTCACGCCCGTCGCCGATTCGCCCCGCTATACGTTCGTCGAAGGCGATATCCGCGACTCTGAGCTGCTCGACCGACTGCTGCCGACCGTCGACGCCGTCGTGCATTTCGCCGCAGAATCTCACGTCGACCGCTCAGTGCGCGACTCTGGAATCTTCGTCGAGACCAACGTGCTCGGCACCCAGAGGCTGCTCGACGCGGCGCTGCGAGCCGACCTCAAGCGGTTCGTGCACGTCTCCACCGACGAGGTGTACGGGTCGATCGCCGAAGGGTCCTGGGACGAGCAGCGTCCGCTAGAACCCAATTCCCCGTACTCCGCGTCGAAGGCCGGCAGCGACCTGCTCGCCCGCAGCTACTTCCGCACCCACGGCCTCAACCTGTCGATCACCCGCTGCTCGAATAATTACGGCCCATACCATTTCCCCGAAAAAGTCGTCCCCCTCTTCGTCACGAATCTCATCGACGACAGGCACGTGCCGCTCTATGGCGAGGGCAACAACATCCGGGACTGGCTGCACGTGGACGACCACTGCCGCGGCATCGCGATGGTGCTCGTCGGCGGTCGTGCGGGCGAGATCTACAACATCGGCGGTGGAACCGAGCTCACCAACAGGGAGCTGACGCAACTGCTGCTGGATGCCACGGGCAAGGACTGGTCGTACGTGGACCAGGTCGCCGACCGCCTCGGCCACGACCTGCGGTACAGCGTCGACATCGGCAAGATCCAGGCCGAGCTCGGATACGAACCGCAGGTACCGTTCGAGCAGGGACTCGCGGATGTCGTGCAGTGGTACCGCGACAATCGCGCATGGTGGGAACCGCTCAAGGAGCGCGCTGCCCTCTAAGGCTTGGGAATCTCACCCTGGCGATACAGCGTCAGGAGATCCGATCCGAGCAGATCCGGAGACCGTCTGGCGTCAGGAGCCGTCGTGAGCAGCGCGCGGTCATCCGGGTTCGCGATGATCGCGGCGAGGCGAGAGAGGATGCGATGCTCGCTCGCCGTCTCGATCGTCGCCTGCGCCTGCGCCTGGATGCCGAGCACGACCGTGTTGAATGCCGTGAGAGCGACGAGAACCGCGACGGTGGCGACAAACGCGGCCTTCGAACGCCTGATTAGCCCCGTCAGCTGCAGCCCGATCGCCGGCAGGAGGAGTGCGACCGTCAGGTAGGCGTAACGCTCGGCGGCCGCCGCCGAAAGACCGTAGGACATGCGCGAATAGGTGGTCAATGCGACGAACACGACCGAACCGACGACCATAGCGTAGGCCGGAGCTGCGGCAGATTTCAGACCCCTCCGGATGGTCGCGAAAAACCAGACGGCAGCGGTGAGCGCGGGAATCACTCCGAGACCGATCCACGGCAGCGCGCGCCCGAGACCGCCCCCGTACATCGCGGCGGCGTAGAGCAGCGCGCCGCCTGCGCTTGAGATGCCGGTCGACGGAACCGGATAGAAGCGGGACACCAGCAGGTACCAAGTGACGTAGCTGATCGCGGTCGGCAGCAGGAGCAGACCGGTCCTCCACCAGCCGTGACGAATGACTCCCACGACTGCCGCGGCCGCGAGCACGGGTATCGCCGTGCCGGAGAAGGTCGGCGCGAGCACCGACAACACGAGGATGAGAGGAACATTGAGCTTGGGGCGATCCATCAGCAGAAGAACCCACAGGCCCAGCGCGATCGCACCCATGAATCCGAACTGGAACGCCCAGAATATGTTCTCCGACGCTCCACCGAGAAGCATCACGAAGATGCTCAGGATGGTGGCAAGCCAACGGTCGACGCCTATTCGCCCGAGGATTCGCCAGACGAGATGCGCGACCGCGAGGTGCGCGAGCACGGCGAGCGAAAGGAAAGGGAGGTAGCTACCCAGCCCGAGCCGGTCACGCAGCAGTTGGAAGACGACCGACGGCGTGAGGGTCCAGTGGCCGACATGGGGTACGAAGATATTGCCGTCGCCCCGCGGCACGATAATCGCCCAGTCGTCGCCGAAGAACCACTGGTTGCGGCCGAGAATCAGAATCAGCACGAAGCTCAGGACAAGGGCCGAATAGTGAACAGGGGTGGGGGTGAACAGCAGGCGAATGGTGCCGCGACCGCCGAGACGTTCGCCCCGCGCGCTCGGAAGTGCTGCTGCATCCATCGACTGATCGTTCGGCATCCGGAGTTCAGCATATCCATGCGCCGGCCCGCATCTGCTCGATCCGACGACGCTATATTTACTGGATGCGTACTCCGCCACGAGGGGACTCTCATCGGCGCCGACGAGACCAGGGAGTTTCCATGGCGCAAGACTTCGAGTTGGACGTCATCGTCGTCGGAGGTGCGGGCCACGTCGGTCTTCCCCTCGCCATAGCCCTCGCCGACCGTGGCGCGAAGGTGGCCATCTACGACCTGAGCGAGAAGGCCGTGGCGCTCGTCAACCGGGGAATCGTTCCGTTCCTCGAGCCCGGTGCCGAGCCGATGCTGCGGGCAGCACTCGATTCCGGACGGATCAGCGCCACGACCGACGCGAGCGTGGTCGCGGATGGCCGAAACATCGTCGTCGTGATCGGCACACCGGTCGACGATCACCTCAACCCCGACCCGAACGCCATTCCGCGAGCGCTCGATGCCTGCAGCGAGTACCTGCGCGATGGACAGCTCATTGTGCTGCGGAGCACGGTGTATCCCGGGGTTACGGCCCTGGTCGAACGGATGATCGCCGGACTCGGCGTGGATGTCCCCGTCGCCTTCTGCCCGGAGCGCATCGCCGAGCACCGCGCAATGACCGAGCTCTTCGCGCTGCCCCAGATCGTCTCGGCTCGCACCGCCATCGGGCGCCAGCGAGCCGCCGAACTCTTCGGCCCGCTGACGCAACAGATCGTGCACCTCGAGCCGGAGGAGGCCGAGCTCGCCAAGCTCTTCACGAACACCTGGCGGTACATCAAGTTCGCGGCGGCCAACCAGTTCTACATGATCGCGAACGACCGGGGCCTCGATTTCGAACGGATCCGCGCCGGGCTCACTCAGGACTACCCCCGCGCCAGCGACATGCCGGGTGCCGGTTTCGCGGCGGGGCCGTGCCTGTTCAAGGACACGATGCAACTCGCCGCATTCAGCGACAACACCTTCAGCCTCGGCCACACCGCGATGCTCGTGAACGAGGGCCTGCCGCTTTACCTGGTGAGCCGACTCGAGAAGCGTTTCGACCTCGCGAACGCGACCGTCGGCATCCTGGGCATGTCGTTCAAGGCTGAGTCGGATGACATCCGCTCGAGTCTCTCGTACAAGCTGCGCCGGGTGCTCAAGTTCAGGGCGAAGGCCGTACTGTCGACGGATCCCTATGTCAGCGAGGAGACGGACGACACACTCCTGCCGCTTGACCTCGTGCTCGAGAAGGCCGACATCCTCGTGATCGCGACGCCGCATCCGGAGTATCGCGAACTCGAAACCACGAAGCCAGTCGTCGACGTGTGGAACGTCGTCGGCGGCGGGGTGCTGGTGTGAGCCGAGCCTCCATCATCATCCCCGCATACAACGAGGGTGAACACATCGTCGTCGGGCTCGAACGGATTCTCGCAGCGGTGAAGACCGACGCCGAGATCCTCGTGGTCGTCGACGCCGCCGACGACGCGACCGTCGCCCCGGTCGAGCGACTCGCGCTACGACACCCCGAGGTGCGGGCCGTGGTGAGCAGCTACGGGCGCGGACCCGCCCGGGCGATCCGCTTCGGCATCGACACCGCGACATCCGCGACCCTCGTCGTGACGATGGCGGACGGCTGTGATGACCCTCGGCAGATCGACGACCTCGTACTGCTCGTCGAACGCGGCGTCGTGGTAGCGGCGGCCTCGCGGTACATGGCCGGCGGCCAGCAGGTCGGCGCGCCCCGCCTCAAACGAGTGCTGTCGAGGGCCGCCGGACGGTCGCTGCACACCCTGGCAAATGCGGGGACTCGGGATGCGACGAACTCTTTCAAGGCCTACGACGCGGCCTTCGTGAAAGCGGTCGGCATCGACAGCCGCGACGGATTCGAGATCGGAATCGAGCTCACGGCGAAGGCGCGACGCCTTCGCCTGCCCGTGGCGGAGATCCCCACCATCTGGCTCGACCGCACGGCCGGCACCTCGAACTTCCACATCGCGGCCTGGATCCCGAAGTACTTTCGCTGGTACCGATTCGCCTTCGGGCGCCGTCTGACCATCGACGAACTCACCGCAAAAATGAACAGGAGCACCACCACCCCATGAGCGAACCCCAGAAAGTGGTGGTCACCGGATCCGCCGGATTCATCGGCGGCTATATCGTCGAAGAACTGCTGGCCAAGGGCTACGAGGTGGTCGGCATCGACAACTACTCCAAATACGGCAGGGTCGTGAAGTCCTACGACTCCGATCCGCGCTACGAGCTGATCGTCGGCGACGTGCAAGACGTCGACCTGATGACTCGCGTTCTCTCCGATGCCGACCACTTCATCGCCGGCGCTGCCCTGATCGGCGGCATCTCGTACTTCCACACCTACGCCTACGACCTGCTCGCGCAGAACGAGCGCATCATCGCCTCATCGGTGGATGCCGCGATCACCGCTCACCGGGCCGGCCGTCTGAAGAAGGTCACCTACATGTCGAGTTCGATGGTCTTCGAGTCGACCGATCGCTGGCCGAGCAGGGAGGGCGACGAGCGGCTCGTTCCGCCACCCCTCTCCTCCTACGGCTTCCAGAAGCTCGCGGTGGAATACTTCGCCCGTGCGGCCTGGGACCAGTACGCGCTGCCCTACACGATCGTGCGCCCGTTCAACTGCGTCGGCGTCGGTGAGCGCCGCGCGAGCGGCGATGTCGAAATCTCCTCCGGCAACGTCACGCTGGCGATGAGCCACGTCGTCCCCGACCTCGTGCAGAAGCTCGTGAAGGGCCAGGATCCCCTGCACATCCTCGGGCAGGGCGACCAGGTGCGCCACTACACCTACGGCGGCGACCTCGCCCGCGGAATAGTGCTGACTCTCGACCACCCAGCGGCGCTCAACAACGACTTCAACATCTCGACCGAGAGCGGCCACACCGTCACCGAACTGGCCGAGGTGATCTGGCGCAAGATCAAGGGACAGGACGTGCCGCTTCGCCTCGTGCACGACGAGGGCTTCGAGCACGACGTGCAGAAGAGAATTCCCGACGTCTCGAAGGCCAGAGAGCTGCTGGGCTTCGAGGCGACCACGTCGCTCGACGCCATGCTGGACGAGGTCATCCCGTGGATCCGGGCCGCCGTCGAAGATGGCACCATTTAACGCATGACTCGTTACCTGATCGCCGGAGCCGGCGGAATGCTCGGCAACGACCTCACGAAGGCCCTCGCCGGCCGTGACGTCACGGCCCTCACGCGCACCGATCTCGACGTCACCGATCTCGACGCGGCGCGCGCGGCGGTCGCCGGCCACAGCGATGTCATCAATGCCTCCGCGTACACGAAGGTCGACGACGCGGAGACCCACGAAGCCGAGGCGTATGCCGTCAACGCGATCGGCGCAGAGAACCTCGCCGTCGCGGCGAGAGAGCAGGGCGCGCGCCTCGTACAGGTGTCGACGGACTACGTCTTCGACGGATCCGCGAAGTCCCCCTACGGCGAGGACACGCCGCTCAACCCCATCTCGGCATACGGGCGCACCAAGGCCGAGGGCGAACGGCTGGCGCGAGCCGCGCATCCCGATGGCACGTTCATTGTACGCACGGCCTGGCTCTACGGAGCCGGCGGCCCGAACTTCGCCAGGACCATGCTCAGGCTCGCCGCGAGCCATGACACGGTGAAGGTCGTCACCGACCAGCTCGGCCAGCCAACCTGGACCGCCGATCTCGCGCGGCAGATCGTCGAACTGCTCGACGCGGATGCCCCTCCCGGTGTCTATCACGCCACGAACGCCGGGGAGGCCAGCTGGTTCGAATTCACGAAGGAGATCTTTCTGGTGGCGGGACTCGACCCCGCGCGAGTGCTGCCGACGACGAGCGCGGACTTCGTGCGACCGGCACCACGCCCCGACTATTCGGTACTCGCGCACGACACCTGGAGCAGGGCCGGACTCTCCCCGATGCGCAACTGGCGGGCGGCACTCTCCGCGGCGCACTCCGCCGGCGTGCTCGAGCCGTAGCACAGTGACCCCCATTCGCGGGGTATACGGTCTCGCTGGTAAAGTCGGGACGGGTTGAGGCGGCCCGACAATTCCATTGGAGCGACATGACGACCCTTCGCGTGATCGTTGACCAGATCGTGGCCCCGATCCCCGGAGGAATCGGACGGTACACCGAGGAGCTCACCCGAGAGCTCATCCGCACGGCTCCCGCCGGGTGCGATGTCGCCGGGATCGTCTCCGCCTCCCCCGAGCAGGACTATGAGCTCCTCACCACACTCCTTCCGGATTTATCAGGACTTTTCAAGAGCACCCTCGCCCGCCGCGAACTCGAGCTCGCCTGGCAGCACGGTTTCACCCGCCTGCCCGGCAGCGGAATGCTGCATGCGACGGGCCTGTTCGCCCCGCTGTCCAAACACGATCACCTCAATAACTCCGGAGAACAGTCGGTCGTGACCATCCACGACGTCATCCCGTGGACCCATCCGGAGGCACTGTCGCCGCGACGGCTCGGCTGGTACAGGGGCATGGCCAAGCGCGCGCAGCGGTATGCCGACGCCGTGGTGGTCCCCACTCACGCCATCGCCGCCCAGCTCGCGGAGGTCGCCGATTTCGGCGATCGGATCAGGGTGATCGGCGGGGCGGTGAGTTCCAAGCTCACGCTGCCGGTCGATCCGGATGTGCGCGCGGCTCGGCTGGAACTCCCCGACCGCTACATCCTCAGCGTGGGTACTCTCCAGCCGCACAAAGGGGTCGTCTCCCTCATCCGCGCCCTTGCCCGCCCGGAGCTCGCGGGCGTCCCGCTGCTGATCGCCGGGCCCGAGGGCTGGAAGGGGCTCGACATCGCCGGCATCGCGCTCGAGGCGGGCGTCGAGCCGGATCGCGTGAGGTCCCTCGGATACCTCGCGGATGCGGACCTCGCCGTGGCGCTGGATCGCGCGGCGGTGTTCGTCTTTCCCAGCCTCGCCGAGGGGTTCGGACTCCCCGTCATCGAGGCCTTCAACTTCGGCGTTCCGGTCGTGCACTCGGACGACCCCGCCGTGGTCGAGGTCGCGGATGGCGCGGGAATAGTGGTCCAGCGGGATGATCCGGAGGGGTATCCCGAGCGGCTGGCGGCGGCGATCTCGTCGGTGTTGGAGGATCCCGTCCTCGCCGAGCGGCTCAACTTTCTCGGACGGGACCGGGCCAAGGCCTTCAGCTGGGCCGATTCCGCCGAAAAGGTCTGGCAGCTGCACGCGGATCTCTAGCGCGGCTCGTCAAGGCGCTGGCGTTGCGGTCGGCCTAATCGCCGCGGTCACGAGCTGCCGGATCTTGGCGTAGTCGGGTCGTCCCGGATTGATCGCCGGTGGAACGAGTTCGAGGTGGGCCATCGGAAGCTTGCGTGACTTGTCGGCCAGATCCACGAAACCGGCGAGTGCGGCGCTCGGGATGTCGGTCTTCACGACCTGGGTACCGGCCTTGGCCACCGCCTGGAACTTGCTCAGCACGATCGACGGCTGAAACTGCGCGAGGATCGCCGCCTGCACTCGCCGCTGACGCGCCATGCGCTCGAAATCGTTGCTGTCGTAGCGTGTGCGGGCATACCAGAGGGCGGTGTATCCATCCATCTTCTGTTTGCCGGCCTCGATCCAGCCCGCGGGGTGCGCCCCCGTGATGCCTCCGATGGGGGTGCGGGTCGGAACATCGACGATGACCCCGCCGAGCGCATCGACGAGGTCGGAGAACCCCTGCATGTCGATGAGAGCGTAGTACTGGATCGTGATTCCGAGCACGCCCTCCGCGGCATCCTTCATGGCTTGGATGCCGGGGGAACTGCTGTTCCTGGTCGCGTTCGGGTAGAGCTTCGGATGCTCCTCGCCGTAGGTGTAGATGTAGTCGATGAGACAGAGGTCGCCGCAGTTGTAGCCGTTGGGGAACGGACCATAGAGCGGGGAGCCCTTGACGAACGGGATCTGCTCGAGGTTTCTCGGGATGCCGATGATGGTGGTCGCACCGGTGATGGCGTCGACGCTCGCGACCGAGAGGCTGTCGGGGCGAAGTCCCGTGCGGTCAGGGCCCGCGTCGCCACCGAGCAGCATGATGTTGTAGCGCCCGTCGACCGGGGCAGCCATGGTGGTGCCGCCGAAGATCTGCGCCACGGCGTCGCGAGCGCTTCCCGCTGTGACCGCCATGTAGCTCGCGGTGCCCGCGCTCACGACGAGCGCCGCCGCCGACAGAACCGCGATGAGCGGTCGTATCCCGGGGGCCGTCTTGATGAGCCTGGTGAGCCGGAGGGTGTCGAACGTGAGCACGATCCAGAGGATCGCGTAGGCACAGAGCCCGGCCTGCACGATCGTGAGGGCGATGGGATTGGTGGCAGCGGCATAGATCGCCGTGTGAGCGGCGAGATAGACGACGAGGCCCACGATGAGGACGATCCACAGCAGGAACGTCGCACCGACCCCGAACCGGCCGAGCCTTCGGTTGCCGGCGAGCATCTGAGCGGATCCCGGGATCAGGATGTTGAGACCGACGAGCCACCAGGCCCGCTTGGTCATCGTCTGCGGCGACCGCAGATCGGGAAACCGGATCGGGCTGACTGCGCTCACAGCATCGACTTCAGAGCTGCGTTCTTCTCCGCGACCAGAGTCTTGAGGCTCTCCGCATAGGCGCCGAGCTTCACCGAGAGCGCGGGATCGGATGCCGCGAGGATACGAATCGCGAGAAGTCCGGCGTTGCGGGCTCCCCCGATCGACACCGTCGCCACGGGAACGCCGGCGGGCATCTGCACGATCGAGAGCAGCGAATCGAGTCCGTCGAGTTTCGCGAGGGGAACCGGCACCCCGATCACGGGCAGCGTGGTGACGGCCGCGAGCATTCCCGGAAGGTGCGCGGCACCGCCGGCACCCGCGATGATGGTCCTGATTCCGCGACCGGCGGCCTCCTTGCCGTAGGCGATCATCCTCTCCGGCGTGCGGTGCGCGGAGACGACCTCGACCTCGTGTTCGACGCCGAACTCGCTGAGCACCGAGGCGGCATCGCTCATCACGGCCCAGTCAGAATCCGAGCCCATCACGACGGCGACGATCGGCTCAGGCATAGCGAACAGCCTAGGTCTTAGTCCGCGAAATGTTCCGCAGCGGCACGCGCCTGGAATACCACCTGGTCGAGGTCGTCACCGCCGGCCGTGACGTGGCCGACCTTGCGGCCCGGTCGCGGATCCTTGCCGTAGTTGTGCACCTTCACCGTCGGCTGGTCGGCGAAGGCGCCTGTGTAGCGGTCGGAGAGGGCCCCGGATGCCGGGCCGCCGAGGATATTGACCATGACCGACCACTCGTCACGGCATCCCGTCGCCCCGAGGGGCAGGTCGAGCACGGCGCGAAGGTGCTGCTCGAACTGGCTCGTCGTGGAGCCGTCGATGCTCCAGTGGCCCGTGTTGTGCGGTCGCATCGCGAGTTCGTTCACGAGCAGGCGGTCGTCGGTGGTCTCGAAGAGTTCGACCGCGAGCACCCCGGTGACGCCGAGCTCTTCGGCAATGGTGTGCGCGATCTCCGACGCCACGTCGGCGATCTTGCCAGCGGAGGACGGCGCCGGCGCGATCACCTCGGCGCAGACCCCGTCGCGCTGGATGCTCTCGACCACCGGCCAGGCGACGATCTCGCCGCTCGGACGGCGGGCGACGAGTTGGGCGAGTTCGCGACGAAAGTCGACGAGTTCTTCGGCAAGAAGGGAGTCGCCGGCGGCGAGCCAGTCGTCGACCTGGTCGGCGGCCGTCACCACCCTGACCCCCTTACCGTCATAGCCGCCCCGCGCGGTCTTGACGACCGCGTGACCGCCGTTGTCATCCAGGAACACCTGGAGATCACCCGCGCTCTCGATGCGCGCCCAGTCGGGTACCGGCACCCCGAGTTCCGCGAGCCGCTTGCGCATCAGGAGCTTGTCCTGGGCGAAGACGAGGGCGTCCGGGCCCGGATGCACTCGCACGCCGCGCGCGACCAGCTCGTGCAGGATCTCCTCTGGCACATGCTCGTGGTCGAACGTGACCACGTCCACGCCCTCCGCAAAACGCAGGACCGTTTGCCGATCGCGGTAGTCGCCGACCATTGTGGTGGCCAAATCCGCCGATTCTCCTGCGTTTTCAGAGAGCACGCGGATGTCGATGCCGAGATTGACCGCCGCGGGAATCATCATCCGGGCCAGCTGTCCGCCGCCGATTACGCCAACGCTGAGTGCCATGCCACCAGCCTATCGAGGCCTTTTCGCCGGACACTCCGCGAGTGCAAGTTAGGATTCAGCTCTGCCGCCGTCCGCGCAACTCCGTTGGGAATCCCGTGCTCGCTCGCCTCGTCACCCTCTGCGTCCTCCTGTGGGAGAAGCTGCTGCGCTACGCCGTCAAGTTCGGCGTAATCGGGCTTCTCGGATTCGTGGTCGACGTCGGCATCTTCAACCTCCTCCGGCTCGGCGTCCTCGGTCATGGGCACTTCTTCCAGGCGCCGATCGGCGCCAAGATCGTCTCCGTCGCACTCGCGACCATGGTCACGTGGTTCGGCAATCGCTACTGGACCTTCCGCGAGCATCGCCGCAAGAACTACCTGCTCGAACTCGCCGAATTCAGCGTCGTGTCGGTCGGCGGACTCGCAATCGGCCTGCTGTGCCTGTGGGTGTCGCACTACCTGCTTGGCTTCACGTCGCTGCTCGCGGACAACATCTCCTCCAACCTCATCGGACTGTTCCTCGGCACCGCGTTCCGGTTTCTGCTCTACCGATTCTGGGTATACGGACATCACAGGAGCGACGGCCTGAGCGCGATGCAGAACCGGGCGCTGGCCGCGGAAGCCGCCATCTACGAGGATGATGCGAGCGCAAGCCGGGAGGCAGGCTAGCGCGTTCCCCAGGCCGTCGTCTCGTCTGACTGCCGCGACGCTTCCGCCTGCCGACGCGCGGCGATCGGATTGAGGCTCTTCTCCATGAGATCGTGCAGCGCGCTCTGCACCAGATCGGCGTTCGGCACGTCTTTGAGCACCACCGGCTGGTCGAGGCCGGTGTTGACGAGCACATTGCCGCTCCCGAACATGCTCTGGAGCCCGTTCTTGCGAACCGTCACGTCGTAGCCGCGGCTGTGCAGAAGTTCCTGGCGCACGCGCACGAAGAAGCCGGTACGCAGGATGATGCGGCGCGTGGTGATGACGTACCGCTTGCCCAGCCACGCGAGCAGCGGAAAAAACCAGAGGAGCACGATGAGCAGGACGCCAGCGGCGAGCACCGCGATGTTCTCCCACGCCTGAGAGAAGCTCCCCTGGAAGTATCCCATGGCTCCGACGGCCGCGATCAGTACGATCGACGGCCAGAAGAGCGCACGGCCGTGAGGCCTCAGGCGCGCGACGACGCGCTCGCTGTCCTGCTCATCGGAAGTCATGTCCTATTCATACCGCAGATGTGTAACGTCACCGGCGGCGACAGACACAACCCGCCCATCCGCCGATCTGCGCACGCTGAGGCGCCCGGCGCCGTCGATGTCGATCGCGGTGCCGATGAGGTCATCTCCCCCCGGAAGCTCCACCCTGACCTCCTGGCCGAGGGTGCTGCACAGGTCCGAAAGTTGTTCGCTGACCCCGCTTGCGCCGGGGTCGGCACCGAGCCGGAGGAACTCGCGGTAGAGCGACCTGAGCTCTGAGAGGTAACCGGCGAGCGCAGCATCCGCGAGTTCATCGCCGGACAGGGTGGCGCCGTTGAGCCCGACCGAGGTGGAGGTCGGCGTCGGCAGGTCGCCTACGGCGAAGGCGAGGTTGAGTCCCGCACCCACGACGACGGAGTCTCGGCTCGGCAGCAGCTCCGCGAGGATGCCGCACACCTTGCGTCCGTTGATCTGCACATCGTTGGGCCACTTGAGCGTTACCGAATGCTCGGGCACGAGCCGCGCGACCGACTTCGTCATGGCGATGCCGGCGATCAGCGGCAACCAGCCGTAGTGCTCGAGGCCGAGGGGCTCCCCCGCGGGAAGCGTCGGATGCACAAGCACGGAGATCGCCAGGGAGCTGCCGGGCGGCGCGACCCAGACCCTGCCGAGCCTGCCGCGCCCGTTCGTCTGGCTGTTCGTCACGAGCACCGAGAAGTCGGGCCATCCGGCGCTGTCGGGACCGGATGCCCGGCTCACCAATTCCGTGTTGGTCGAGCCCGCTTCGGCCAGAATCTCGAGGCGGCTGGCAATCGCGGCGCTGAGGGGAAGCTGCATCCCCCAAGGGTACGGTGCCCGCGAGTCATCCCCTCCTCCCCGCAGCGCGCGAAAGGTCCTGCATCCGGGCCACGTTTTGTACATTTCGACCAACGGCTCGCCCGGAACACCGACGGTAAGGTGAACGCGTGACTGCAGACAACACAGTGCCAGCCCAGAACGACATGTATACGACCGCGGGCAAGCTCGCGGATCTCAAGGTGCGCTACCACGAAGCCGTGACGGCGAGCGGCGAGGCGGCGATCGAGAAGCAGCACGCCAAGGGCAAGAAAACCGCACGCGAGCGGATCGAGCAACTGCTCGACCACGGCTCCTTCGTCGAGATCGACGAGTTCGTGCGCCATCGCACCCACGCCTTCGGCATGGAGAAG
>FSWJ01000779.1_pt1 | contig 12837 bp, 11 predicted proteins | sample 1637851 | NCBI WGS metagenome assembly FSWJ01 (sample SAMEA3914789, study PRJEB12502) | metagenome | biome: forest; material: soil | place: Canada | collected 2011-07-03 | depth 0.3 m | reverse complement strand
GGCCGGACTGTCGGCGTACACCAGCACGTTCTCACCGGGGAGATGACCGAGGATCCCGCCCAGACTCTGATCAGGAGGAAGGGGAAGCGCTCCGTAGATGCCGAGCACCGTCAGGGCGAGTTCACCTGCTCGATATTTGCGCCCTAGAGTGCTTCGCGCCTGCTCAACTTGGTAGTCGCCAATCGCCTGGTAGAGGAACGGTCGCGCGTCATTGTCAATTAGGCGCTTTCGGGTGATCATCACCGCGGGTTTGCCCAGGTCTGCGACGAGCCAACGTCGCCCCAGACTCTCCGCGACCGCCGCTGTAGTGCCCGACCCGACAAAGAAATCGGCGACCAGCATGTTTTCGTTCGAGTAGGACTTCACAATCCGTTCAAGGAGGGCCGTCGGTTTTTGAGTCGCATAGTCGACGCGGTCGCGTGACATCGAGTTCTCATAGGGGATCTCCCACACGTCATTCGGGATCATCCCGTCTTCTGGGTAGTAGATGCGCCACTTGCCAGCGTCAAATCGCTTTCGGCACGGCCGACCCTCGTCATCGACATCTCGGAAATGAGTTTTGATGTAGTCGGGCGAGTAGGGAACTCTCGCAGCCACCTCGTTGAAGTACGGAGATTCCCCGCGTGAGTATGCGAAAAGGGTGTCGTGTTTTTGCGCAAACCGGGTGGTCGGCCGACCGAGGGTCGAGTAGTACCAAATGATCTCGTTCAGAAGCCGCTCGCGGCCGAACACCTCATCGAGCACCAACTTCACATAGTGCCCGACGTGCCAATCGATGTGCAGGACGAGGGTTCCTGATTCGGCCAACAGCTCTCTCATAAGAACCAGCCGAGGCGTGATCATTGCGAGATACGAAGCTGTTCCCTCGGCCCATGTGTCGGAATATGCGAACTGCTCTGCCGTTGTGGGGCGCTGCTCGATATCGGCACCAGGCAATTGCAGTTTCTTTCGGTAGTCCGCTTTGGAGTCGAATGGCGGATCGATGTAGATCAGATCGACCTTGCCGCGAAGGCTCTCCGTGCTGTTCGCCTCGTCGCCAGCGAGCAAGGCGGCCATGGCGAGGAGATTGTCGCCATAGATGAGGCGGTTCGGCGTATCTACTGATTCCGGCGATGGTCCGTTGATGTCGAAGCCCAAAGTCGCGCGATTCGGAACCACGAATTCGCGGGTTTGCAGCGAGACCCGTTGCGGCCCTTCTAGCTGCTCGAGGATCTGTTGCGCCTGACGTTTGCCGGCTTTCACAATCTCGGGGAGCTGTTCGAGCAGCGACTTCGCCATCGGGTTCGGTTCCGTTTCCTCATGCCGAGGGAACGCCCCTGAGCATGAGGCATTAAAGCATCACGCGTCTGACATCTCGTCATCGACAGATGCGGCGGTTAGGCATGACGCATGCCCGCCCCGAAGTCCGAAGCGTTCCGAGTGCTCGGCGAGCGCTTCCGGACCGAGCGGTTGCGGGTCGGCCTCACGCAGATGGACCTGTCGAATCTGGCCGGGATGAACGTGGCGAACTACGGGAAGATCGAGCGCGGCCTCGGCAATCCGAACTTCGAGACCCTGGTGCGGCTCGCGGGCGTGCTCGGCGTGGATCCCGGCGCTCTGATCACCGGGCTGAAGGCGTCCGATCTACCGCCGACGAAGCAGACTTTCACAGCCGCCGAGTTCATCAAGGAACGCGAGCGGCGCGAGCGAGGCGGTCGCTGATCAGAAGGTGGCGCGCCAGACGTAGTCCTCACCGGATGGGCGCAGCCACCTGACGACAACAGCGCTCGCCCGTTCGAGGTGCTCGCCGCGAATCGTGACTTCGAGCGCCTCGCTCGGATCGAGGGCGGCTGGGTCGTTCGCCGGCATCATGCCGGCTCCCACGAGGGTGAGCGTCACGCCGCGCAGCCGCTCGGGTCCGACGTTGACCAGGCGATACAACGGCGCGCGCGAACGGTCGAACAGGAACGGGACTCGGTAGGGCTCCACGCTTCGCACGGTAGAAGCGGCATCCGATATCGCGCGTGTCCCTGTGAAGGGGTCTGCATTTTGCCTCAGGGGAAGGACCCGAACGCTCTTAGTCGGGCAGCCGTTGCTCGGCCGAAGGCGGCGGGGGCGAGGTCGTCGACGAAGCCGGGATCGCCGCACCCGCACCCGCGCCCGGCAGGGGCGACGGCGGGGGCAGCCGCGGCCCGAGCCTCGGCGGTACCTTGGCCGCGCGCACCTGCTTCGGGGCTCGCGGAGCCTTGGGAACGCGGGGCGCTTTGGGCGCCCTGATCGACGGCCCCAGCGACGCCGGGAACGTCTCCGGCGGGGCAGGGAACGCCTCGCGCGCCGAGCGCACGATCCGACGGCCCAGGATGTTGTTGCCGACGCCGCCGAAGACCGCGCCGACCCCGAACGGGATCGCCCGCCCGACCACCGAGGTGCCCTGCGTCACGGCGAAGCGCCGCAGGAACGCCGTCCGCACGCGTTCGGTGAGCGGCCCGAGCGCGGCCCGCGGCAGGCTCTTGGTGACGAACTCGCCCCAGTAGGCCGCGCGAGAGCCGCGCCCCGCCGCCTCGGTAGCGAACTGCTGCAGCAGTTCCTGCCCGCCGTTGCCGAGCATCATCGCCATCACCAGGGTGCGGGCGCGCTCCGGTTCGACCACCGCGATGCCGTGCACCTCGGTGACCGACTGGGCGAACAGGGCGCTGGCCTCGAGGAAGCCCGCCGTCTCGACTCCTGAGAGCACCAGGGAGGTGGCGACCCCGACGGCGGGGATCGCCGAGGTGGCGCCGACCAGGGCTCCGCCCCCCGTCACCGCGGTGAGGAAGCGCCGCTCGAGGATCGCGATGATCTGAGCGGGCGAAGCATCCGGCCTGCTGCTGCGGATCGAGCGGATGTGGGCGAGCACCACGGGCCGCTGCACCGAAAGCACCTTGTCGATGCCCTGGGCGACGCGAGGGTGCAGGCCGTCCGCGGTGGTCGGGACGAGCTGCTTGGCCATTGCTCAACCGTATCCGGCTCGCGGTTGACGCGCCCAGCATCCCGCGGTTGCACGATCTTCGCGAAGTCGACGTCATCTGTTCACGTTGTGTGCACTGCCCCATCACGCCTTCGGGAGAGCGTGGATACGAGGCGTCCCCAGCAGGCAGCCTCGGAACACGGCGGAACCGCGGCGGAGGAGGCACGCATGGAGCAGCGACGCACTCCGCTCGCCTGGGTCGAGTCGCCGCTGCAATTGCTCGGGGCCGCCGAATACGCCGCGGCACTCGGCCGTCCGATCGCGGTGGCCTACCGGCTCACCGGTCCGCAGATGCCGACCACTATGGGCGAGCTGCTCGATCGCGGCGCCCTGTTCTCGAGCGTCGCCCCCTATTACGGCATCCCGTGGGGGCTGCTGCGCGATCAGCCGGACTGGGCGATCGGCGACGGCTTCTCTGGCCAGTTCAGGATGGCGACCGCCGTGCTGCGGCCGCGCTCGATCACTCTGCTCGACGACGGGGACATGTCGATCCACCTCGCCTCGGCTCTGCTCGGCCGCACCGGCTTCGCGCGGCGAGACACGCGCGAAAGCGGACTGGCGACCTTGCTCGGCGGCATCGCACGCGACCGCATGCTGAAGCTCGCCGGTTCGCAACGACTCACGATGTTCAGTGCCTTCGCCGACGATCCGACCGTGGCCGCCCTGCCGGCGCGCAAGGTGTCACTCGTGCGCAACAGTTTCGCGTGGCTGCGCGCGCACGCCCGCCCGGCGCGGCTGCCCCACCCGCGGGTGGTGCTCGGTTCGGCGCGGGTGATCGATGGGCTGCTCGACGAAGCCGACTACCAGCGCTGGCTGAAGTCGGTCGCCGCGGCCGGTCCGGTGAGCTATCTGCCGCACCGCCGGGAGCGCGGCGATCAGCTCGCGCAGATCTCGTCCATCGACGGCGTGACGGTGGTCGACACCGGGTTGCCTGCCGAGCTCGCGCTGGCGGGCACTTCGGAGCCGCTCGAGATCGTCATGATGCGCTCCTCGGCCTCGACGACGTTGCGCGCGGTGCTCGAGGGCACCCGCAGCGTGCTGACCGTCAGCGTGCCGAGGGAGCTCGTGCGATGAGCGCCGACGGTTCGAGCGGTGAGACCGTCGCCGTCATCCCGGCGCGCGGCGGGTCGAAGGGCGTTCCCCGCAAGAACTTGCGCCGGGTCGGCGGCATCCCGCTGATCGCCCGCGCGATCACCAGCGCCCGCGCGGCGGACGGCATCGACCGTGTCGTGGTCTCGACCGACGACCAGGAGATCGCCGCCGTCGCGCGGGAGTGGGGCGCCGAGGTGGTGACGCGCCCTGCCGAGCTGTCCGGCGATGCGGCCAGCTCCGAGAGCGCGCTCGAGCACGTCCTCGACGAACTGTCGAGGCTCGGGGTCGAGGTCGGCATCCTGGTGTTCCTGCAGGCCACATCGCCGTTCATCGACCCGGCCGATCTCGACGCCGCAGTCGAGCGCGTCCAAGCCGGCGAATCCGACACCGTGTTCTCGGCAGTCGAGTCGTGGGGCTTCCTCTGGCGTCGAACTGCGACCGGGGCGATCGGGATCAACCACGATCAGCGCCGCCGTCCGCGGCGGCAGGAACGCGAGCTCGAGTTCCTCGAGACCGGCGCCTTCTACGTCATGGATGCCGCGGGCTTCCGCCGCGCGCAGCACCGCTTCTTCGGCCGGATCGGCGTGGCGCTCGTGCCCGAGACGCACGCGATCGAGATCGACACCGAGGAGCAACTGGTGCTGGCCTCGGCCATCGCCCCGCTCGTCGGCGGTTCGATCGGCTTCGGTTCGACCGGGCTCGAAACAGCCATCGACGTCGACGCCGTGGTGACCGACTTCGACGGCGTCCACACCGACGACACCGTGCTGATCGGCCAGAACGGCGAGGAGTTCGTCACCGTCAGCCGCGCCGACGGCATGGGCATCGGCCGCTTGCGTGCAGCCGGAGTGCCCGTGCTCATCCTGTCGACCGAGACCAATCCGGTGGTGTCCGCCCGCGCGCGCAAACTCGGCGTCGATGTCGAGCAGGGGAGCGCGGACAAGGCCGCGACGCTCACGGCATGGGCCACGGAGCGCGGCATCCCGCTCGATCGGATCGCCTACCTCGGCAACGACGTGAACGACCTCGGCTGCCTCGCACTGGTGGGCTGGCCGATCGCCGTGCCCGAGGCGCACCCACGGGTGCTTGCCGCGGCGCGCATCGTGCTGGCGGCACCCGGCGGCGACGGTGCCGTGCGCGAACTGGCCGAAGCCGTGCTTCACAGCCGAACATCCAGCCCCCTCAGTACCAGGAGAGAATCATGACCGTCACCATCGGATCGCATGAGATCGGCGAGGGACTGCCCGCCTACGTCATCGGCGAGATCGGCCTGAACCACAACGGCTCGGTCGACCTGGCCAAGAAGCTGATCGACGTGGCCGCCGACGCCGGAGCGCAGGCGGTCAAGTTCCAGAAGCGCACGCCCGCCATCTCCACACCCGAGCACATGAAGAACACCGTGCGCGAGACGCCGTGGGGCGAAATGACCTACCTCGAGTACCGCTACCGCGTGGAGTTCGACCGCGAGCAGTACGTCGAGATCGGCGACTACGCCACGCTGCGCGGGCTCGACTGGTTCGCATCGCCGTGGGATGTGCCGGCCGTCGAGTTCCTCGAAGACCTCAACGTGGTGGCGCACAAGGTGGCGTCGGCGAGCGTCACCGACCTGGACTTGCTTGCCGCGCTCGCCACGACCGGCAAGCCGGTCATCCTGTCCACCGGCATGTCGACCATGGAGCAGATCGACGCAGCCGTCGAGGTGCTCGGCACCGACAACCTGGTGATCCTGCACGCGACCTCGACCTATCCGCTGCCGCCAGAAGAGGCGAACATCCGGATGATTCCGACCCTCCGCGCCGCATACCCGGGCATCCCGATCGGCTACTCGGGTCACGAGCGCGGCCTGCAGATCTCGCTCGCCGCGATCGCGCTGGGCGCGACCGCCGTGGAGCGCCACATCACGCTCGACCGCGCGATGTGGGGCTCCGACCACGCCGCCTCGCTCGAGCCCACCGGTTTCGAGCACCTGGTGCGCGACATCCGGGTGATCGAGGAGGCCCTCGGCACCGGGGTGAAGCAGGTCTTCCCGGGCGAGCTCGCGCCGATGGCGAAGCTCCGCCGCGTCTCGGCGTAGTACCCGGCAGAGGCAGCGCCCGGCATGAAGTTCATTGCGATCGCGGACTCCGACTCCTACCTCAAGTGGGCGGCGGCGTTCCTCGGCGCGCTGCCCGAGGTGACCGAGCGCGAGTTGATCCTGATCGAGACTCCTGTGCTGCCGAGCGACAGCCAGCGCGCCGCGGCCCTGGCGGTCGGCGGCGTCTCGCCCCAGCAGCTCTTCAGCCTTCCGCTCGCCGAGGTGCTGGGCGCGCTCCGGCGCGAGAAGCCGGATGCCGTGCTCGTCGCGGTCCGCGGGCCGGTGGCCGCCGTGCTCATCCGGATGATCGCCGAACTGCGCGAACGCCCGGTGATCGTGACCGGCCTCCCGGGGATCTCGATCCCGGCCACACGCAAAGCACTCGCATTCCGGCGCCAGGCCGACCTGTTCGTGCTGCACAGCCGCCGCGAGATCCGCGAGTTCACGCTGATGTCGCGGGAGTACGGCTGGACCCATCGCTTCGCGCTGGCGACCCTGCCGTTCGTCGAGGAGCACACAGGGGCCAGCGGCACCGACCTGGTCTTCGCGGCGCAGGCCGTCGTGCCTCGAACCCTCGACGACCGCGTGCGCGTGCTCGGGTTGCTCATCGAGGCGGCGCGGGCGCAGCCCGAGCGTCGCGTCGTGATCAAGGTGCGCGGTCTCGCCGGCGAGCGGCAGACCCACGACGAGCACGCGAGCTATCCCGAGTTGCTGGAGCAGGTGGAGGACGCGCCCGTCAACCTGGTGGTCTCCACGGCGCCGATGTCGGCTGCGCTGGATGAGGCGCAAGGCCTGATGACGGTGAGTTCGACAGCCGCGATCGAGGCGATCGCCCGCGGCATCCCGGTCATTGCGCTCGACATCTTCGGGGTGACCGCCAAGCTGATCAACCCGGTGTTCGAGGGCAGCGGTCTGTTCGGCGGGGAGGACGCGGTCGTGCGGCGGGAGTTCCGGCATCCGGAGCCCGCGTGGCTCGACGACAACTACTTCCACCCGGTCGAGGACGACGACGTCGCCGTGCAACTCGAGGCCCTGGTCGCGGCGCGGCGGCAAGGCGTGCTACCGGCCCGCGAGCCGGCCCGCAAGGTCGGCGGCAAGCTTCGGCTGGCTTGGGACCGCAAACGCGCATTCGGAGAAGCCGACCGCAGCGTCTCGGGCGCCGTCGCCCTCGCCGTCGGAACGCCCGCCCGGGCGACGGTCATCGCGGCGCGCAAGGTGAAGCGCGCGCTGTAGCCGAGTCGCTGCCTCGGTGTAGGCCGGCTAGCCGCCGTTGTAGTCGGCGTTGTACTTGTCGAGCACGTCCTGGATCGGCCCGTCGAGCACCAGCTCACCCTTGTCGAGGTAGAGCCCGCGGGTGCAGAAGCGCAGCAGGTCGCGTTCGCTGTGCGAGACCAGGAACAGGGTGCGCCCGCCGGCCAGCAGCTCGTCGATGCGGGTGAAGCACTTGTCACGGAAGGCCTTGTCACCGACAGCGAGCACTTCATCGACCAGCAGGATCGGCTCTTCGAGTCGCGAGATCACCGAGAAGGCGATGCGCACCTTCATCCCGCTCGAGAGGTGCTTGTACGGTGTGTCCACGAAGTCGCCGATCCCGGCGAACTCGATGATCTCGTCGAAGGTCTGGTCGATCTCGCTCTTCGGCATGCCGTGCAGGCCCGCGGTCAGGTAGACGTTGTCGCGCACCGTGAGGTCGTTGACGAAGCCCCCGGTGATCTCGATCAGGGGGGCGACGCCGCCGCTGACGTGCACCTCGCCGACATCCGGGAACATCACCTGCGCTACCAGCTTGAGCAGCGTCGACTTGCCCTGCCCGTTGCGCCCGACCACGCCGATCGACTCGCCGGGGTGCACGGCGAAGCTGACGTCCCTGAGCGCCCAGAACTCGCCGGGCCGGGAGCGACGGTCGCGGCCGGCGAACAGGTCTTTGAAGCTGCGCCGCGATGAGCGGTTGCGCTTGAACCGGATGCCGACGCCCTCGACGCGCATCCCGCCGACCGCGATCGCGGCGCCGGCGTCGGCCGCTGCCTGGGCCATCAGATCTCCTTCAGCACGGTGCGGATGGTGCGCCGGAACACCAGCACGCCGACGACGACCACCACGACCGTCAGCCCGGCACTCACGGCCACATCGAACCAGTTGAGATCCTCGGGGAAGAACGCGCTGCGATACAGCCCGATGATCCCCGACAGCGGGTTGAAGGCACCCCAGAAGGTCAGGTGCAGCTTCTCGAGGTCGTTGAGGCCGTAGATGATCGGCGAGGCGTAGAACAACAGGCGCAGGATCAGCTTCACCGCCCGCTCCAAGTCGCGGAAGAAGACCACGAGCGGCGCGACGATCAGGCCGAGTCCGAAGGTCAGCGCCGTCTGCAGGATGATGGCCGGGATCCAGAGCACTGCCTGCCAGTGAACGGGGGCACCGGTGGCCAGGGCGAAGATGATCAGCACCGGGATGCTCAGCAGGAACTCGATGCCCTTGCTGAGCACGATCCGCCCGACCCAGATCGTGCGGGGGATGGTGGTGGACCGGATCAGCTTGCCCTCGCTGGTGAAGGCGCTGGTGCTCGCCGAGATGGCTCCGTTGAACCACGTCCAGGGCAGCAGCCCCGAGACCAGGAACACGATGTACGGCGCCTGTCCGGGCACCGAGCGGTGGAAGACCAGCACGAAGACGAAGAAGTAGATTCCGGCCATCAGCAGGGGGTCGATGACCGACCACAGATAGCCGAGGGCCGATGTCGTGTAGCGGACCTTGAGATCCCGCGCGGTGAGCAGCCAGAGCGACCGGCGGTAGCGCTCGAACGGCGACCAGCGGGCGCGAGGCAGCGTCGACGTGGTCACGTGCTCACCCTATCGAGCGGGGTGGAACCGGGCAGGGCGTCACGGCACGAGTGACGATGAGAAAACTCAGACGAAGAGGTTGGCGCGTTCCAGGTCTTCGGCGAAGTCGATCTCGACCGCGTAGAGGTCTGAGATGTCGACCGGCACGAGGCGCAGCTTGTCGTGCTCGATCGCGAGTTCGAGGCCGCGTTCGAAGTAGTCCTGGTCGCCGACCTTGCCCAGGTGGCGCAGCAGAGCCGCCTTGTCGGCGCTCGAGATGTAGTTGATCCCGACGGCCTCGCCGAGTCCGCCGCCGACCGACTTGGACAGTTCGGCGATGAAGCCCTCGGCATCGGTCGTGTACTTGACCTCTTCGTCCGAGACCTTCGCCGTGTTGACGCTGACGAAGCTGCGGTCGACGGCCACCAAGTCGCCAACGCGCACCAGAACCTCGGGATCGAACACCACATCGCCGTTCATCCAGAGCACGCCTCCGGCGCTGGATGCTTGCAGCGCCCGCATGAGGCTCTTGCTGGTGTTCGTCTGGTCGTACTGCTCGTTGTAGACGTACGACGCATGCGGGAAGGCCTCGATGATGTGCTCGAGCTTGTAGCCGACGACGATGCTGACCGCGGCGTCGTTGCCGAAAGCCGCCCGGATGTTGTCGAACTGCTGCTGCATGATCGTGCGGCCGTCGCTGAGCTCGGTCAGGGGCTTGGGCAGCGAACGCCCGAGGCGGCTGCCCATTCCGGCGGCCAGGATGACGATCTGAGTAGTCGGCTTCGGGGTGCTCACGGTGATGATGCTCCTCAAGGTTTCGTCTGCGAGTGGAACGGCATCGGCGGGGAGAGTTCACCCGCTGTTCATCGTCGATCCGGCTGTGCGACACACCTTTGTGCTTCTCAGGATTCTAATCGGGGCCCTCTCCGAGAACCCAGGACGCGCTGATTCCGTTGTCGTTTTGTGATCCCGCGTCTGCGCGATCTGTGATCGGCGCCCGCCTGGGCGTCGCCCGGATGTTGCGGTTGGTACGTTGTACCGGTGGAAGCCGAATCGGAGCCGTCGACGCCGAGGCGTCAGGGTCCCGGGGGCAAATCGGCGGCCGCGAGACCCGGGGCTGCACGGCGGCCCGCTGGATCCGGCGCGCCCGGTTCGACGGCCTCGCGGAGCCTGAAGAAGCCCGCCACGGCGGCATCCGCGAAGAACGGTGTGAAGAAGCCGCAGCCGGCGGCACCAGCACCTCGGCCGACCGCAGCCGTTGAAGCGGTCGATGACGTCGACGAAGCACCACCGGTCGACGCATCACCGATCCGCAAGTCCGTGATCAAGACCCCCGTGTTCGGCGCTCCGCGGAGCGGGCCCGCCCACCCGATCAAACCGGTCGTTCGTGCGGAGCCGGAGCCAGAGCCCGTTCCGGAGCCAGACCCGGAGCCCGAATCAGAGTCCGAGCCTGAGCGCGCGAAAGCCGCCGAGCCACCGGTGCACTCAGGGCCGTCCACTCGTACGGCCGTGGCGCATCCCGCCGCGCATCCTGCAGCCAAGCGCGCGTCGGTCCCGACCACAGCCGAGGTCGCCCTCTCGGTCACCGGCCTCAGCAAGGCCTTCGGCGACACCGTGGCAGTCGACGCGGTCGATCTGACCGTGCCCGCCGGTTCCTTCTTCGGTTTCGTCGGGCCGAACGGCGCGGGCAAGACCACGACGCTCTCGATGGTGACCGGGCTGCTGCGTCCCGATGCCGGGGTCGTGACGATCTACGGCGTGGATGTCTGGGCCAACCCCGCGGTCGCCAAGCGGTCGCTCGGCGTGCTGCCCGACCGGTTGCGGCTGTTCGACCGACTCACCGGGTCGGAGTTCCTGCACCATGCCGGGGCGCTGCGCGGCCTGGACCGCCAGACCATCAGCAGCCGCGTCGACGACCTCGAGCGGGCGTTCGGCATCGAGCACTCGGCGAAGCGCCTGGTCTCCGACTACTCGGCCGGGATGGTCAAGAAGATCGCGATCGCCGCGGCCATGATCCACTCGCCGCGCCTGCTCGTGCTCGACGAGCCGTTCGAATCGGTCGATCCGGTCTCGGCGCAGGTGGTCATCGACATCCTGAAGAAGTTCGCGGCGGCCGGCGGCACCGTCGTACTGTCGAGTCACAGCATGGACCTGATCGAGCGCGTCTGCGACTCGGTGGCGATCATCGCCGAGGGCCGGATGCTGGCGAGCGGGCCGATCGCCGAGGTGCTCGACGGGCACTCGCTCGAGGAGCGCTTCGTCGAACTGGCCGGCGGCGCCACCGCCGTGGAGGGCATGGAGTGGTTGCAGAGCTTCTCCGACTAAAAGGACGGCTGCTCCTCAACGGGTTCCGCCGGGCTCCGTCGCGCATCGTCGGTTCGGCGGTGCTGCTGCTGACCGCGGTGCTCGGGTTGGTCGCGCTGTTCGGGGTCGCCTCCCAGGTGACCGAGTTCGACGGCGAGATCGTGGGTCGCGCGATCACGCTCGGCGGTGCCGAGTTCACGCTCGGAGCGCTGCTGCTGCCGGTCATGTTCTCGCGGTCGCAACTGCTCGAGCCGCGCGCGTTCCTGGGCTATCGCATCGGCGCCGGTCCGCTGGCTGTGGCGACGCTCCTGTTGACCCTGGTCGGCCCGGCGCTGTTGCTGGTCCCCGCCGCCGTCGTGCCGGCGGTGGCTTGGCGGCATTTCCCGCAGGTGATGGGCACCGCCGCGGCTGCGGCGCCATTGCTGGTGCTTCAGCTGCTCCTCCTGGTGCGGATCGGCGTCGCGGTCGGCACCTGGCTGCGGCCGCGCGCGCTGCTGCGCTCCTGGGTTCGCGTGGTCGGCACGCTCATCCTCCTGTCCGGTGTGCTTCTTCTCCTCGGGCTGCTGCTGCCGCGAGCCGTGCTTCTGGCTCCTGATCGATCGCTCTCGTCACTGTCGCCGATGGCGCGTTTCCTGGGCCAGCTGCACCCCGAGCAGGTGGCGGATGCCGTGGCCGGCTCCCCGCTCGCCTCGCTCTGGGGCGCCCCCGGTCTCGCGGTCTCGGGGGCAGGCATCCCGAGCGACGCCCTGTGGATCGGCGTCATCGTGATCCTCGCCCTCGCGATGATCTGGTGGGTGCTGGTCGCCGGTTCGCTGCGCCCGACACACCGGCAGCGGCTCAGCCGCGCGTCTCGGGTTCCTGCCTGGTTCCGACGGATGCCCGCGACCCCGGCGGGAGCCGTCGCCGCACGCAGCTTCATCTACTGGCTGCGCGACCCGCGGTACCGGGTGGTGTTCGGCATCCTGCCCCTGCTTCCGATCCTCACCGGGCTGGCTTTCCTCATCGGGGGCGTGCCGCTGCGGATCGGTTCATTCGTCCCCCTCGCGCTGATGGTGCTCGTGCTCGCCTGGTCGACCATCCACAACGACATCGCCTACGACTCGACGGCGGTCTGGTCGCATGTCGTGGCGCAGACCCGAGGGCTGCACGATCGGCTCGGCCGGGTCTGGCCGGTGCTCGCCTTCGGAGTCCTGCTGATCGCGATCGGCACCCCCATCACGGTGTGGGCTCAGGGCGATCCGGATTCGCTGCCGGCCGTTCTGGGCATCAACATCGCCCTGCTGCTCGGCGGTGTTGGCGTGGGGAGTGCGATGTCGCCGCGCTTCCCGTACCCCGCCCCGCGGCCCGGCGACGGCGCCTTCACCTACCCGCAGGCCTCGGGCGGCACGGGCGGCGGCGCGCAGGCCGGGTCGTTCCTGCTGACGATCGTGGTGGCATTGCCGGCGATCGCGGCAACGACGTTCTGGCTGATGGGGTTCCCGGGTCCGCTGCCGTGGATCGCGCTCGCGACCGGGGTTGCGGCCGGGGTGCTCGCACTGGTGCTCGGCATTCGGGGCGGGGCATCC
>FSWJ01000394.1_pt1 | contig 12847 bp, 11 predicted proteins | sample 1637851 | NCBI WGS metagenome assembly FSWJ01 (sample SAMEA3914789, study PRJEB12502) | metagenome | biome: forest; material: soil | place: Canada | collected 2011-07-03 | depth 0.3 m | reverse complement strand
GTCACGACGTAGTCGTAGTCCTGGAAGGTCTCGGTGTACGAGCGGACGAGCGGGACGGCCTTCCTGCCGTACCCGCTGTTGATGTGCATCTGCCCGCAGCAGGTCTGTGCCAGCGGGACCTCGACGGTGACGCCGAGCCGCTCGAGCAGCTCGACCGTCGCCCTTCCGACGGACGGGAACACCCCGTCGACCAGGCAGGTGACGAAGAGCGCGACCTTCACGGGCGCGGCTCGAACCGCGCCAGGGTGTGGGTCTCGCGGACGAGTGCTCGCAGGTCCTCGAGCGAACCCGTGACGGACCCGTGCGCCCGGGCCTGGACGAGCACGTTGCCCAGTGCGGTGGCCTCCACCGGTCCGGCGATCACGGGCAGCCCGCAGGCGTCGGACAGCAGCTGGCACAGCAGCGGGTTCTGCGCACCGCCACCGACCACGTGGACGGTGTCGACCGCGCGGCCCGACAGGCGCGCGGCGTCGTGGACCGTCCGCGCGAGCGCGGCCGCGAGGCTGTCGAGGATGCAGCGCACCAGGTGGGCCCGCCGGCGGGGCGGGCGGGTGCCCGACTCCTGCAGGAGGGTGGCGAGCCGGGCCGGCAGGTCGCCCGGGGCGAGCAGGCGCGGGTCGTCGACGTCGAACACCGGCTGCGACGGGACCTGCGCCGCGGCCCGGAGCAGCGCAGGAAGGTCGTCGGCATGCAGTCGCCAGGCACGCAGTGACTCTTGCAGCAGCCACAGGCCCATGACATTGCGCAGGTAGCGGATGCGGCCGTCGACGCCGAGCTCGTTGGTGAAGTTCGCCTCGCGGGAGGCCTCCGTCAGCACCGGTTCCGACAGCTCGACGCCGACCAGGCCCCAGGTCCCGAGGCTGATGTACGCCGCCCGGTCGCTCTCCATGGGGACGGCGACGACGGCCGACGCGGTGTCGTGCGAGCCCACGGCGACCACGGTGCCCGACAGGCCGGTCGGTGCGCGGAGCGGACCGATCACGTCTCCGGGCCACCGCAGCGCGGGCAGCACCGTGGCGGGCAGGTGGAGGGCTGCGAGCACCTGCGGCGACCACTGCCTCGTCCGGACGTCGAGCAACCCGGTGGTGGAGGCGTTCGTGACCTCCGCGCCCCTTGCCCCGGTCAGCCAGTACGCGAGCAGGTCGGGGATCAGCAGCAGGGTCTCTGCGCCGGCAAGCCGCTGCTCCGCGCAGAGCTGGTAGACGGTGTTGAACGGCAGGAACTGCAGGCCGTTGAGGTCGTAGAGCTCGGCGAACGACAAGGTGCCGTGCACCTTGTCGATGACCGCCTCGGTGCGGCGGTCCCGGTAGTGGAACGGGTTGCCGCGGAGCCCGGCGCCGTCGAGCAGCCCGTAGTCGACGGCCCAGGAGTCGATCCCGACCGTGTCGACCGGCCCGGCGTCGGCAAGGCCGGCGAGCGTCTCGCGGTAGAGCCCGAGGATGTCCCAGTGCAGCCCGTCCGGGAGCGCGACCGGGCCGTTCCCGAACCGGCGTACCTCGGTGAGGTCGAGCCGGCCGGGGGCGACGTCCGCGACGACGACGCGGCCGCTGGACGCGCCGAGGTCGACCGCCGCGTGCCGGCTCACCGCAGGAAGGCGGCGGCGACGCCCCCGTCGACCGGGATGTGCAGTCCGGTCGTCAGGGCGAGCTCGCCGCCCGTGAGAGCGAAGACGGCCGCCGCGATGTGCTCGGGGAGGACCTCCTTCTTCAGGATGGTGCGCTGCGCGTAGAAGATGCCGAGCTCCTCCTCAGGCACGCCGTACACGGCCGCGCGGTTCGCGCCCCACCCGCTCGCGAAGATGCCCGAGCCGCGGACGACACCGTCGGGGTTGACGCCGTTGACGCGGATTCCGTGCTCCCCGAGCTCGGCCGCGAGCAGCCGCACCTGGTGGGCCTGGTCGGCCTTGGTCGCGCCGTACGCGACGTTGTTCGTCCCGGCGAAGACGCTGTTCTTGCTGGAGATGTACACGATGTCGCCGCCGAGACCCTGCGCGATCATCGCCCTGGCGGCCTCGCGGGCGACGAGGAACGAGCCACGGGCCATGACGTCGTGCTGCAGGTCCCAGTCGTCGACGGTCGTCTCGAGCAGCGACCGGGAGAGCGAGAGGCCGGCGTTGTTGACCACCAGGTCGACGCCGCCGAACGCCAGAGCCGCCTGCGCGAAGGCGGCGACGATCTCTGCCTCGCTGGTGACGTCCATGGACACGCTGATGGCGCGGTCGCTGCCGCCGATGCGCTCGGCGACGCTGTCGGCGGCCGCCGCGTCGCGGTCCGCGACGACGACGCACGCACCCTCGGCGGCGAGCCGCTCGGCGATGGCCCTGCCGATCCCGGACCCGGCGCCGGTGACGAGGGCGACCCGGGACGCCAGCGGCCTCGCCTTCGGCATCCTCTGGAGCTTGGCCTCCTCGAGCGACCAGTACTCGATGCGGAACTTCTCGCTCTCCGAGATCGGGCTGTACGTCGAGACGGACTCCGCCCCTCGCATGACGTTCACCGCGTTGACGTAGAACTCGCCCGCGACGCGGGCCGTCTGCTTGTCCCTGCCGAAGGAGAACATGCCGACACCCGGAACGAGGACGATCGCGGGGTCCGCGCCGCGCATCGCCGGGCTGTCGGGCAGGGCGTGGCGCTCGTAGTAGGCGGCGTACTCGGCACGGTAGGCCGCGTGCAGCTCCGGGAGCCGGGCGAGCACCTCCTCGACCGTGGCCGCGGCCGGCAGGTCGACGACCAGCGGCCGGACCTTCGTCCGCAGGAAGTGGTCGGGGCACGACGTGCCGAGCGCGGCCAGGGCCGCGAGCTTCTCCCGGGACAGGAAGTCCAGGACGACCTCGCCGTCGTCGAAGTGGCCGACCTGCCGGAGGTCCGCCGATGCGATGCCGCGGATCGTGGGGGCGAGGGCGGCGGCCTTGGCGCGGCGTTCCTCGACCGGGAGGGGCTCGAAGCCAGGGAGGACCGGGCCGAACGGTTCGGGGACGCCGCGGGCGGCGAGAAACTCGCCGGCCGTGCGGATGATCTCGAGCGACCGCCACTCGCATTCCTCGCCGGTGGCGCCCCACGCGGTGATGCCGTGGCCGCCGAGGACGCAGCCGATGGCCCGCGGGTTGGCCGCCTGGACTGCTGCGATGTCGAGCCCGAGCTGGAACCCCGGACGGCGCCAGGGGACCCAGACGACGCGGTCCCCGAAGCACTCCTTCGTCAGCGCCTCCCCCTCCGCCGCCGTCGCGAGGGCGATCCCGCTGTCGGGGTGGAGGTGGTCGACGTGCGCGACGTCGACGAGTCCGTGCATCGCGGTGTCGATGGAGGGTGCTGCACCCCCGCGGCCGTGCAGGCAGTAGTCGAAGGCGGCGACCATCTCGTCTTCGCGCTCGAGACCGGGGTAGACGTCGACGAGGCTCCTGAGCCGGTCGAGCCGCAGGACCGCGAGCCCGTCCTCGGTGAGGGTGCCGAGGTCGCCGCCGGAGCCCTTGACCCACATGAGCTCGACGGGCCGCGCGGTGACCGGGTCGATCCCGGTCCCCTTGGCGCTGGTGTTCCCCCCGGCGTAGTTGGTGTTGCGCGGGTCCGCACCGAGGCGGTTGCTCCGTGCGACGAGATCCCGGGCGGTGCTCATGCTCCCCATCCGGCCTGGTCGCCGCCGACGCGGTCGGCGGCGACCTGCTCTGCGTATCCCGACGCCCGGTAGGCACGCATCGGGTCGGGGTCGATCCCCTGCTCCTCGCGGAGCCCGGCCAGCAGCGGCCGGACGTCGGTGTTGAAGGCGTCCATCAGCACGCCGTGCGCTGCGAGCACATCGCCCTCCTGCTGGGCGTCGCGCAGCTCGTCCCGGTCGACGAGGAGGACCTTGGCGGCCGCCTCCTGGACGTTCAGGATCGACCGGATCTGGCCGGGGATCTTCGGCTCGATGTTGTGGCACTGGTCGAGCATGAAGGTCACGCCGGACGTCCGCTCGAAGCCCCCGCCGACGTTGACCTCGTGCAGGATCCGGAACAGCTGGAACGGGTCCGCGGCGCCGACGATCAGGTCGTCGTCGGCGTAGAAGCGGCTGTTGAAGTCGAAGGCGCCCAGCTTCCCCTGGCGGAGCAGGAACGCGACGATGAACTCGATGTTCGTGCCCGGGGCGTGGTGGCCGGTGTCGACGACCACCTGCGCTTTCGGGCCGAGCTCGAGGCAGTGCGCGTACGACGTGCCCCAGTCGGGGACGTCGGTGGCGTAGAAGGCCGGCTCGAAGAACTTGTACTCCAGCACCATCCGCTGGTCGTCACCGAGCCTCGCGTAGACCTCCCGCAGGGCTTCGGACAACCGGTCCTGGCGGGAGCGCAGGTCGTCCTGCCCGGGGTAGTTCAGCCCGTCGGCGAACCACAGCTTGAGGTCCTTCGAGCCGGTCGCGTCCATCACGTCGACGCACGCGAGCAGGTGGTCGGTGGCCTTGCGCCGGACGGCGGCCGAGGGGTTGCAGACGCTGCCGAGGCGGTAGTCGTCGTCCTGGAAGACGTTGCTGTTGATCATCCCGATCCGCAGGCCGAGGTCGGCTGCGTGCCGGGCGAGCTTGCCGTAGTCGTCGACCCTGTCCCACGGGATGTGCAGCGAGACGCTGCCCGCGGCGCCGGTGAACCGGTTGACCTGCGCGGCGTCGGCGAGCTTCTCCCAGGGGTCACGCGGCACACCGGGCTGGCCGAACACCTTGAAGCGGGTGCCGGAGTTGCCGTAGGCCCAGGACGGCACCTCGATCTGCAGGTCCCGGAGGCCGGAGGTGACCCGTGCGGTCTCAGCCGTGCCGGTCATCGTGAGCCGTCCCTCCTTGGCCCGTGCCGCCGGCGCGACGCAGCGATCGGGGTCCTCCTGAGCGGAATCCAGGTGAAACCCTGACACACGATCCTGCTGACCGCTAGGTAGGTAGGTCTACGGCCGCCTGACGACCCCGTCTTCAGCGGGCTCGCTGCGCGGTACGACGGTCAGGCAGCGCGGACGACCGTGATGTCGCCCGAGCCGGTCCGGGCCTTCACGGTGATGACCGGTCCGGTGCCCGACTGCCGTTCGTCGAGGGGCAGCGTCGAGGTGATGCTTCCTGATCCGCTGGTGAGGTCGAGGCGCGCCGTCACCCCCGCCGGGAGCCCGATGGTGGTGTCGCCGGAACCGCTCAGCAGGTGGACATCGCCGTACACCGCCTTGAGAAGTGCGGTGCCGGAGCCGCGCTTCGCGCGCAGCACGCCGCGGAGGACGTCGACTTCCAGACGACCGAAGCCGCTCGAGGTGTCCATGGCGCCGCCGACGGTTCCGAAGCGGATCTCACCGGAACCCGCGCGCAGGTGCACCGAGCCCGTCACCGCGTGGGCCTCGACGCTGGAGGAGCCACAGCGCACGCGGAGGTTGCCGCCGACGGTGTCCAGCCGGATGGCGCCGGCCCCCGAGGCGACGTCACAGGTGCCGCTGCCACCGTACAGGCTGATGTCGGCGGTGTCGGTCGCGACGTTCAGCACGGTGCCGGTCGGGACGGTGATCTCGGCGTCGACGGTGCCGGCTCCCGGGTCGCGCCTGCCGATGAACCCGCGGGGTGCGCGGACTGTCAGCGTCTGACCTCTCAGGTCGACCGCGATCCGCTCGGCGAAGCGCTCAGCGCCGGGACGGGGCGTGAGGGCCACCGTGGCCTCGGTCACGTCGTCGCTGGCCCGGACCGTGACCGAGCCGTGCAACAGCCGGACGTAGAGGGTGAGGGGGCCGGTGATGGCAAAGGTGTCCACGGTGTTCCTCCCAGAGATCCGGTACGCGGCCTCAGCCATTGACCCAGCCGGTGATGCGGTGGTTGTTGTTGGTGCCGCCCAGGGGGCGCTGCCGACCGAGCGCGGCCCCGGCAGCGCGGACGAGCCAGGTGTTCACCGAGATCAGCTCGCCGCGGGCGGCGGCCTCGACCTGCGCCTTGAGCGACTCGCTGAGCCGTAGCGAGACCCGCGCGCTGGCGTCGCCGTCGTCGAGCGGCACGTCCGGCAGGGGCTCGGTGCGCCGTACCTCCACGTTGAGGTCGTCGCCGTCCAGGTGAGCGCTCGCCGTGGCGTCGTCCAGCTGGGCATTGACCTCCTCGACGGCGTCCGAGACAGCCGTGAGGAGCGCCCACCGCACCGCCGGCCCGGCCACCGCCGCGAGGGCGGCGGCCGTCTCACGGGTCCGCTCGTCGCCGAGCTGCGCAGCCGTGAAGAGCTGGTCCTGCACCTGACTGACGTACGGCTCGACGTTCACGCCCTCACCATGACATCACTATGACGTCATGTCAACGCTCCTTCGATGTCAGACTGCTCCGGGCGGTGCGGCGAAGGGCACGACAACATCTTTCCCCGCGGCCACAGGTCGTTGAGGCGGACTCCCCCGCCTTCGCGCGCGCTCCCGAAGGGGGTCGTGCGACGCATCTCGAAGCCGTTCGGCGAGTTCGCAACAGCGACGGGTTCCACGCCAGATCGGCGCCGAGCGGTTCGGGTCGCCGACTCGACATCGCGGCCCAGCGATACGCCGCTGCTGGCAAGCCAGATCGTGAAACCGGAGGCGGTCTACCAGGCTGCTGTCCGCCTTGGTGAGCCCGCTGATTTCAGCCTTCGCTTCTTGCCGACGAGCAGCGGCAGGGGAGAAACATTCAGTCTGAGGCGCGGGCAACCAGTGGTACTCGCCCGGAGTGGTCGGTGGCGACGTCAACCAAGCGACACAACGCGTTGACCTTGGCGAGCTGTATGGGATCGGCCACCGGCGCATCCAGGAGACGTGGGCTGTGCACGACGATTGCCAACGCCTGCGCCCTGGAGATGGCGACGTTTAGCCGGTTGATGTCGTAGAGGAAGGCGACACCGCGCGGGGCGTCCTCCACGCTGGAGCTCGTCATGCTGTAGATGACCACGGGTGCCTGTTGCCCTTGGAACTTGTCGACGGTCCCCACGCGCGCCTGCGGCAGAGCCTGCCGAAGGAGACCGACCTGATTGTTGTAAGGAGCCACGATCAGGACGTCATCCGGGGTCATTGCGCGCTCACGGCCGTCGCGCCCGGTGAACGTGCCCTGGGTGAACGCGTGCCAGAGAGCCTCGACCTCGACGACCTCCTGCTCTGCGGCGGCGGAGTTGCCCACGTGCTCTACCGGGATCGCACGCAGCCCGCTGCCCGTCAGTAACGACGATGCGACCCGCTGCCGGTCCAGCTGCTCCGCAGCGTGCAGGCGACCGTCGTAGGCCAGGTCCGAGACGAACGCTGCGATCGAGGGGTGCATGCGGTGGGTGGTGCCGAGGAACAGACCACGGCCGGCGGGCATCGTCTCGTGACCGTCCAGCATGTGCGCGAGGGCTGATCGACCGGCGTGGTCGGGATGGTCAGTCTGAGTCACCTGCGGTAGCTGCTGGGGATCGCCAAGCAGGATGAGCGATCTCGCGGCACGAGAGACGCCGACAGCGTTCGCGAGGGCGAACTGTCCCGCCTCATCGACGAGCAGGACGTCGAGGCGCCCCTGAAGTCGTGGGTCGCACCACAGCCAGGACGTGCCGCCGACGAGACGCGTTCCTCTGTCGAGGGCGGCCAGCACGTCGTCCGTGCTGTCGGCGCGCGCGATCCGGGCCGTTCCGCAGTGCTTGTCCTCGCCACAGCGCTGGATTCCGTCGCGGTCGACCTTGCGAAGGAAACCTCCGATGACTTCGTGGGACATTGCGGTGATGCCAACTGTCCTGCCGGCGTCAAGGAGCGCCCGGACGAGCCCAGCGCCCTGACTGGTCTTGCCGGTGCCGGGTGGTCCCTGTACTGCCAGCACCTGACCATTGAGCGCGAGGCCGGCCTCGCGCACGGTCGTGAGCAGTGGAGGGACCCGACGATCGAGGAGGGCGGTGCCCAGGCTGCTCTGTCCGCTGAGCCGCTCGCGCGCGACGTCGGCGATGGCGTCGCGGATCACCTGGTCACCGAGCACGGTCTTCTCGGTGAACCCCCGTACGGCCCGAGCATCGCCCTGCCGCCGTAGGACGACATAGCCGGCCTCGGGGTCGATCTCGTGAACCGTTCCGGCGCCCTTGAGCTCGTCTACGTCGTAGACAGCATCACCAGCCTGGATCTTGGTGTCCTGGGCGGGGAACTCGTAGCGGTACAGGTTGCTGCGGCGAATCGCGCCGACCGCGACAGGCGCGCTCAGACCACCCAACGCCGCGGGGTCGTCGACGAGTTCGTCCTCGTCGAGGGCTTCCAGTCGGAAGATCTCCCAATAGGCCGGGCGTGCCTCTCGCCGGTGGAACTGGACGAGCCCAGCCAGCAGCAGTTCGTCGGCGTCAATCAGGTCCTGCGCGAGAGCACGCTCAGCAAGTTCCCGTTCGCCCGGTGGGCGGGCCGGATCGGCGGGCTGATCGGCAGGACGAGGCTGCGCCCCGTGCAGCACCTCCAGCTCCAGGCGGCGCTCTTCAAGCCACCTGTGCAAGGCGTAGGTCGAGTCGACGTCCGTGCGGTTGTAGGTCTCGATGTCGGCAAGAATCTGTGGGTTCTGATCCTCCATCCAGCGTTCGTAGGCGATGACGCTTGACATCGCGTCCGCGACATCGAGGTCGTGACCGCGGACCTGCTGCCAGTAGAACGCCTCGAGTTTCTTGATGGAGTAAGAGCTCTTGCTGATCCGCAGCCCTTGTCGGACAACCGCGTAGAGGTCGATGAAGACCTCGCCGCGGAGCAACTGGTCCAGCTCGGATTCTCGGACGCGGTGCCGGTCGACGAGCCGCTTCAGTGCGGTGACCTCGTAGGGGGCGTAATGGTAGACGTGCATGTTCGGGTGGTCGTGCCACTGCTGCAGAAGACGGTCGGTCAGGTCGATCGTGAGTTGTCGTTCCTCGGCCCGGGTGTTGCCCCACAGCGCAGTGAAGCTGCCGTCAGTGCCACCGATGCCGGCGAGGTACTCACGGCCCTCACCGCCCTCGGCATACGGGTCCCCCTCGAAGTCGAGATACACATCGCCAACGTTGGGCGGGGGTAGGCGCAGCAGGCCAGTTCGTGGGACCGGGGCGAGCAGGTCGTACCGGGGTAGCTTGTGCTGTCGTTCCGACAGTTGAAGAGCGGCCTGGTGGGTGAGCCGCTCCCGGGTGCTGCGGGAGATCCGCCTGGGCAGGTCGTCGGGATGGGTCACAGCGAGCTGGGCCAACGTCGCGATGCCTGCGGCCTTGAGGGTCTCGCGATGGTCCGTGCGCATGAAGGCGACGAGGGAGAGATCATCTTGGCGGCGCCACTGCTCGCTGCATCGATCCAGCCAGTTGCACTGCCCGCAGTGGGCGACGGGAACGGGTTCCGTCGCCGGTCGGCTCTCCACAGCCTCCCTGAGTCTGCGCTGCACGCGCCGCGCGTACGCGGCGACGTCGATCAGGCGCCACCCGCGGATCTCCTTGTCGCCGGTGACGACGTAGAGGTGTTTGGGTGGCACACCCTGTAGATGCTCGAGTCGCTCGGCATAGGCGGCCATCTGGAGAAGCGCGGCCACCTTGAGCTTCCGCGCCAACTTGGTGTCCTGGATCTCGTAGGACCAGGATCCGAGAATCGAGGGCTCCTCAACACGTACGAGGAAGTCGGGTTGTCCGCCCCAGTCGCCGTCGAAGAACACACCTTGATAGATCACGTCCACGCCCTGCCGCATGGCTGCGAGCGTTTCGGCCTCGCGCGCCTCACGTGATCCGGTATGCGTATCGGGGATCTCGACGACGGATGTGCGGGTCGCCCGCAGGGTCGCGAGGTAATCCCCTTCGTGCGCGAGGCCAAGCTTGAAGATGAGTTCGAGTGCCTCGTCAGGTTCCGAGGGCGTGGCTTGCCCATCGAGCTTCAGCAGATCCAGCGTGGTGATGTGCGAACAGCCGAGGTGCTTGGTCACGTCGGTGGGGCTCAACACGAGTTTGGTTCCGTCGCGGTACATGGACAGAGGGTGCCCTATCCCTCGGACACTTCAAGTGTCCTAGATCTGCTGCTCCCCGACACGTTCCCGGCGTGTGAAGGTCGGCGAGCAAGACGCCCGCGCGGACGCGGTCCCATGTTCACGCCACGGCTCAGCTCACCTTTCCGGCGCCGGACCTCCCTCGGGGTAATGCTTGCTGATCTCCTCCAGCGGACCAGTCGCCATCGGGTACTCCGACAACGTCTCTTGAAGGCGCTTCGCCAACATGGCGTCGAAGGCGTCATCCGCGGCGGCGGTCTCGTCGAGCGCCCTCCGCTGTGCATCCGACCGATCCATGCCACCTTCCGTCGCGCGAGCCACCATCCGCTTGACGGCGTCGTAGCGGGAACCGCCTTGCCGCTCAAGCTCTGCCAACTCCCGCTCGAGAATACCTTCGGGCCCGGCCTTCCGGCCGTCAGGTGGGTCGGGCCAGGTTCCTGAGGCTTCATGCGTCGGATGGCGAGGAGCAGGTTCTGCAGCGTCAAGGGCTGGGACAGGGAGCCTGATCTTGCCCGTCCTTGCCCAATGCAGTTGGTGAGCGCGCCAGGCCGGACCGATGTCCAGGAGCCACAGGACTTCGTCCGCTAGGTCCCAGGACCCGGCGGGCAACACCGCGCTGCCGTCAGACTTGATGACATCTACTGCTTCTCGCGCAGAAGCGACCTCGACGCATCTGCTGAGCTTGGGCGGATCGCCCAGAAACAGGGTGGGAGTCACGCACCACGTGCGCAAGCCTTCCCGCCGCTCGTCGCTCATGGTTGCGTCCCCTCTGTGAGCGCCGACTGTGCCAGCTACCTACGACAAGACCTCTCTCAACGGCGAGGGGGCAAGGGGCGCAGGCGGCACGCGGGCGGTCGCTCTTGCGCTCGTCTGCCCTAGTCCGAAGCGCTGGGTCTTGAGGTGGCGCGACTACCTTGAGCGAGCGACGCTCGCCGTCCGTCGGGGGTTACGCCGCGTAACCGGCTTGCCCTCGCGACCGGTGTAGCCGTCGAGGAAGATGCAGAGAGCCGCATCGCTCGTCGTGGCGATGCCCGCGGCCTCGAGCTCGGCGCACACGTCAGCGAGCAGATCGTTGTCGGTAAGGGTTACACCGAGCGCGCCGTAGATCCGGTTGAAGTAGTGCTTCGAGAGGTCGACGAGCTCATGCCAGAGGCGGAGCGTCTCGGCATCACCGGCCTGTAGGGAGACGACGCGGCTGCGCGTGCGGTTGGCGAACTCGGCGTCGCTGTCGAACTTCGCTCGCGCGGCTTGATAGAAGGCGTTGGGGTCGGTCTCCACGAGCTTGGCCTCGTCGCTGCGTTCGCCCGCGTCGAGGAGGTTCTCGATGAGCATGCCGAAGGGGTACCCCAGTCGCCGATGTGGTTCTGCCGGATGACGTGATGGCCGAGATGCTCAAGCGTTCGGGCGAGGGAGTCACCTACGACGGTCGTGCGGAGGTGACCGACGTGCATCTCCTTGGCGACGTTCGGGGCGGAGTAGTCGATCGGGATCCGTTCGGGTTGCACGTCCGGAACGCCAAAGCGCGGGTCTGCGGCCATCTCCGTGACGGCGTCGCCTAGCCGAACCCTCTCGAGGGACGAGCCGCGAGATCACCGACGAAGTACGCGCTGCCTTGACCACCGCCGTGCGCAGCCTCAGCGATGCCGATCAGGCCATCCTCGCCCTGATCGATGGCGAGGGCCTCCCGGCCTCCAAGGCCGCAACTCTCCTCGGCATCAGCCATGACGCCGCCCGGCAGCGGCTGTCACGCGCACGGCGCCGCCTCGCAGACGCCGCATCCTCCGACCAAGTCCTGATCAACTTCGTAGAGGGACCCACCTCATGACTCCGACACCCGACGACACTCGCTTCGCGGGCGACCCCGAGTCGCAAGCGCTCTACCGCGAACTCCAGGAACCGCTCGAGGACGAGGCCAGCACAAGCACCAAGCCCGAGGAACTGCTCGGCCACGCTCTCGAGCACAGCATGTTCAGCCCCCAGACACAGCGCTTCGTGGATCGAGTCCTCTCTTACGGAGAGAACCCCAGCCCCGAACTACGGCAGCGACTGACGCGCGCTGCGGCCCGCGGCGTGGAGTACCAGCGCAAGCAGCGTGGTCCCCTGCCGATCCTGCTTGCTGCTCGACGGGAGGCGCTGCAGATCGATGCCAGCAAGCTGGCCGTCGACCTCCAGATCCCTGAGGAGGATGTTCACAAGCTCGAGTCCGGCGAGCTCAGTGTTCGAAATGTCGAACCTGCCTTCCTGGTGTCGTGGGCGCAAGCACTGCAGACGCCTTCCGGCGACGTCGTCCCTGCCCTACGGCGCGCCCTTGAGCTGACACGGCAGACCGCGGAGCCGATCGCAGCCGGACGGCGCCCCTCGAGCAAACTGAGCCACGATGACGAGAAGCTCCTCTCAAAGGTCACGAGTCTTCTCGAGACGTAAGCGCCTGGCTCATCGCGGACGGCGTGCCGGAGATCGCCCAGGCCCGCCGACTCGGGCACCACCTGCAGGACCGGGTGGTAGAGACCTACTCGCATGTCGCGCCGGAGGTGGAGCAGCGTCTCCTGGACGGGATCGAGGCCCGTTGGCACGTGGCGAACGCCTACCTGCACCCTCGTGAGCCGCTGCACAGCTTCCGGACGCTGCTGAACTGGGCGGGGCACCGGCGCCGCGCGGCTTGACCCCCACACCGCGGGTGAGTGCCTCGACCTGCTCCAGCGCGCTCGGTAGCGCCTGGTCGCAACACCTCCACCTGGAGGATCCGCCTCCAGAACTCCTCCTGGAGTGCCGTGTGGAAACGACAAGGGCCCCTGCTCTCGCGAGCAAAGGCCCAGGTCAGACACATGATCATCCAGTGGAGCTGAGGGGACTCGAACCCCTGACCCCCACACTGCCAGTGTGGTGCGCTACCAGCTGCGCCACAGCCCCGTGGTGCTCGAAGCACTCTACAGGG
>FSWJ01001067.1_pt1 | contig 13028 bp, 12 predicted proteins | sample 1637851 | NCBI WGS metagenome assembly FSWJ01 (sample SAMEA3914789, study PRJEB12502) | metagenome | biome: forest; material: soil | place: Canada | collected 2011-07-03 | depth 0.3 m | reverse complement strand
GTCGAACATCGCGTGCGGCATGTCCTGCGCCATGATCTGCTCCTTTCCGGTCAGTTGATCGATGGTCTTCTGCACGCTCGCCACCTGGCGGGCGATCCTGTCCTGCGACTCCTTCAGCCAGACCAGGTGGCTCTCGAGAGCCGTCACGTCGTCGGCCTGGTCGGCCAGCATCTCGGCGATCGCCGGGATGCCGAGCCCCATCTCCCGCAGCATCAGCACGCGTTGAAGCCGAACCAGCGCGGCCCGGTCGTAGTAGCGGTAGCCGTTGTCTCCGACGCGGGTGGGCGGCACGAGGCCGACCTCGTCGTAGTGCCGCAGCGTGCGGCTCGTCGTGTTCGCGATCCTCGCGATCTCCTGGATGCTCCAGTCCTCTGTCGTCGTCTTCATAGTGATGACGGTAGAGGTTGACGCGGCGTCAAGGTCAAGCCGGATGGCCGATCCGGCCTTGCGCCTGCGTCAAACGCGATATATCGTGATTTCATCAACACGCGATATATCGCGAGAGAGGAGGCCACCGTGGCCCAGGAGAAATGGCTCGTCGACGGCCCCAAGACCATCGACGTCGAGAACATCCACAAGCTCAAGGTCAGCCTCATCAGCGGCCAGGTCGACATCGTCGGCCACGACGAGCCCGGCGTGCGCGTCGAGGTGCACTCGGTGAGCGGCCGCGACCTCAAGGTCGCGGTGGAGGGCGACACCCTCGAGGTCGACCACCCCCAGCTCAATTGGGACAACTGGCTGGATGTCTTCAAGACCTTTCGCGGGAATGCGCGCGCGGACGTGAGCATCATGGTGCCGCGCGACGTGAGCCTGAAGTTCGGCGTGGTCAACGCGGAGGCCCTCATCAGCGGCATCCACACCGACGCATCGATCAGCACCGTGAACGGCGATCTGGTCATCGACAGCGTGAGTGGCGACATCCAGATCAATTCCGTCAGCGGAGAGATCTCGGTGCGCAACCACAGCGGCCGGCTCGCGGTGCACTCCGTCAACGGCGACATCACGGCGTCGGGCGAGGTGCAGGGCATGACGGCCGAGGTGGTCACGGGTGACGTCTATCTCGATGTGACGGGCATCCCGGATGAGCTGCGCCTCAGCACGGTCAGCGGCAACATCACGGCCCGGCTCGACGCCGACGTCCCGGTCTCGTACACGATCAACACCGTCAACGGCCGCCTGCAGCTCGACGACTCCGAGATCACCGGCGTGCGCGGACGCTACACCGGTAAGTACGGCACGCTCGACGCGCGCTGGCTCGACCTCCGCGCCAACACGGTCACGGGCAACGTCAGCGTGCTGCATACGGCTCGCGCCGCCAAGGAGACCGCATGACCCCGCCCGTCTTCGCGCACGGTCACCTGAGGCTCTACCTGCTGAGCCTGCTGGCCGAGCGGTCGATGCATGGCTACGAGGTCATCCAGGCGCTCAGCGACCGCTTCGGCGGCACCTATGTCCCGAGCGCGGGCACCATCTACCCGCGGCTCGCCAAACTCGAAGAGGAGGGCCTGGTGACCAAGGAGTCGGACGGCCGCAAGACGGTCTATGCCATCACCGACGCCGGACGCGACGAGCTCGCCGAGCGCGGCTCGGAGCTCGACGGCATCGAAGACGAACTGAGCGACTCGGTACGGCGACTGGCCGATGAGGTGCGCCACTCGGTGAACGACGCCATGAAGACGCTGCGGGCGGACCTGGCCGCCGCGGCACGGGATGCGCGCACCGAGGCGCGCGATGCCGGCCGCAGCGAGCGCGTCGACGCCCGCCGCACGGAGCGGACCGACGACCCGCGGGTCCAGGCGCGGATGGGCCTGCGCGACGCCGAGGCCGCGATCAACGACTTCCGTCAGCAGCTGCGGTCCGACCTGCGCACGCAGGTCGCGCAGGGGCGGCTGGACCCGGCGATCGTCGGACTGATCAGCGCGCGCCTCACCGAGTTGCGACGCGAGATCACCACGGCGCTGCACGGCTGAGATCCAGCCGGAAAGACGGCGGAAATGCCCGCCGTTCACCGTACGCGCGTGGGAAATGCACAGGTGGAGCCCTCGGTGTACGCTGGCCCCTCGTGACTGACGACACCCGGTCTCCTGAGGAGGCCCGGTCGCCCAAGCGCTGGCTGCTCGGAGATCCACTCCCCTCCGACAAGCTCGAGGGTCAACTCCTCCCCAAGCACTTGGCGCTTCCGATCTTCGCGAGCGACCCGCTCTCGTCGGTGGCGTACGCCCCGCAGGAGCTCCTGCTGATCCTGCTGATCGGTGGTCTATCGTTCCTCGCGTTCACTCCCTGGGTCGCGGGAGCCGTCGTTCTGCTGCTCATCGTGGTGGTCACCTCGTACCGCCTGCTGATCAAGGCGTACCCGAGCGGCGGCGGCGACTACGAGGTCGCCCGCAAGAACCTCGGCGAGAAGGCCGGCCTGGTGGTCGCGTCGGCACTGCTGGTCGACTACATCATGACCGTCGCCGTGTCGGTGGCGTCTGGCGTCGACAACATCATCTCGGCGCTGCCGATGCTCAACAACTTCCGCGTCGAGATGGCGGTCGCGTTCGTTATCATCCTGGCGGCGGTGAACCTGCGAGGCGTGCGCGAGTCGAGCAAGGCCTTCGCCGTTCCGACCTATCTGTTCATCGGCAGCATCGCGGTGATGATCGCGGTCGCCCTGGTGCGCACCGCGCTCGGCGATGCCCCGGTGGCCGAGACGGCGGGCTTCGCGATCAAGGGTCAGTCGATCGCCCAGGCCGCCGTCGTGCTGCTGCTGCTGCGCGCCTTCTCGAGCGGATGCTCCGCCCTCACCGGCGTCGAGGCGATCAGCAACGGCGTGCAGGCGTTCCGCCGCCCGAAGATCGAGAACGCGCAGAAGACCCTCGTGGCCATGGGCGGGATCGCCATCATCCTGTTCGTCGGCCTCATCACGGTCGCCCTCATCTCGGGCGTGCACTACGTGGAGGACACCTGCAACCTGGTGGGCTTCGCCGACTGCCACACGGCGCCGCAGCGCAGCGTGATCGCCCAGATCGCCGCTTCGGTGTTCGGCAACAACAGCCTGCCGTTCTTCGTCATTCAGGCCGCGACCGCCCTCGTGCTGCTGCTCGCCGCGAACACCGCGTTCAACGGGTTCCCGCTGCTCGGGTCGGTGCTGGCCACCGACCGCTACGCCCCGAAGTCCCTGGCCACCCGCGGCGACCGGCTGATCTACTCGAACGGCGTGCTCGCCCTCGCGGCGACGGCCATCGTCATCCTGATCGTCTTCGGGGCCAACGTCACCTCGCTGATCCAGCTGTACATCATCGGCGTCTTCGTCTCGTTCACCCTCGGCCAGACCGGCATGATCCGGCACTGGCGGCGGCTGTTGCGTGAGGGCACCGGTGACCTGAAACGCGGCCAGGTGCGCACCTACCTGGTGATCAACAGCTTCGGCGCGTTCATGACCCTCTCTGTGCTGGTCATCGTCACGATCACCAAGTTCACCCACGGCGCCTGGATCGTGTTCGTGATCATGCCTGTTCTGTTCATGCTCATGCTCGGGGTGAACCGCTACTACCGCGACGTCGACAAAGAGATCGAGGCCGACCCGACCACCCGCTTCGGGGCGGAGCGCGATCACGCGATCGTCCTGGTCGGCAAGCTCAACAAGCCGGTGCTCAAGGCCCTCGACTACGCGATCGCCGCCCGCCACGAGACCATCGAGGCCATCCACGTCTCGATCGACGACTCCGCCACCGAGGAGCTCGAGCGGCAGTGGGTGGAGCACAACATCAAGATCCCGCTGCGCGTGCTGGACTCGCCGTACCGCGACATCAGCGTGCCCCTGATCAAGTACATCAAGGCATGCCGCGTCACCAATGGCTCCGAGATCGTCACGGTCTACACGCCCCAGTTCATCGTGGGCCACTGGTGGGAGAACCTGCTCCACAACCACAAGGCCCGCCGCATCCGCCACAAGCTGATGCTCACTCACGGCGTGATGGTCGCCCTCGTGCCGTGGCTGCTCGATTCCTCCGACATGATCTACGGCCGGCGCTCGCGGCCGCTCCCCGGGCAGGACCGCCGCGGTGAGCCGCGCCGCCCTGTGCAGCGCCGGGCGATGCCGCCCGCCGACCTCAAGGCGGCCCGCCAGGCCGCGCGCGATGCGCGCAACGGCGTGATCATGCGCTCGGCGAACCCCACGGCGGGCATCAAGACGGCGACGCCCAAGGCTGCGAAGGATGCCAGCGCTGCTCCGGCGGAGAAGGTCGGCGCCGCAGCCGGGAAGAGCACGCTCACGAAGCCCACCGACAAGGGATGACCCTCGTCGCGGTGCTGCTCGGCGGCATCCTGGGGACGGGCATGCGCCTGACTCTCGACGCCGTGCTGCCCCATTCCGACGCGCAGTTCCCCTGGTCGACGCTGCTCATCAACGTCGTCGGATCCTTCGTGCTGGCCCTCCTCGTCGCGCGCGTCTGGCCGACGGCTCCCGCTTGGCTGCGCGCCGGCCTGGGCGCGGGACTGCTCGGAACGTTCACCACCTTCTCGGCGCTGATCGTCTCCCTGCTCACGCTCACGCAGGCAGGTCTCCCGCTGCTCGCCCTGGTCTACCTCGCGGTGTCGCTGGTCGGAGGGCTGGCGGCCGCGTTCGCCGGACTGCGACTGGGTCTGCTTCCGGGCGGGCGGCCCGTTCGCCCCGCTCCCCCTTTGGCGGCGGACGAGTGAGCGTGCTCGCGGTCGGGGTGGCGTTGCTCGCGGGCGCGGTCGGCGCTGCGTTGCGGTACGGGGCATCCACCTTGATCGGGCGCACGCGTTCGCGGGTGCCCTGGGCCGTTCTGCTGGTCAATGTGATCGGCTCGCTGATCGGCGGGGTGGTACTCGGCCTGGTGCAGTCCGGCGCGATCGGCACGGATGCCCGGCTCGTCGTGCTGAGCGGCCTCGCCGGCGGCCTGACGACCTTCAGCACCTTCAGCACCGAGACCGTGCAACTGGCCCTCGCCGGACGCTGGCGCGCCGCCGCCCTGAGCGTCGGCGCGAACCTCTTGCTCGGGATCGCAGCGGCCGTGCTCGGCCTCGCGATCGTGTGCGGCTTCAGCTAGCGGATCGCGAGCGGCGGTGCGGGCGGAGCCGCAGCGCGGCCACCGCCAGCACGACGCCGACCAGCAGGGCGACCGCCGAGAGCAGGAGCAGACCGGGCTGTCCGGTCGCCAGCAGGTGCGGGAGTGCGTTCATATCCCTTCGACGCGCGCGCGGAGCGATCGGGTTGACAAGCAGCCGGATCGGCTGCCGCCGCTCACTCCTTCACGGCCCCCTGGTTCGCGTTGAGAATGCGGCGCTGGAAGATGAAGAACACGATCGCCACCGGGATGGTCATGATCGCTCCCGCCGCCAGCTTGAGCGGGTATTGAGTGCCCTGGCTCAACTGACCGCTCGCGAGCTGGGCGACGCCCTTCGTCAGCGTCGTGAGGTCGGGGCTCTGGGTCGAGACGATGAAGTGCGCCAACTCGTTCCATGAGCCCTGGAAGCTCAGGATGATGATCGTGATCAGCGCGGGGCGCGCCATGGGCAGCACAACCGACCAGAAGATGCGGAAGCTGCCCGCGCCATCGATCCGGGCCTGCTCTTCGATGCTCACCGGAATGGACTCGAAGAAGTTCTTCATGATGAACACCCCTGCAGCGTCGGCCAACAGCGGCACGATCATCCCGGCGTAGGTGTCGTAGATCGAGAGCTGGTTGATCACCAGGAACTTGGGGATCAGCAGCACGACGTTGGGAACAGCCATCACGGCGATCAGCCCGGCGAACACGGCGTTGCGCCCGCGGAAATGCAGCCGCGCCAGCGCGTATCCGGCCAGCGAATCGAAGAACACCCGGCCGAGCGTCACCACGACCGTGACGATGGCCGAGTTCCTGAACCAGATCGGGAAGTCCGAGTTGAAGAACAGCCGCTGGTACGCGGCGGTGGTCCAGGTCTGCGGCACCAGTGCGAGCGGATTGGCGGCGGAATCCGGCTCGGTCTTGAACGAGGTCGCCACGTCGATCAGGAACGGGAAGATGTAGAGCACCGCGACCGCGATCAGCAGCAGGTAGATCAGGATCTGCGCGGTGAGCGCGCCAGGGGTCCAGCGCGCGCGCGCAGCGCGCGCCGCACGGTCGGGCTCGCCTCCGGGCGCGATCGGGACGACTGTCGCGGTGGTCGTCACGGTGTTCTCCGCTCGCGTGACCCGCTCGCGTCATTCTGCCCTGCGACGGTCGCGACGTGAGCGGTCGCCGCAGACGACCGCTCGGCTTTGGTGATCCACCCCATCCGCCGCTTCGAGACCGCCTTCTCGGCGAGCACCCAACGCTGGATCAGCGTGAAGATGATGATGATCACGAACAGGATGAAGGCGATCGCCGCTCCCTGCCCCCACTGCTGGTTGTTGAAAGCCGCCGTGTACGACAGGTAGGCCGGAGTCAGGGTGGTCTTCGAGGGATTGCCGCGCGTGCCCGTGTAGATCTGGTCGAAGACCTGCCAGCACCCGATCAGGCCGAGCGTGATCACCGTGAAGAGGGTCGGCCGCAACTGAGGCAGCGTGACCCGGAAGAAGCGCTGGGCGCTGTTCGCGCCATCCACCATGGCCGCCTCCTCCACATCGCCGCTCAGGTTCTGCAGCGCCGCGAGGAACAGCAGCATGAAGGTGCCGCCGGTGGTGAACACGGCCAGGATGACGAACGCCGTCATGGCGATGGACGGGCCTCCCAGCCAATCCCACCAGCTGACCCCGAGGATCGTGTGACTGGTCAGCGCAGCAGGCCCGGTCACCGCCCCGAAGTGGAAGATGCCCCCCGGTTCGTTGAACCAGTTCGGCCCCTTGACCCCGAACCACGAGATCACGGCGTTGACGGCGCCCGTGGTCGAGAAGAGGAAGAGCCAGAGCACGGTGATCGCCACGCTCGAGGTCACCGAAGGGAAGTAGTAGGCGGTGCGGAAGAAGCCTCGGCCACGCAGCATCCGCCGATTGACCGCCAGCGCGAGCGCCAATGCGACGACCGTCTGGGTCGGAACCACCAGCAGCACGTACCAGAAGTTGTTCTTCAGGGCGATGCCGAAGTCGCTCTCGGAGAGGCCGCCCGCCCATAGCACCTGGCCGTAGTTCTGCGCGCCGATGAAATGCACATCCGGAGAGAGCGGCGAACCGCGCCCCGTCCAGTCCGAGACGCTCACCCACGCGGCCATGAGCACCGGGATGAGCAGGAACAGTCCCAGGATGACGAGAACGGGAGCCGTGAACAGCCAGCCCGACACGGCCTGGCCGCGGTTGATCCGGGAGCGCTTTCCCCGGCGCGCGGTTGCGGTCGCAGCCGTCATGTTCCCGCCCCCGTTCTCATCATTCCTGTGGGATGACCGCCGCTACTTGAGCAGCGCCTGGAGGTTGGTTTGCGTCGACGAGAGGATCGTCTTCGGATCGCCAGTTGCGAGTTTCGCCACCTGCGAGTTGAAGTCGGTCACCACATCGGACGCCCCCTTCGCGGCCGGCACGTTCTGCGCGTACGTGGCCGCATCGAGGAACGCGGCCAGGTTCGGGAACTCCTTCTTCCAGTCGCTCGCCGCCGACTGGATCGAGGGCATGACCCCGAAAGCCTTGGCGAAGGCGAGCTGGTCGCTCTTCGTCGTCAGCTTCTGCACCAGGTCGAGCGCGCCGGTCTTGTTGGCGCTGTCGGCTGCGATGCCCCAGCAGTTGCTGAACTGGAGCGTTCCGGCACCGGCCGGTCCCTTGGGCAGCGGGACGACCTTGTACTTGATGTTCGGGTAGTCGGCCGTCTGCGATCCGGTGATCCAGTTGCCTTCGATGGTCATGGCGCCCAACTGCTTGCCGAATGCCTCGCCACCCCAGCCCGCCCCGACATCCGCGGCGAACTTGAAGTCGCCGGCCGTCAGGTTCTGCTTGACGTAGTCGAGAGCCTTCAGGTTGGCGTCACTGTCGGCGGTCGCCTTCGTGCTGTCCGCGTTCATCAGGTTGCCGCCCGCCTGCGTCATGAAGGCGCCGATGCGGGCGTACTCCCCGCCGATCACGAGCCCGGTCTGGCCGCCGGTCGTCAGTTTGGTGGCGACGGCCTGCAGCTGATCCCAGGTGGTGGGGATGTCGGCATCCGTCAGTCCGGCCTTCGACCAGAGATCGGTGTTGATGATCAGCTGCAGCGTCGAGAAGTCCTTCGGCGCGCAGACCAGCTTGTTGTTGTACGTGAACGACTTCACGAGGTTGGGGTAGAAGTCGCTCTTGTTCGACAGCTTGTCGCCGTAGGAGTACAGCGATCCGTTCGCCGCGTAGCCGGCCAGCGCGTCGGTCGACAGATAGAACACGTCGGCCGGCTTTCCGCTCGAGAAGCCCTGGGCGAGCTGCTGATTGAGATCGCTCGCCACCGTCACCGTCGCTGTGACTCCCGAGGTCTTCGACCAGGCGGCCACCGCGCTCTTCACCGCGGCGGTCTCGGCGGCGCCGCTGGAGCCGATCAGGATGCTCAACGGTTTCGTGGTGTTCTGCGTGGAGCCGCCGGAACTGAATCCGGACCCGCACGCGGTGAGACCCACGGCGAGTCCCGCAGCGGCGATCACCGCCGCTGCTCTGGAGATCTTCATGTGCTCTGTTCCTTTTCTGTTGGTTCGCGATTGCCGGACGTGGTGCCGCCGGCGTCCTCGACGGGCTCCAGGTGACTCGACCTGCGCACGACAAGCTGGGGGGTGATGAGGCGGTGCCGCGGGTCGTCCGACTCGGATCCGTGCGGCAGCACGCGACGACCGGTCGCGCCCATCAGGAGTTCGAAGGTGCCCGCCGCGACGTCCGCGAGCCGTTGGTCAACGCTCGAGAGGCCGACCGCCTGAGCGACGGGGGTGTTGTCGAAGCCGAACACGGGGAAGTGCGGCAGTCCGGCCTCGCGGACCGCCATCATGGCGCCGAGGGCGAGCGAATCGCTGGCGCAGACCAGGGCTTCGAGGTCCGAGCGGGAGCGCACGAGTTCCTCGATCGCGCGGCGGGCGGTCGGAACGCCCTCGTGCGTCTCGGTGGCGAGATCGGCGAGCTCGGCGGCATCCGACCCGAACGCGGATGCCATCGCCGCCTCCCAGCCCAGGCGCCGGTCGTCTCCCGTGCCGGATCCGGCGGGCCAGCCCAGGTATCCGATGCGCCGAAGCCCGCGGCCGATCAGCTGCTCGGTCGCCATCCGGACTCCGGCCTGCCCGTCGACATCCACCCAGAGCCGCGCCGGATCGTCGAGATGCTCGCTGCCCCACGGGCGTCCGAACGTGACGAACGGCATCCGTTCGCGGGCCAGCCATTCGACTCGAGGGTCGTCGTAGTGAGTACCGCTGAGCACGAACGCGTCGACGTCCGCGCCGTCGCGCAACCGCTGGTAGTGGACGATCTCATCGGCCTCGTCAACTGCGGTGAAAAGCATGATGCGCATGCCGCGGGCGTCAGCCTGCTCGGTCAACGCGTGAAGGTAGCGATCGAGGATGGACCCCGAGATCCCGTTCGAGATGGGATCGAGCCGCACCCCGATCGTCGAGCTCTGCCGGGTGCGGAGTCGGCGCGCCGAGGCGTGCGGGCGGTAGCCCAGCTCGGAGATCGCCGATTCCACCCGGGATCGGGTCGCCTCACGCACGATCTCGGGGGAGTTCAGCACATTCGAGACGGTCTGCCGCGAGACTCCTGCGCGCTGGGCGACGTCGTCGACGGTGGGAAGTTGCGCCATCCGTCGACCTCCTTCGGCCAGCTGGGATTTCGAACGCGGTCGGCACCCAGAGATTTGAACGATCAAATACCTGGTGTTAGATTACCCCCCAAGCGAGGGGTGTCAACCGGCCCCCCTCGGCTCCCAGCTTGTGAGAAGGTCGTGCCCGCATGGATGACACTCCGACGAAGGCCGGTCTGCAACCCCTTCTGCACGATTCGGTGATCGCGTTGCGGGCGCCGGCGCAGGCATGGTCCGGGCAGGACGGCTCGATGGGGGCCGGGGAGATCCACGGCTTCTTCCTGGGCGACACGCGGGTACTCCGGGGCTTCGCCGTGACCGTCGACGGACGGTCGGGAGAGCACCTGGCGACGACCACGATCGACGCCTCGACGGTGCGTTTCGACGCCGTGCTCCGGGCGCTGGACGACCCCGCAACGTCCGACCCGGATGTCCGCCTGCGTGTAACGCGCACCGTGCGTCCCAACGGGGTTGCTCATCGAATCGAGCTCGTGTCTCGACGACGGGTCGGTCTCGCGCCCGGGTTGCACGTCGAGCTCATCGCCGACGTCGCCGGGATGACCGCGATCAAATCCGGCCGAGGTGGGACCGGAGCAGTGGCACCTGCCGCGCACGCTGACGGGGCGGGCTGGGGCGACGGGACGGTCGCCGCTGCACTGTCCGCGCCCGGAGCCGAGGTGGCCATTGACGGTGCGACCATCGGGCTCGACTGGACCCTGAACGTGCCACCCGGCGGTACCGTCGCGGTCGACTTCGATCTCACCGCGACAGACGCTGGCGCCGTCGTCGCAGCCGCCCCCGGCCCTGCGCCCTGGCACAGCCCCTCGCGCGTCGAGCTGGCGGCCGCGGACGACCGCCTCGTCCGGTGGCTCGACCGCGCCCTCGACGATCTGGACGCGCTTCGCATGGTCAGCGACCGCGCGCCCAGCGAGCAGTTCCTCGCCGCCGGCGCGCCGTGGTTCTTCACCCTGTTCGGCCGCGACTCCCTCTGGGCCGCGCGGCTGCTGCTCCCCCTCGGGAGCGGGCTGGCCGCGTCGACACTGCGAGCGCTTGCCAGCATGCAGGGCGCGGCATCCGTGGTCGACACGGCGGAGCAGCCGGGCAAGATCATGCACGAACTCCGCCGCGGCGCGCAACGCTTCGCCGAGCGCGGGACGGCGGTCGAGCTGCCATCGCTCTACTACGGAACGGTCGACGCCACCCCGCTGTGGATCTGCCTGCTCGCGGAGGCGGCAGACGCCGGCATGCCCGATGACGAGGTGCTCACCCTGCTACCGAACCTCGAGGCGGCGCTCGCCTGGATGCGCGATGACGGCGACAGCGACGGCGACGGGCTGCTCGAGTACATCGACACGAGCGGGCGCGGGCTGTCGAATCAGGGCTGGAAGGACAGCGGCGACTCCGTCCAGTGGCGCGACGGAACCCTCGCCGAGGGTCCGATCGCGCTCTGCGAGGTGCAGGCGTACGCGTACCAGGGGGCCATGCGCGGGGCGGAACTGCTCGAGAGGTTCGACCGTCCGGGAGCCGCGGAATGGCGGGAGTGGGCGGCTCGACTGCAGGACGTGTTCCGCCAGCGGTATTGGATCGACGACCCCGACGGCGCATATCCCGCCATCGCGCTCGACGCGCGCAAGCGCCCGGTCGACACCGTGACGAGCAACATCGGTCACCTGCTCGGCACCGGATTGCTGCATCCGGATGAGACGGCGCTGGTTGCCCGGCGGCTGGTGTCGCCCGAACTCGCATCGGGGTTCGGGCTGCGCACCCTGTCGACGGACTCCGCCGGATACTGGCCACTCTCGTACCACGGCGGCAGCGTCTGGACGCACGACACCGCGATCGCGATCTCGGGCCTCACCGCCGACGGCTTCGTTGACGAGGCCCGGCAGCTCTCCGAGGGGCTGCTGCGCGCCGCGGCCTCGTTCGACTACCGGATGCCGGAATTGCACTCCGGCGACGCCCTGGCCGACACCCCGGCACCCGCCCCGTACCCGGCGGCGTGCCGTCCCCAGGCGTGGAGCGCGGCCGCCGCGGTGACCGTGCTCGCCGCTCTGCGGGGGTAGGCGCTACTGCGGCTGCCCGATCGAGCTGAGTGTGGCGACCACTTGACGCGCGATGGTGCGGCCGGCCCGGTTCGCCCCGACAGTGGACGCCGTCGGCCCGTAGCCCGCGAAGAACACCCGGGCGTTGCGCCAGGCGGCGCCGCCGCCGACGCCGATGCCGCCCTCCTTCTCGCGCAGCTTCAGCGGGGCGAGGTGGCGCAGCTCGGGCCGGAAGCCCGTGGACCAGATGATCGCGTCGGCGTGCTGGAACCGGCCGTCGGGCCAGCGAACGCCGTCGCGCTCGATCGAGGAGAACATCGGGAGGGCGCGCAGCAGGCCGCGATCGATGGCGGCCTGGATCCGACGGGAGCGGGGCACGCCGGTCGTCGAGACGATGCTCGGCAGGGCGCGGCCCTTGCGCGCAGCCGCATCCTGGAGCGCCACCGCATTGACGCCGGCCTCGATGTTCAGCTCCTGATCCTCGAGGAACTCGATCGGTCGCCTGGCCACCCAGGTGAGCGACTTCGTGGCGTTCTCCAGTTCCATCAGAAAACCGATCGCGCTCGTCCCCCCGCCGACGACCACCACGTCCTGGTCGGCGAACTCGGCGGCGTCGCCGTAGTCCACCGTGTGCAGATGCCGGCCGTCGAAGTCGTTCATGCCCGGATACCAGGGGATGAACGGCGAGCCCCAGGTCCCCGTCGCGTTCACCAGCACCCGGGTCGACACCTCGCGGGGGCCGTAGTCGCCCTCGAAGTGCACGAGGAACCCGTCGGGGGTGGCATCCACCCTCGTGACGTTCGCCGGCCGCACCACCTGGAGGTCGTAGTGCTCCTCGTAGCGTCGGTAGAAGTCCGAGACGACGTCCTTCGCCGGCGCATGCCGGTCGGCGGTGTCGAAGCTGACGCCGATCTCCTCCATCCCCGGGAGGTCGTTGACGCGGTGGGCGTAGCCGAGACGCAGCGCTTCCCAGCGGAATTGCCAGGCTCCGCCCGTGCCCGGCCCGCGATCGAGCAGCACGAACTCATTGCCCGGATCCAGTCCCAAGCGACGCAGGTAGTACGCGACCGACAGCCCCGCCTGTCCCGCGCCGATCACGACCACGGACGTGTCGGTGGTGCGCTCGGTCACCCCACCACGTTACCGGGCTGCTCCGCCGCGGGCTGTGGGGGCCCACGGATGCTCGGGGTACACCGCGTGATAGACTTCCGCGCAGTCTTTCACCTGTTCCGCATCCTGATTCATGAGGGGGTCACGCATGGGGCGCGGCCGTCAAAAAGCGAAGCACACCAAG
>FSWJ01000579.1_pt1 | contig 13091 bp, 11 predicted proteins | sample 1637851 | NCBI WGS metagenome assembly FSWJ01 (sample SAMEA3914789, study PRJEB12502) | metagenome | biome: forest; material: soil | place: Canada | collected 2011-07-03 | depth 0.3 m | reverse complement strand
GTTTCGATCTCGTCGAAGCCGTGCGCCCGGAAACTGCGGCGGATGACGGCCAGCAGCCGCTCCCGCCGCGCCTTCTCGACGGGGAGGAAGTCGCGCATGCCGCGCGGGGGGTTGACCTGGGTTGCCACGGCTACAGTCTGCCGGGTGAGGCGATCGAGTAGCGCCGGCGCGTATCGAGATCCCGGGTCAGACCATGCGGCGGCGCGCCAGGAGTGCGGCCGATCCGCCCAGCAGCAGCAGCAAACCGACCAGCGTGGGCACGATCGGCTCGATACCAGTCGCGGCCAGGGTCGCGGCCGAGACCTTGAACCCGGCCGCCGTGACGACGACCGACCCGGCAATCGGATCGAGGGTCGCCCACACCGAATAGGTGCCGACGGGCAGGCCGGAGAGGTCGATGCTGGCCGAGGCGGCTCCCGAGCTGTTCGGCGCGACGGTTCCGGTGGCGACGACCGCGTTCGACGAGTCGAGGATGTCGAACTTCACGGTGTTGGTCGTGTAGTCGGCCAGGGTCGCCCCGCCGTCGGTAATCTGCGCCGAGAACGTCGTCGGGCCGGTGCCGGGTGCCACCGAGGCGGGCGACGTCAGCGTGAGCTTCGCGATCGAGATCACCTGGGTCTTGCCCGAATTCCGGTCGGCTCCGTAGAGGCGCAAGCCGTCGGCCGACAACGCCAGCTGAGTCGGGCCGATCACCAATGGGTTCGCGGTGTCCCGGAAGTCGCTGAAGTCACGGGTGTCGATGACATCCAGCGTGTCGCCCGAGAAGCCGGCCACGTAGAGCCAGAGACCGTCCGTCGAGCGCAGGAGCGCGGACGGGGACTGACCGACGGCCGCAGAGCGCCCGGTGAAAGTGCCGCCAGCATCGAACTCGGCCACCACGGACTGGGACGCCGCGTCGGTGCTGCCGACCCAGATCTTCGATCCGTCCACCGAGCCGGCGATGCCGGTCGCATTGAGCAGATCGGTATGCCCGATCTCCGAGAGGTCGGCCGCGTTCAGGATGCGGATGCCGCCGGTCGTGTGCGCACCCACGCCGTCACGCATCGTCTCGTAGACCTTGGTGCCGTCCGGTGAGGCCATGACACCGGTCCCGGTCGCGTAGAGACTGTCACTCGTCGAGCTGGCTACGGGACCACCGTTGGACGTCGCATAAGCGTAGACCAGGGCGTCGTTGTTGCTGATGACGTAGAACGTGGACCCGTCGTGCGAGAGGGCGATGAAGCCGGGTGCTGGCACCACCGGGAAGGCCGTCACCGCGTCGGTCGCCGTCACGATCGAGAACACCGATCCGACGGTATTGCCGTCTGTCACGAAGAGATGGCTGCCATCCGTCGAGGCCACGATGCTCGTGGGGTAGGGCGATCCGCCGGGAAGCGCGATGTCTCCGAGATAGGCGCCCGAGGCGTCGAACTTCAGCACACTGTGCGTCGGGGGGTTCGACACGTAGGTGATCGCCCCTGCGACCGCGACGCCTTCAGGCTGATTGGTCGTGGCCACGGTCAACGGCGTCAGTTGGGTCATGACGGTGCCGGTACCCGAAGCACTGAGCCCGGGATTGGCCGCAGCAGGCAGCGCAGCGGACAGCAGCAGAACGCCGGATGCGAGTGACGCGATCACGAGCGCGCTGAAGATCTTCGGGTGAGCCACGGCCATACGCTAGCAGCTAGTTTTCGGCATTTCGAACATCTTCTTGTAGAGTTCGCAGGGCCTCGCGAAGGGCACGTTCGGCGTCGAGGCCTGCAACCTTCGCCGCAACCACCATGGCGAGCAACTCTTCCCCCAATTCCGCCTCGGTGCTTGGGATGACAGCGGCCTCGCGCACGACCCCCACCTTCGCCGCGCGGCCCAGGGTCTTGTCGGCGAGGGCGAGGCTCGGCATCCCCTGCGGGATCCCCTCGAGCACGCTCGTGCGGTGCGCCTTCTCGACCGCCTTGACCTTCTCCCAGGTGGCGACCACGTCATCCGGGGTGGAGGCCGTGGCGTCGCCGAACACGTGCGGGTGGCGGGCGACCATCTTCTCGCGCATGTGCCTCGCGACATCCTCGAGGGTGAACTCGCCCGCCTCGGCCGCGATGTCGGCGTGGAAGATCACCTGGTAGAGTACGTCGCCGAGCTCCTCGATCAGCTCATCGCGGTCGCCCGCCTCGATCGCTTCGACCAGCTCAAAGGTCTCCTCGACCAGGTACTGCACGAGGCTCGCGTGGGTCTGCTCGCGGTCCCAGACGCAGCCACCGGGGGCGCGCAGCTTCTCGAGCACCGCGATCAGTTCGTCGAGCTCAGGGTGCGGGGTGGTGGGCACGAGCGGGTCGGTCATGCTCCCATGATCCCGCGCGTCAACCCTGCGGCGGGCACCCGAGCGCCTGGATCGTGCGCGCCCACAGGTTCACCTGCGCCGCCGTTGTCGCCAGCATGACGATCTCGCGCTCGCGGAACGCAGCGGTCAGCCGCTGCCCGAACTCGGGGGTGAAGGCCAGCGGCGTCTCGGACACCTTGCGCGCGTACTCGATCGCCAGCCGCTCGAGGGGCGAGAGGGTCGCCACTCCGTCGAGCGGCGTGACGCCCTGAACGGCGAGCCGTTCCTGTTCGCTCATCCGGTTCTCCCATCCCCGCGAGTTGAAGCCGATGCAGAACGGGCACTCCACCGCGAACGACACGGCCATGCGCACGAACTGGAGCATGCGATCATCGATCCTGCCCTCGCCGCGGGCGACCAGCGACTCGAGCACTCCGATCCCGATGGCGGACCGCGGGTACCAGGTGAGCAGGCGGGCCGGCAGCACGTCCTCCCCCGTGACGCGCCGCGAGATCCACAGCCCGAACCGCAGCGGGATCGGGATGCGGCGGGGCGGAGCGATGTACGCGGTCATGCGCCCATCCTGGCCCGGGCGGTTCGGGCCGGTCGGCTCAGTTCGCGATGACCGCGTCGGTCGCCGGAGGCGCCGAGGTGGATGCCGTGACCGGCGTCTTCGGCATCGAGACGACCGCGAGCACGATGAGCACTGCCGTGATGGCGATCCCGACGAACACTCCCGTGGAGGCCACAGCCACCGTCGTCGGATCGTTCTCGTTGCCGCCGCGCGCCGCGATCACCCCGTTGGCGATGGCGCCGAAGATCGCGGCGCCGACCGCGCTGCCGATCGAGCGCGCGAACATGTTCGCCCCGGTGACGACGCCGCGCTCGCCCCAGCCGACGCTCGCCTGAGCGGCGATCAGGCTCGGAACGGCCGACCAGCCGAACCCGAAGCCGACCACGAAGCAGGCGACCGCGACGATGATCACGGAGGGCTGCAGTCCGAAGACCGCCAGCACGAGCGTCCCGACCACCACGAAGGCTGAGCCGATCAGGGCGGTGAGCCGGAATCCGATCCGCAAGTAGAGCCGTCCCGCGAAGGTGGCCGCGACGGGCCAGCCGACGGTCAGAGCCGCGAGCGCGAGGCCGGCGATCAGCGGTGTCGCCCCGATCGAGCCCTCCAGATAGGTCGGGACGAAGGAGCTGAGCCCGATCAGTGCCGCGCCGACCCCGAAGCCGACGAGCGAGGTGGTGAGCAGCAGTCGGCGCCCGAACACCCAGAGCGGCAGGACGGGCTCGGGAACCCGGCGCTCCACCACGATGAAGGCCGCGAGCAGCACGGCCCCGACCGCGAAGATCCCGATGCTGACCGGCGAGTCCCACGGCCAGGCGACGCCGCCCTCGAGCACGCCCAGCACGATGAGAGCGGTGGATGCCGCGAGCAGCCCCGCCCCCGCGAAGTCGATGCGATGCGGCCGCTTCTCGACCTTCTCGTGGAATCCGCGCAGCAGCAGGATGACCGCGAGCACGCAGATCGGCACGTTCACGTAGAAGATCCAGCGCCACGACGCGAACTGAGAGAACACCCCGCCGAGCGTGGGGCCGACCACCGAGGCGACCGCCCAGACGCCGGCCACGTAGCCCTGCACCCGGGCGCGTTCGGCGACCGTATAGATGTCGCCGATGATCGTGATCGACATCGGCTGCACCGCGCCGGCACCGAGGCCCTGCAGTGCACGGAAGACGATCAGCGCAGGCATGCTCCAGGCGACGCCGCAGAGCACCGACCCGAGCAGGAACAGCCCGATCCCGATGATGATGATCGGCTTGCGGCCGATCATGTCGGCCAGCTTCGAATAGATGGGGACCGTGACGGCCTGGGCGAGCAGATAGATCGAGAACAGCCAGGGGAACGCCGAGAACCCTCCGATGTCCTTCACGACCGACGGCACCGCCGTCGCCAGGATCGTCGCATCGATGGCCACCAGGCCGGTGCTCACCATGATCGCGAGCAGCACGGGTCCGCGCTCCGACCGGAGCCCCACGTCATTGCTCACACTGGACCCTAAGACCGTTTCGCAGCGCAACATTCCCGGCCCCGGCAGAATAGCCGGGTGCGACTCGCCCTGCTTGCCCTCCTGCTCGTGGTGCTCGGCCTGCTCGCCTGGCGCGCGGCGACCCGTAGTCGAGACACCTATCGGCGCTTCAAGCGCCTGACGTCGACCCGAGCCCGCAAGAAGGTCTACGGGCGCTGGCTACTTGAGTCGATCCTCGTCATGGGAGGTCTCGGGGCTGCGGTGCTGCTGGCCGCGGTCCCTTACGTGCTTCCGGTGCTGACCGGGACGCAGAACTGGGCACCCATCGCGGCGGTGCGCGAGTTCCTGGGGACGGCCGGCGGGGTCGTCGTCTCCGTCGTCGCGGTGATCATCGTCGCGGCCGCGCTCATCGCGCCGGTGCTGCTGCTGCGCCGCTCGGTGGGCGACGGCGGGGTCGACGCCATTCCGGCGGTGGGCGACATCCGGGCCCTCTTGCCGCGGGTGCGCGGCGAGCTCAAGTACGGCGTCGGACTCGGGCTGTCCGCCGGAATCTTCGAGGAGCTGCTGTTCCGCCTCGGGATCCCGGCCCTGATCTTCGGCATCATCGGCCTCGGCCCGCTGTCGTTCGCGATCGCGGCCGTGATCTTCGGGATGCTGCACCTCTACCAGGGTCCGCTCGGCATCCTGTTCGCCACTCTCCTGGGCCTCGTCTTCGCGGCCCTGTACGTGCTGACCGGCTCGATCGTCGCGCCCATCGTGTTGCACGCCCTCGTGGATCTGCGCTCGCTGGTGCTCATCCCGATCGCTGTGGGCGGGGTGTGGCGGCCGGCGGAGCCGGCTCGCTAGCGGCCATGCCCGCGAAGTCGAATCGCTTCGGCGAAGGCCGCCAAGGCCGATGGCGAGCTGTCGATGCGCCAGTCGACCTCCTTGTTCTGGTTGAACATGATCAGGCCGACGACGTCCGACTGACGTGACAGGTAGTCGACTAGCTGCTTCGACCAGAGGGCCTTGTCGCCGCCCGACTCGGCGCAGCCGGTTTCAGCGATGACAAGCGGAAGCCCCGGTGCGAGCGATCTCAGTTCGGAAAGGCCCGGTCCGAAGAGTCGGCAGGGATCGACCCAACCGCTCCATGACTGGGTCGTTCCCCAGTTGTAGCCGTCCAGGGCCAGCACATCGACGTACTTGCGTCCGGGAAACACCTCGGAGAGCGGTTGGCTGCCCCGAGTAGGAACGTTGGGGCTCCAAACCCAGGAGACGTTGCTCGCCCCCGCGCGGTCGAACAGGTCGTGCACGTGTCGCCAGGCGGAGACGTAGTCGCCGACGGCGTTTCCGTTCGACCCATCGGTCCACGGATAGTTCGACAGGTTCATCTCCTGGCCGAGTCTGAGATAGACGGGTCTCTTCCAATGGGCGAGAGCGGTCGCCCACGCGGTCAGGTAGGTATCGAATCGTCCGTCGGCGATGTTCCTGGTCCGAAAATTCGGCTGGACGGATCCTGCGCCCCACTTCCAGGGTTCCCAACTGATCACCATCGTCTGTTCGTTCGCCGCAAGAGACTTCAACATCGCCATGGGCGGCGGTTGCCCGAAATCGAAGTACGCCATCACCCATGAGGGCGTCTCGCCGACCGATCGCGAAAACGCGTCAAGCGCGGCAGCCTTCGCGTCGGCACCGGAGACAGCGACGCCGAGTTTCAAGCGCGCGGTCGAGATCGCGGGGACACTTCCGGTCATGGCTGCTTCCGTCGAGGAGGCTGGCGCGCTGCGTGACGCTGACGGATGCCCGGCCGTTCGTGCGGAACAGGCCTCGGCCGGCGACGGAGTGTGGTGGGCCGTGGGCGACGCAGTCGCATTGCGGCTCCCTGAACTGAACTGAACACTCAGGGCGACGACTATCGCGGCGACAAGAAGGAGGGCAAGCGCAAGAACTATGTGCGTGCGCTTCACAATGGTCCTCTCACGTCAGGCCATTTGTGAAGCTTCTTCGTTCCAGGTCGTCAGACCGCCGTACTCGACATACTCGCCCGAAGATGGGCGAAGGTCAAATGAATCTCCCCGAGTCCGCGACGCGCCACCTCCAACGGGGCGGCAACTTCGGTCGATCGAGGTGAAGTCGTGACGTGCTGACCGGCTAGTTCGACGCCCGCAGTTCGCGCGCAGACTGCGCCAGCAGTGCCGCGTCGCGCGGACCGGGAAGCCATCCGGTGCGGTCGTCAAGCGGGTCGCGGACCCGCGATCGCGAATCTTCGGCGGCGATGAAACGCCCGCCGATGCGGCCGATCACGGCCAATCCTGCGACCGCGATCGCGAGAATGATGATGTCGAACATGTCAATGGACCCCCGCCCGACGACCACGCTACGTTGCGTTGCCTTGACCTGATATTCCCACAATTGGGGGTTCCTTGGGAAGTAGCAAGAGATCCTTTTCTCCTGGTGAGGAGGGGTTTTGCACGGCCTTCCCTGCCGTCTGAGGCTCCCGCCCGAAGTGCCGGCATCGCTCGCTGACGGAGACGAATGAGCCCGCTGGCCGTCCATCGCGCGAAACACACAGTTAACTTGCCCCACGTCTTGGGGGCGTTAGAGTGGCGCATCGACGCTTCCCCGCGTTGATGGTTCGAATAGCTCCACCCGCGTCCCCAAAAGACGCCGCTGTCCGACGAAGCGCATCCGGCGAACCCCCGCTTCCCCCGGCAGTTAGGCGTTCTGATGCGTATTCGTGGCTTTCTTTGGCGTTCCCGAGAAATGGTCATGCCGCTCGCGGCTTGCGGCGAGGTCGGGTGCGTGGTCGCCCGATGACCGAAGAACTCGACCCGAATGACGCGCGGCCGAGGAACCGAGCACTCCAGCTCACTCTCGTTGACGAGCCTCCCTCGAACGCGCCGGACTCGGTCGTCGGATCACTGGACGAGACTCAGCTGGTCACGCCTCCCAACGACGAAGAACTCGTTTGGTATCTCGGCTCCCAGAAGCGTTGGGTCCAGCTGGTCACATTGACGGCCTTTCTCCTGGCGGCATCCAGCCTGGTGCACTTCGTCGCGACGTCGGTCTGGCTGTACCCCCTCCTCCTGGTCTTGGCCATCAACGTCGCCGGCGTCACCCTGTCCCTGATCTCGGGTTTGAACAAGGCCCGGGATACCAAGAGGTCGCACTTCACCCTGATCGAGCAATGGAAGAACACGACGGCGATCACGGACTACCCGTCCATCGACGTATTCCTCCCCTCAGCGGGTGAAGATCTGGCTGTGCTCCGCAACACCTTCACTCACGTGAGCCGGATGGAATGGGCCGGCGTGCTCGAGGTCTGGGTTCTCGATGACGCCGACAAGCCTTCGGTCGAAGCGCTGGCTGCCGAGTTCGGATTCAACTACCGGGTGCGAAGCGACCGTGGCCACATGAAGAAGGCCGGCAATCTGCGGGCGGGCTTCGGCCAGTCGGACGGCGACTTCATCGTCATCTTCGACGCCGACTTCTGCCCGCGAATCGACTTCCTCGCGCACACCATCCCGTACATGAGGGACGAGAGGATCGCGATCCTGCAGACGCCGCAGTTCTTCGACACGCAATCGAAGATGTCGTGGCTTCAGCGCACCGCGGGTGCCACGCAGGAACTGTTCTACCGCTGGGTGCAGCCATCGCGTGATCGTGCCGGCGCCGCCATTTGCGTGGGGACCTGCGCCGTCTACCGACGGAGCGCACTGGAAGAGACGGGCGGGTTCGCCCAGATCGAGCACAGCGAGGACGTCCACACGGGCATGATGCTGCTGCGCGCCGGCTACTCGGTGCGGTACGTCCCGATCCTCGTGTCCAAGGGGCTGTGCCCCGACGACCTGGCTGGATTCCTCAGCCAGCAGTACCGGTGGTGCAACGGCTCGATCACGCTTCTGCGAAGTGGCCAGGCGTCGCGCTTCCCGCTGAAGATGCGTCAGCGTTTCGCCTTCTGGTCCGGCTTCATGTACTACATCAGCACCGCCGTGAATGTGTTCTTCTTGCACCTTCCCGGTTTGATCATGGCCGTGCTCCTGGCCCCCCAGGTCCGAGCGTCCAACTTCATCCCGTTCCTCGCGGGTGCCTGGGTCTATCTGGTGCTGCTCCCCCGTGTGTCCAAGGGGCGGTGGCGATACGAGGTCCTGAGGGTGCAGATGGCTTACAGCTTCAGCCATGCCCTTGCCATCGCGCACAAGCTGACCGGGCGCACGAAGGGATGGGTGGCGACGGGTGCGGTCGGTAAGAAGAGCAGCCTGGCGCGCGCGATCGCAACGATGGGATCCGTGACGATCGGCGTCACGCTCGCCCTGTCGTGGGGCGCCCTCGCGTGGGATGTGACTTCGTATGGCTGGCATCAGTTCTGGCCGATGGCCCTGTTCCTCGTCGCGTACAGCTATATAAGTATTCCTCTGTTCTACGACTTCCTCCGGGTCATCTGGCCCAAGAGGGCCGCCTCGCCGGGTGTCGAACGGGCCCAGCCCTCTGGGTTGGCACCGCTCGGCGGCGTCTCGTCGAATGCTGGAGTCAACTGATGTCGCCACGGAACCCGAAGGATGAGGGGGCGGAGTTCCCCCACCGGCTCAGTTGGATCGAATCGATCAGCTACACAGTGGCGATCGGCTTCGTCGCCGCAATGGCCGCGGGCTGGATTGACGGAATGGTGCCCTGGAAATGACATCGACCTCGACCATCCACCCGCACCACGTCAGGCGACCGGACGGAAGCACCACGGTCGCCCGACGGCCGTTCCAGACCGACATCGAAGGCTTGCGGGCTATCGCCGTGACAGCCGTCGTCGCCTTCCATGCGTCGGTACCCGGACTGACCGGCGGATTCGTCGGAGTTGACGTCTTCTTCGTCATCTCGGGCTACCTGATCACCGGTCAACTCGTGCGAGAACTGCTGGCGACGGGGAAGGTGCGACTCGGTAGCTTCTACGTGCGTCGCGCCAAGCGACTCCTGCCCGCCGCCGCGGTTGTGCTCATCGCGATCGCGATCGCGACAGCACTCCTCGATCCCCTGCTCGGCATCTACCGCACGGCCCAAGACCTGCTCGCCGCCGCCCTGTACACGACGAACTGGCATTTCATCGGTCTCGGCACGGACTATCTTGCTCAGTCGACGACCAACAGCCCGGTTCTCCATTTCTGGTCGCTCGCGGTCGAAGAGCAGTTCTACCTCATTTGGCCCGTGCTGCTGATCGGTGCCGCATTCGTTGCCCGGCGGTTGCGCCGGAGTCCGACGCGCGCCTTCACCATCGCGATCGGACTCGTGTCGGCCGCATCGTTCGTTGCGGCAGTGATTCTGACGTTCTCGGATCCGAAACTCGCGTACATGGCGACTCAGGCACGCGCCTGGGAGTTCGGAATCGGCGCGCTCGTGGCCATCGGTGCGCTGTGGCTCTCGGTGCAGGGCGTGAACCGGGTGGGCAACGCGCTCGGGATCGCTCTGGGCTGGGGCGGCGTCGTCGCGGTGATCTACTCGATCTTCGCGTTCGACGCATTGACACCGTTCCCCGGCTACGCGGCGCTGGTTCCCACGATCGGTACTGCGGCGATCATCTGCAGCGGACTCGTCTCCGGAACGAGCCGCGGCACGGTTGGATCGGTCTTGTCACTGAGGCCAATGAGATACATCGGTCGCGTCTCTTATTCCTGGTATCTCTGGCATTGGCCCGTCCTCGTGCTCGTGGAGGCGCAAGTGCCGACGCTCAGTTGGCAATGGCGAGTTCTGCTGATGGTCGGCGCCCTCCTCCTGGCGATTGCAACGCTTCACCTGATCGAGGTCCCCGTCTCTCGGTGGAGGCTCGTGACGAAACAGACCGGGCCGGCTTTCGCTCTGGGGCTGCTGTGCATGGTCACGGTCACCGGCTTGGTACTGGGCGTCGGGGGAGCCGCCGTCAAGACCATGGGAACCGCCGGAGCGGAGATCTCCACGACGAAGATCTCCGCCAGCGCTCTCCAGAACGCCTTCGGCGCCGAGTCCGGAGCGACGTCAGGCGCTGTGGTTCCCGACGCATTGCACGCCGGTGGCGACGTGCCGACACCGGCAGCCTGCCTGCTCGATCACGAAGTCGGCGCGGTCCTGGCCTGCAAGGTCGGCCCGGTGGGCGGCACCACCGTTGTCCTCTTCGGCGATAGCCACGCCAATCAATGGTTGCCTGCGTTCGAGAAGATCGCGCAGAACCGCGACTGGCGGATCTCTGTGTTCACGAAGTCCGGCTGTCCCGTTGCCAACATCGTGCTTCCCAAGTCGGACGGCAGCAGACTCACCGATTCCGAGTGCATCCGCTGGCGTCAGCGGTCGATCGCGGAGATCACGACACAGGTTCGGCCGGCCCTGATCATCGTCGGGTCTTTCGATGCGTACATCCCCGATAGCGGTCAGATGCTGGCTTCCTGGAACTGGTCGCTCGACAGGCTGAGGAAGACCGGCGTGCCGATCGCCTATCTGCGGGACACGCCCGCGCCGACGAATGACGTCCCCACCTGCGTCTCCTCAGCGCTCGACAACTGGAACAAGTGCGCGTTCAAACCGCGCAACTTCGGAGAGCCGGTGATCCAGCAGACCCTGATCGGAAACGAGCCCGACGTCAAGGTCATCGACATGTACAAGTACTTCTGCACGACATCCGTGTGTCCAGCAGTGAAGAACGGGGTTCTTCTCTACCGAGACTTCTCTCACATCTCGGCCACCGCCGCCAACGCCCTCACCTCGCAGCTCGACAAGGCGTTCGTCGACGCCTCGTTGATCCCTCAAGGGAGGTCGACCTCCCCTTAGGCCGGGGTTCGATTGCCGAACGTCCTCGTCGACATGCCACTGGCGCCATTTCGCAGCCCCCATCGGTTGACGCAGAAAAAGGTGATGCAGCATGTCCAGCGCATTGGTCACACACACAACGATCGTCGAACACCCCCGACTGACCGTGATCGGAACCGGGTACCTGGGCGCTACCCATGCCGTCTGCATGGCGCTTCTCGGCTTCGAGGTGCTCGGGGTGGACGTCGATGAGGCGAAGATCGAACTGCTGAAATCGGGCCGGGTCCCCTTCTTCGAGCCCGGGCTCGAGGAGAAGCTGGCGGGCGCCCTCGCCACCGGCCGCCTGCGCTTCGGTACCGACCTCGCCGAGGCGGCCGAGTGGGGTGATGTCCACTTCATCTGCGTCGGGACCCCTCAATCCAAGGACTCCGATGCCGCCGACCTCACCTACGTGGATCTCGCCTTCGCCGAGATGGCAAGCCGCATCACGCGGCGCGCATTGCTGGTCGGCAAGTCGACCGTCCCGATCGGTACGGCATCCCGGCTCACGGAGCTGGTGCAGCGCGTTTCGCCCGCGGGAGCCGAACTCGAACTCGCCTGGAACCCCGAGTTCCTTCGGGAGGGTTACGCGGTGAAAGACACTCTTCACCCGGATCGCCTCGTCTTCGGCGTGGAGTCGTCGTGGGCCGAACGGCAGCTATCCGCGGCCTTCCGGCCAATCCTCGATGAGGGAACCCCTCTTGTCGTGGCGGATCTCGCCACGGCGGAGCTAGTCAAGGTCGCAGCGAACTCCTTCCTCGCCACGAAGATCTCGTTCATCAATGCCATGGCAGAGGTCTGCGAGGCCACCGGCGCCGATGTCAACCTTCTCGCGACCGCCCTCGGGCACGACTCCCGAATTGGTTCGCGGTTTCTCAAGCCCGGGTTGGGCTTTGGAGGAGGCTGCCTTCCCAAGGACCTTCGCGCATTCACTCACCGAGCCGAGGAGCTCAACGTCGGGCAGGCTGTTGCATTTCTTCGAGAGGTCGATGCGATCAACGGCCGCCGCCGGATTCGGACCGTCGACCTCATCGCAGAAGTCGTCGGAGGCGACCTTCGCGGTGTGCGCGTCGCCGCCCTCGGTGCCGCGTTCAAACCGAACTCCGACGACATCCGGGACGCGCCCGCCCTGGATGTGGCCCGCATGTTGCACATGGCCGGAGCTCTTGTGACGGTTTACGACCCGGAAGCGATGCACAACGCACGGCGCTCATACCCGGAACTCGCCTACGCCGACTCCTTAGCTGAAGCAGTGGATGGAGCCGACGTCGTCGCCCTCTTGACCGAGTGGCAGGAGTTCAGAGAAGCCGACCCCGACTTCTTGGGAGGTCTCGTGGCGCACCGCCGCATCGTCGATGGCCGGCACGCGCTCGATGCGGAGGAGTTTCGCGCGAAAGGGTGGGAGTTCCGTGCCCTCGGGCGCCCGGCCAATCCTCGAACCGTCTCCCTCGACGGAGCACTGGCATTCGCCTGAATGGGGAGGCAAGTCGCTCGAGACGTATCACTCGGGTCACGCCGGCTTCACCGGGAAGATCGCCGCGAGCAACCCCGTGACCCACTCGATCAGTTCGGGGTCGCTGTGTTGGGGATTCGCGATGCCCGCGAACAGCGGCACGCTGATCGCCTTCGCCTGCGCGAACAGCCGCGCGCCGGGGTAGAGGCGTTGCAGCCGCACCTGGAGCGAATCGGGCAGCTCGGCCGGCGCCACGCGCAGGTTTCCGCCCATCGCGACGACATCGCTGAGTCCGGCTTTCTGCGCGATGCGGCGCAGGCGCGAGATGGCGACCAGGTTCTGCACCTGGGTCGGCGGCTCCCCGTAGCGGTCGGTGAGCTCCTCGACGACCGAGTCGATCGAGTCCTCGGGACTCGCCGGCGCGGCGGCCGTCGACAGCTTCTGGTAGGCCTCGAGCCGCAGCCGCTCGCTCTCGACGTACTCCTCGGGGATGTGCGCATCCACCGGCAGCTCGAGGCGCAGCTCGGTC
>FSWJ01000584.1_pt1 | contig 13214 bp, 13 predicted proteins | sample 1637851 | NCBI WGS metagenome assembly FSWJ01 (sample SAMEA3914789, study PRJEB12502) | metagenome | biome: forest; material: soil | place: Canada | collected 2011-07-03 | depth 0.3 m | reverse complement strand
GTCGACAAGCTCCTCGCTGCCCAGGATCAACTCTGCGCCCTCCGGGAGCGCGAGCGGGTGAGCGGCGAAGTTCGTGATGGAGATGAAATCGGGTCCGCGCCGGAACGCGAGCGTGGTGGGCTCGGCATCGATCCACTGGAAGGGACCGTCGCCCAGCTCGCCGTCGTCGTGGCGGACCTTCAACGCGGCGCGGTAGAGCGAGAGCATCGAGCGCGGGTCACTCTGCTCGACCTCCACCGTGTAGTCCGCCCAGGACGTGGGCTGGGGCAGCCACGGCACGGCCGCCGAATGCTCGGAACTGAACCCGAATGGTGACCGCGTGCCGCTCCAGGGAAGCGGCACGCGGCATCCGTCGCGACCGGGATCGATACCGCCCGATCGGAAGTGCATCGGGTCCTGCAGCAGGCCCCTCGGAATGTCCTCGACCTCGGGCAGGCCCAGCTCGTCGCCCTGGTAGATGTAGAGCGAGCCGGGCAGCGCTGCGGTCAGCAAGGCGGCGGCGCGGGCGCGGCGGGTGCCCAGTTCGCGGTCGCTCGGAACGCCGAACCGCTTGGCCAGGAACGCGAAGGAGGAGTCGTCGCGTCCGTAGCGGGTGACCGGGCGCGTGACGTCGTGGTTGCTGAGCACCCAGGTGGACGGCGCGTGCACGGGCGCGTGAGCGGCGAGGGTCATGTCGATCGACTGCTTGAGCTGCGCGGCATCCCACGGGCGGGCCAGGAAGTCGAAGTTGAAGGCCGTGTGCATCTCGTCGGGACGCAGGTATTTGACGAAGCGCTCGATCTCGGGCAGCCAGATCTCACCCACCAGCACCCGCGTGCCGGCGTAGAAGTCTGCAACAGCGCGCCAGCCGCGGTAGATGTCGTGCAGTTCGTCGCGGTCCTGGCTCGGGTGCTCACCAGGGCCGGGGTTCTCGGGCACCTCGGCCAGCTCCGGGTCTTTCACCAGCAGCGCCGCCGAATCGATCCGCACGCCGGCGACACCGCGGTCGAACCAGAACTTGAGGATGTCCTCGTGCTCGCGGCGCACATCGGGGTGGTTCCAGTTGAGGTCGGGCTGCTCGGGCGTGAACAGATGCAGGTACCACTGGCCGGGGGTGCCATCGGCGTTGGCGGTGCGCGTCCAGGTCTCGCCGGCGAAGGGCGACACCCAGTGGTTGGGCATCCCGTCGCCGTTGGGGCCGGTGCCATCGCGGAACCAGAAGCGCTCGCGCTCGGGCGACCCGGGGGCGGCGGCGAGTGCTGCCTGGAACCAGGGGTGCTGGTCCGAGACGTGGTTCGGGACGATGTCGATGATGGTCCGGATGCCGAGATCCAGCGCTTCCCTGACCAGCAGCTCGGCCTCGGCGAGGGTTCCGAAATCCGGGTGGATGTCGCGGTAGTCGGCCACGTCGTAGCCGCCGTCGGCCAGCGGCGAGGGATACCACGGGGTGAACCAGATCGCGTCGATGCCCAGGTCGCGCAGGTACCCGAGCCGCGACCGGACGCCGGCCAGGTCGCCGGTGCCGTCGCCGTTGCCGTCCGCGAAACTGCGCACGTAGATCTGGTAGATCACGGCGCTGCGCCACCACAGCGGATCGCTCGTCGGCGGGTGCACGACGGACGCCCCAGCGGTCGGCGCCACGGCGTGGCGGGCGCTCGGCCGGCGCTCGGGGGTGAGCAGGACGTCTGAGTCCAACGGGAGATCCTTGCTGTCAGCTTCCGGGTGCATCACGACGGCAGGGTCTCCGTCGACATCTGAAATGTAGCTTTGTCGACAGATTGATGCAAGAACTAAACAACAAGTAAGAAACTTACGGTGACTTGCGGTCCCTTACGCCGTCGGCACAGGGGCGGTGCTCCCCCGCACCACGAGTTCGGGCTCGAACAGGTACTCCTCGGCCGGCGCCGCGGTGCCCGACAGCTGGGCCACCAGCAGTTCGATCACCATGCGCCCCATCGGTTCGATCGGCTGGCGGACCGTGGTGAGCGGCGGGTCGATGGAGTTCATCAGGGCCGAATCGTCGAAGCCGACCACCGAGACGTCGTCCGGCACGTTCTTGCCCGCGCGCCGCACCGCGCGGATCGCTCCGAGTGCGAGCGGATCTGACGCGCAGATCACCGCGGTGACCCCCGAGGTCAGCAACCGTGCCGTCGCGGCCTGGCCGGCCTCGAGACTGTAGTGCGAGTGCACCACCTGCTCGGCGGGAAGCGGAACGCCGGTCACCTGCGCGATCCGCTCGGCCGCCGCCAGCTTGCGCTGGGACGGGATGTGGTCGGCAGGCCCGAGAACCAACCCGATGCGGCGGTGGCCCAGCTGCACCAGGTGACTCCAGGCCAGTTCGATGGCGACCGCGTCATCCGTGGAGACGGTGGCGAACGACAGGTCCGATACCGGCGCGTTCACCAGCACGGTCGGCAGGCGCAGTTCGGCCAGGCGCGCATAGTGATCGTGCGGGGCGTCCTGCTGCGTGTACTGGCCGCCCACGAACACCACGCCCGAGACGTGCTGCTGCAGCAGCAGCTCGACGTTGTCGGCCTCGCTGATGCCACCGACCGTCTGCGTGCAGAGCACCGGGGTGTAGCCGTTCTGCGCGAGGCCCCCGCCCACCACCTCGCCGAAGGCCGGGAAGATCGGGTTCTGCAACTCGGGCAGGAACAGACCGACGAGTCGGGCCCGCTCCCCGCGCAGCTTGCTCGGACGCTCGTAGCCGAGCACGTCGAGCGCGGTCAGAACGGCTTGGCGGGTCGCTTCGCTGACCCCTGGCTTCTCGTTCAGCACGCGGCTGACAGTGGCTTCGCTGACCCCGACCTGCTTGGCGACCTCGGCAAGACGTCTCGACATGGCGGAAATACTACGCAAGAATGCGCAAGAACTTGCACGATTGACGAGATCGACCCGCGGCCTACGCTGTCCCCATGCCCAGCCGCCTCACTCGATACGGCGCTCTCGCGCGTTCGACGCACACCGGGCCGGCGATCGCGGTCACCGTCGTTGCCGTGCTGCTCGGCATCGCGGTCGGACTCGAGCCGTGGCGGGTCGTCGCGCTCGGCCTGGCACTGCTGTTCGACCAGATCTCGCTCGCCCTGTCGAACGACTGGATCGACGCGGATCGTGACCGCGCCGCCGGCCGCACCGACAAGCCGGTGGCCAGCGGCGAGATCAGCGTCGGGGCCGTGCGGACGGGCGCCTGGATCACCGCCGCGGCCGCGATCCTGCTCACGCTCCCGCTCGGACTCGCGGCCACCGCCGCGCACCTCGTTGCATTCGCCTCGGGTTGGGCGTACAACGCGGCGCTCAAGAATTCGCCGGTCTCGGTGCTGCCCTATGCACTGAGCTTCGGGCTGCTTCCCGCGATCGCGAGCCTCGCCCGGCCGGTTCCCGCGCTCCCCGCCTGGTGGGTGTTCGCGGCCGGCGCCCTGCTCGGGGTCGCGGCGCACTTCGCGAACGTGCTGCCCGACCTCGACGACGACCGGCGCACCGGCATCCGGGGCCTGCCGCACCGGCTCGGACTGCGTCCCTCGATCATGATCACCTGGACTTCCCTGCTGCTTGGCGCGGCGGCCGTGACGATCGGCGTGGCGACCGGACCCGACGGGATCCCCCTCTTCGCGATCGTCGGACTGCTGATCTCGCTGGTCATCGCGGTGGTCGGCATGGTGCTCGCCCTGCGGCGGGGAGTGGGTCGCTGGCTGTTCCGTCTGGTGATCGTGGCGGCACTCGTCGATGTCGCCATGCTGGTGCTCGCCGGTACCCGGATGCTGGCCTGACGTGAACCTCGCGACCCTGCGCGCCGTTGTTCCGGGTGAGGGAGGTGCGCGCGATGACGGACGATGAGGCGAAAGCGGACGAGGCCGCGGCGCTGCGAGCGCTCGCCGACGCGCACTCGGCCGTGCTCTGGCGGTATGTCGCGCACCTCACGGGGGATCACGCGGGGGCCGATGACGTGGTGCAGGAGACCCTGCTGCGCGCCTGGCGGTCCCCCGCGATCCTCACCCAGCCGCCCGAGAGCACCCGGGCGTGGATGTTCACGGTCGCCAGACACCTCGTGATCGATGAGGTGCGCAGCGCCCGCAAGCGGCACGAGTTCACAACCGAGGAACTGCCCGAGCGAGCGGAGCGCGACCGCACAGACGAGCTGTTCGAGGCGCTGCTCATCGAAGAAGCCCTGAGCTCATTGAGTTACGACCACCGCGCGGTCATCGTGCACGCCTACTACGGCGGCCGCAGCATCGCCGAGGTGGCCCGCGAACTGGCGATCCCCGAGGGCACGGTCAAGTCGCGGTTGCACTACGGATTGCGCGCGCTCCGGCTCGCGCTCCAGGAGAAGGGAGTGACGCGATGACGAACGGTCACGCCCACTACGCCGACTGGGACGCGGCATATGTGCTGGGTTCCCTGTCACCGGCGGAGCGCCGCGAGTTCGAGACCCACCTCGAGGCCTGCGAGCGCTGCCGGGTCTCGGTCGCCGAGCTGTCCGGACTTCCCGGCCTGCTCGGTCGACTGAACGCGGACCGCGCGTTCGAGTTGCTCGAAGACACCGAGGACTCTCCGAAGGGCGACACCGCCCCGGTCCCGCCGATCCCCGCTGACCTGGTCGCTCGAATCGAGCGGCGCGAGACCATGCGGCGCTCGCGCCGCCGGACCCGCGTGGCGCTCGGCCTGGCCGCCGCGGCTGTCGTGGCCGGAGCGATCGCGATCCCGGTGTCGATCGCCTCGGCCCCGCATCCGACCGTGACCACGGCGCTGTCCCAGGTGGTCAGCAGTCCGCTCAGCGCCGACGTCACGCTCACCTCGGTGGGCTGGGGGACGAAGGTCGAGATGAGCTGCCGCTACAAGGACATCGACTCGTCAGCGCCCGATTCCACCCGCTGGGACTACGCGCTCTGGGTCGTGCAGAAAGACGGAACGGCGAGCGAGTTGTCCAGTTGGTCGGCTGCCAACAACAGCACGGTGAATCTCACCGCGGGAACGTCGTTGCCCGTTGCGCAGATCGCCTCGGTGCAGGTGCGATCCGTCCGGGACGGGCGCGTGCTGCTCCAATCGGATCTCCGTGGCTCGACGCTGGGCGCGTCCGGCCAATAGGAAACCGACTCGCAGACTCGGCTGGGAATCGAGAGGAATAACCAGCAACACCGCGGGATCAGGGTACGACGGGCTCGGCATCGGGATGCCGAGCCCGTCGTCACGTCGGCTTGCGCGCACTCGGGACTGCGGTCTTGGCCGGCTTGTCTGCCGGTGCCACCGTCGCAACAGCCGACTCGGCCGACCCGGGTGCATCCGACTCGTGCACCGGATTGCGGATGCCGAGGAACGATACGACGCCGCCCAGGATCAGCAGCGCGGCCGTCACGATCATCGCGCGATGCACGCCGTTCAGGTCGAGGCTGCCGCCGATGATCACCCCGAGCATGGCGATGACGATGAGCCCGGCGACCCGGGACACGGCGTTGTTGACCGCCGACGCGATCCCCGAGCGCGCCGTGTCGATCGCACCCAGGATCGCCGAGGTCAGGGGCGACACGGTCAGCGTCAGGCCGAGCCCGAACACGAGAATGCCGGGCAGCACCTGCCACCAGTAGTTGAACGGGTCGTTGATCATGAGCATCAGCAGAGCGCCGATGCCGGCGATGATCGGTCCGACGGTCATGAACAGGCGAGGCCCGTACTTGCCCGAGAGACCGCCCACGCGCGAGCTGAACAGGATCATGATGAAGGTCACCGGGATCGAGGCGAGACCAGCCAGCGTTGCCGGCAGCCGAGCGCCCTGCTGCAGGTAGACGCCGAGCGCGAATCCATTCAGCGACAGGGCGCCGTAGATCAGGGCCGTCGCGACGTTGCCCGTCCAGAAGTTGCGCACCCGGAACAGGCTGAGCGGCAGCATCGGGTTGCGGTGGAATCGCTGGCGGACCAGGAACCCGGCGAACGCCAGGATGCCGCCCGCCAAGGGCAGGTAGATGGCCGGGCTGGCCCAACCGAGGGTGCCCTGCTCGATGAGCGCGAAGACGACGCCTCCGAGCCCGACGCTGCAGAGCACCGCGCTGATGTAGTCGATCGAGACGCCGGCTTCGCGCACGTCCTTCTGGCCGAGCAGCTTCAGCAGCACCAGCGTGACCGCGATCGGAATCACGTTGATCACGAAGGCGTAGCGCCACGACAGGAAGTCGACGAACACGCCGCCGATCACCGGGCCGGCGATCATCGCAATGCTGGTCATGCCCGTCCAGGCGCCGATCGCCTTGGCCTGCGCCGGTCCGCGGAAGTTCGAGGTGATCAGGGCGAGCGAACTCGGTACCAGCAGCGCCCCCGCGATGCCCTGCACCCCGCGCGCCACGATCAGGAACTCGGCGCTCGGCGACAGGGCGATCGCGAGCGACGCGACCCCGAAAGCGATCAGGCCGATCCGGATGACGGTGATGCGGCCGTACACATCGCTGACCGACCCGGCGACCAGGATGAGCGAGCCGAGGGTGATCAGGTAGGCATCCACGATCCACTGCTGCGCCGCCAGCCCGCCGCCGAGTTCGCGCTGGATGGCCGGGAGAGCCACGTTGACGATCGTGCCGTCGAGGAACGAGACCAGAGATGCGAGGATCGCGATGATGAGAACGAGCCGTTGTTCCTTGGTCACTCCGTCACGGTAGCCCCGTCCACCGTCTCGCGCACGGCATCGATGAGCGCGGGCTGCAGAAGGATCCGGAAATGACCGATCACCGGCAGTTCGACGTTCCGCGCGCCCTCCAACATGCAACCGTCCGGGATGTGCGGGTCGAAGCTCGGGTAGATCGAGGTGATGCGCGCATTCACCGCCCGTTCCGCCGCGAGCGCGGCGATCACGGGATCAGCGGGCAGGAAGGCACGCAGCGATGGATTCGGCGCGAGCCGCGCCATCGCCGAGCCCTGGAACGGCGAGGCGATCGCGATCAGCCGATCCACCCGCGCCTGATCGGGCGTTCCGGCGCGGTCATTCACGGCCATCACGTGCTTGCCGACGATCCCGCCCTTGCTGTGCGCGATGAGCACCACGCCCGTGAGACCGCGTTCGACCAGCTGCGCGTGGACGAGCGCCGCCGTGGCCGGAACGGGGGCACGATTCAGCCCGAGCCTCGGGATGACGTGCACCGGATGACCGTCCGCGTTGAGCCGCTCGGCGATCGGCCGCAGATAGTGCCAGCTCTCGTAGATCCCCGGAAGGATCACGACCGGGTGCAACGATCCGTTGGCGAACGAAGCCGGCACCGCCCAGTCGCGCATCGCTCGCATCCGGAATCGCAGCGCGTTCGGGTAGTCGCCGAGCAGGCGCGCGACGTGCTGGCGACGGGTGACCGCGCGCGGATCTACCATGAGCAGAGCCTAGGACGGCAGCCCGAGCGCCTCCGCCGGGCCTTGGGCGAGCAGTTCCCGCACCCGCGGAATCACCTCGCGGCCGTAGAGCTCGATCGAGGTCATCAGCTGCTCGTGCGGCACGGTGCCACTGGTGTACTTCAGGTCGAAGCGCTGGATGCCCAGCGTGCGCACGGTGTCAGCGATCTTCTGCGCGACCGTTTCGGGCGAGCCGACGTGCAGGGCGCCGTCGTGGATCTCGCCCTCGAAGCGGTCGCGGTTCGTGGGCGGCCACCCGCGTTCCTTGCCGATGCGGTTCATCATGACCTCCTGATGCGGCCACAGGATGTCGGCCGCCTCCTGATCCGTGGCGGCCACGAATCCGGGCGAATGCACCGCGACCGGCAGGGTCGGCTGGCCGAGCTGCGCCAGCGCGCGGTGATACAGGTCGACGTACGGCGCGAAGCGCGCCGGCTGGCCGCCGATGATCGCGAGCACGAGCGGCAGGCCGTGCCGGGCGGCTCGCACCACCGACTCGGGGCTGCCCCCGACGCCGACCCACGCCTTGAGGCGGCCGGCCGTCTTGGGATAGACCTGCTGATCGGTCAGCGGCGGGCGGATCGTGCCCGACCAGGTCACCGGCCCCTCATCGAGCAGCTTCACCAGCAGGTCGAGCTTCTCTTCGAAGAGCACCTCGTAGTCCTGGAGGTTGAACCCGAACAGCGGGAACGACTCGGTGAACGAGCCACGGCCCAGGATGATCTCAGCCCGGCCATTCGATACCGCGTCGAGCGTGGCGAACTTCTCGTAGACCCGCACCGGGTCGTCCGAACTGAGCACCGTGACCGCCGTGCCCAGGTGGATGCGCTCCGTGCGGCTCGCGATCGCCGCGAGCACCACCTCGGGCGACGAGATCGCGAAATCGTCGCGATGGTGCTCGCCGATCCCGAAGAAGTCGACGCCGACCGAGTCCGCCAGCACTGCCTGCTCGACCACGTTGCGGATGACCTGCGGGTACGGCACCTTCTTGCCCGCGGCATCCACCTCAACGTCACCGAAGGTGTCGAGACCGAGTTCGACCGGTGCGGGCCCGGTCGCGTGATCGGGGGTGGGATCGGTCTTCTTCGCCATGCGCTGCTCCTGGTTCATACGTACGTATCGACTCGAACGGCTCCGCTCCCCCGAGTATTCCTGGAATACTGGCGCGCGGGGGTGCCCATGCCGTTCATCGACTCGACCGGAGCGCCGCTCGACGGTGTCCACCTGCTGTACCGCCCTCGTGAGGCTGAGGGGCGGCTGTTCCAGCTGGAACAGGGCTTCGCCTGGGTCGACCCGCGCGACGGTTCGCGCACCGGCATCCGGGCGCACGATGTGACGCGACCGCCGACGGACCCGCACAACTCGACCGACCTGGCCTCGGTGCCGGCATTTCTGTGGGGGCTCGTGGCGAGCTATGGCCACCAGACCCTGCCGGCGATCCTGCACGACGCTCTGTCGGACCGCGCTGACGAGGCGCCACCCGCTCAGCAGTTCGCGGTGCGAAAGGCCGCCGATGACGCGTTCCGAGTCGCTCTGCGCGAGAGCGGGGTGACAACGCTGCGCGCCACCTCGATGTGGACCGTGGTCGCGATCCAGGGCTTGCTGCGCTTCCGAACACCGCTCGGCGCCCTCCTGGTGGTCCAGGTGGTGCTCGGCGGCCTCGCCGTGATCGCGGCGGTCGTACTCGGGGTGCTGGGTCATCCGCTCCTGCTGCTGCTCGGGCCGGCGCCCGCGGTGCTCGCCCTGCTCTGGGGGCGCACGGCGCCGCTCGTGATCGCCGGCAGCTATCTCGGCGCTCTGTACTCGCCCCTGATCGTCGCCGCAGCAGCCGCTTCGGCGATCGAGTATCTGATCGAGCTGGTGGCGTTCCTGCTCGGCGGACTGCGGGGCGCCCCACCACAGCCCGGGCCGACCCTGCGCAAGGGCTGACCGTGGCGGCGCACAGTGCGGGGATCCTGCTGCACCGGATGACGACATCCGGTCTCGAAATCTGGCTCGGCCACATGGGCGGCCCGTTCTGGGCCCGCAAGCAGGAGCACGCCTGGTCGATCCCGAAGGGCGAGGCCGATGCGGGCGAGAGCGATCTCGAGGTCGCCTTGCGGGAGTTCGCCGAGGAGCTCGGCGCGCCCGCTCCCGGGCTGCCCTATGTCGAGCTCGGCACCTTCCGCTATTCGAGCGGCAAGACCGTCACGGTCTTCACGGCCGAGGCGCGCGACTTCGAGCTCGCGCAGATCCGCAGCAACGAGTTCGAGCTGGAATGGCCGCCCCGATCGGGCCGGATCGCGCGCTTCCCCGAACTGGACGCAGCGCGCTGGGTGCCCGTGCTCGAGGCCCGCTCGTTGCTGGTCGCCGGGCAGTTGGCGGCTCTGGACGCCCTGCAGACGCGCCTCGACGCGACGTAGACTCCGCAAATGGCGAGCCCCAGTAGCACGACACTGGTCGTGGTCGGTGACGAGGCGGATGCCGCCCTGCACACTCTCGACGGACTCGCCAACGTGCGCACCGCTCGCCTGCGATCGGTACCGGACTCCGACGCTGTGCGCTGGACCTCCGGCGGTGGCACTCCGTACCTCGTGCACGACCGCGATCCACTTGAGCACGTCGCCGCGGCATGGGTCGAGTTCTTCGACGACCAGGCGACGCTCGGCAGCCTCGAGTTGGAGATCGAGCGCGTGCTCGTCGCCCTCAGCCAGGACGGCGTCTCACTGCCCGACTACTACGTGGTCCTCGCGCCGGAATCCCTCGCGCCGACCTGGAAGCACTGGTGGCTGGGGGTCATGCCGCAGGCGTCGCCGACCCGCGTCATCCCGTGGTCGGACTCGGACGCCTCGCTGACGCGCCTACTGCGCCGACTTCCCACCGGGCGGCCGTGGCCCGCGCCCGAGCCGTGGCTGCGCGGGCTGACTCACGCCGTGCCCGATCGGGTCGGCTTGGAGCGCGGGCTACCGGAGGCCGGCTGAGCCGATCGGTGGTCGAAGTCGAGAAGTGGGTGGATCTGAGGGGATTCGAACCCCTGACCCCCTGCATGCCATGCAGGTGCGCTACCAACTGCGCCACAGACCCGTGACCCTCACGGGGCAACTGGACTAGGTTACTACATCCCCCGCGACCCTCCCACCGCGCTGCCACCCGCGAGGATGGAGCCATGAGCGGCGAACCGATCACCATCTCCATCACACGCACAGTCGATCCGGAGCGCACGAAGGAGGTCGCCGCCTGGGCTCGCGCCGGACAGGACCTGCTGAGCGCGAGCCCGGGCTACCTCGGGTCTGGCTGGATCCGGCCCGACCCGGGCAGCCCCGAGTGGCACATGCTGTTCCGGTTCGCGGATGCCGCGAGCCTGGCCGCCTGGGAACGCTCGCCGGAGCGCGCATGGTGGGTGGCATCCGCGCAGGGGCTCGTCGAGGACTCCCACACGGAGCGCCGCACCGGGATCGAGGGCTGGTTCGACGAGCCATCGAGCGTCGAGGTGATCGACGCGGGGCCGACCGTGCCGCCGCGCTGGAAGCAGATGGTGTCGATCTTTCTGGTGTTCTATCCGCTGAGCCTCGGGGCGAACGCGCTCTGGGGCACCCTGCTGACCGCGTGGCCGCTGTGGGCGCGCGTCCTCGTCTCGGTCGTCACGGTCACGCCGATCATGACCTACCTGGCGCTTCCCCTGGTCACGCGCGCTCTGCGGCCGTGGTTGCAGAGTCAGCGGTCGTAGGCAGATCGAGCGGAACGGTCGGGCAGTCCTTCCACAGGCGCTCGAGCGAGTAGTACATGCGGTCCTCCTCGTGGAAGACGTGCACCACCAGATCGCCGAAGTCGAGCAGCACCCAGCGGCCCTCGGCGCGGCCCTCCCGGCGCAGGGTCTTGACGCCAGCGTCGTTGAGCTGGTCCTCCACCTCGGCGGCGATCGCGAGCACGTTGCGCTCGTTCCGGCCGCTGGCGAGCAGGAAGATGTCCGTCAGCGGCAGCGGTTCTGAGACGTCGAGGGCGACGAGATCCTCCGCCTGCTTGGAGTCGGCGGCGCGGGCGGCGATGCGCACGAGTTCGCGCGCGTGATCAGTTGCGGTCACGGTGTCCTTCGAGGATGTTCGTCACGCGCTCAGAGCGTGCCGGAGACGAGTCCGGCGACCAGCAGGCCGACGACCACCACGGCCATCGCCGATGCGGCGATGATCAGGATGGTGAATCCGCGCGTGCCTGCGGGCTTGGTCGGCGCGATGATCGCGCCGGTCGCGGTGTGCGTGCTGATCGCCCGGATGGCCCGCACCGGCATCGAGTCGGTGTTCGCGACCTGGTGGTCGCCCGGGTCGAGCAGGTGATCGAGGTCGGACTCGTCGAGCTGCGAAGGATGAGCCCCCGTTGCCGAGAAGCTGTGCGGAAGCGAGATGGAGCCGGTCAGCATGACCTCGCCGTTGCTGTTGATCGGGCCACCGATGGTGTGCTCGGGCACCGACGGCAGCACGAGCGCGCTAGTGGCCGAGCCGCTGCCGACGCCGACACTGCGCGAGATCGTGGTCTCGTTGACCTGCTCGGCGTCGTCGATGTCTGCCTGGGTCGACCAGTGGCCGATGGATGTCGGACCGGATGCCGGTGTGACCGGCGCCGGCGAACTCATCGGCGGCGGTACCTGCGCGGGTGCGCCCTGGGGAGCGGGCGCCGAGAGCAACGGGTCGACTGCCCAGACGATCGTCTCGGGGGCCGGGGCCGGCGCGACGACCGGCGGAGCGAGCAGTTGAGCCGCGGCCGACGGAGCAGGCGCCTCCGGTTGCGCAGCAGGCGGCTGTGCGCTCGGGGGCGCGGCGAACATCGCCTGGAAGGCGGACAGCGGGTCTTGGGGCTCGGGCCCGCGTTCGGCCTCAGGCTCTGGAGCGACCGCGGCGTCCGCGAGCGCGGCCGGGGGCTGCTGAGCGGCGCGGCGCCCGGGCACGGGAGCCGGGGCATCCGGAGCCGGGATGACCGGCTCGCGCCCTGCGGCCAGCGCGTCGAATTCGGCGAGCGCCGAGTCGAGCCGGGTAGAGGCCTGCGGAGCCGGTGCCACCAGCGGCGGCGGGCTCACGAGGGCCACGATCTCGGGCGCCGGAGCCAGGAACTCTGAGGCAACAGCCGGAGCGACGTACTTCGGGGCGATGGCCTCGGGCGCCGCCGGAGCAGCCTGCGCCGCGGGTGCCGGATACTGCGCGACGACCGGCGTCTGGTCGGTCGGAACCGCGGTGACGCCGTCCGCCTCGCGCAGGGCGCGCAGTTCGCGGCGGGTCATGGTGTGCTCACCCTCGGCGCTCGGCGCCTCGGTCGCGTCACCGGCGGCGGGCGCGGCGGCAAGAGCCTGATCCCGGTTCTGCGTCTGGAAGTCGACGGTGCCGTCATACGACGGCGCCCAGTTCGGGGCGACCGCGCGCCGCCCCTCCGGGCTGTAGTCCTTCGGACGGTACGACGGAGCGTCCTGGCTGGGCAGAACTCCCGTCGGCGGGAGGTCGGCGTGTCCGGGAGTCTCCGCGGAACGCCGGGGGCGGAGGTTCTGCCCGTCGTACTGCGGAAGCGGCGGACGACTGGTCGTCGCGTAGTTGAGCGGTTCAGCGCTATGCGGGACAGCGGGTGCCGCAGGAGGAGAGGGAGCGAGAGACGATGCGGGGGGCTGGCTCACGGTGTTCGGGTCCGTGAGGTCTCCGGGTGGGGCGTCGGCTCGTTCGATCTGCCGTGCCGCACGCCGCGATTGCAACGGTGGTTCCTGAAATGTCGTCATGTCCTACTCCGGTAGAGGTGATGCTTGGAGATGTACTGAACAACACCGTCGGGGACCAAGTACCACACCGGGAAACCCCGGTCGACTCGCCGTCGGCAATCCGTTGACGAGATCGCAAGGGCGGGTACCTCAAGGGAGCTTACGC
>FSWJ01000040.1_pt1 | contig 13238 bp, 3 predicted proteins | sample 1637851 | NCBI WGS metagenome assembly FSWJ01 (sample SAMEA3914789, study PRJEB12502) | metagenome | biome: forest; material: soil | place: Canada | collected 2011-07-03 | depth 0.3 m | reverse complement strand
CACTCGGGCGGTGTTGGTGTACACCCCGGGAGCCGTCGGCTTGGTCACGGTCAGCTGGCCGATGGTCAGGCTGAAGGTGCCGGCTTCCTGCGGAATCTCCGAGGCGGGCAGCACGATCTTCAGCAGCTCCTGCCCGCCGCTGTAGTCGGGAGTCACCGCGACCTGAAGTGCGGGCGTGCTCTGCGAAGGAGTCGGCGCTCCGAGCCACTTCAGGGTTCCGGTGATACTGCCTGCCGCGGTTGCCAGCGTTGCGCCCGGCGGCAGCAGGTCGGAGATCACGAGGTCGTGGGACGCCGCGCCCGGAACGATGAGGGTCGCGGTGAGGTCGAGGCTGCTGGTGGTGCCCGTCACTCCCCCGATGTCGGCCATCTTCTTGGTCACGCCGATCTGCGACTCGTCGAGGATGTGCAGGTCGGCACTGTGGCTGCCGGTCGCGGCGACCGCACCGGTGGCGGGGATGAACCAGCTCGCCGTCGCGGTGTTGGTGAGGATGTCGCCTCGAGTGGTCGCGGCATCCGCGTAGCCGAGAACCTTGACCTGCGCGGAGCTGGTGTTCTGCTGTTGAGCCAGCCGCGGGATGTCGATCTCGGCGACCTTGCCGATGTCGGCGGTCGGGATCACCCATCCGTTGGCGGTCTGATTGACCATGTCGTGCAGCACGCCGCTCGTATCACGGTACTGGGGCAGGTAGCCCGCGGTCGGGTTGGCGCCGCCGAACTGCAGTACGACGCCGAGGACGTGGAACGCGGGGTTCGCACAGACCGCGGGAGCCGTCAGTGAGCTGTACGTGACACCGCTGTGGTTGTCGAGGCAGGGCACCGGGTCGATCACCGAGTACTCGAAGCCGTTGTTGTCGCTGCGCAAGGTGATGGTGTAGCTCGCCGGAGCGGCCTCGAGCACAGACGCCGGGCGTCCGGTGTTGTCACCGCTGGGCAGCCAGCGTCCCGGATAGGTGCCCGACATGTCGGGCTGTGCCGTCGCGCTGATATTCAGCGGTCCGCTTGCCGTCTTGTTCACGCCGGTGTTACCCGGGAATGGGTCATCCGTCGCGCCGAGCACCACGATGTCGCGGGTCGCGGTCGAACTCACCTGCGGGCCCCCGCCGAGCGGATCGGCGGTGGCGGTGACCGTGTTGGTCAGTTTCGTCTTCGGCGCGATGTCGCCGGGATTGGTTCCGACCGGTCCGACCTGCACGGTGACGGTGCGGGTGCTCGGCGTCGCCGCGCCGGCGGTGCCCCCGCATTCGGCGGGAACCTTGGAGGGATCCGAGTACGCCCAGGTGACGGTCTGGCCGCTGACGACGCCGTCGGCCGGGGAGACGGACACGATGTTCAGGCCGGCTGGAATGGTGTCGGTCACGGTGAGGTCGGCGGCATCGATGGATCCGACGGGGGGCGTCGCCGGGCACGTCGCCGTGATCGTGTAGTCGAACTGGTCGCCCTCGCGGTAGAAGGTCTGCGGGGTGGATTTCGACACCGTGAGCGGCACTGTCGCAGTGGCCGTGCCGGTTGCCGCCACCGGCGCGGTCGTCGGGTTCATGTTCGGATCCGTGCTGGTCACCGATGGAAGCAGAGACCAGGTGGTGCCATCGGGAGTCGTCCGGTTCGGCGGTGTCAGCTTCAGGATGACGCTCTGCGAGCCGCCGGCCGGGATTGTGTCGGCCAGGGTGACCACGATCTCGTGGGTCGTGGTGTCGACGTGCCACTCCTGGATGAACCCCGCCGGTCCGCCGGACACGTCATAGGCCCACGAGTCCATGCCGATGGAGGGGTCGAGCGGAATGTGGATGATCGCCGCGTTGCAGGTCGGGGAGTTGGTGCCCGAGCAGGCGAGATTGATCTGGTAGTCGAACTCGGATCCGGACTTCTGGGTCGTGGCGTTGGTCGGCTGGATGCTCACCCCCACGGCCACCGCCTGGGCGGCGGTCGCGCCCGCGAGCACCAGCGCCGTGGTAGCGATGGTCACGGTTGCGGTAAACGCGAGGACGCGTCGGAGGGTGGGGCGCACGCGAGCGCGCCGAGATCGGGTAGGCACGGATGGAACTCCAGCATCGGGTTGTCGGATTCAGAGAGGGAACTCCCCCATTAAAGAAAAGACCGTGGAACCCGTCAGTTATGACGCGGATGAATCACCCCAAAAGAGGGGACGCAGATCGTTGCGCAGAGCAAGCGATAATGAAAGTTCGCCCGAAGGGGATCTGGCGCGCAGGGCGCGGAATCGGGCGGTGGTTTCGGGGGATATGCAAGATGGCGCTAGATCGACCACGCGCACTTGCGTCCACCTCATTTCCCGGGATCCGGCTTGTCGCGGCGATCGTCGCGAGCCTCGTTCTGGTTCTCGTTGGAGTCAGCGCGCCGGCCAACGCAGCGGTCACAGCCGTGCACGAGCTCACCGCCAACTGGACCGGCAGCCCTGTTCCGACGTCGGCACCATATGGCCAGGCCCTGACCTCGGAATGGCACCTCAATACCAACGACGCGAGCGATCCGTTCGCCAAGGATCCGGTGGCGAACGTGCGCGCCACCCTCGTCGCGACGAACGGGGTCTTCTCCAGCATTCCCGCCGTCTGCAAGACGACCGGTGTCACGCCGGTGTCGGCGATCTCGGCCAACGGCACGACGCTGCTGTGCAACCTCGGCACGGTCACCGAGGGCACGGCCTCGATCATTCAAGCCGTCGTGCGCGCCACCGGGCCGGTCGGGTCGAACGTGTCGGTGTCGGGGACCGCCACCTCGGATTCGGCGGCCGCTCCAACCGCACCGGCGTTGACGCCTCCGCTCCCGATCACGGGTGGCCACGGCATGGACCTGACGATCAGCGCGGCCCAGGCCCAAGCGGTCATCATGACCAGCCGCTTCGGAGGTAACCGGCAGACCATCGGCGTCGACTACGGCATCGCCATGACGCCCGGGAGTGTCCCTGGGCCGGCGAGTTACACCTTCACCCTGGACATCGCGGTCACCCCAGCCGGCCAATTGCCAGGCCTGCAGTGGGAAGGGTGCACGCCAGTGGATGCCGCAGGCGCGGCGCTCGGAATCCCCTATTCCGCCTCGACTTTCGCCAACCGCACGAACGCGCCGACATGCACGATCAGCGGGAGCGGCACGCACTACACGGTCAGCCTGAGTGGGCTGGACTACTCGCTCCAGCACCTGCCCACTGTCGACAGCCTGGGCAACGCGATCCCGACTACGACGAACTTCATCGCCTCGGGCAAACTGACCTTCAGCTATACCTCGCCAATCACGACCAACACCGGCGTCACGTTTACCGCGACTCCTACGCCCTTCACGTTCACCGATGGGGTCACCCAGCCTGAGACGAACGCTGCAAACGACGTCTCGGGTACCACCCTGGTCGTTCCCGGCGTCTTTTCTGAAAGCTGGCAGGGTAGCCCGGCTGTCGGTCGAGCGCCGTGGGACGCGAACTTCTACGCGGCTCCTGGCGCTGCCCAGGACAAGGTTCTTCCCTGGCCAGCCGCGGGCTCGTCCACCAACCCGGGACCGTATACGGTCTACGACACCCCTCTCATGGCCCAGGCAGACAGCGTCGCCTGGTTCTGGGCGGGGTACACAGGTGCTGGCGGGGCCGACCTGGCCGGTGAGTGCACGATGTTCCAGAACCCCGCTGCATTTACGGGCCGCTATGTGGATGGACTTGGGCAAGACGTCGACTTTTCGCTCCTGACGACCGGGCACTTCTGGTACCGCACCGACACTCTGAACACCAAGACCGAGACGTGCGGCGAGCCGGTGGGGGTCGCAGGTAGTCCGTGGACCGCACTACCCCTCCCAGCAGGCTGCGCTAGCCAGACCACGCTCATCTCGGTGGCCTACTCCGACAACAAGTGCCTGATCAACCTTCCCGCGGGTGTGACGGCGGTAAAGATGACCTGGAACCCGGCCGTGGACAAGCAGGTGCATCACTACCTGCGGGTGTGGGGATATGTACCGACGACCGCCCCCATCGGCGCGGAATCCTGGGCCGTGGGCACCTTCAACATGCCGTCAAATCCGTCGGCAGTCTTCCCGGGATATCCGACGCTCAACAACTACGTCAACATCAGCACCAGCCCTTCCGTCACCGCGGTGATCCCGGGCAGCACCTACGGCCCGAACACCAACGGAATTCGCGACGCCATGCGGATCGTCGGCCCGAACGGGGCCATCACGAAGTCGACGCCCAGCACCACGGCTCAGCCGGGCGTGCCCGTCACCTACAACATGACGGCCGCAGCCAACCTGGCCACGACAAGTCCACCGAACCAGACCTTCACCGTCGTCGACACCTTGCCGACCGGCATGGTCTACGTGGCTGGCTCGGGCACCCCGACGCCTGTCGTCACGGTCAACGGCTCTGGGCAGCAGGTACTGACCTACACCTTCACGAATGTGCCGGCGAACGTTGCGCAGCCGATCACGTATCAGGCGCAGATCCCGGCAGGTACTTCGGTAGCACCCGGGACCGTGTTGACGAACACCGCGCAAATCAACGTGCCAGGGGACACCCGCGCCACAGCCGCCCGGCAGGCGACCGCGAGCGTCACGGTGCCCAGCAGCGGTGCGACAACCCTGGGCAAGTCGGTCGAGGCGAACGTGCTCTCGTTCTACGGCGACAGCTCGGCGTGGGACCTGACGATCAACTCGCAAGACCCCATCTCGAACTCTTTCACCGACACCATCGACGTGCTGCCGAAGAACGGCGACGGCCGGGGCACGAACATCGACGGCACGTACACGGTCTCTGGCGTGACTGCTCCGGCCGGGTCGACCATCTACTACTCGACGGCGCCGTTCGCCTCGATCAGCAACGACCCGAGGGCGGCATCCAACGGTGGGACGCCGGGCTCGGTGGCCGGCAACACCGTGGGCTGGACGACGACGCCGAACGCGCATCCGACTGCCATCCGCGTGATCGCGCCGGCCCTCGCGCCGGGAGCGACTCAGACGATCCGGATCGCCTTCACGAACCCCGCCGGGACTAGCTGCGCCGCGCCGGCCGCGAGCGACAACAAGCCCGGTCAGGTGCTGGTGAACTCGGCCGACTCCTATGCCGGCCACACCCGACTGCCGATGCTGTCGTCGGCCACCACGACGATCGGCGACTGCTACGCGCTCGACCTGAAGAAGTACGTGCTGGCCAAGGGCACCGACCCGAACAATCCGGCGAACTTCCACGACGCGAACACCGTCGCCGACTACCAGCAGTACGCGGCAGGCGACACCGTGCCTTACCACATCGTGGTCACCAACAAGGGCACGGGAACCCTGACCAACATCCCGGTGGTCGACTCGCTGATGCCGTCGTGCAACACGACGATCCCGTCACTCGCCGCGGGAGCATCGCAGACGATCTCGTGCTCGATGACGGTCGGCGTGGGCACCACCATCAACACGGCGAGCGCCACCGTGACTCCGCCCTCCGGTCCCGTTCTGACCCCGTCCGACCCGGCCGGGGTCGTGGTGCCGCAGCCGTACACGATCGCGAAGACCTCGAATCCCGCGAGCGGCGCCTCTGTGAACCCGGGCAGCGTGGTGCACTACTCGATCACGGTGACGGAGCCGGGATCGAGTGCCGCCCCGTCGCCATCGCCGTCGCTCACGGACTCCCTCGCGGGCATCCTCGATGACGCCTCGTACAACGGCGACGTCACGGCAACGGCGGGCACCGCCACGGTCAGCGGGAGCACGCTCAGTTGGTCCGCCCCGCAGATCATGCCCGGCCAGACCATCACCATCACCTACTCGGTGACCGTCAAGTCGCCCGATACGGGCGACCACTCCCTGGTCAACACGGTCACACCGCCGAGCGGCATCAGCTGCGCGAGTGCGTGCTCGACGAACAACCCGGTGCCGGGCATCCAATTCACCAAGACCGCGAACGTCGCGGTCGCTCACCCGGGAGACGTCGTCACCTACACCGTGAGCGCGACCAACACCGGCCAGGTCGCCTACACGGCCGGGTCTCCCGCTTCGTTGACGGATGACCTGGCCGCTGTTCTCGACGATGCGACGTACAACGCCGGCAGCGCCACGGGCGGCGCGACCGTCACCGGATCGACCCTGAGCTGGTCGGGCGCTCTCGCGATCGGCGCGACCACCTCGTTCACCTACACGGTCACGATCAAGAACCCCAACACCGGCAACAACACGCTGAGCAACACGATCGTCTCGACGACCGCCGGCAACAACTGCGCAACCGGATCGGTCGACCCGCTCTGCACTGCGGTCGTGAAGGTGCAGTCGTACACGGTGGCGAAGACCTCGAGCGTGCAAACGGTCTCGCCGGGCGGCGTGGTCAGCTACACCGTCACGGTGACGAACACGGGCTCGGTGCCCTACACGGCCGCCGCGCCGGCATCCTTCACGGATGACCTGTCGCAGGTGCTCAACGGCGCCACCTACAACCACGACGCATCGGGCGGGGCGACGTTCGCGTCGCCGACGCTGAGTTGGAGCGGCGCCCTGCCGGTCGGCGCATCAGCCACGGTCACCTATTCGGTCACGGCGAGTGTGCCCGCGGGCAACAAGACCCTCACCAACCAGGTCACCCCGACCGGTTCCGGCGGGTCGTGCGTCACTGCGGCGGACTGCCAGACGGTCACCCTGGTCGGCACGTACACCGTGCAGAAGTCGGTCTCGTCAGCGACCACCACGCCCGGCTCGACCATCACCTACACGGTCGTGGTGACGAACACCGGACCGGTCGCCTTCACCGCGGCCAAGCCCGCGACCTTCACCGACTCGCTCGCCGGCGATCTCGATGACGCCACTTACCCGGGCGGCGCGGCGGCCACTGCCGGAACGATCTCGTACGCAGCACCGAACCTGTCATGGTCGGGACCGCTGCCGGTCGGCGGCACGCAGACGATCACTTACACCGTGGTGGTCGGCAACCCGGATGCCGGTGACCATGTTCTGAAGAACGTGGTGTTCACGCCGCCCGGCGTCAGCAACTGCGACACCGGTTCGACCGACCCGGCGTGCTCGACGACGACCCTCGTGCAGTCCTACCGCGCGGTGAAGACCGCGAACGCGGATGTCGCGATTCCGGGCAGCACCATCACGTACACCGTGACGATCACGAACACCGGTGCCGTGGCGTATCCGGCGGGCAGCCCCGCGACAGTGTCGGATGATCTGACCAATGTGCTGATTGGAGCGACTTTCGTGCCCGGCAGCCTGGTTGCGGGCACAGGGACAGCCACGCTGACCGGGTCGACGATCACCTGGTCGGCGCCGCTCGCGGTTGGTCAGACCACCTCGTTCAGCTATCAGGTCGTGGTGCTGGCTGCACCCAATCCGCGCCTCGACAACACCATCACCACCGGACCCGGCGGCAACTGCTCGACGGGCTCGAACGACCCGGTGTGTGAAGTGATCGTGCCGACCAAGTCGTTCGACGTCGTCAAGTCGGCGTCGCAGACGACCGCGATCCCCGGAGACACGATCACCTACACGATCACGCTGAAGAACACGGGCAGCATCGCGTACACGACGGCCCCGGGCGAGCAGGCGTCGTTCAGCGACGACCTGGCGAGCGTGCTCGACGACGCCAGCTACGTGGCCGGGAGCCTCACCAACGGCGCCGTCCTGGGTGCCGACAATGTGATCCGTTGGTCGGGCGCACTCCCGGTCGGCGGGACGCAGGTCATCACCTACGCGGTGAAGGTGCACGCTCCGGATACCGGTGACAGCTCGCTGCAGAACCGGGTGCTGACGCCTCCCGGAATCGGCGGTGCGTGCACCAGCGACTCGACCGACCCCGCCTGCCAGGTGGTCGTGCCGGTGAAGTCGTACACCGTGTCGAAGACCGTGACTCCCGCCCAGGCGCAGCCGGGCGACCGCGTGTCGTACACGATCGTCGTGACCAACACCGGGCAGGTGGACTACACGGCCGGCTCGCCGGCCACGCTCGCCGACAGCCTCAGCGCGGTGCTGGATGATGCGGCATACAACACTGACGTCGCCGCGACGTCGGGCACGGCTGCCGTTGCCGGCAACGCCCTGACCTGGTCGGGCGCGCTCCCGGTCGGTGGGACGGTCACGATCACCTATTCGGTGACGGTCACCGGTTCGGCGCTCGGGAACCACAAGCTCGACAACGCGGTGACGCCCACCGCACCGGGGGGCGCATGCGCCGCGCCCGGAGCGTGTGACACCGAGGTACCCGTGCGGATGCTGCAGGTCGTCAAGACCGCATCGCCCGGCTCGACTGTCGAGGGCGGCGTCGTCACCTACACGGTCACCCTGACCAACACCGGTGCGGTGGCTTACACCACCGCTGCCCCGGCGTCGTTCACCGACGACCTCTCCGCCGTGCTCGACGACGCCGGTTACGTGCCCGGTAGCGCGACCGGAGGCGGCGTGTTCACCTCGCCGACCCTGTCGTGGTCGGGCATTCAGCTGGCAGCCGGCAGCTCGATCTCGTTCAGCTACCAGGTCAAGGTCAACTCCCCGGATGCCGGGGATCACCTGCTCGACAATGTGGTCACCACGCCGCCCGGTCTCGGCTCGAACTGCGAAACCGGATCCACCGATCCGAGCTGCCGAACCCAGACCCAGGTACGCAGCATGCACGTGACGAAGACGGCATCCGCCACCGTCGCGTCGCCCGGTGACACGGTGAGCTACACGATCGTCGTCACCAACACGGGCACCGTCGCCTACGACGCGGGGACGCCGGCATCGTTCACGGATGACCTGACGCCGGTGATCGACGACGCGAGCTATCAGAACGACGCATTAGCAACATCCGGGGCGGTCGGCTTCACGACGCCGACCCTGGGATGGAGCGGCAGCCTGCCGGTCGGCGGGACGGTGACCATCACCTACTCGGTGAAGGTGTTCGTGCCGGTCGCGGGCGACGGCATCCTGAACAATGTGGTCGTCACGCCTCCGGGGCTGGGCGGCAACTGCGCCGCGGGCAGCACCGATCCGGACTGCACGACGGTCACCCAGGTGCGCGCGTACTCGGTCAGCAAGACCGCGAGCACCACTACCGTTCTGCCCGGCGGCGTCGTGAGCTACACGATCACGGTGCGCAACACCGGGCAGGTGGACTACACGACAGCCGCGCCGGCCTCGCTGAGCGATGACCTGTCGGGGATCACCGACGACGCCAGCTACAACGGCGACGCCACCAACGGTGCGGCCGTCGCCGGGAGCACGCTCAGCTGGGCTGGTCCGCTGGCGGTAGGCGCGACCGTGATGATCACGTACTCGTTCACCGTCAATACCCCGCTCACCGGCAACGGCACCCTCACCAACGCCGTGCTGCCCACGGATTCGTCGGGTTCCTGCGTCACCGCTGCCCAGTGCACGACGACGACCCTGGTCAAAGCCCTGCACGTGACCAAGTCGGCGTCGCAGACAACGGCGCTCGAGGGCGACACGATCATCTACACGATCTCGGTCCAGAACATCGGCAAGGTCGACTACGCGAACGCCTCCTTCACCGACAACCTGGCGCAGGTCACCGACGACGCTAGCTACGTGGCCGGCAGCCTGACCAACGGCGCGACCTTGAGCGCGGGCGTGATCTCGTGGAACGGGCCGCTCGCGGTCGGGGCGACCAAGCAGATCGTGTATGCGATGAAGGTCGCCTCCCCGGATCGCGGGAACCACAGCCTCAACAACACCGTGGTGACCCCGCCAGGCTCCGGCGCCAACTGCGACCCAGGGTCGACGGATCCGGCCTGCACGAAGATCGTGCCGGTGCAGTCGTTCCACGTCGTCAAGAAGTCCGACGTGACCGACTTCGTTCCGGGTGACATCGTCAGCTACACGATCACCGTGACCAACACCGGGCAGGTCGACTACCCGGCGGGAGCTCCTGCGTCGTTCACTGACGATCTGGCACAGGTGCTCGACGACGCGGACTATCAGGCGGATGCCGCAGCAACGAGTGGAACCGTCGGTGTGGCCGCTGGGGTGCTGTCGTGGTCGGGTGCGCTGCCGATCGGCGCGACCGTCACCATCACCTACTCGGTTCAGATCAAGAACCCCGACCCGGGCGACAAGGTGCTGACCAACGTCGTCGTGACCCCCGCAGGCTCGGGAGCCAACTGCCCCGCTGGCTCGACCGACCCGCAATGCGGCGTGACGATTCCGGGTCCGTCGCTCGAGGTGCAGAAGTCGGCGTCGGCGGCGACCGTGCTCGCCGGGGGCGTGCTGACCTACTCGGTCCACATCACCAACAACGGCACCGTTGATTTCACTTCGGCCGCACCGGCGACGATCACCGACGACCTGAGCGGCGTGCTGGATGACGCGACGTACAACGGCGACGCCGATCACGGCGCCACCGTCTCGGGTTCCACCTTGACGTGGTCCGGTCCGCTCGCCGTCGGGGCCTCGATCACGATCACCTACTCCGTGACGGCGAAGACCACCGGAGCCGGCGATCGCCTTCTCGACAATTCGGTGAGCACTCCGCCCGGTGTGCCGAGCAACTGCTCCGGCGCTTCCACCGATCCGAATTGTGCCACTCGCACCCCGGTGAAGGCATTCACCACCGTGAAGTCCACCACGGCGAGCGGCACCCTGCACCCGGGTGACACGATCAGCTACCAGGTGCTCGTGACGAACACCGGTCAGGTGGACTACACCTTGGCCGCGCCCGCCAGCTTCACCGACGACTTCAGCCAGGTGCTGGACGACGCGAAGTACAACAACGACGCCGCTGCCACCGGGGGCAGCACCAGCTATGCCGCACCGGTGCTGTCGTGGAACGGCCCGCTGGCGGTCGGCGCAACCGGGACGATCAGCTACTCCTTCACCATCAACTCCACCGGAGGTGACGGAAAGCTGCTCAACGCGGTCGTCAGCAGCGGCAGCGGAGGCAACTGCTTCGCCGCGACTCTCGGCGCGGAGTGCCAGCTCGACACGCTCGCGGTGCACGATCCGCTCGCCTCGACCGGTGTCGATATCAGTATCGCATCGCTCACGGCGATCCTCCTGCTCGGCCTCGGAGCGATCCTGGCGGTGATCGGACGGCGCCGTTGGGGCATCCGTCGGAGGGCACATCGGTCGTGAAGAGGATCGTCGTCGGGCTCCTACTGACCGCTGTCCTGGCAGCGGGACCGGCGACGGCCGCAGAAGCGGTCGCTCCGCCGGGACTGTCCGTGTCGATTCGGAGCAGCAGCAGTGAGGTTCGCACCGGTGACCGCTTGGAGTACACCGCGACGGTCAAGAACTCGGGGACCGGTCCGGTTGACGGCCGGCTCCTGATCACGGTGCCGGCATACGTCCGAGTCACGGGTGCTGCGGGTGCCGCCCGGAGTGGTGTCGACACGTCCTGGGCCGTGACCGTGCCGGCGGGTGGAAGCGTGACCAAGACGCTCGCCGGCGTCCTCGGCGACATCCCGAAGGGTGAGCTGCGCGTGACGACGCTCGTCAGCCTCTACATCGGGGACGCGACGCAGCCCGCGATCCGATCGGCCGAGGCCGACACGATCGCCGGCATCACGGACTCTGCGCACGCCATCAACGATCCGGCCGCCGCGCACGGTGCCCCCGGCACATTCCCGGTCGGCTGGATCGTTCTCGGGATCGGGGTGCTCGTGCTGCTGGCGGCGGTCGGCGTCTGGTGGCTCCTGCGCGGGCGTCACCGATTCAGCAGGCTGCAGTAGACCGCTAGGTACTCGTCGACCATCCGCTCCACGCTGAAGCGGCGTTCGGCGACCGCGCGCACGGCCGCCCGGTCGAGTGCTGCCGCCCTCTCCACCGCGTTGACGGCGGCCGCGGCATCCGCAACGGTGAAGCCGGTGACGCCCTCGTCGATGAGCTCGGGCATGGAGCCCCGCCGATACGCGACCACCGGCGTTCCGCACGCCATCGCTTCGACCACCGCCAGCCCGAACGGCTCGGCGAAGTGAATGGGATGCAGCAGCACCGCGCTCGCGCCGAGCACTCGTGAGCGTTCCGCCGGCCCGATCGAGCCGAGGTGGATCACCCGCTCATCGTCGAGGAACGGCTCCACCTGCTCGGCGAAGTACCGCGCGTCGACGACCGGGCCGCAGATGATCAGCCGCCGCCCGCTCTGCCGCGCGATCTCGATCGCCTCGGCGGTGCCCTTGTCGGGATGGATGCGGCCGAGGACCACCAGATCGCTGCCGGTCTCCGTGGTCGGCTCGAACTCCGCGAGGTCGATCCCGTGATGCACCGTCGCCAGGTAGTCGAGCTCTGCCGAGCGGTCGGAGTCCGAGATCGACACGTAGTTCGAGGCCGCGCGGGCGTATGCGGGCAGGATGTCGGGCCCCGAGAAGCCGTGGATGGTGGTCACCAGCGGAGCCCGCCAGGAACCCGCGAAGGCCAGCGGAAGCCAGTCCAGGTGGTTGTGCACGATGTCGAAGTCGCCGGAGCGCTCGAGGGCGTGCGCGATGTGCAGGGCCTCCCACACCCGGCCATCCATCGCGAGGTCACTCGCGTAGCCGTGGGGCAGCACCGCATCGAGTGCTGCCGTCGTGCGGGAGTCCGCCGTGGCGAACAGCGTGACGTCCTCGCCGCGCGCAACCAGACCCTCCGTGAGCAGGGAGGCGACGCGCTCCCATGGCCCGTAGTCGAGCGGCGGGGTGCGCCAGGCGACCGAAGAGAGGATGGCGATCTTCACGGCGCGGCCGGCTGGGCGGGGGTCATGGCCGCGAGCAGGGCATCGAGCCGCAATGACGCCACCCTGATGCGCTGATCGCCGATCCCGTAAGGGAGCCAGATGGTCCCGTCGTGCTCAACCGCACCGCAGGAGTAGACCACGTTCGGCACATATCCCTCGCGCTCGGCACCGAGCGGCTGCAGCAGGGGCTCCGTCAGCCGGGCGCGCACGATCGTCGGATCGGCGAGGTCGAGCAGCATGGCGCCGATGCTGTACTGCCGCATCGGCCCGACGCCGTGCAGCATGACGAGCCAGCCATCCGGCGTCTCGATCGGCGAACCGCAGTTGCCGGTCTGCACGATCTCCCAGAGCTGGTCGGGACGATGCAGCACCGCGATATCGGTCCAGGACAACCCGTCCGACGAGCGCGCGATCGAGGTGTTCTCACCATCGGTGCGGGTGAGCGCGAACATCCTGCCGCCGATCTGGCGGGGGAAGAGCGCCATCCCCTTGTTGCGCGCGGCCGGCCCCGAGAGCCGGTGCACCGCGAAATCGACAAGGTCGGGCGAGACGATCAGCCGCGGCGCGATCGCGTGCCCGTTGTACGCGGTGTAGGTCGCGCGGTACTCGGTGCGGCCGTCGTCGTG
>FSWJ01001096.1_pt1 | contig 13347 bp, 16 predicted proteins | sample 1637851 | NCBI WGS metagenome assembly FSWJ01 (sample SAMEA3914789, study PRJEB12502) | metagenome | biome: forest; material: soil | place: Canada | collected 2011-07-03 | depth 0.3 m | reverse complement strand
GGGGTCGGCGGCGGGTTCTGGCACACTGGTGGGCGAGCCACCGCCGTCGACGGCCCTCTACCCGTCCCGGCGTGCCCGCACGCGGCACCCGACGCGCATCCCCACGCGCGAAAGCGGTGTCCATCCCACGCCGTACGACTGGAGCACGAACCACGTGGCAACGAAGATCAAGCTCATGCGCCTCGGCAAGATGCGCGCCCCGTACTACCGCATCGTCGTCGCGGACGCCCGCACCAAGCGTGACGGCCGCGTCATCGAGACGATCGGCAAGTACCACCCGAAGGAGAACCCCTCCTTCATCGAGGTCGACGCCGAGCGCGCCGCCTACTGGCTGGGTGTCGGCGCGCAGCCGACCGACCCGGTCCAGAAGATCCTGAGCAAGACCGGCGACTGGCAGAGGTTCAAGGGCGAGGCCGCCCCCGAGCCGCTGCAGGTCCGCGCGCCCAAGGCCGACAAGCGGGCCGTCTTCGAGGCCGCCGCGCTGGAGTCCGCCGCCGGCGCCGCGACCACGCCCGCCAAGAAGAAGGCAGCCCCCAAGAAGGCAGCGGAGGCGACCGCTCCCGAGGCGCCCGCGGCTGAGCCGACTGCTGCCGCCGACGTCGAGGCGCCCGCTGCTGAGGCGCCTGCTGCTGAGGCGCCTGCTGCTGAGGCGACCGCTCCTGAGGCCGTTGCCGCCGAGGTCGAGGCGCCCGCTGCCGAGGTGCCCGCTGCCGAGGCTGCGGCGGAGGAGCCGACCGCTCCCGCCGAGACCGCGGCCGAGTAGTGCTCGAGAACGCCCTCGAGCACCTCGTCAAGGGCATCGTCGACAACCCCGACGACGTCACCGTCGACCTCGTGTCGGGCCGGCGCGGCCGCACTCTCGAGGTGCGCGTCCACCCGGACGACCTGGGCAAGGTGATCGGCCGCTCCGGCCGCACGGCCAAGGCCCTGCGCACGGTCGTCGCCGCCATCGGTGGCAAGGGCGTGCGGGTCGACGTCGTCGACACGGACGCCTGATGGCCTCCCGCAGGACGGCCTCCCGCAGAATGGATCGGCGCTAGCCCCGTGGCCGGCAGACCCCGCGTCGCCGGGTCGCGCCGGCCGCCGCGCCCCGAGAGTCCCGAGAGTCCCGCGCTCGAAGCGGCCCTCCCGGCCGTTCAGGCCCTTCCGGAGCCGCGCGAGCTCATCGTGGTCGGCCGCATCGGCCGCCCGCAGGGCATCAAGGGCGAGGTCACCGTCGAGGTCCGCACCGACGACCCCGACGACCGGTTCGCGGTGGGCAGCGTCCTGACGACAGACCCGCCCGAACGCGGCCCGCTGACCGTCACCGCTGCCCGCCAGCAGGGCAAGTACCTCGTCGTGCACTTCGACGGCGTGGCCGACCGCAACGAGGCGGAGCGCCTCCGCGACACCCTCGTCCTCGTCGACCTCGCCGACCTGCCGCCGCTCGCCGACGAGGACGAGTACTACGACACCCAGCTCGTCGGCCTCACCGCCGAGCTGGTGGACGGCGCGCCCCTGGGAGAGGTCGCGGACGTGCTGCACCTGCCCGGAGGCGACGTCCTCGTCGTACGGCGGAGCCACGGCGCGGAGGCGCTGGTGCCGTTCGTGCGGGCGATCGTCCCGATCGTCGACGTGCCCGGCGGGCGGGTCGTCGTCGACCCCCCGGTCGGCCTGCTCGACCTGAGCGACCCGGAGACCTGACGTGCAGGTCGACGTCGTCTCGATCTTTCCCGACTACCTGTCGCCCCTCCGGCTCTCGCTGGTGGGCAAGGCGATCGAGAAGGGCCTGGTGGACCTGCGGGTCCACGACCTGCGCGACGAGACCGACGACGTCCACCGCACCGTCGACGACAGCCCGTACGGCGGTGGGCCGGGCATGGTGATGAAGCCGGAGCCGTGGGGGCGCACCCTCGACCGGATCGTGGCGGCGGGCGGCCCGTCGTCCGCCCCGCGCCTCGTCGTCCCGACGCCCGCCGGCCGGCCGTTCACGCAGCGGCTGGCGGAGGAGCTCAGCGCCGAGCCGTGGCTCGTCTTCGCCTGCGGGCGCTACGAGGGCGTCGACCAGCGCGTCGTCGAGCGGGCGGCCCGCACGATGCGGGTCGACGAGGTGTCCCTCGGCGACTACGTGCTCGCCGGCGGCGAGGTCGCCGTCCTGGTGGTGGTCGAGGCCGTCGCCCGGCTGCTCCCGGGCGTCCTCGGCAACGCCGAGTCGCACCAGGACGACTCCTTCTCCCACGGGCTGCTCGAGGCCCCGTCGTACACCCGGCCGGCCTCCTGGGAAGGGCTCGACGTCCCGCCGGTGCTGCTCTCGGGCGACCATGCCGCGATCGCCCGGTGGCGCCGGGACGTCGGCCTGAGGCGCACCGCCGTACACCGGCCGGAGCTGCTGGAGCGGCTCGAGGGCGGGCTCTCCGAGCGTGACCGGCAGGCACTCGGTGATCTCGGACCCGGCTCGGTTTCTGGTCCGGAAGAGTCTGTGGCACCATAGAGGGCTGTTGCGGGCGGTCACGCCCTGCTCCCCGAAGCTCGGCGCGCGCGTCCGCGCGCCCTCCGTCCTGAGAAGACTGCGAAGGCCGATACCGATGCACACCCTCGACGACCTCGACAACGCCTCGCTGCGCACCGACGTGCCGGCCTTCCGCCCCGGCGACACCGTCGACGTCGGCGTCCGCGTCGTCGAGGGCAACCGGTCCCGCGTACAGCGCTTCCAGGGCGTCGTGATCCGCCGCCAGGGCGGCGGGGTCCGCGAGACCTTCACGGTCCGCAAGGTGAGCTTCGGCGTCGGCGTCGAGCGCACCTTCCCGGTGCACACGCCCGTCATCGAGGACATCAAGGTCGTCACCCGCGGGGACGTCCGGCGCGCGAAGCTCTACTACCTCCGCGAGCTGCGCGGCAAGAAGGCCAAGATCAAGGAGAAGCGCGAGGTGCGCCCGGCGGCAGCCGCGGCCCCCGCAGCCGACGCCTGATCGGCACGATCGCCGCAGTCGCCCCGTTGAGGGTCGCGTGACCCCCACGACGACGGTCGCCGCCGAGGCGACGCCTTCCCACCGGAAGCGCAGCGGCTGGCGGGAGCTGCCGTTGCTGGTCGTGCTCGCCGTCGTGCTGGCGCTGCTGATCAAGGCCTTCCTGCTCCAGGCGTTCTCGATCCCGTCCGGCTCGATGGAGCACACCCTCGAGGTCGGGGACCGGGTCCTCGTCAACAAGCTGGTCTACGACTTCCGCGGCATCCACCGCGGCGAGGTGGTCGTCTTCAACGGCATCGACGACTGGGCGCCGGAAGGCCCGGTGGCCAAGCCCACCGGACTGGTCGGCACCGCCCTGCACCGGGTCGGCACGTTCGTCGGCGTCGTCTCCGACGACAAGGACTACATCAAGCGGGTGGTCGGTCTGCCCGGTGACCGCGTCATGTGCTGCAGCCCGGCCGGCAACGTGGTGGTGACGCCCGCGGGCGGCAGCCCGGTGGAGCTGCACGAGCCCTACCTGCTCCAGGCCTCCGACGCCGAGGACCCGAACAAGTGGTTCTGCGCCGCAGGCGGCTACCCCGATCCCGGCGCCCGCGAGAAGTGCCCGCCCGGAGCCGAGGGGGTGCTCGTCCCGAAGGGCCGGCTGTTCGTCCTCGGTGACCACCGCGGCGCGTCGGCCGACTCGCGGTACCACTACACCGACGCCCACCACGGGACGATCCCGCAGAACCGGGTGGTGGGCCGGGCGTTCGTCGTCGTCTGGCCCGTCCAGCACGCCAGCGTGCTGGGCACCCCGCGGGCGTTTGTCGAGGCGCTCGGCCTTCCGGGCGCGCCGTACGCGGCGGGTGCGGTCGGCGCGGTGCCGCTGGTGATCCTGCGCCGCCGGCGCGCGGTCCGCCGGACGGGCTGAGCACCGCCGTACGATCGGACGGCCATGACCTCTGACCCCGTCGACCGCCGCGCCGCCCGTGTCCTCCTGCTCGACGCGCGCGAGAGGCTGCTCCTGTTCCAGGGCCGCGACCCGGTCGACGCCCACCGGGGCCAGTGGTGGTTCACGCCGGGCGGAGGGCTCGACCCGGGCGAGACGCCGGCGCAGGCCGCGGCCCGCGAGCTGCACGAGGAGACGGGGCTGGTCGTGGCGGCCGAGGACCTCGGGGAGATCGTCCACCGGCGGGTGACCACGTTCCCGTGGGGCGACGTCGTCTACCGGCAGGAGGAGGACTACTTCGTGCTCCGGGTCGGCGCGCACGACGTCGACACCGCCGGCTTCAACGACGTCGAGAGGGCCGCCGTGCTCGGGCACCGCTGGTGGCCGCGGGCCGAGCTGGCGGCAACCGACGAGCGGTACTACCCGACCGAGCTCCTGGAGCTCCTTCCGTGATCACCGCCCCTCGCCCGGTGGTCCGGTCCGAGCACGGGCTGTGGGCTCTCGAACGGGTCCTGCAGAACCACGGCTTCCCCCACGTCGCCGGCGCCGACGAGGCGGGGCGCGGGGCCTGCGCGGGCCCCCTGGTCGTCGCGGCCGTCGTGCTGCCGGCGGGCAGGCGCGGCGAGGTACCCGGACTCGCCGACTCCAAGCTGCTCACCGAGAAGGCGCGCGAGCGGGCGTACGAGGAAGTCGTGAAGCGCGCCCTGGCCTGGTCGGTCGTGGTCGTGTCCCCGCAGGACGTCGACCGGCTCGGGCTGCACGTGATGAACGTCCGGGCGATGCGCCAGGCGGTGCTGCGGCTCGACCCGTGCCCGTCGTACGTCCTGACCGACGGCTTCCCGATCGCCGGCATGCCCGCCCCGACCCTCGCGGTCTGGAAGGGGGACCGCGTCGCGGCCTGCGTCGCGGCGGCGTCGGTGGTGGCCAAGGTCACGAGGGACCGGATGATGGGCGAGCTCCACGAGCGCTTCCCGTCCTACGACTTCGCCAAGCACAAGGGCTACTCCACGCCCGAGCACATGGCGGCCCTCACCGAGCACGGGCCCTGTCAGGAGCACCGGTTCTCCTACGTCAACGTCCGCGGTGCCCTGATCGGGCAGGATGTCGCCTCATGAACGCGGTGCTTGCATGAGTGCGGAAGACCTCGAGAAGTACGAGACGGAGATGGAGCTTCAGCTCTACCGGGAGTACCGCGACATCGTCCGGCAGTTCGAGTGGGTGGTGGAGACCGAGCGCCGGTTCTACCTCGCCAACGCCGTCGAGGTCGTCCCGCGGACGTCCGACGGCGAGGTCTGGTTCGAGCTGACGCTCACGGACGCCTGGGTCTGGGACATGTACCGGCCGGCGCGGTTCGTCAAGACGGTCCGGGTCCTCACCTTCAAGGACGTCAACGTCGAGAAGCTGGAGAAGCCCGACCTCGAGCTCCCCGGCGCCTGACCCGTCCACAGCCGGCCGGGCCGTCCACACCCTGGCCTCGCGCTCCCCGGACCGGCCCCGCCCGTCCCACCCTCGGCGCCGGAGGTGGTCGACGTGGTGGACCGTCAAGCGCTGGGCCGGTGGGGGGAGGACCTCGCCGCCGCGCACCTGCTCACGGCCGGTTACGAGGTGCTCGCCCGCAACTGGAGGTGTCGTGAGGGCGAGCTCGACATCGTCGCCCGTCTCGGCGACGCGCTCGTCTTCGTCGAGGTCAAGGCCCGCAGCGGGACCGGGTACGGCGAGCCGTCGGAGGCCGTCACCCGGCTGAAGGCGAGGCGCATCCACGTGCTCGCGGCGCGTTGGCTCACCGAGTCCCGGCCGCCCGGGTGGCACGACCTCCGCTTCGACGTCATCTCGATCGTCAAGCGCCACGGCGCGGCTCCCGAGCTCCTGCACCTGCAGGGCGCGTTCTGATGGCCCTGGCACGGAGCTGGTCGGTGGCCCTGGTGGGCCTCGACGGGTACGTCGTCGAGGTGGAGGCCGACCTCGCGCCCGGGATCCCCGGCCTGAGCATCACCGGCCTGCCGGACGCCGCCCTCAACGAGGCGCGCGACCGGGTCCGGGCCGCGGTCGTGAACTCCGGGCACGCGTGGCCGGGCAAGCGGATGACTCTCGGGCTGTCGCCGGCCTCGCTGCCGAAGAAGGGCAGCGGCTTCGACCTCGCCCTCGCCGCCGCCCTGCTCGCGGCCGACGATCGGGTCCCCACCGGCGGGTTGCGGGGGCTGCTGCTGCTCGGCGAGCTCGGTCTCGACGGCCGGGTCCGGCCCGTGGCGGGTGTCCTGCCGGCGCTCGTGGCGGCCTCGAAGGCGGGGTTCTCCCGCGCCGTCGTCCCTGCCGCCAACCTCGCAGAGGCCCAGCTCCTCCCCGACGTCACCTCCGTCGGCGTCTCGTCGCTGCGCGCGCTGGTGAGGCTGCTGCGCGGCGAGCCATCGGTCGACGAGCCGCGGGACGCCCAACCCGTCCCGGCTCGTCCCGGGCACTCCCCGGAGCCGACCCTCATCGGCGACTTCGAGGAGGTCGCCGGTCAACCGGTCGGACGGCTGGCGTGCGGGGTGGCCGCCGCGGGCGGCCACAACCTGCTCATGACCGGGCCGCCCGGGTGCGGCAAGACGCTGCTCGCCGAGCGCTTCCCGGGGATCCTGCCGCCCTTGACCGTCGAGGAGTCGCTCGAGGTGACGGCCATCCACTCGGTCGCAGGACTGCTGCCGTCGGAGTCACCCCTCATCACCCGTCCGCCGTTCCAGGCCCCTCACCACGGCGCGACTCCCGCAGCGATCGTCGGCGGCGGGAGCGGCATCGCCAAGCCCGGGGCCGCGTCCCTCGCGCACCGCGGCACGCTCTTCCTGGACGAGGCCCCGGAGTTCAAGGGCGGCGTGCTGGATGCGCTGCGGCAACCCCTCGAGAGCGGCCGGATCAGCATCCGCAGGGTCGGCGGCACGGCGACATACCCGGCCCGGTTCGCCCTGCTGCTGGCCGCGAACCCCTGTCCGTGCGCGAGGCCGGAGCGTGCCTGCTCCTGCACCCCCGAGCGGCGTCGCGGGTACCTCGCCAGGCTCTCGGGGCCCCTGCTGGACCGGATGGACATCCAGGTCCAGCTCCCCGCCATCACCCGGAGCGAGGTGATGGCCGAGCGCGGTGCGGGCGAGTCGACGGCGGACCTCAGGGGGAGGGTGGAGGCGGCCCGCGCGGCGGCGGCGGGCCGGCTCGCGGGCACGCCGTGGCGCACCAACGCGGACGTCCCGCCGACGGTCCTGAGCCGGCGCTGGCCGATCGACCGGCGGGCCCTCGAGCTCGTCGGCCGCGCCATGGACGGCGGCCTGCTCACGGCACGCGGGTTCGGCCGCGTCCAGCGGCTGGCGTGGACGCTCGCCGACCTCGAAGGCCACGGGCAGCCGACCAAGGGCGACGTCGACCTCGCCCTCGGCCTGCGGCTCGGCGACGTCTGGTCCGGGCGGGCGGCGGCGTGATCGGCGACGAGGAGCGGCTCGCCCGGCTGGCGCTGGCGCGGGTCGTCGAGCCCGGTTCCCACGAGGTGCACCTCGCGCTGGAGCGGCAGCCGGCCACGCAAGTGTGGGCCGCCCTGCGTCGCGGCGCGCCACTCGGGCAGCTGGGCCAGGAGGCGCTCGCCGGCATCGCCACCCGTATCGACGGCTACGAGCCGGAGCGCGACCGGCAGAGGCTGGCCGACAGTGGGGCACGGGTCGTCTGCCCCGGCGACGAGGAGTGGCCGGACGGGCTGACCTGGGAGCCGGGCGTGATGCAGGGGGACGTGAAGCAGATGGCACCGCCGTGGGCCCTGTTCGTGCGCGGTCCGCATGACCTCGGCGCGGTGGCGCGCCGGTCGGTCGCGGTGGTGGGCGCGAGGGCGGCGACGGCCTACGGCGCGCACGTGGCCACCGAGCTCGCCTGCTCGCTGTCGGAGGCCGGCCTGGCCGTCGTGTCCGGAGGCGCCTACGGCATCGACGGCGCCGCCCACCGAGGGGTGCTCGCCGGTGCGGGGGCACCGACGGTGGCGGTCCTCGCCTGCGGCGTCGACGTGGCCTACCCGCGCGGCCACGACCGGATGCTCGCGCGGGTGGCCCGGGAGGGGCTGGTCGTCAGCGAGGTCCCGCCGGGTTCAGCGCCGACCCGGATCCGCTTCCTGGTCCGCAACCGGATCATCGCGGCGCTCTCCCGTGGCACGGTCGTCGTCGAGGCCGCGCTGCGCAGCGGTTCGCTGTCGACCGCCGGGCGCGCGGCCGACCTCGCGCGCACCGTCATGGCGGTCCCCGGCCCGGTCACCTCCGCCCAGTCGGCCGGCTGCAACCGGCTGATCCGCGATCGGCGGGCCGAGCTCGTCGGCAGTGCCTCGGACGTCCTGGAGCTGCTCGGGCGGCCGGGCGAGCACCTCGCGCCGGTCCCGACCGGTCCCCGCGACCCCCGCGACGGCCTCGAGGAGACGGTCCGCCGGGTCCTGGACGCCGTACCTGTCCGGACGCCGGTCGGGGTGGCCCGCATCGCCCGCGCCGCCGGCGTGTCGGCCCTCGTCGTCCAGCAGGTCCTGCCCCCGCTGCTCGTGGCGGGACTGGTGGAGCGCAGAGACGGGGCCTGGCGGCTGACCGCGCTCGGGGCGGGACGGCCGGCCGCAGGGGCCGACCGGTGACCTGGGCACGGGTCGGGCCGCCGGTCTGAGCGTGGTGCCTTGACCAGGTCCGGGTCGTGACGCAGCGTGGAAGGGATGTCGGTCACCGCACTCGCCGCCGCCCGGCTTCCCCCTGGGCTGGCGCGGGCCCGGGAGGAGTTCGCCAACCACCTGACCTTCGAACGTGACCGCTCGCCCCACACCGTGCGCGCGTACGACGGCGACCTCGCCTCCCTGCTCGGCCATGCCGCCCGGATGGGAGTCGCCGTGCCGGCCGAGGTCGACCTCACCGTCCTGCGCAGCTGGCTCGCGCGGCTCCGGACGACGGGCGCGAGCCGGGCCACGCTGGCCCGCCGCGGGTCGACGGCGCGCACGTTCACCGCCTGGGCCCACCGGCAGGGGCTGATGCCCACGGACCCGGGGCAGCTGCTCGGCACCCCGAAGAGCCACCGTCCGCTGCCCGACGTGCTGAGGCCGGACGAGGCCGTCCGCCTGGTCGAGGTAGCCGGCGACGAGGTCGTGGACCTGCGCGACCGGGTCGCGCTCGAGCTGCTCTACGCCACCGGGGTACGCGTGAGCGAGCTCTGCGGGCTCGACGTGGACGACGTCGACACCTCCCGCCGGGTGGTCAGGGTGCTGGGCAAGGGCCGCAAGGAGCGCTCGGTGCCGTACGGCGTCCCGGCGCAGCAGGCCCTCGACCGCTGGCTCGCCGAGGGTCGGCCGCGCTGGGCGGGAAGGCAGAGCGGACCTGCGCTGTTGCTCGGGGTGCGTGGCGGGCGGGTCGACCCTCGGACGGTCCGCAGGACGGTGCACCGCCGGCTCGCCGACGTGCCTGGCGCGCCCGACCTCGGGCCGCACGGCCTGAGGCACAGCATGGCGACGCATCTTCTCGAGGGTGGAGCTGACCTAAGGAGCGTTCAGGAGCTTCTCGGCCACGCTACGCTCGCAACGACCCAGATCTACACGCATGTCAGCATCGAGCGGTTGAGGACGAGCTATGAGCACGCGCACCCCCGAGCCTGAGGGCTCGGGCGGCCCGGTGGCCACCGCCGACGCCGATGCCGACGTGCTCGAGACCGGCAGCGACGGCGTCGAGGAGACCCCCAAGCCCGTCCGTCGCACCGGCCGTTACGCCGGGGTGTCCGACGAGGAGCGCGCCGAGATCGAGGCCGCCATCGCGGTCCTGTGGCGCGAGTACAAGGACACCAAGGAGGAGCGGCTCCGCGAGCGGCTGATCCTGCACTACTCGCCGCTCGTGAAGTACGTCGCCGGCCGGGTCGGCGTCGGCCTGCCGCCCAACATCGAGCAGGCCGACCTGGTCTCGTACGGCATCTTCGGCCTGATCGACGCCATCGAGAAGTTCGATCTCGAGCGGGCCATCAAGTTCGAGACGTACGCGATCAGCCGCATCAAGGGCGCGATCATCGACGAGCTCCGCTCGATCGACTGGATCCCGCGCTCGGTCCGGTACAAGGCCCGCGAGGTCGAGAAGGCCTACGCCGCCCTCGAGGCCAAGCTGCACCGTTCCCCCACCGAGGCCGAGGTGGCCGAGGAGCTCGGGATCAAGCTCGAGGACCTGCACACCATCTTCAGCCAGGTGTCGTTCGTGAACGTCGTGGCGCTCGACGAGCTGCTCACCGCCGGTGGCGAGAAGGGCGACAAGCTCTCCCTGGTGGACACCCTCGAGGACACCAAGGCGGAGGACCCGGTCGCGGCCTTCGAGACCGAGGAGACGAAGTACCTGCTCGCGAAGGCGATCAACACGCTCCCGGAGCGGGAGAAGATCGTCGTCACGCTCTACTACTACGAGGGGCTGACCCTCGCCGAGATCGGCCAGGTCCTCGGGGTCACCGAGAGCCGGATCTGCCAGATGCACACCAAGGCCGTCCTGCAGCTGCGCGGGAAGCTCGCGGACCAGAAGGACTAGCGGGCCGTCACGACCAGGCCGGGACGCACGCCTGGCGGCTCACGCCGCCGGCCGGCGCCGGGCGAGGAACCCGATTCCGACGAGCAGGGTGCCCGCCGCCACGGTCGCGCCCACGGTCCGGGACCGCCCGCTCGGACTCCCGCGGTGCGCGGTGCGGGCGACCTCCCGCGGAACCGCCCCGCCGGGCGCGGGGGCGCCTGGCGTGACGCCGAGCGGGAGCAGGCGCATCCGGGTCGGCACGACCAGCGACAGCGGGTCGAGGTAGGTCTGGCCGCGGAGCAGGCCCCAGTGCAGGCACACGGTGCCGGGGCGGCACGACGCGTGCCCCGTCGCCAGGTGGCCCAGCACCCCCCCGGCCCCGACGGCCTGCCCGACGCGCACGGCGACCGTCAGCGGCTCGTACGTGGTCCGGAGGCCATCCGGGTGCGTGACGGTGACGACCCCGCGCCCGGCCAGGAGCCCCGCGTACGAGACCTGCCCCGCTCCCGCGGCCAGCACGGGGGCGCCGAGGGCCGCGCGGAGGTCGACGCCGCGGTGCCCCGCGCCGTACGCGCTCCGGGGTGGCTCGAAACCGCGGTCGACGACGGGCGTGCCCCGCAGCGGCCAGCCGAAGCCCGGCCCCGGTGCGGACGGGGTGGGCCCGCCGGCGAGCAGGACCAGCAGCAGGGCCAGACGCGTCATGGGCCACCTCCTCGGGGCAGCCTCCCGGTCACGGGGGCAGCGCGGGAAGGCCGGCGCGGATCTGTGGACTACACTCGTCGACAGCACCGGGCCTGCCCGGTGACTTCGCGCGCCCGTCGCGCTCGTCGAGAAGCCTTCGTCGAGCACGGCGCCGTACCCCGGTCCCTCTCGAGGGAAGGTACGGAGCCAGGGCGCCAGGGCGGGAGCCGACCGGCCCCCGCGTCACAACCGGACAAGGGACACCCACATGGCCGTCGTCAGCATGCGCCAGCTCCTCGAGAGCGGCGCCCACTTCGGGCACCAGACCAAGCGCTGGAACCCGAAGATGAAGCGCTTCATCTTCACCGAGCGCAACGGCATCTACATCATCGACCTGCAGCAGACGCTGGGGTACATCGACCGGGCGTACGACTTCGTCAAGGAGACCGTCGCGCACGGCGGCACGATCATGTTCATCGGCACCAAGCGCCAGGCGCAGGAGTCGATCGCCGAGCAGGCCACCCGCGTCGGCATGCCCTACGTCACCGAGCGCTGGCTCGGCGGGATGCTCACCAACTTCCAGACCGTCTACAAGCGGCTGCAGCGCCTGAAGGAGCTCGAGCTCATCGAGCAGACCGGTGGCGCCACCGTGCTGACGAAGAAGGAGGCGCTCGTCCTCGACCGCGAGCGCAAGAAGCTGCTGCGCACCCTCGGCGGCATCCGCGAGATGACGCGCACCCCCAGCGCGGTCTGGATCGTCGACACCAACAAGGAGCACCTTGCCGTCAACGAGGCCCGCAAGCTGGGCATCCCGGTCGTCGCGATCCTCGACACCAACTGCGACCCCGACGTCGTCGACTACAAGATCCCGGGCAACGACGACGCGATCCGCAGCATCGGGACGCTGACCCGCGTGATCGCCGACGCCGTCGCCGAGGGCCTGATGGCCCGCGCCGGCGCGCAGGCCAACGCCGGCGCCGACAAGCCGTCGTACGACGAGGCGCCGGCCGGCCAGCTGGCCACGGACGAGCCGCTCCCGGCCTGGGAGCAGGAGCTGCTGTCCGGAGGGGCCGCGGACGCCGTGGGCGCGACCGCCATCGAAGGTGCCGGCGCCGCCGAGACGCCGGGCACCGAGGCCACCCCTGCTGCCGAGGCCCCCGCGGCCGACGCGCCGCAGGCCTAAGCAACCGCACTCACCGAGACCAGAGAAGAGTCATGGCGAACGTCACCGCTGCAGACATCAAGAGGCTCCGCGAGGCCACCGGCGCGGGCATGACGGACTGCAAGAACGCCCTCGTCGAGAACGACGGCGACTACGACAAGGCGATCGAGTTCCTGCGGATCAAGGGGCTCAAGGGCGTCGCGAAGCGCGAGGGACGGGCCGCCAGCAACGGCCTCGTCGCCGCGGTGCTCGACGGCACCACCAAGGGCACGCTGCTCGAGCTCAACTGCGAGACCGACTTCGTCGCGAAGGGCGCCACCTTCGGCGCGCTGGCCGAGCAGGTCGTGAACGCCGCGAAGGGCGCCAACGAGCCGAAGGAGATCACGGTCGACGGCAAGGACCTGCAGGCCGTCCTCGACGACGCCGGTGCGCTGCTGGGCGAGAAGATCGAGGTCCGCCGGGTCGCCAGCTTCGAGGGCGCGTACGTGGGGCTGTACCTGCACAAGACCAGCCCCGACCTGCCCCCTCAGCTCGGGGTCCTGATCGAGCTCACCGCCGACAACCCCGAGATCGCGAAGGACGTCGCGCAGCACATCGCGGCGCTCCCGCCGAGGTTCGTCAGCCGGGACGAGGTCTCCGAGGAGCTCGTCGCCAAGGAGCGCGAGATCGCGCGCGCGACGGCGATCGAGGAGGGCAAGCCCGAGGCGTCGCTCGACAAGATCGTCGAGGGCCGGGTGACCGGGTTCTTCAAGGAGAACGTCCTCGTCGAGCAGGCGTTCGCGAAGGACAACAAGAAGACCGTCGGGAAGGTCCTCGAGGAGGCCGGCGTCGGCGTCGTCCGCTTCGCCCGCTTCAAGGTCGGCCAGGCCTAGCAGCCAGGCCCTGCGCCCCGGCACCGCCGCGGGGCGCGCCGCAGTCCCCGGCACCGCAATCCCCGGCACTACAGTGCTGGGGATTGCGCATTCCTGCCTGTCCGACGCCGCGAAGGAGGGCCACCGCCCGATGAGCACCGAGTACCGCCGGGTGCTGCTCAAGCTCTCCGGCGAGGCGTTCGCGGGCGGCCGCAGCATGGGTGTCGACCCGCCGACCGTCCGGTCGATCGCCGTCGGCATCGCCGACGTCGTACGG
>FSWJ01000531.1_pt1 | contig 13349 bp, 10 predicted proteins | sample 1637851 | NCBI WGS metagenome assembly FSWJ01 (sample SAMEA3914789, study PRJEB12502) | metagenome | biome: forest; material: soil | place: Canada | collected 2011-07-03 | depth 0.3 m | reverse complement strand
GCCGACCAGTTGCCAGATCGTGGTGCCGAGCCCGGCATCCAGGCCCGCGCCGACCAGCACCTGGGCGACCGCGGTCGCCAGCAGCCAGAGCAGCACGCCGCCCCACAGCACACGCGTGGCGATCGCCAGCAGCGCCGGGAGGATGTTGCCGGCGTGGCCGAAGGTCGCCCGCGAAACGATCATGGTCGGCTGGCCGCTCCACTTGCCGGCGAGCGTGCCGAGCCCCAAGGGCAGGAACGAGATGGCGACACCGGCGAGAGTCGCGACGATCGCCTGCCGCAGGCTCAGCCCGGTTCCGAGGAGAACTGCACCAAGACCCAGGCTGAGCACCGACGAGTTGGCAGCGAACCAGAGCCAGAACAGCCGGGCCGCGCGCCCGGCCCGCAGATCGAGGGCGGTCGGCTCGGGTCCCGCGCTCTCGACCTCGAAGGCCGACGGCTGCTGCGCCTTCTCATCGACCAACGCGGGCTCGCCCTCGCTGAGCCGGATCGTCGCGATCGGCTCGGAGGGCGGCGCAAGAGGCTCGATCGTGCCCGCACTCGAGATCGGGATGGCGCCCGTGCCCGCCACACGGTCCACCGCATCGATCACGTCGTCCTCGTCGTGGTCGAGCGCCGAGGTCTCGGCCGGCTCGGACGCCGCCGTCGCCTCAGGTGCCAGCGGCATCGCGATGAGAGGCGGGCCGGCCGGAAAGAACGGGGTCGGGGCGGCCGCGAGGGGTGCGATGGCGACATCGCCCGACATGATCGGGATGTCCTCGTAGCCCGGGGGCGGGGGCAGTTCGGCGCGATCCTCGAGCTTGGGTTGCTCGGTCGGCAATGGCCTGGGCAGTTGCGCCATGGTGCTGGCCGTGATCGGGGCCGCCGCGTCCGACCCAGGGTTCGGCCCGGGGTCGGGCGGAGTGCCGAAGGCCGGCGGCTCGACCAGCTCGGGCGGTTGGTATGCCGGCGGCGGCGCATCCAGCCAATCCGGCGACTCCGGTCCGACCGGTGGTTCCGTCGAAATCGGCACCGGTGAGACGAAGCCAGGATCGGGCGGTTCGGCGGCAGCCGTTTCAGCGGCAGGCGGTCCAGGCTGGGCCGCCGTCGGGGTAGGCGTAGCGAGGTCCCACGCCCCATCGACGGGTTCCGTGGCCGCCCACCACGGAGGCTCCGTCGTGCCGCCGGAGGAGAGCTCCGCGGCGGCCGCAGGATCGATGAGACTCTCGTCGACCTCTGGCAGTGCCGGTGGACCGGGCGGCGACTCGAGCGACTCCGGCGGCCGGGGTTCGGCCCCCGACCCGGCCGGCGCGAGCCAGGCGAGAGCGTCGGGCCCCACGGTCCCCTCGGCCGGAGGCTCGTGAGGACTGATCGGTTCGAATGCGGCCGGGAAGAAGTGGCCAGGAGCCGGATGATCCAGTGCCGGTTCCGGCACGCCGTCCTCCTGCTCGGGCGGCGCGGCCACAGGTGCGATCTCAGGTTCGGGGGGAGCAGGCGGATCCGACACGGGCGACGCGGGCTGCGATGCTTCGGAAGCCGCCGAGTCGAGATCGAGCGTGGGCGACTCTCCGCTGGAGAGGAGCCGCAACTCCCGCTCGAGGCGTTCGATCGCCTCGAGCGTCGACGCGCCGCCGAGGGACCGCAACAGCTCGTCCTCGCTGGCGCTCGCGGCTGGGCTCGCCGTCGGTGCTGCGGGGGCGGGAGCGGCTGCCGCCTGCGGGTCGGGTGCAGGCTCCTCTGACGTCACCGGGGTGCCATCCCACGACACGACGGGCGGCGCCTCGGGTGCCGGTGCAGCGACCAGCGCTGCTTCGGACGGCTGAGCTGTCGCCGACTCGGCCAGGGGTGGCGCAGGTGCAACCGGTGCCACCGGCGGCGGCACCTCGAACTCCGCCCCGGCGGGCGGCACCACCGGCAACTTCGGCAACGTGATCGGCTGCGTGTACGGGCGAACCTCGGCAGCCATCGCCTCGGCGAGAGCGTCGTCGTCGAAGCTCGGTGGCTCCGCGTCGGGCGGCGGCGGCGCGTAGTTGGAGCGGCGGATGACCGGCGGTTCCGACGGCGCAGCGGGCCCAGGGCCCGAGGCGCCGTTGTCCGGGGGAAGGTCGGTCATGCTCCGGATTCTAGGGTCGCTCAGCCTTTTTCGGGCCTTTGACGGGCCGTAACCAGCATGGCGAGCCCGGCGAACACGAGCAGCAACCCGACCCATCCGACCGGTGCGAGGCGCTCGCCGACCACCAGCACCGCAAGAAGGGTCGCGACGACGGGCTCGAGCAGCGTGATGGTCGTGGCCGCCGAACTGCGGACGGTGCGCAGACCGATCCCGAACAGGAGGTAGGCCACGAACATCGGTCCGATCGCCAGATAGGCGGCGATCGCAACGGTCGACCAGGACTGCAGCAACGGTGCCCCGGTGACCAGCAGCACGGGCAGGAGGAGGACAGCGCCGATGCCGAACATGGCGCCCATCACGCCGCGGCTGGGCTCTCCCGATTGGATCGCGCGCGACGAGGCGTAGGTGTACAGCGCGTATGCGGCGCCGGCGAGCAGTCCGAGCGCGACTCCCGGAAGGGTGCCGGCCGAGACACCGCCTGCGCCGGCCTGCCGTCCGATGGCCAGCCCCGCGATTCCGAGAACGGCGAGTCCTGTCGACACCGCCCACCGACTGGAGAGTGGATGCCGCTCCCCCACCCATTCGTAGAGCGCGGCGAACACGGGGCCCGAGCCCAGGGCGACCACGTTGCCGACCGCGACTCCCGCCAGGTTCATCGCCGAATAGAAGGCCAGTGGATACACGAACACCCCGATCGCCCCGAGCGCGACCCAGCGCCGCGCGCTCCGGTCGCGCAGCACCCCGATCGACAGCCGGGGCGAGGTGGCGAAGAGCAGCAGCCCACCGATTCCCATCGTGCTCGCGCCGACGGCGAGCGGGCTGACGTCGTCGGGGAGGAAGCTCGCACTCGTCCCGGTGGTCCCCCACAGCAGCGAGGCCAGCAGCAGCGCGACGATCCCCGCGAAGCTCCTGCTCTCCATCGTCCGACGATAGCGGCGGCCGAGGCGTCAGGTCCGCGGACCGCGAACGATCAGGCCTGAGCGGCCTTGGCCTGCAACTCGGCGATCTGGTCGCGGGCCGCCTGCACCAGCTCGTCGTTGGTGTGCGCGTGGCCCCACAGGCCCCATCCTCCGGCGACCGCCTCGGTCAACAGCACCCAGGTGCGCTTCGACAGGCCGTCGTCGCCGGCCGCCTTGGCGACGATCTCGGTCAGCTGACTGACGACGGCGAGCTGCTTGTCGCGGTCCAGCGCCCCGACGTTGGTCAGTACCTGCACGCGCACGTAGTTGCTCTCGCCGTCCACATTCGCCAGCTCATCGGCCGCCAGATCGTGGATGAACGCGGCGGTGTTCTGCCGGAACATCGGGATGTCCGGCACGCCCTCGATGGTCTTGAGAGTGGAGGCGAGATCCACGGCGAGCTGATGCTTGTCTGCGAAGGTTCCGGCAACCGAGTAGACGTCGATCATGGGCATGAGGGGCTCCTTCGTGGGTATGACGATCGTCATAGTGGATGATCAGATCCTCCTCTATGACACCCGTCATAGTCAACCCGTCATCGATAAGATCGCAGCCATGGAAGAGGACCAGGAGTCCGAGGTCGCGGCCGCACGGCTGAGCATGGATCGGCGCGCGAAGTACGTCGAGGTCAGCATCCAGCAAGCCATGCGCGCGGGCGATTTCGACGACTTGCCCGGCGCCGGCAAGCTGCTCCCCAGACTGAGCGACGTGCACGACCCGGATTGGTGGATCCGCCGCAAGATCCAGCGCGAGAACATCACCGGACTGGGACCGCCGGCTCTCACCCTGCGGACCGAGGACGCGGGCCTGGACGCCCGCCTGGACGCGATCAGTTCCGAGCGCGAGGTGCGCGAGACGCTCGAGGACTTCAACCGCCGGGTGATCGAGGCGCGGCGTCAGTTGCTCGGCGGGCCCCCGGTGATCACCGCGGTTCGGGATGTCGAGACCGAGGTCGAGCGCTGGCGGCAGCGCCGTGCCCGCTAGATCGCTCGAAGGGCGTCGACGCACTCCCGCAGCCACTCGCGCGCCGAGGGCAGCAGCAGGGTGAAGGTCTCGGTGCCGTGCACGATCCCGGCGAAGGTGCGGCTGCGCGCCGTCACTCCCGCGGCGGTCAGCCGCTTCGCGTACGCCGCCGAGTCATCGCGCACCGGGTCGACCTCCGCGGCCAGCAGCAGCGTCGTCGGCAGCCCGCCGAGGTCCTTCGTGAGCAGTGGGGAGACCCGCGGATCGTGCGGATCGGCGCCCGCTGCGACGTAGGCGTCCCGAATGGCCTCCAGGCTGTGCGCGAAGTCGGGCATCTGCTCGAGCACCTCGCGGCGCGACTCGGTCATCGTGTCGGTGAGGTCGAGCACGGCCACCTCGAACAGCTGGAGCCGGAGCTCCGGCCCCCCGGCGTCGCGCGCCTGGATCGCCGCGACGGCGGCGAGGTTGGCGCCGGCGCTCTCTCCGCCGATCGCGAGTCGCGCTGCATCCACTCCCAGTTCATCCGCATGGGCGGCCAGCCAGGTCAGGGCGGCCGATACGTCGTCGAGTCCAGCTGGGAAAGGGTTCTCGGGGATCAGCCCGTAGTCGACACTGACGATGACGACATCGGCCCCGGCCGCCATGTCGCCGCAATGGCCATCGGCCGCCTCGGGGGATCCGGATGCCCAGCCTCCGCCATGTGCGAACAGCATGCCGGCGCGCAGACGGTCGCCCTCGGGCGTGTAGATCCGGATCGGGATCGGCCGCTCGCCCGGGATCACGGCATCTCGCACCCGCACCGACGCCGGAACCGCCGATGTGAGCGTGCCCTCGATCCGTCGCGCGGTGGCGAGTTCGCCGGCGCGGAACTCCGCGATGTTCGCGGGCGGCTCACCGACCAGCTGCGCAAGCACCGGAACCAAGAGGGGGTCGATCTGCATGGTGCGAAGGTACCGCGAGCGGCTTCGGCGCGCCCCGGACTCGCGGCTCAGGCGCGCGGCGCCAGCCTCCGGTGCACCGACGCCACGGCGCTGGCCCCCTCGCCCACCGCGGCGGCCACCCGCTTCATCGATCCGATCCGCACATCGCCGGCCGCGAAGACGCCCGGGATGCTGGTCTCGAACGGGAGCGGCATGCCGAACTCCGGCGGCCAGGAATCCGCGAGCACATCATCCGTCAATTGCACGTCGGTGAGCACGAAGCCGGCGTCGTCGAGCGCGACCCCGTCCAGCCATCCGGTGGCGGGCGTCGCGCCGATGAAGCAGAACAGGCCGGAGCACTCGACCGCCTCCACGATCGGGTCGTCGGCGCCGCCGCGTTCCGTCAACTCGATGGACTCGAGCGCGTCGCCGCCGGCGAGCCCCGTCACCTCGGTGCTCGTGCGAATCGTCACGCCGGGGTGGGTGCGCAGGCGCTGCACCAGGTAGTCCGACATCTCAGCCCCCAGGTCGCCGCCGCGCACCACGAGCTCGACCTGGCTGCCCTTCTTCGCGAGAAACAGCGCGGCCTGACCTGCGGAGTTCGCGCCGCCGATGACGGCAACCCGACTGCCGCGGCATTGCCGCGCCTCGAGTTCGGTGGCTGCGAAGAAGATCCCGGCGCCCTCGAATTCCGCCCAGCGGTCGAGCGGCAAGCGGCGGTACTGCGCTCCGGTCGCGATGATCACGGCGCGGGTTCGGATGCTGACCCCGTCCGGCAGGTCGACGACGAGTCCGTCCGCATCCCGCCTCAAGCCGACGATCTCGCACGGCGCGTTCAGCCGCGCTCCGAACTTGAGCGCCTGGATCGCGGCACGATGGGTGAGTTCCGCCCCCGACAGCCCCGACGGGAACCCGAGGTAGTTCTCGATCCGCGAACTCGCCGCGGCCTGACCACCCGGGCCGATGGCATCCAGGCAGATCGTCTCGAGGCCCTCCGATGCGCCGTAGACGGCGGCGGCCATGCCCGCCGGACCGGCCCCGACGACGATCAGATCGAAGTCCTCGTCGATGCGAGGACGGTAGGCGTTCCCCACCGCGTCGGCGAGCTCGCCCGGCGTCGTTCTGCGCAGCACCCGCCCGTTGTACAGCAGCGCGACGGGCATCTCGGTCGAGTACTCGGGCATCCCGTTGGCGGTCAGCGCGCGCACCGCTTCGGGGCTGCCGGCCTCGAGCCAGCGATGCGGCAACTCCATCCGGATCAGGTAGCTCAGCAGGGCGAGGGATGCCGCGGTCCCCGTGCGGCCAACGACCTCGATCGTCTGCGATGCTGCGGTGAGCAGCACGGCACGGCGGGCCTCGAACGCGGTCAGGATCGCGTCCGAGAGCTCCCCCTCCGTTGCCATCAACCGAAGGAACTCGGCAGAGGGCACCCGCAGCACCCTGCCCGGCTCCGACACCCGCGCCGTCACGTACGCCTCCGAGTGAGCGAGCATGGTCAGCTCGCCCAGGAACGAACCCGCGGTGTAGCGGGTGATGGGCTCCGGCGGGGCGTTGAACGACTGGCGGATGATGTCGATCGTTCCGCGCTCGAGGAAGAAGAAGTCCGGGTCGACGTCGCCCGCGGTGAAGAGCACCTGCCCCTGGATGGTCGCCTCGGACGCCCCGTAGCGCGCGAGCCGCGCCCGCAACTCCGGTCCGAGCTGCGGATCGGCGTTCGCGGGCAGGGGCGCCGGCTCAGCGGCCGACTCCGACGTGGGCGCGGTCACAGCTCGCCGTGGACCCCCGCGCCCCAGTCCAGGACCCGGGTGGTGACGATCAGTCCCTCGAGTTGGAAGGGATCGTGAAGAATGAAGCGCTCCGCGGCGTCGCGGCTTCGGAAAATCCCCATCGATCCATTCTCGGCGGGGTTCTCGAAGGTTCCGATCGCGATGAGATCGCCTGACTTCGCGAACTCCTCGACATACGCCGAGTGGCGGGGGTAGGTCTGCAGCACCAGGTCGAACCGACCGCCGGTGATGCCTTCGTACAGAATGACAACCGGCATACAGCCTCCAGACTCCAGGGTGGCGACGGTGGGCCCTGAGGGATTCGAACCCCCGACATCCACGGTGTAAACGTGGCGCTCTAACCGACTGAGCTAAGAGCCCGTGCGCGTGCTCCCTCGATGCTACCGACCGTCGGACCCTACACTCGCAGCATGGCCGCCGCCCGCTCCGCACCGCAGGTCACCGAGGAGCCCGAGCACCGCTGGCCGGCGGTCGTTGCCGTGTTCTTCGCGGTGCTGATCTACGCATTCCTGCCGCCGAGCTTCATCCCGGTGCCGCGGTGGATCCTGCCGACGGTGGCGACGCTCTTGGCGATCCCGTTGATCCTGCTCAACCCCCATCACTTCACCCGGGAGACGCGGTGGTCGCGGTGGGTGTCGATCGCCCTCACCGCCGTTCTGGTGATCTTCAACCAGGTCGAGGTGATCGGCATCGTGAAGGAGCTGCTGAGCGGAAGCGCCCACGGCGCGACCGTGCTGCTCAATTCCGCGCAGGTCTGGGCGACCGACATCATCGCGTTCGGCCTCGCCTACTGGTCGCTCGACGGGCGGGGGCCGGTATCGCGGCGGTTGCCCGGCGATCCCGAGGCTCGCGACTTCCGCTTCCCGCAGGAGGACACCGGCAAGCCCACTCCGTGGCGTCCGGTCTTCTTCGACTACCTGTACTTCTCGCTGTCGAACATGATGGCGTTCAGCCCCACCGACGTGATGCCGCTGACCACGCGCGCCAAGGCGCTCATGGGGTTGCAGGCGATCACCGGATTCGTGCTGCTCGCGCTCGTGATCGCGCGCGCGGTCAACATCCTGACCTGAACGCGATCAGCCGCCCGTGACCTGCCTGATCTGGTCGAGGGTCAGCGGCACCCAGGGTGAGCCGTTGGGGTCGGAGCTGGCTGCCTCGGGGCTATCGCCCTCGGTCCACCACTTGGCCTGGTACGGGACCCCGTCGAACAGCACGCGGTCGCCCTTGTTGAACACGGTGGAGCCTGCCCAATCCGGGTAGGTACCGGCCGGAAGGGTCGGCTGCGGAATCGGCGTCTCGCCAGGGAGCACGGGTCCGATCAGCAGCCAGGGAGTCTCCCAGTCGTTGAGCACCGGATCGTCGGGGGTGTTCCCCCTCGTCCACCACTTCGCCTGATAGACGCTGTGATGCCAGACCACTTTGGTGCCCTGCAGGTAGGCCGAACCATCGGCCCAGATCCCGTACGGGCTCGTCGCGGGATCATCCTTGAGCGACGACGGGTCGACGGCTTCGTCGGTGGTGACCGACCCGGCCGAGAAGTGCGGCTTACCGGTCAGATTCGCGCCGAGCACCGCGGCGAATGTCACCTTGCCCTGGTTCACGCCGCTGCAGGCGTCACTGACGACGCCAACGTTGACGTAATTCGACCCGCAGGTGATGTCGCGATTGAGAGACCACATCGACACCCGGCCGATGGCGTGCTGCAGCACGAATGCGTTCAACTGCTTGGCCGCATCCGTGGTGAAGATCTCGCCCTTCGTGTCGTTCTGGCCGATCATCGGGGTCGCGCCGATCTTGCCCCACAGGGTCTTGTCGCTGAGGGTGATCTTGCGCTCCCGGTACAGCGCGTCCAGTTGCCGGTGCAGCCCGGTGAGCGCGCTCTCGGACGCCTGGATCATGCTGGTGCCGGCGGGGAGGCTCGATCCGTAGTCCATCGTCATCGCGTTCACGCCGGACAGGTCGACCTTCTCGGCGAGCGTGGCGCGCACGGCGGCCTGACCTGCGGTGTCGAGGCCGGTCGGCGAAACCGGGAGGGTGAGCCAGATCGCGATGGGATGGCCGGCCGCCGACTGCTGCGACTGCACCAGGGCAAGCGCCTGGGCGCGGCGTTGGTTCGCTGCCGCGTTCGTCAGATTCGAGCCCTCGATGTCGAGATCGATGGTCGAGACGGCGTAGTGGGAGATGACCGAGGTGTACGCCGCGGCGAGCTGGGTCACGCTCGTGCAGGTGGTCGCGAGTTCGTTGTTGTCGAGACCGCCGAACGAGATCGCGATCTCGCCGCCCCGCTGCTGCAGACGCGCAACCCGTCGATCGAGGTCGAGCGAACTCGCCGCCTCGGCCATCGAATATGCGGCTCCCCAGCTCGGGGTGCACCCGGCGGTCGGGTCCGCGACGATGAATGACAGCACGACGTTCTTCGCCTCGACGGACGTGGGCTCCTCGAACGCGAAGGTCGGAGTGGCCGTCACGTCTGTGTATCCCGCGAACCACGGAGCGGCGGTCTCCTCCGCGGAGGCTTGCACCCATCGCACGGCGAAAATGCTGACGGCGACGAGGCCCAGGGTCACGAAGGTCGCGATGAGCACACGCGGGATCGAGAGGCGCCGGCGCGGCGCGGCTGCGGCGTTCACGCCGCGACGCTCTCTTCTTCGTCGGCACTTCGGAGCCCGCGGGTGCTGTCGCCGGCACGGGGGCCCGCGTCGGCCGTGGTGGCCGGGGCTCCGTTGTAGATCGCGTCGCGCCAGTCGAGACCGGCATCCGCCTGCCTCACCACCTTCTCGACGGCTCGACCCTCGACGAACAGCCAGCCGGTCGCGCCGATCCACACATCGACGATCGACGTCCCGATCCCGATGTACGAGACGATCGCATATCCCGCCAGGATCGCGTTGACCCCGGCGAACGCGGCGTTGCCCCAGTTCTGCTCGTTGTAGTCGCGCCACAGGGTGAAGAGCGAGAACGCGACAATCAGGTACGGCGCCACGACGTACGGGATCGGCGCCGCCGTGCGGTTCCTCACCTTCGGCGTGCGCGCGAACGGGATCTTCTTGCCCGTGATGGACTGCTGAATCGACTTGAGCACGCCGGCCAGCTGCACAGGGAGCAGGATCAAGTTGAACCCGTAGATCCGCACCACGTCGAGGCGGTGGTACCGCAGCCGCTTGAGGTCGCTCGACATCGAGATGAAGTACGGCAGCGCCGCCAGCAGCACGAATGGGCTGAGCAGGCGGGAGTCGTAGGGGAAGGCCAGCAAGAACACCAGGCCGAAGCTCGCCCAGGCGATCGATGCCATGTAGTTCACACGCAGAGCGAGCTCGGCCAGCGAGACTCGGAGTCCGGCCCGACGACGGTCGGACACCTGGCGCATCAGCTTCGGCAGGATGAGCAGACCGCCGTTGGCCCACCGGCGGCGCTGCACGATCAGCGAGCCGAAGTCGGGCGGGGTGGCGCTGTAGCTCAGGCGCTCGGGATAGTTGTAGAGCGTCCAGCCGTGGCTGCCGAGGTCGATGCTCGACTCGGTGTCCTCAATGACGGTGCGGTCCTGCACGTAGCGACGCACCTCGAATCCGCCGACCTGCTCGACCTCCACGATGTCCTCGAGGGCGCGCTTGCGGATGACCGCGTTGGCCCCCACCCAGAAGGTCGCGTCGGACCGCGTCATGCCCTGGTGGAGGATGTGCTGGAGGTCGGTCGTGGCGCCGGCCAAACGCTCGATGCGGGTTGCCGCGCCTCGGAACGACGAGTACGGGGTCTGCGCGACGGCGACCCGTGCGTTCTCGGGCTGCTCCATGAAGTGGACGAGCCGCTGGCAGTAGTCGCGGATCAGCAGCGAGTCGGCATCGAGGGTGAGGACGTACTCCGAGTCGGGCACCTCGAGGTCGCCGAATCGCGACTCGTCGACGCGCCGGAGCACGGTGCCGAGCGGGGTCTCCTCCTGACGGTACTTGCCGCCCATGATCCCGATGTACGCGTTGAGGTTCATCGCTTTGTTCGCCTCGTGCGAAAGCGAGGCGTACCGCTTGCGTTCGAACACGGTGACCTCGGCCGTGAAGGTGCGGGTCAGCCGTTGGTGCAGCTCCGACATGCGCTCCCGGGACGGAGCCTCCTCGGCCTCCGCAGCCAGGGTCAGGGCCTCGGCGACCAGCGAGAACTCGGTCGCGAGCCCTCCCAGCACCTGCTCGACGAAGAACTCATCGACGTGGTCCACGCTCGGCTCGATGTCGGCCATGCGCTCGAGCCATTCGGCGGCCCAGCGGTGGTGGCCCGCGAGCGACCGGACCGAATCCGGGGACACCCAGCTCGAGGGGCCTTGCGCGTGGAATGCCTGCTCGGCCAGCCGGAACCGCTCGGCGGGCTCGCGAAGCGCGCCCGCGATGTCACCGGCCAGGGAACGGGTCGCCCCGAGCCGCGCGACGACGGCAGGATCGGTGGGGGCAGGCGGGTCGTCGAGGAGCAGCACGACGCGCAGCCCTGGGTAGTCCTGGAAGGCCGCAGACCACAGGGTCTGGCGAACGACGCTCGGCTCCTCGGCGTATGAGGGCACGAGCACGGTCATTGACGAGGCACGACCCGAAAAGTGTCGATCCAGCTCGGCGCGGGGCACCCGGACATGCTGGCGGAACCGCTCGAGCGCACCGAGGCGCGCGACCAGGTACATCAGCGCCGAGAAGGTGAGGAACGTCACAACGACGAGGTAGGAGACGGCCTCCATGGTGAAGCGGAAATCGGCGCCTGCATCGATGAACTGGCGCACGATCGTCGACACGACGTAGACGACCCAGGCGATCACGGTGAGCGCGATGGCCAGCCGAGCCCAGGTGATGCTGCCATCGCTGGGGATGGGGTGGACGGTGGGCAGCGGATCGCGACGGCGTTCCGAGCCCAACTGACGACGGCGCGCGCTCGCGCCAGGGGTAACTGACATGGGGGTGGGGGTCCTCGGGGGGAGAGAGGCTAGCGACCGAGATCGGGTACTCGGTCGTCTTCTCCCAAAGCTACCGGATGGATGTACCCCGAATAGTCCCCGTTAGGGGGGACTTCGATGACCCAGGGGTGAATTCTGCGTCGGCGGAGCTACACCGCGGCGTGTGTGGGCAGCAGCTCGTCGAGCGCCGAACGGTACTCCTCGATCAGTCGAGGCTCCCCGGGCGCCGTGATGAATGAGGCCCGAATGACGCCCTTGACGTCGATCACGAACGTGGCGCGGTTCGCGAAGCCCTTCTCCTCGAGGAAGACCCCATACTCCTTGGCGACAGCGCCGTGCGGCCAGAAGTCGGCAAGCAGCGTGAAGTCGTACCCCTCCTGATCGGCCCAGGCCCGCAGACTCGCCTTCGAATCCACCGAGATGCCGATCAGCTCGACACCATTGCTCTGGAACAGGGTGAGGTTGTCGCGCAGAACGCACAACTCACCCGTGCAGGTACTCGAGAACGCGAGCGGGAAGAACACCAGGGCGACCGGCTTCTTGCCGCGGAAGTCGCTGAGCCGGATGTGCTCGCCGAACTGATTGGCCAGGTCGAAGTCGGGTGCCTGGGTGTCGTTCTCGAGAGCCATTGTCGCCGGTGTCCTTTCGTAACTCCAGCCGCCGATCATACGCCGAGCCGGATCGTTGCGCCGTGGGGCGCGACGGCCTCACGACGGCGGGCACTGGTCGGCAGAACTAGAGTGGATGCGCACGAACGGCTTCCCGACCGCAACCCGGATTCCGGATGCCCGCCCGACCGCTCGCATGACCGTCACCCGGTCATGTCGCCACCTAGAGAAAGAGGTCAACGGTGACGGTGAACGACCAGGACCCCTATTCGGTTAGTCATACCGACTCGGACCCCGACGAGACGGCCGAATGGCAGGACTCGCTCGACCAACTGGTCGCCGCGAAGGGTCACGGCCGCGCGCGCGACATCATGCTGAGCCTGCTCAAGCGCTCGAAGGATCTGCAGCTCGGCGTGCCGATGGTGCCCACGACCGACTACATCAACACCATCGCCCCCGAGAACGAGCCAGCGTTCCCCGGCGATGAGGACCTCGAGCGCCGCTATCGCGCCTGGATCCGCTGGAACGCCGCCATCACCGTCCACCGCGCCCAGCGTCCCGGCATCGGCGTCGGCGGCCACATCTCCACCTACGCCTCGTCGGCCGCGCTCTACGAGGTCGGCCACAACTGGTTCTTCCGCGGTAAGGACCACCCGGGCGGCGGCGACCAGATCTTCTACCAGGGTCATGCCTCCCCCGGCATGTACGCCCGCGCCTTCCTCGAGGGCCGGCTGGGCGAGCAGGATCTCGACGGCTTCCGCCAGGAGAAGAGCAAGGCGCCGCACGGGCTGAGCTCCTACCCGCATCCGCGCCTCATGCCGGAGTTCTGGGAGTTTCCGACCGTGTCGATGGGTCTCGGGCCGATCAACGCGATCCATCAAGCGCAGTCCAACAAGTACCTGACCAACCGGGGCATCAAGGATGCATCCGATCAGCACGTCTGGGCGTTCCTCGGCGACGGCGAGATGGATGAGGTCGAGAGCCGCGGAGCCCTGCAATGGGCCGCCAACGACAAGCTCGACAACCTGACCTTCGTGATCAACTGCAACCTGCAGCGCCTCGACGGACCGGTGCGCGGCAACGGCAAGATCATCCAG
>FSWJ01000500.1_pt1 | contig 13404 bp, 12 predicted proteins | sample 1637851 | NCBI WGS metagenome assembly FSWJ01 (sample SAMEA3914789, study PRJEB12502) | metagenome | biome: forest; material: soil | place: Canada | collected 2011-07-03 | depth 0.3 m | reverse complement strand
CTGGAACTACCGCTCCGAGGACGGCGGCGGCATCATCACCGACATGTTCCCGCACTGGAGCTACGTGCTCGAGAACCTGTTCGGCCGGGTGACGAGCGTCTACGCGCAGGCGGCGACTCACATCCCGGAGCGCTGGGACGAGAACGGCCGGGCCTATGGGGCCACCGCCGAGGACGCCGCCTACGGCATCTTCGAGCTGGAGGGAGGCGCGATCGCCGAGATCAACTCGAGCTGGACCGTGCGGGTCAACCGGGACGAGCTGGTCGAGTTCCAGGTGGACGGCACCCTCGGCAGCGCGGTCGTCGGCCTGTTCGGGGCGAAGCTGCAACCGCGCGGCGCGACTCCCAAGCCGGTGTGGAACCCCGACATCCCGGACGAGCACGACTACGCAGCCGACTGGGCGCGGGTGCCGGCGAACGACGTGATCCGCAACGGCTTCCGGCGGCAGTGGGAGGAGTTCCTGGTGTCCTACGCCCTCGGCACCGAGTACCCGTTCGACCTGATGGCGGGAGCGCGTGGCGTCCAACTCGCCGAAGCGGGGCTGCAGTCGAGCCGCGAGGGTCGCAAGATCCTGCTCCCCGAGCTCCGGCGAGGCTGACCCGTGGCCACGCTGAGGCTCCTCGACGCCGACGGTGGCATCTCGGCCACCGAACTCGCGCCGCCTGCGGGCTACCTGCGACCGACGCATCCGCTCGAGAGCCGGGTGGCATACGCCGCCGCACATGTCGTCCCGCTCGCCTGGGCCGACAACACGCCGGGCAGCCCGGCCCAGCTCGACTGGGATGCCACGCTCGGCTTCCGCCGTCACCTGTACGCGTGGGGCCTCGGTGTCGCCGACGCCATGGACACGGCGCAGCGCAACATGGGCCTGGATCCGGCAGCGACCCGTGAGCTGATCGCGCGCTCGTCGGAGGTGGCCCGCGAGGAGAGCGGTCTGCTCGTCGTCGGGGTCAACACCGACCAGCGGGAGGATGCCAGCATCCCGCTCGACGCCATCGTCGATGCCTACGCCGAGCAGCTCCACTTCGCCGAGGATCACGGCGCCGGCCCGGTGCTGATGGCGAGCCGTCACCTCGCCCGCGCCGCGACCTCGCCCGATGACTACCGCCGGGTCTACCGCGAGGTGCTGGCCCGCGCGTCGGCGCCGGTGGTGCTCCATTGGCTCGGTACCGCGTTCGACCCCGAACTGAGGGGCTACTTCGGCTCGGACGATTGGCGGAGCGCCGCCGAGGTACTGCTCGAGATCATCGCCGAGAGCCCGGACCGGATCGCCGGCGTCAAGATGAGCTTGCTGGATGCCGCGGCTGAGATCTCGGTGCGCGAGCGACTGCCCGCAGGCGTGCGCATGTTCACCGGCGACGACTTCAACTACGTCGAACTGATCGGTGGAACCGATGACGAGCCGACTGGGCACTCCGACGCGTTGCTCGGAGCGTTCGCGGCCGTCGCACCGGCCGCCTCGGCCGCGATCCAGGCGCTCGACGCCGGCGATCCCATCCACTACCGCCAGATCCTCGGACCGACCGAGGCGCTGAGCCGCCACCTCTTCGTCTCGCCGACCTTCTACTACAAGACGGGGGTGGCTTTCCTGTCATGGCTCAACGGTCACCAGCCGGCCTTCCAGCTGGTGGGCGGTCTGCATTCGGCTCGCAGCCTGCCGCATCTGTCGCGGATCGTCGAACTCGCCAACGGATGCGGCGCCCTCGAACGCCCCGAGCTGGCGGCCGCGCGGTGGCACGAGCTGCTGACGGTCAATGGGATCGGGGGCGCGGCAGCATGACGACGCCCGACCCGCGCCTCTCGCTCAACCAGGCGACCCTGAAGCGCGCCGACCTCGCGAGCGCCCTGAGGGTGACGGCGGAGGCGGGAATCACCTCGATCGGCCTGTGGCGCGAGCCCGTGCAGGAGGTCGGCCTATCGCTCGCGGCGCGGATGCTGGCCGGCTCCGGGCTGCGGTTCACCACGCACTGCCGTGGCGGCTTCTTCACGCTCCCCGACGGCCTGGCGCGCCAGGCTGCTCTCGACGACAACCGAGTCGCGATCGAGGAGGCCGCGACGCTCGCGGCGGCCGGCGCGCACGGCTCGACGGCGGTGCTGGTGCTGGTCGTCGGGGGGATCCCCGAGGGATCGCGCGACCTGGCGGGCGCCCGCGCGCGCGTACGGGACGCGCTCGGCGACCTCGCGCCGGAGGCCGAGGCCGCGGGGGTCGTCCTCGCGGTCGAGCCGCTGCATCCGATGTACGCCTCGGACCGCTGCGTCGTGTCGACGCTCGGCCAGGCGCTCGATCTGGTCGCCGACTTCGACCCGGCGGTCGCGGGCGTGACAATCGACACGTTCCATCTCTGGTGGGATCCGCAAATCGAGACCCAGCTGGCGCGCGCCGGGCGGGAGGGCCGGATCGCGAGCTACCAGGTGTGCGACTGGCGAACCCCGCTCGAGGCGGACGTGCTGCTGAGCCGGCACTACCCGGGTGAGGGGGTCATCGACTTCGGAAGGCTCACGCGAGCCGTGCTGGATGCCGGATACACCGGTCAGATCGAGGTCGAGATCTTCAACGAGCAGGTCTGGGCCGCCGCGCCGGAGGAGGTCGTGTGCCGCACGGTCAGCAGCTTCGCGGATGCCATCTCGCCGCACCTCGGCGCTGCGGTGGAACCGCACTCCTAGGCCGGCTCTCATGTCCGCCGTGCCGAACCGTTCCGCTCCGACCCTCGGCGACGTGGCGCGCGAAGCCGGCGTCTCGCTGGCCACCGCATCCCGGGTGCTCAACGGCTCGGCGCGGGTCGTCGGCGAGCCCCATCGCACCCGGGTAGCCGAAGCGGCCGCGCGCCTCGGCTACACGGCCAACCTCTCGGCCCAGGCGACGGCGCGGGGGACCTCGGCGGTTCTCGCCCTGCTGGTCGCCGACATCGTCGACCCGTACTTCGGACTCATCGCGGCCGGGGTGGCACGCGGCGCCGACGAGGCGGGGCTGATCGTGACGATCGCCGTCACCGATCGTGACCCCGACCGTGAGCTGCGCCTGGTCCGCGCGCTGCGCGGCCAGCGCCCGCGCGCGGTGATCTTCGCCGCATCGTCCGGCCCGACGGGCGCCCGATCGCGCGAACTGCTGCGGGAGCTCGATGCGATCGCCCGCATCGGCGGGCGCATCGTGTCGGTCGGGGATGCGGAGGACGGGCGAGAAGCAACCGCTGCCGTCGACAACCGCGACGGCGCGCGCCGTTTGGCTGCGGCCCTCACGACTCGCGGCTACCGTCGCGCGATCGTTCTCGCCGCCGAGACGAGGCTGCGGACGTCCGACGATCGCGTGGTCGGCTTCGCGGAGGGGTTCGCCGCCGCGGGCGGCCGCGTGGTCGCCGTGCATCACGGCGCGTTCTCACGCGACGCGGGAGCGGCGGCCATGCGGGCGGCCATCGCTGACGGACTCACCCGAGGCACGGTGGTGTTCGGTGTGAGCGACGTCGTCGCGATCGGCGCGATGTCGGCGCTCCGGGATGCGGGCTGGGAACCGGGACGCGACGTCGGGGTAGCCGGATTCGACGGCATCCCGACGGCCGACGACGTCACTCCGACACTCACCACCGTGCGCGTGCCTCTCGAAGATGTCGGGTACCGCGCGCTCCGGCTGGCGCTCGGTGATGACGCCGCGGGATCCGCGCCCCTCGAACTCACGGTGGTCGTGCGTGCGAGCACGCCCGAGGTGCGCTGAGGGGAGCTACGCCGCTTTCGCGAGCGCCGCACGGAACCCGGGAGTCGCGCGAAGTCCCCCGCCCGCGTCCACCGCGAGCACGTCGATATCCCACCGCTGGCAGGCGTCGGACAGCATGCCCTCGCCGCCCGCGACGATGGCCGTCGCGAGCACATCGGCGGTCACGATGTCGTCGGCGACCACCGTCACCTGGACGAAGCACGCGGGAGACGAGCCGGCCTTCCAGATGTGATCCCCGCGCTCCGCCGTGCCGGAGGTCGCGATCGCGCGACGAGCTCCGCGGAGCTCGATCGAGCAGAGCAGCTGCCCGCGATCGGCGGGATCGACGATTCCCGTCACCCAGGGTCCGCCCGCGGGGTCGTGGCCCGCGGCGAGGAGGTCTCCGCCGACGACCACCGTCCAGTTCGTCATCCCTGCCTCCTCGAGGATGGCGGCGGCCTGGCTCATGGTGAGCGCCTTGACGACGCCGTTGAGATCGAGCAGTCCGTCGGGCCGGACCGGGGTGAACGCCCCACCGGTCAGGATGCGCCACTCGATGGCGAGCGCGTGAGCGTCGCGAAGAGCCGCCCCGGCATCCGGCAGGCCGACTCGACCGGCGTTGACGGCGCCGAGTTCCGAGTCGTCGCGGTACAGGCTGAATCGACGATCGGCGTCACCGAATGCCTCCTCGATCGCGCCGACGGTCGCGGGCGCGATCCCGGGCGCCTCGAGGGAGGCCACCGTCCCCATCGTCGGGAAGACGTGCCGCATCAGGACGCCGCCTGATCGAGCGCGGACTGCAGTGACGACAGGTACCCGTCCGTCGTGTATGTCGCGCCGTTGACGTTCGAAACGCTGGCGGACTGCGAGGCGAGCACCTCCTGCCGCAGGATCGGCGCCGCGTAGTTGCTGATCTGCACCGAGCGCTGGTCCTGGTCGGTGAGGTGCAGAGCCTTGACGCTGGTGATCTTGCCGCCCGCGATGACCACTTCCACCTGGACGTTGCCGAAGCGCGTCTGCTCGCTGGTGCCCGTGTACGTGCCGTCCTTGAGCGACGAGGTGGTCGTCGACGTGGGGGTGGACGTCGGAGTCGATGTCGGAGTCGACGTCGGAGTCGACGTCGACGTCGAGCCGGATGCCGCGCCCGAACCCGAACCGCTGCTCGTGGCCGCCGGCGTGACCGCGGTGGCGGCGCCGATCTGCCATCCGAGGGTCAGGATCCCGAAGGAGGCGAGGATGCTGCCGGCTACTGCGCGCTTTCTCACCAGTCGAACCTCTCCGCGTGGATCTGGTGCTCCGGGATCCCCAGCGCCCGAGCGTCGGCCTCGACGGCATCGAGCCAGCTGCTGGGGCCGCAGAGGTAGAGGTCCGATTCCATCAGCTTCGGGAACACGCTGCGCAGGCTCACGCCGCGGCGGGCGTCCTGCTCCGACAGCCAGCTCGCGCCACGGCGGGCGCGGTGGCCGACCGACTTGTAGAGCGTCGCGCCCTTGGCGGCCGCGATCTCGCCGACCTCATCCCACAGATAGGTCTCGTTCTCGTCCGCGGCCCGGAGCAGGATCGTGGCTTCGCCGGGTACGATCCGAGCGCTCTCGAGCAGTGCGCGGACGGGCGTGACGCCGATCCCGGCGGCGACGATCGCCAACCGGGGCGCGGTCCGTGCGACATCCGAGAAGATCCCGTACGGACCTTCGATCGAGACCGGCGTTCCCGCAGGAACCGACCTGATGCGGCCGCTGCCGGCCCCGAGCTCTCGCACGGTGATCCGCGCGCTGGTGTCGCTCGGCATCGCCGACAGTGAGATCGGGTGGGAGTGCCACCAGGTCGACCCGGTCCAGAACCGCCAGATGAGGAACTGCCCGCCCGTACTGCGGAGCTCCCGGAGGCGGCGGCCGCGCAGGTGGATCGAGACGACATCGGGTGAGAGCGTGGTGATCCCCGCGACAGTGATCCGGTGCCGGAAGGTCGCGACGACGGGCTTGAGGAAGCGGTAGTACCCGATCGCGCCGGCCGCAAGCAGGTAGAGCACGACCCAATAGCCCCGCTGCCAGGTCCCGCCGGCGAGGATCCCGCCCTCACTGAACTGATGCGGCAGCGCGAAGATCACAGCCAAGTAGCTGAGCAGGTGCACCAGGTGCCAGCCCTCGTAGCTGAACTTCCGCCGGATCGCGACCAGGGAGGTGACCACCACGAGGATGAACAGGCCGGTTCCGATGAACGCCAGCGGCATGTCGGGCAGCGCGAGCATCGGGCCGATCTCGGCGATCGGATCGATGCCGGTGCTCATTCCGTAACCGATCAGCAACAGGATGCCGTGGCCGAGCAGCAGGTAGAGAGCGGGCTTGCCCAGTCGGCGATGAGTGGCGACGGCGCGATCGTGGCCGATCGTCCGGTCGATCAGCGGAACCCGCGCGGCCAGAACGAGCATCACGAGCACGAAGTCGCTGCCGACGAGGCCGGCGATGATCCCGAGGCCGTTGACAACGGCCGCAGGGGATGTCCAGTCGCGCACACCTCCATAGGCGAGGTAGAGGGCCACGGCCGCCGCACCGGTCGCCCAGAGGAGGGTGACCAGCAGGTCCGAGGCCCGCGCCCGGCGCGCGTACTGGCGGCGGCGGTCGATCCGGGGGGCGCGGACATCGCGCTCCGGAAGCGCACCGCGCACGCCAGCTTGAGTGGTCATGAGATCAGTTTCTGACTGCTTGCTATGGGGCAGCCATGAGGAACATCGCTTGCGGGTGTGAGATCTCACATCTTGGGCAGACGCACCTCGACCTCCAGGCCGGGCACCCTGTTCCTCACCCGCACGGTGCCTCCTGCGGACTCCACGAGCGCTCGCACAAGAGCGAGGCCGAGGCCGCTCCCTCCCGAATGCGCCGAGCGTGCATCATCCGGTCGGCTGAAGCGTTCGAACGCCTTGCCCAGAAAGTCGTCGGGCATGCCCGGCCCGTCGTCGGAGACCGTGAGAACCACCTCGGGCACCGCGAGGACGAGACCAACGTCGATCGAGCCGCCGTCCTCGACGGCGTTGACCGCGTTGACCAGGAGGTTGTCGAGCACTCGCCCGAACGACCGCGCGTCGAGGGCGACACTCGCCCCATCGGAGTCCCGGATCGTGAAGCGGATCTCGATCGAGCGGGCGATCGCGAGCATTCGTGCCCGATCGACGGCGCCCATCAACTCGGTCGTGAGCTCGTCTCCGGTCGCAGCCCGTCGCGAACCCGCGTCGGACTCCAGACGGTTGAGCTCCAGCAGATTCGTCGCGAGCGCGGACAGGCGCGACACCGAGGACTCCGCCCCCCGAAGGTGCTCGGAGAGCGCGGTCGCATCGCCCTCGTCGTCGTGGGCGAGCTCCAGTTGCGTGGTCAGGGAGGCGAGCGGCGTTCGCAGCTCGTGCGCGGCGTCGGAGATCATCTGCTTCTCGCGCTGCGATGAGGCGCGGAGGCGGGCGAGCAACTCGTTCAGCGTCGTGGCCAAGGCCGCCAGCTCGTCCCGGGCGGCACCGACCGGGAGCTCGCCATCGAGGGTGTTGCCGAGCGCGGCCGCCTGGCGGCGCATCCTCGTCACCGGCCTCAAGGCGACGCTCGTGAGAATCCAGGACGCGGCCCCGAATCCGAGCAGGAGCACGATGCCGCCGACCACGAGCACACGATCAAATCCCTCGAGGGCGAGTTCGCTCGACGAGGTGCTTCGCGCCGACCACAGTGCCCACACGCCCGCGCTGGTGCGAACCTCGCGACCGACCACGATGAAGTCACGGCCCTCGTCATCGGCGAAGGCGAACTGCTCCGTGGTGGCAGGGCGATCGCCGACCATCCCGACGATGTCGTGCGGCAGGGTGTTCACCTGCACCGAGGACGTCGGGGCGCGCACGTAGACGAGCACGCCGGTTCCGGGATTGTCGACCTCGGCGGTCGGATGCGACGCGATGTCGTTCTCGAACGGGGTCAGGTCGCCTTGGGCGAGTGCCGCGTCGGCGTTCGACAGGATGAGCGCCACCTGTGCCCGAACGATCAGCAGTGCGCCGGTCAGCAGGACGGCAGCCACGATCAGGCTGCCGATCGTGATCCGCGCCCGGACCGACAGACGCCTCACGGCTCAACCTCGAGGACGTAGCCGACCCCGCGCACCGTCGTGATGCGCACCCCGGAGTCGATCGGCTCCAGTTTGCGGCGCAGGTAGCCGATGTACTGGTCGACCACGTTCCGATCGATGTGGTTGGTCGTGCCCCAGACCTCTTCGAGGATCTGATCGCGCGTCGTCGCCTCCCCGGTGCGGGTCGCGAAGAACCTCAGGAGGCCGAACTCCTTCATGCTCAAGGGCAGCGGGCGCCCGCCGACCGACGCCCGCACCGTTGCAGAATCCAACTCGAGGCGCCCGATCCTCACAGTGGACTTGGGCGCCGCCGTGTCGCGGCGCACGAGGGCGCGGATCCGGGCACTCAACTCCGCGAAGGCGAACGGCTTGATCAGGTAGTCGTCGGCCCCGGCATCCAGGCCCTGCACGCGGTCCTCGACGGCGTCGCGCGCCGTCAGCAGCAGCACCGGGAGCGTGCTCCCTTGGGCGCGGAGGTGCCGGCAGATCTCGAAACCTGACATTTCGGGCAGCATCACATCGATCGCTGCGGCGCTGAAGTCCTCTTGCGCGCTTGCGATCAGGGCGTCGACGCCGTTGGCGACCACCGTGACGTCGTACCCCTCGTCGCGGAGCCCGTCCGCGACGAGCCCGCTCATCCGCGGGTCGTCCTCGACCACCAGGATGCGTGCCATCAGCCGATGCGCGTTCCGAGCAGTGTTCCGCGGTCGTCGTGACCCGCAACGATGGGGAGGAAACGGCCGCTCATGGTGACTCAGTCAATCAACCGCCGTCGGCATGCGCCAGACAGGAGAGGCTGGCCTTGCTCAGCGGGATCAGCGGGAGCGGTGGCGGGGCGGGTGGGAGGCAGCCCGCGGACACGGTTCGTTACGCGGCGTCATAGACCGTCATCCAAGTTGTTAAGTAAGGAGCGCGCGCCCGAAGATCGTCGGATGAGCGATCAGGAGATCATCCCCCGGACCATCTCGGTGGTCGGGGTCAGCGGCAGCCCGACACGGCCGTCGCGGACGACGGCGCTGGTCGCGGAGGTCACCGACACGTTCGCGCGGAGCCTCGGCGGCACGCCGACGGTGATCGAGCTCGCTCCGCTTCTCGCGGAACTGGGGCAGGGTCCTTTCCGTGGCGACATCGGGCCGGATGCCCGTGCGGCACTCGAGACCGTGGAGAAGGCCGATGTCATCGTGGTCGGCTCTCCCGCCTACCGGGCGACCTACACCGGTCTGTTCAAGCTCTTCTTCGATCACGTCGGTCAGTACGCGCTGATCGACAAGCCGATCGTGCTCACCGCCACGGGAGGCAGTGATCGGCACGCCCTGCTTGTGGAGCACCAGATGCGGCCACTCTTCGGCTTCTTCCAATCGCTGACCCTGCCGCTCGGCATCTTCGCCAGCGAGAACGACTTCACCGACTATCGGGTCACCTCGGACGATCTGCGCTCGCGCATCGACCTCGCCGTCCGCAGGACGCTGCCGCTGCTCCACTCGCATCTCCAGCTGGATCCGCGCTTCTCGGCCGGATACACGCCCGAGTTCGCCCGACCCGACGCCTTCTGAGAGACCGCATCATGAGCTCGGAGACCCTGGGGTTCGCCACCGCCCAGATCCACGCCGGCCAGGACCGTGCCGCGGCGCACGGCTCTCGGGTGATCCCGATCCACCTCGCGTCGGGGTACGCCTTCGACGATTTCGACCAGGCTCGTGACCGCTTCTCGGGCGACGACGACGGCTACAGCTACACCCGGATGGGCAACCCCACGAACGCGGCCGTCGAGCGCAAGCTCGCCGTGCTTGAGGGGGGCCGCGAGGCACTGCTGGTCGGTAGCGGACAAGCCGCGCTCACGGTCGCGATGCTCGGACTCCTGCGAGCGGGCGACCACATCGTCTCGTCGCGGCACATCTACGAGGGATCGCGCGGCCTGTTCCGCGAGAACTTCGCCGGGTTCGGCATCCAGGTCGATTTCGTCGACGACATCGGCGATCCGGACGCCTGGCGCGCGCTCGTCCGCCCCGAGACCCGGGCCTTCTTCGGCGAATCGATCGCCAATCCGCGCAACCAGGTGCTCGACATCCCCCTGGTCGCGGCGGTGGCGCACGCGGCAGGGGTGCCCCTGGTCGTGGACAACACCTTCGCGACCCCGTACCTGCACCGCCCGCTGGAGTGGGGCGCCGACCTCGTCGTGCACTCGACGAGCAAGTTCCTGTCGGGTCACGGCGCGGCACTCGGGGGCGCGGTGATCGAGTCGGGTCGGTTCGACTGGTCGGCTCACGCGAGCGGTTGGCCCCAGCACGACACCGCGAAGCTCGGCGACCGCGCCTACTTCACCTACCTGCGCAACACGGTGGCCGGGCGTCTCGGGCCGACCATCGCGCCGTTCAATGCCTTCCTGCTGCAGCAGGGCATCGAGACCCTCTCGCTGCGCGTTGAGCGCCACTCCGCCAACGCGCTCGCGATCGCGGGCTGGCTGGCGGAGCAGCCCGAGGTCGAGTCCGTCGACTATGCCGGGCTGGGCTCGAATCCCGCCCGCCCGGTCATCGATCGCCTCTACGCGCACGGTGGCGGATCGGTGTTCGCCTTCACCGTGCGCGGCGGCGAGGCCGGGGCGGCCGCGCTCATCGAGCGACTCGAACTGTTCAGTCACATGAGCCATCTCGGCGACGTGCGATCCCTGATCATGCATCCCACGACGACCTCCCACGCGCGCCTGACCGATGCCGAGCGCGAGCAGCTCGGCGTCACGCCCGGGATGCTGCGCGTCTCGATCGGCATCGAAGACGTCGCCGACCTTCTGCGCGATCTGCGCAACGGACTCGACGCGGCCGCACTCGCCACGGAGACTCCGCGGACGACCACGCGCGCAGCCCACCGGACGCTGCTGCAGCACGGCGCGGTCGCGAGGGGATGACGATGGCTCGCCTTCAGCACTTCGGCTGGTTCTTCGCCCGCGGCTTCGGGCCGCAGGGCTGGGGTCGCCCGTACTGGGAGTGGGGCTACGACTGGCGGCGGCCGGAACTGTATCAGCAGTCGGCGCGCGAGCTCGACCAAGCCGGACTCGACCTGCTCATCATCGAGGACGCGATCTCGCTCGGCACCGACGAGACGCTCGACCTGCGCATCCGCTCGGCCTACGGCGGACCCAAGCACGACCCGCTGCTGCTGACCCCGTACCTGTTCGCCGCCACCCAGAACATCGGCATCGCCCCGACCGTCAACGCCGGCGCGACGCCGCCGTATCTTGCCGCTCGCCAGGCCGCCACGTTGCAGCACCTCAGCTCCGACCGCTTCGGGATGAACGTGGTCACCGACGCGAAGAGCGCCCGCCATTTCGGCCTCGAGGAACTGCCGCACGACGCGGCGTACGACCGCGCCGAGGAGTGGATCTCGGTGGTGCGCGAACTCTGGCACAGCTGGGACGAGGGCGCCCTGGTTCAGGATGCCGCCGGCTCGCGGTTCGCAGACGCCTCCCACGTGCGGCCGTTCCGCCACGAGGGGGAGTACTTCCGGGTGGCGGGACCGCTCAACGCGATCCCCTTCGAGAACGGCGATCCGACGATCATCTCGCCCGGTGGATCGCCGCGCGGGCTGGGCTTCGCCGGCGCGAACTCCGAGGTGCAACTGGCCGTCGCTTCCCTCGACACCGAGAAGGTGCGCGCCTATCGCGCGAGTGTGCACGCGGCCGCGATCGCGCAGGGTCGCGCGCCCTCCGACGTGACGGTGCTGTTCGCCTTCACGCCCGAGATCGTGGACAGCTCCGAGGAGGCCGACCGGGTGGTCGCCGCGTCCCTCCATCCGGACGACGCCACCCTCCGCGCGGTCCTCGCCAAGCAGTCGAGCGACCTCGAGACCGACCTCGAGAACCTGGACCTGGATCGCGCGCTCGACCCGTCGGTCTTCGGCCAGCACGTGTCGCAGGGCTCCATCGGGTCCCTGCTGGGCGGAGCCGACATCGCGACCGCCACGCTCCGCGAGATCGCCACTCGCAAGGCGCGCAAGGGCCGGATCACCGACCGGGCCGGATGGGTGGGAACGGCGGAGGAGATCGCCGACTTCATCGAGCAGCAGGGCGACGACGCCGACAACGACGGCTTCCTGTTCTGGGGCGACCTTCACCCGGTCGGGGTGCACGGCATCCTGGATCGGCTGGTTCCGGTGCTGCGTCGCCGCGGCATCCTGCGCACCGAGTTCGGCGGCGGAGGGCTGCGGGGCAACCTCCGCGACTTCTAGTCATGGCCGGCTCGTCGAGCGCTCCCCGTCGAGTCGGCGTGCTCGGCACCGGACGAATGGGTTTGCCGATCGCGCGCGCACTCCAGCGCGCGGGCTTCGAGGTGTTCGCCTTCGATTCGGACTGGTCGAAGGAGGAGTCGATCCGGCTATCCGGGATCACGCCGGCGTCCAACGCGGACGCCCTCGCGGCCGTCGTCGAAGTGCTGCTGACCGTGCTGCCCGACGGGGACGCCGTCCACGCCGCGCGCGCCTCGATCCTCGCCCTGCGGGAGGGGTCGCTCTGGATCGACCTGAGTTCGGGCGACCCCCGGCTCAGCGAGCCGGACCAGCGGGAGGCCAGGAGTCGCGGCATCCGCACCGTGTCGGCCCCGATGAGCGGCGGCCCCGCCGAGGCGGCCTCGGCCGAGCTCGGCTTCTACGTCAGCGGGCCGCGTCGCGAGGTGAGGGCCGCTCTCCCGATCCTGCAGCACCTCGGCCCCGCGGCGAAGACCACCATCGTGGGCACGCGGGCGGGCGACGGGCAGGTCGTCAAGTTGCTGGCCAACCTGCTGTGGTTCGGGCAGGTCGTCGCCTCGACCGAGGCGCTGTTGCTGGGGGTCCGGCTCGGGATCGACGTGACGGTGCTGCGCGAGGCCCTGGGCAATAGCGCGGGGGGCAGCGCATTCCTCGATCGCCATGTCGACCGGCTGCTCGCCGGGGACTACATGGAGGATTTCCCCCTCGATCGCTGCGTCGCCGAGTTGCGGAACATCTCCGAACTCGCCCGGCAGGCCGGGACCCCGGCCGAGGTCACCGAGCTGGTCACCCGGATCCACGAGGACGCGCTCGACCGGTTCGGCCCGGTTCTGGGCGAGCTCCTCGCCGCGCGGCTGCTCGAGGAGCGGGCAGGGTTCGCCTTGCGTGCGTGACCCGCTCGGATCGTTCGTCGTCTGAAGATCCGTACAAGGACGCCCGGCCGCGTGGCGCCGTCCCGCATCCTGGATGCCAGACCCGAAAGGTGGCCGAATGACGGATCTCGATCGCGCCCAGCGCGTCCCCGACCCGACGGTGATGTTCTGGGTCATCAAGATCCTTACGACGGGCGTCGGCGAGGTCGCCTCCGACTTCCTGGTCAAGACCTTCGATCCGGTGGTGGTCGTTCTAATCGCGGCCGTCGTCTTCGCGGGGATCGCGGCCGTGCAGCTCACGGCGCACCGGTACGTGCCCTGGCGTTATTGGCTCTTCGTGTTCGCGGTCGCGGTCTTCGGCACCATGATCGCGGATGTCGCCCACCTCGTCGTCGGGATCCCCTACGCGGTGACCACCCCCCTCTTCGCCCTCGTGCTGCTAGCGGTCTTCGTGGCCTGGCGCCGGACCGAAGGCACCCTCTCGGTGCATTCCATCCGCACGGCGCGGCGCGAAGT
>FSWJ01000386.1_pt1 | contig 13449 bp, 11 predicted proteins | sample 1637851 | NCBI WGS metagenome assembly FSWJ01 (sample SAMEA3914789, study PRJEB12502) | metagenome | biome: forest; material: soil | place: Canada | collected 2011-07-03 | depth 0.3 m | reverse complement strand
CATGGAGGAACGCGTGGCGCTGCACGTCGAGCTGGTCTCGGTCGAGCGCGAGGTGTGGAGCGGCGAGGCCGACTCCGTCGTCGCCCGCACCACCGAGGGCGAGATCGGGATCCTCCCCGGCCACGCGCCGCTGCTCGGGCAGCTCGCCGAGGGCCACGACGTGCGCATCCAGCAGCAGGGCGGCGGCGAGCTCGCGGTCAACGTCTCCGGCGGCTTCCTGTCGGTGACCGAGCAGGGCGTGACCATCCTCGCCGAGTCCGCGGCCTTGCCGGGCGAGACCGACTCGGCCTGACGTCGCAGCGACCCGCACCCCGCCCCCGTGCTGACCGCCGAAGTCCTCATCGCGCTGGTCGTCGCGGTCGCGTTGGCCCTCGTCAGCATCGCGCTGCGCCGGCGCGTCCTGTCCCGCAGCGGCGGGGCGATCGAACTCTCGCTCCGGCTCAGGCCCAAGAGCCAGGGCCGCGGCTGGGTCCTGGGCGTCGGCCGCTTCGTCGGCGACGACCTGCAGTGGTTCCGGGTGTTCTCGCTCAGCGCCCGGCCGCGGCGCACGCTGTCCCGGCGCGACCTCGAGGTCCGGGCCCGGCGTCCTCCCAAGGGACCTGAGGCCCTGGCGCTGCTGAAGGGCGCCGAGGTGGTCGAGCTCACGTCCTCCGGCGGCAGGGTGGAGATCGCGATGGACCACTCGGCGATGACGGGGTTCCTCGCCTGGCTCGAGGCCCGTCCGCCCGGCGCGACGCTGCCCGCCTGAGCCACCGCTACCTGAGCGGTCCGGCGCCCAGGACGTCCCGGACCGCCGACGCGGTGATGCCGTACGGCGAGAAGCCCCGCATCCACCAGGTCGCGCCGAGCGCCTCGTAGGGCCTCGGGTCGCGGTCGTCCTCCGCGCCGACGGCGACGTCGTACGGGCGGTCCGTGGGCCGTTCGAGGCCGGCGAGGGTCTCGGCCAGCTGGTCGGGGTGCTCGACCTCGATCGGGAAGACTCCGTCGAACCGGGCCGCGCGGCGCAGGGGCGCCGGGCGGCCGTACCGCACGGCCACCCACACCGGGAGGTGGTCCTGCACGGGGGTGGGCCGGAGCGTGATGCCGTCGGCCACGTAGTGCGTGCCGCGGTGGTGCAGCCGCTCGCCCGTCCAGGCCCGCGTGAGGATCTCGAGCCCCTCGTCGAGCATGGCCCCGCGGACCCTGTCGTCGAGCTCCTCGCCGGTCGCGCTCAGCTCGCCCGCGCCGTCGCCCCCGATGCCCACACCGAGCACGACCCGCCCCTGGGACAGCCGGTCCAGGGTCGCCACCTCGCGGGCGACCTTCACGGGCCGCCGGCGGGGGAGCGGGGTGATCATCGGGCCCAGCCGCACCGACGACGTCGCGCAGGCCATCGCGGCCATCGTCACCCAGGGGTCGGCGACCAGCTCGACCCCCTCGCGGTACCCGATGTGGTCCCAGACGAAGACGCCGTCCCATCCGGCCGCCTCGGCGTCGGCGGCGATCCCCGCGACGACCCGCGGGTCGGCGAGCTCGTCGAAGATCGGCAGGAACAGGGCGTGCCGCATGCCTACCTCTCGCCGCCCGGCTTCCAGAGCACGTCGCCGTCGGGGTTGGCGACCCGGGCCAGGATGAACAGCAGGTCCGACAACCGGTTCAGGTAGAGCGCCGGCTCCGTGCCGGTCCGGTCGGGCTCGTCCTCGAGGAGCGCCCAGACGGCCCGCTCGGCACGGCGCACCACGGTCCGCGCGACATGCAGCAGCGCCGCCCCCGCGGTCCCGCCGGGGAGGATGAAGCTGGACAGCTTCGTGAGCCGTTCGTTGTACTCGTCGCACGCCTGCTCGAGCCGCGCGGTGTACTCCGGGAGCACCCGCAGCGGGGGGTACTTCGGGTCGGGGTCGATCGGGGTGCACAGGTCGGCGCCGACGTCGAACAGGTCGTTCTGGACGCGGCGGAGCAGCGTGGCGACGTCCTCCGGGAGGTCGCCGAGGGCGAGGGCGAGGCCGATCGCGCTGTTGGCCTCGTCGACGTCGGCGTACGCCGCGAGCCGCGGCGCGGTCTTCCGCACCCGGCTCAGGTCACCGAGCGCGGTGGTGCCGTCGTCGCCGGTCCTGGTGTAGATCCTGGTCAGGTGAACGGACATGTCCGCAGCCTAGGACCGCGTGCGGGCCTGGTCCGGATGGCGACCTAGAGTCGTCCGGATGGAGCGCTTCGTGGTCGTGGGAGGAGCGCGCCTCGCGGGTGAGGTCACGGTCACCGGCGCCAAGAACAGCGTGCTCAAGCTGATGGCGGCGTCCCTGCTCGCCGAGGGCACGACCACGCTCACGCGGGTGCCCGACATCCTCGACGTCTCGATCATGAGCGAGCTGCTGCGCCGTCTCGGGTGCGGGATCGAGCGGGCCGGGAGCACGATCCGGATCGACGTCCCCGAGCGCCCCGGCCACGAGGCCGACTACGACCTGGTACGCCGGATGCGGGCGTCCATCACCGTCCTCGGCCCGCTGCTGGCGCGCTGCGGGGAGGCCAGGGTCGCCCTGCCCGGGGGGGACGCGATCGGCTCCCGGGGGCTCGACATGCACATCGCGGGCCTCGAGAAGCTCGGTGCCACCGCGGCCATCGAGCACGGGTACCTGGTGGCCCATGCCCCCCGGCTGACCGGGACCCAGCTCTGGCTCGACTTCCCGAGCGTCGGCGCGACCGAGACGCTGCTGCTCGCGGCGGTCCTCGCCAAGGGCACGACCACCATCGACAACGCCGCCCGTGAGCCCGACCTGGTCGACCTGTGCGAGTTCCTGGTCGCCATGGGGGCCCGCATCGGGGGGATCGGCACGTCGACGCTGGAGGTCGAGGGCGTCGAGGTCCTCAGTCCCACGACGCACGAGACGCTGCCCGACCGCATCGTGGCGGGCACCTGGGCCGTCGCCGCCTGCCTGACCAGGGGTGACGTGTTCGTCCGCGGAGGGCGCGCCGAGCACCTCGAGAACGCGCTCGACAAGCTGGTGGCCGCCGGAGCCGACGTGGCGGTCACGCCGGACGGCTTCGCCGTACGGATGGAGGGCCGTCCGCGGGCGGTGGACGTCGTGACGCTCCCGTACCCGGGCTTCCCGACCGACCTGCAGCCGATGGTGCTCGCGCTGAACGCCGTGGCCGAGGGCACCGCGATGGTGACCGAGAACGTCTTCGAGGCCCGCTGGATGTTCGTCAACGAGCTGTCGCGGCTGGGGGCGGACGTGCGCACCGACGGCCACCACGCCGTCGTGCGGGGCCGCGAGCGGCTCTCCGGGGCGCCCGTGACCGCCCACGACATCCGGGCGGGGGCGGCCCTGGTGCTCGCCGGCCTGGTCGCGGAGGGGGTCACCGAGGTCCACGACGTGCACCACGTCGACCGCGGCTACGAAGGCTTCGTCGAGTCCATGGTCGCCCTCGGCGCCGACGTCAGGCGTGACAGCGGGCCGGACCCGCTCTTCTGAGCACGTGGGGTCAGCCGGCGGAGACGAGCGCGCGGGCCCGGCCCAGGTCCTTGGTGAAGACGAGCACCTGCAGGCCGCCGCCGCCCTCCGAGACGCCCGCGCGGATCCCCGCCTGGAGGAGCACGCCACGCAGCATCTCGGCGTCGTCTCGGGTGCGGACGGTGGTCACCGGCACGAGCAGGCCGTAGTCGCCGGCCGAACCGCTGTCCCTCCGGGCGGTCCGGGGCACGCGGTGGCCGGTCGCGAAGACCCAGCGGCACAGCAGCACGATGATCCCGAGCGCGGCGGCGGCCACGAGGGGCGCGACGAGCGAGGTGGTGGTCGGCACGAGGCCAGTATCGGCTGCGTCCCTGGGAGTCGTCGTCGCGGGCAGTCGCGCGGGCTGTCCTCGAAGACAGAGCCTGGTTGTCCCGGCGTGCCTCAGCCCGTTGTGACGGGATCGTGATCACACTTGGGGCAACCACACGGTGCCTGGTCGCGTCCTCTCCTTGAGGGTCTGGACCTGAGGGCTCTGCACCGGACGGAGAGGCGGCTCATGGACGACGGAACGCTCGTAGCCCTGGCCGGGAGGCTGGACGTCCACGCCGCCGCCGACGTGCGCCTCGCGCTCGCCGACGCCGTCGACCGCGGCGTGGGTGAGCTGGTCCTCGACCTGGCCGGGCTCGAGGCCGTCGATGCCACCGGCCTCGGCGTGCTCGTCGGAGCCCACCGGCGGGCCCAGCGGGCCGGGCGCACCCTCGTCCTCGAGGACGTCCCCGCCGCGGTCGGGCGGCTGCTCCTGGTGACCCGCCTCGACCGGGTGCTGCAGACCCGCCGTACCGAGCGCTGCGCCTAAGTCCACAGGGCGCCGGACCGTCCACAACGTCGCTCCGGCGACCGCGGTACGGCGGTCGCCGGCCGACGCTGAGGACCCCGTCCCTGGAGGTCCTCCGTGCGCCGTCTTGCCGTCCTGCTCCTGCTGCTGCTCTCCGCGCCCGCCCTCGGCGCCACTCCGGCGTCCGCGCCATGGGGGCTCGACCGCATCGACCAGCGGGCCCTGCCCCTCGATGGCGGCTACCACGCGCGCGCCGCCGGCGCCGGCGTCACGGTCTACGTCGTGGACACGGGCATCCGCCTGTCGGCCCGCGACTTCGGCGGCCGGGCGGTGACGGGGGTCGACGAGGTCGACGGCGGCGAGGCCGCCGACTGCAACGGCCACGGCACCCACGTGGCCGGCACGATCGGCGGGGTCCGGTACGGCGTCGCCAGGCAGGTCCGCCTCGTGGCGGTCCGGGTCCTCGACTGCCAGGGCCGGGGTACGGCGAGCAGCGTCCTGCGCGGCCTCGAGTGGGTGCTGGCCGACCACCGGGCCGGTCAGCCCGCCGTGCTCAACATGAGCCTGGGCGGGGCCCCGTCGTCCTCTCTCGACAGGCAGACGCGGGCCCTCGCCAAGGACGGCATCGTCGTGGTGGTGGCCGCGGGCAACGACGGCGGCGACGCGTGCCGCACGTCGCCGGCCCGCACCCGGGTCGCCATCACGGTCAGCGCCACCGACCGGAGCGACGGCAGGCCGGCGTGGGCGAACACCGGGCGCTGCGTCGACCTGTTCGCGCCGGGCGTCGACATCACGTCCGACTGGGTCACCGGCGACACCGCGACGCGGACGGTCTCGGGGACCTCGATGGCCTCCCCGGCCGTGGCCGGCGCCGCCGCGCTCTACCTCTCGGCCCACCCGGCCGCGACCCCCGCCCAGGTCCGGGCGGCCCTCGTCAGGGCGGCCACCCCGGGCGTCGTCCGCGGGCACGGCAGCGCACCGGACCGGCTGCTGTACGTGAGCCCCGCGGCGGCCGGGTAACACAGATCACGGTCGGGCCCACTGGCACCGCGGTACACCGTCGTTACGCTGCGGAGACGTACCCGGAAGGTGGCCCTGATGAGCGAGCGCGACGAGGCGTCCGGCTCCACGCCCGCAGACAGTGCGCCGCCCCGGCGGAGGCCCGCGGACAAACCCTGGGTGATGCGGACCTACGCCGGCCACAGCACCCCGGCCAAGAGCAACGAGCTCTACCGCAACAACCTGTCGAAGGGCCAGACCGGGCTGTCCGTCGCCTTCGACCTCCCGACCCAGACCGGCTACGACCCCGACTCCGAGCTCGCGCGCGGCGAGGTCGGCAAGGTCGGCGTCCCGGTCAGCCACGTCGGGGACATGCGGGCGCTGTTCGACGGCATCCCGCTCGCCGAGATGAACACCTCGATGACCATCAACGCCACCGCGATGTGGCTGCTGGCGCTCTACGAGGTCGTCGCCGAGGAGCAGGGCGCGGTGCCCGCCCAGCTCGCCGGCACGACGCAGAACGACATCATCAAGGAGTACCTCTCGCGCGGGACCTACGTGTTCCCGCCCGGGCCGTCGCTGCGCCTCATCACCGACATGGTCGTCTACACCGTCACCCAGATCCCCAAGTGGAACCCGATCAACATCTGCAGCTACCACCTGCAGGAGGCGGGGGCCACGCCGGTCCAGGAGATCTCCTACGCGCTGTGCACGGCGATCGCCGTGCTCGACGCGGTCAAGGCCTCGGGCCAGGTCCCCGAGGAGCGCTTCGGCGAGGTCTGCGCGCGCATCTCCTTCTTCGTCAACGCGGGCGTCCGCTTCGTCGAGGAGATGTGCAAGATGCGCGCGTTCACCCGGCTGTGGGACGAGCTGCTCACCTCGCGCTACGGCGTCACCGACCCCAAGCACCGCCGGTTCCGGTACGGCGTCCAGGTCAACTCGCTCGGCCTGACCGAGGCCCAGCCCGAGAACAACGTGCAGCGCATCGTCCTCGAGATGCTCGGCGTCACCCTGTCCAAGGACGCCCGCGCCCGGGCCGTGCAGCTCCCGGCCTGGAACGAGGCGCTCGGGCTCCCGAGGCCCTGGGACCAGCAGTGGTCGCTGCGCCTGCAGCAGGTGCTGGCCTTCGAGACCGACCTGCTCGAGTACGACGACCTCTTCGAGGGCTCCGTCGTCGTCGAGGAGAAGGTGGCCGGGCTGTGCGCCGCCGTCCAGGCCGAGGTCGACAAGGTGCAGGCGATGGGCGGCGCCATCGAGGCCGTCGAGTACATGAAGACCGCGCTCGTCGGCTCGCACGCGGAGCGCCGCCGCCGGATCGAGCAGGGCGAGGACGTCGTGGTCGGCGTCAACCGCTTCACCACCACCGAGCCGAACCCGCTGCTGGCCGACATCGACGGCGCCATCATGACGGTCGACCCCGAGGTCGAGGGGCACGCGGTCGAGGCCATCAGGGCCTGGCGCGCCGGCCGTGACGCCCCGGCCGTCGACGACGCCCTCCTCGCGCTGCGCGACGCGGCCAAGACCGACGGCAACCTGATGGCCGCGACCCTGGTCTGCGCACGGGCGGGCGTGACGACCGGCGAGTGGGCGGGCGCGCTGCGCGAGGTCTTCGGCGAGTACCGCGCACCCACGGGAGTGGCCGGCGCCTCGGTCGGCGGCGAGGCCGGCGAGGCGATCTCGGCAGTCCGCCAGAGGGTGAGGCAGACCGGTGAGGAGCTCGGCTCGCGGCTCCGGTTCCTCGTGGGCAAGCCAGGGCTCGACGGCCACTCCAACGGTGCGGAGCAGATCGCCGTCCGCGGCCGTGACGTGGGCTTCGAGGTCGTCTACCAGGGCATCCGCCTGACGCCGGCGCAGATCGTCGCGGCCGCCGTCGAGGAGGACGTGCACGTCATCGGGCTGTCGATCCTGTCGGGCTCCCACATGGAGGCGGTGCCGGCGGTGCTCGACGGCCTGAAGGCGGCAGGAGCCGGGGACGTGCCGGTCATCGTCGGTGGCATCATCCCCGACTCCGATGCCGCCAGGCTGACGGCGCTCGGGGTCGCCGCCGTCTTCACCCCGAAGGACTTCGACCTGACCGAGGTCATGGGGCGGGTCGTCGACGTCGTGCGCGCGGCCCACGGCCTCCGGTAGCGCGGGGCCGGGTTCCCGCCGTACCTGAGCTGTCCTGTGCGGGGTTGTCCGCAGAACCGCCGGTGGTTCCTCGGACCATCCCGCACAACAAAGATCGACCTCGGTACGGCGAGCTCTCGGCCGGCCCAGACGACGCGCGGCCGACCCAGCCGGGAGGAATCGGGAACGCGATGTCGAAAGGGGCACCGTCCGGGATCGCCCGGACCGTCAGGGAGTTGGTGGAAGTGCCCGCGTCTCGTCGTCCCGCCCCGCTGCTGGGCGGGCTCGCTGTGCTGTCGGTCCTCGCGCTCGGGACCGGCCCGACGGCGGGCGTCGCCGCCGCGCACCGCCCGGTGCTGGGTCCCTCGGGCCTGCCGGCGGTCTCGGCGACCTACCGCGCGGGGCAGAACCCGGCCCGCGAGCACGAGAGCCCCGTGCCGGCGCTCCCCGATGCCGGCATCGCCGACACCGACACGGTCGGCAGCCAGGTCGGGTACGCCCGCCAGGCGGCCGCGCTGCCCGCGGTGCGGGCGGGCACGGCATGGAGGAACGTCGGCCCCTTCGGGCAGGTCGACCCGTCGACGTACCCGTCCGGCGGGTTGCGGTTCGCCCGCGGGGCCGGCATGGGGGCGGCGTCGGCCGTCGACCCGCGCGACCCCACCGGGAACACGCTCTTCATCGGCACCATGGGCGGGCTGTGGCGCAGCACCGACGGCGGCACCACCTGGACCGTCCTGGGCGACGGCACGTTCCTGCGCTCCGCCGTGGGCGCGGTCGCGCTCGACCCGTCCCACCCGGGCGACGTCTACGCGGGCACCGGGATCGCCCTCGCGACGCTGTCCGGGGACGCACCCGGCTCGGGCGTCTACGTCAGCCACGACGACGGACGGCACTTCGCCCGGCCCGCCAGGAACGTGCTGGGGTACGGCGTGAACGCCATCACCGCGACCCCTACCGGCGTGCTGGTCGGCACGAGCCACGGCCTCTACGTCACCACGAACCGCGGCGCGAGCTTCAGCCGGGTCACGCTGCCGTCCAACGCGGCGCACACCGCTGAGGCGACCGGTCCCTACACCGACTGGATCACCTCGATCGTGGTCTCGCCACGTAATCCGCGCGAGGTCACGGCCGCGATCGGGCTGCCGTACGGGAAGCGTCCGGACGTCGCCGGCAAGCCGCTCTCGCCCGCCAACGGCCTCTACCGCTCGACCACGGGCGCGGCCGGTCCGTTCACCTACTTCGCGGGCAGCGCCGGTCTCACCAACCCCGAGGCGAGCAACGACCCGCTCGGACGGATCGTGATGTCGTACGGCGGCACCGACACCGAGAAGCCGGTGCTGTGGGCGCTGGTCTCCGACGCCGGGCTGCTGAACAAGGCGCAGCCGGCGGGTCTCGACGTCGTCGGCACCACCACGGGCAGGAGCCTGAACGCCACGAACACCCTGCTCAACGGGCTCTACCGCTCCGACGACGACGGCGTGACCTGGACGCTCAAGGCCACCCCGGCCTCGCTCACCACGACGCCGAACGAGGGGCTCGGGGTCTATCCGGCGCTGGGCTACGGGATCGGCGTGCAGGCCTTCTACAACCTGTGGGTCGCCGTCGACCCGCGCAACTCGAGCCAGGTCTTCTTCGGCCTGGAGGAGGTGTTCCAGTCCGTCGCCAACACCGGGGCGACGCCCGGCCTCGGGCAGTTCGAGGTCACCCAGAAGTACTGGGACGTCTGCGGTTCGACGACCTACCTGGAGAACGTCTACACCGGCACGACCTGTCCGGACGGCACGCCCTACTACGGCGGCCCGGCCACCCACCCCGACCAGCACGTCGGCGTGGTCGCCAGGACGCCGTCCGGGATCCGGCTCTACACGGGCAACGACGGCGGGTACTTCCGGCAGGACAGCCACGCCCTCAGCGACGGGCGGAGCGCGTTCGACCAGAACCACTGGACGGACATGAACCACCTCGCGTCCGTGCAGCCCTACAGGGTCGCGCGGACCCCGGCGGGGCAGTACGTCACGGCCCTCCAGGACAACGGCGGAGGCCTGTTCAGCGAGGGCGGGAGCAACACCCTGATCTCCAGCGGTGACGGCGTCTTCGCGATCGCGACCAGCAACCCCGACGTCTTCTACACCTCCGCGCAGGGGGCCGTCCTGTACGTCACGAAGGACCGCGGCAAGACGATCAGGGAGATCCAGCCCGACCTCACGGCGCCGAACTTCACCAGCCCGATCGCCATGGACGCGCTCGACGAGAACCACCTGGTCGCAGCGGCGCAGGACGTCAGCGAGACCACCCTCGGGCCGAACACCACCACCACGATCGACCCGCTCCTCTACACGGTCGTCGCGACCGACTGGACCAAGTCGTTCGACGCCGGCACCAGTCCCTACAAGAACCCGGCCACCGGCAAGGCCATCCTGTGGACCTCGCAGGCGCTCGCGGTGCGTGGCGCCGCGATCTACGACGCCGTGTGCGGCCTGTGTCGCAACGCCCTCGGCGACCCGACGGCGATCCACACCACGGTCGCCACCAACGTCGGGAAGCCGGGCTGCGCCCCCAAGAAGGCCTCCTCGGCGTGCTGGCACGTGGCTGCGGGCCGGGGCCTGCCGCACGTCGCCATTCAGGCGGTGGCCATCGACCCGGCCGACACCAGGACCGTCTACGTCGCCCTCAACGAGAACAGCAACATCGGCTACGACCAGAAGGTGGTCGGCTCGGCCAGGGTGATGGTCAGCCACGACGCCGGCGAGCACTTCGGCGACGTCACGGGCAACCTGCCGCGGTCGAGCATGCGCGACCTCGTCGTCCGGGACGGCCAGCTGATCGTCGGCGGCGACAACGGCGTCTTCACGGCGAAGCTCGGGAGCACGAGGTGGTCGCGCCTCGGCAAGGGGCTGCCGCAGGTCCGGGTCTACAACCTCAACCTCGACCGCAGTGGCCGCTACCTCAGCGTCGCGGTCTACGGCCGGGGCGTGTGGGTCTTCGACTTCACGGCCAAGGCCGTCAGCAGCTCCACGGGCCCGGGCACGGCCGCCGTCAGGCCGGCCCCCGGCGGAGGCGGGAGCCTCGCGGCGACCGGCCTCGACGCCCGCCTGCCGTGGGCGGCAGGTGGCGCGCTTCTCGTCGGTGTCGCGCTGCTGCGCCGCCGCCGTACCGCCTGAGAAGTCCTGGCACCCGGCTTCCCGGGGACGGTCAGCCCGGCGGAACGAGCAGCTCGTGCTCGACCAGCGCGCCGGGGAGCACGAGCGCAAGCAGCTCCTCGCGGGGGATCCCGAGGCTGTCCCCGACGACCCCTGCCAGCGCGTCGACGCAGACGAGGCCGGCGGCGAGCACGCCGCGGCGGCCTGCCTTGCTCGCCAGCCTGTCGACGTCGCCCGAGGAGTCGGCGGGCAGGAAGGGCCGTAGGTCGGTCGCGGCCTGGTCGTGGTCCGGGGCCTCACGCAGGCAGGCGAGCAGCAGCCACCGTGGCCCGCGCGCGCCGGCGGGCACGGCCGCCACGAGGTCGTCGACCCGGGACTGCATGAGGGCGGTCGGCTCGTGGGGGTCGACCTCGACGAGCAGCTGCGCGGTCACGCAGACGAACGCCTCGAGGACGTCGGGGCCTTCGACGTCGTCCGCGAGCAGCACGTCGAGCAGGTCGACGGCGTGCTCGCTCGACAGGCCCCGGGCGAGCGCCGTCCCCACGGCCTGCGCGGCCGACTCGACGGGGACCTGGCGCCAGAAGCCGGGGCTGATGCCGCCGCGGGTGCGGACGAAGCGGGCCAGGGTCAGGCAGTCCCGAAGCGCGGAGGCGGCCAGCTCGGCCGGCACGGCCTCGCCTGCCCGTGGGCGCTGGGCCAGGAACGCGTCGAGGGCGCGCACCGGTTCGGCCGCCCTCGAGGTGCCCCGCCCGCTGAGCTCCAGCGCGAAGGCGCCGAGGGTCGCCGCGGTGCTGCGCAGCCAGGCGCCGCCGGGGGCTCCTTCGGCCTCGACGCGGGTCGCGAGGTCCGAGGCCAGGACCGGGTCGGCGTCCGGGGCGCCGGCCGCGGCGACGGCCAGGTCCACCCACAGCGCCGCCAGCCGGGCCTGGCCGGCGTCGCTGACCATCGACAGCCTGCGCAGCAGGTCCTCGTCGGCCAGCCCGTCGCCGAGCGTGACCCGGCCGAGCCGGGCGACGGCGGCCACCGCGGCCTTGATCGACTCGCCGTGCTCGCCTCCCGCCAGCACGACGTCGGCGGTCGTGTCGGCGTCGTCGGCGAGCGGGTCGTCCGGGCGCAGCCGGGGGGGCAGCTCGGTGAGCAGCCGGGTGACCTCGGGCTCGAACGGCCCGGTCTGCTCGATCACCTTGGCGACGCCGTCCGCACCGGCGACCACGACAGCCGTGCACAGGGCCACGCACAACCGGGCGCCCAGCTCGGCCTGGAAGTCCTTCGGGGCGAAGTCGAACGCCCGGAGGAGGCGGGTCGAGGCCTGGTCGGCCTCCAGGTCGCCGCGGTAGTGCGCCAGGACGGCGTCGGCCAGGGTCTGGGCGGGGGAGAGGTCGGCGGCGTGCTCGTGCGCGTCGTCGTGCAGCAGCAGGTCGACGTCGTCGGCGAGCCAGGGGGTCAGGCGGCCGCGGAGCGCGTCCACGAGGTCGGTGACGGGCAGCTGCAGCTCGGCGGCGAGCCGCTCGCAGTCGACCGGCTGCGCCCAGAACCCCTGCTCGGGCTCGGCGTCCATGACGGCCAGCAGGACCATCCGGCCGTCGTCCCCCGGCTGGCCCGGAAGCGCCGCCACGAACGGGGCGATCGGCAGCTGCCAGGACAGCGACTGGCCCTCGCTGAGCACCCGCACCGTCAGCGTGGAGGAGCCCGGTCCGTCGCCGTGCACGTCGACCTTCGCCTCGGCGGCGTCGATCCGGTCGCCGCCGCCCGCCGGCAGGAACGTGTACAGCACCACGGCCGGCTCGAGGGTGTCGGCGGAGTGCGCATGGAGGACGGCGCCCGCGGCGCAGGCGTAGACGGGCGGGCGGTGCTGCTCGGGCGTGCTCAAGAGGATCCTCTCGCGGTGGCCCGGTCATTCTCCCTGATGGAGGGACCCGCCGTACGACGGTCCGAGCCACGCGGTCACGCGGGCGCCCTGCTGTCCTCCCCAGCGGACCGTCGTACCCGGTGTCGATCTCTGTTGTGCGGGCCTGGCAGGAGGCTCGCCGGCGGGTCTCCTGCCGGGCCCGCACAAGGAGGCCGGGGCACCGGAGGAGCTCCGGTCGTGGCAGGGCGTGGAGGGGCAGGCCCTACCGTCGTGGCCATGCGGATGGTGATCGCCCGGTGCACGGTCGACTACAAGGGCCGGCTGGGGACCTACCTGCCGGAGGCGACCCGCCTGATCCTCGTCAAGGGCGACGGGTCGATCTCGATCCACTCGGAGGCCGGTTACAAGCCCCTGAACTGGATGTCGTCGCCGTGCACGACCGTGTACGGCGACGGGCTCTGGACCGTCACCAACAAGGCCGGCGAGCAGCTCCTGATCACCGTGCACGAGGTCCTCGCGGACGTCGCGCACGAGCTCGGGACCGATCCGGGCCTGGTCAAGGACGGGGTGGAGAAGCAGCTCCAGGAGCTGCTCGCCGACCAGTGCCACGTGCTGGGCGCGGGGTTCACCCTGGTGCAGCGGGAGTACTTCACCGACATCGGCCCCGTCGACCTGCTGTGCAGGGACGCCACCGGCGCGCACGTGCTCGTCGAGATCAAGCGGCACGCCGAGCTCGACTCCGTCGAGCAGCTCACCCGCTACCTGCAGCGCGTCTCCACGGTCCTCGGCGACGTGCAGGGCATCCTGGCCGCCCAGTCGTTCAAGCCGCAGGCGAAGGTGCTCGCGGCGGACCGCGGGATCACGTGCGTACAGGTCGACTACGACGCCCTGCGGGGCCTGGAGTCCACCCGGCCGACGCTCTTCTAGGGTCCGCATCTACCGGCTGGTAACCGGTCTGGGACACTTCGGCGCAACGCGTTTTGTCGCTTACGAGGAGTCGGCCGTGGCCTTCAGCAGGATCGGTGTCGTCGGACTGGGCACGATGGGTGCGGGCATCGCGGAGGTGCTCGCGCGCTCCGGTGTCGACGT
>FSWJ01000649.1_pt1 | contig 13509 bp, 18 predicted proteins | sample 1637851 | NCBI WGS metagenome assembly FSWJ01 (sample SAMEA3914789, study PRJEB12502) | metagenome | biome: forest; material: soil | place: Canada | collected 2011-07-03 | depth 0.3 m | reverse complement strand
GTCATCGCGGGATGGCCCGGACGACGCGAAGCCGACGAGATCGCCGTCGCGCTCGGCGACCCAGACGTCGCTGCCCTCGTGCTCGAGCGACCTCGTCCAGACACCCTCACGAATCTCGAGCGTGAAGCCCTCGAGCAGCGAGCGGTCGATCGCGTGGGAGTAGGCCTCCAGGTGCGAAGCCAGGTGCACGCGAGCGATGGCGGAAGCGTCGTGAAGTTCGGCCCGTCGCACAACCGTGTCCATAGCGACAGGCTAGCGGGAGGTTCAGCGCTTGAGTTGGCGCCAGCCGCCCGCGCGATTGTTCGCGATGATCGCGCGGAACATCTCCGTCAGCGCCGACACGTTGATCGGGTCGCCCTCGTAGATGGAGATCTGCCGCGCCGTCGTGTTGCCGTGACCCGCAGTGATGATGCCGGCCGGGTCGGGCACGATGCCGCCGTCATAGAGGAACACGTTCACATGGTCCTTCGTCGCGAGCAGCGCGCAGATGTTGCCGTCGAGGGTGAAGTACGGCTGAACGGTGCGTTTGATCGTCTCCACGACATCCGGGTCCGCGGAGTGCACGATCGCGCGCACCTCGCGGCAGACATCCGCCTGCCACTCGGGCAGCGCGTTTATGTAGTCGTCAACTCGTGGGTCGTGCATCGTTCCGGGCCTCCAGTGCCGGGCGGCCGACCGCGAAGATGTAGATGATCTCAAGGATGCCGGCCGTGTTGAGGATGAACAGCAGGATGAACCAGGCCAGGTGACGGTTGCGCCCCGCGTGCCACAGCGCGATCGCCTTCCAGACGCCCTCCCAGACGATGAGCACGAACAGCAGGACGAGGACGAGCGGGTGCGCGAAATCGACGGAACTGATCATAGGAAGAGTCTGGCGCGCCCATAGGCTGAGCGCCATGAGAAGTCTCGTAGCGGTCGGGCGGACCACTCCTTCACAGCATGCTCGCGGGCGCGAAATCCACAGAAAAAATGCTGGTCAGAAGCCTGTTAGTAACGAGGCAAATGTCAGTGGGTGATGCCATACTCATTGCATGAACCAGCTCCTCGCTCTCGACACATCGCTCGCCGCGTTCGCGGACGAGTGGGTCGCGAGCACGCTGCCCGGTTCTGAGGATGCCGTCGCAGCCGCGACGACGATGACCGACGAGGGCATGCTGCGCTGCGCCGCCGCGTTCGCCCGGATGCAGCGGGCGATGGATGCCTACAAGGTGGCGATCGCCGGCGAACTCGCCCAGCGGTCCCAGCCGTTGCGCGGGAGCGACGGCATCGCGCGACGAGCCGGCTACCGTAGTCCCGCTCATCACCTGTCCGCGCTCTGGGGTATCACCGTCGGGGAAGCGCACCGCCTCTGCCAGGTCGGCACCGGAATCCGGCCTCGAATCGCGATGGACGGGTCGCTTCATCCGGCCCGATATGACGCCGTGCGCGCGGCGGTGCAGGGCGGTGATCTCGGCGTGGAGTCCGCTGCCGTCATCATCAGGGAGCTCGCCTCCGCATCACCGCGCTGCTCCTACGATGCGATGCAGCAGGCGGAGCAAATGCTCGTCGAGCGTGCTGCCGCATTCTGTGTCGACGACGTCGGCGTTCTGGCGCGCCAGGTGCGCGACCGGCTCGACCAGGACGGCTCGGAGCCGCGCGACGAAGTTCGTCAGCGCCTGCGTTCGGTGCGACTACAGACTCGACACAACGGCATGGTCAGCCTGCACTGGGACATGCCGCCCGAGACGGCGGGTCTCGTGAAGGCGTCGATCGACGCGATCGTCGGCCGCGACCGCCATAAGGCACGTGAGGAGAAACTCGAGGAGGAGCGAACCCTCGAGCAGCACCGATCGGATGCCGCAACCGAGATCTTCCGGCACGCCGCCACCTGCGGGCACTCCGGCGGCGACCTGCCCTCGATCACCATGGTGGTGCGGATGACCGTCGAGTCCCTTATGACCGGACGCGGTGCGGCCGAGGTCGACGGTGTCGGCGAGACCATCTCCGCAGCCACGGCACGCACGCTCGCGGTCGACGCGAAGATCGTGCCCATCGTGCTCGGCGGCGACAGCGAAGTTCTGGACTACGGCAAGGGCCGGCGACTGTTCAGCCGGGCGCAGCACATCGCGCTCGTGGAACGCTACGGCGGATGCGCGTGGGGCGCATGCTCAAGCCCACCCGCTTACACCGAGGCCCACCACATCGACTGGTGGTCGAAGAACCCCAACACCGACCTGGCGAACGGCATCCCGCTCTGCTCGTTCCATCACCATCGAATTCACAACGACGGGTGGGAGATCGACTTCGTCGACGGTATCCCCCACCTCATCCCGCCGCCCTGGACCGACTGCGCCCAGACGCCGATCACCGGTGGGAAGGTTCGGCTGCCGGCAGCAGCGTAGGTGTACGAGATGCTGTTGCCACCCTTACTGCTGCTCGGCCACCCGACCCTGGCCGGCACGACGCGCCGCCGCTGCGTTGCGCTCGCGGTTTCCCTTGCGTTTCAGCCCGTCGGCATCCTGCTGTTCCGGGTGATCTGGCCGCCCCGAAACCCAGAATCGCCTGCGCAAGAGAGAACGCTCCACGAGAGTCCACGCGGTGGTGACCGTCAGATAGAGCGCAGCGGCCAGTGGCACGAACGCCGCGAACCCGACGGTGATGAACGGCAGCCAACTGAGCACGCTCGCCGTTCGAGCCGCGGTGACGGATGTCGCCGGCAGCGCGTTGCGCACGTTCACCCGGCGAGCCAGCCACGCCGTCACCCCGATCAGCGCGAACAGCACCAGCGACACCACGATCGACGTGACGTTGCCCGTGCCGAGAGCCGCGATGAACGACGTGCCGAGGGATGCCCCGAACAGGTGCTGGCCGAGCAGCGCGTTCGCGTGCCCGTCGATGGTCACCCGGATGAACAGGGCGTAGACCAGGGAAATCACCGGCAACTGCGCGAGCGCCGGCAGGAATCCGGCGAACGGCGACACGTTCTCCGCCTTGTAGAGGGCAGCGGTCTTCTCCCGCAGCAGTTGCGGGTTCTTCCTGTACCGCTGCTGCAGCGCCGCCAGCTTCGGCTGGGTCCGGCGTCGCGCCCACTCGGCCTTCATCTGCGAGCGGCCGACCGGAATGAGCAGTGTTCTTGCGAGCATCGTGAGCACGACGATCGCGATCGCCGCGCTGAGAGCGCCGGCGAAGGGAGTGATAAGAGTGATGAACGCCTCGACGGCGATATACGCGCCGTTGAGGAGTGCCGCGATGGGCGGGAAAGCGAAAATATCCATGGGTGTAGTCCTTGCGTTCGAAGTGGGTGGGTCAGTGAGACCGCGCCCGTTCGAAGAACTACTGCGCGGCCGAGGGCCTCACCGACGGGGCTCGCGAACGACGGCGACCAGGAGTGTGCGGATGCTGTGGCGCGGCGACCCCGCGCTGCGCCTGGCGGCGCACATGCGCCGCAACCCGCGTGACGAACTCGCCGCGCACGACGACCCGACCCGCGTAACTGGCGATCACCAGCGAGACCACGGCGATGGCGACCATGGATGCGGTCGACCCGCCCTGAAGCACGCCGAACGCCATGAGCAGAGTGCCCATCACTGTGGCGAGGCGTGCGTACATGGTTAGACGGTATCGCTTTCGGGATATAACGGGATATGAAAAGCCCGGCGAAGCGGAGCTGTTCGCTCACGGCTTCGCCGGGCTGGTGGACTGGACCTCAGTCAGCGAGGATCAGGTAGAGCGCGCGACGAGCCTCGTCGAGCTTCTCCGCCGCAGCCTTGCGCTGCCCGTCGGTGGCGCCGTGACGGAACTGCGCCATGACCCCCATCAGCTTGCCCGCGCTCTCGAAGAACGCGCCCGCCTCCGCCGAGCGGCCGGGAGTCTGGTCCCAGGCCTTCGCGAACTCGTCCGCGTGCTCCTCGACGTAGGCCTTGCCCGCATCGGTGAGCTCGAACTCGGTCTTGCGACCGTCACCATTGCTGGCGATGAGTTCCTCGTCCACGAGCTGCTGCAGCGTCGGGTAGACCGAACCGGGGCTCGGGCGCCAGGCGCCGGAAGTCTTCTCGGCGATGGCCTTGATCAGGCCGTACCCGTTGGACGGGCCCTCAGCCAGAAGCGACAGGATGGCGGCACGGATGTCGCCCCTGCCCGCCCGGCGCTGCGGCCCGAAGCCGCGGTCGAACCCGGCACCGAAACCGGGACCGAAGCCCCCAGCGAAACCGTGCATGCCCGGACCGAACCCGCGACCCCGACCCGACGGGTCGTGGTGGTGACGCAGGGCGTCGAGCTGTTCGGGAGTACCGTGCCCACCAAAAGTGTGGTCGTAATTGCGTTTCATGATGTATCTTCTTTCAAAATCGTCTCTATCAAAGATGGTTCGCAGAACGTCTGCGATGCTCTAACGATATATCGTTAATGTCGAAAGCGCAAGTCGTTCCTTCTCTTCTCCAGAAACGCGCGTTCGTGAGGATCCGTGGACAGCTCGATCGCCCGGTCGTACTCCTCCGCTGCCGGATGCCCGGCTCGAGCGAGAAGGTCCGCCCGAACGGCGTGAAAGGGTTGGTAGCCCCCGAGTGCCAGCTCCCCGATGGCCGCGAGCGCAGCATCCGGTCCCTCCGCCTCCGCCAGAGCCACCGCACGATTCAGTGCCACGACCGGCGAACCGGTGATCGCCAGCAACCGGTCATAGAGGGCAAGCACCTGGCGCCAGTCGGTGGCATCCGCGGTTGCGGCATCCGCGTGAACGGCGGCGATGGCCGCCTGCAACTGGTACACGCCGGGCTGATTGCGCCGCAGGAGCGCACGAAGCAGCGACCGGCCCTCGGCGATGAGAGCGGGGTCCCAGAGCGAACGATCCTGCTCAGCGAGAGACACGAACGTCGCGCGAGCCGGACGCCGCGACTCGGTCAGCAGCATGAGCGCGAGGAGTCCGGACGCCTCCGGCTCATCCGGCATGAGCTCTACAAGGACGCGTGCGAGACGGATCGCCTCCGCCGCGAGGTCGACACGTGCCAGATGCCCCTGCGTGTAGATGAGGTAGAGCACGGCCAGCACGCCGGACAGCCGCTCAGGCAGGTCGGCCTCACGCGGCACCTGGAACGGGATGTTCGCGTCACGGATCTTCGCCTTCGCGCGAACCAGCCGCTGGGCCATCGTCGGCTCCGGAACCAGGAAGGCCTCGGCGAGCTCGGGCGTCGTGAGCCCGCCGAGCAGCCGAAGGGTCAGCGCCACCCGCGCCTCCAGCGAGAGCGCCGGATGACAGCAGGTGAAGACGAGGCTCAGCCGGTCGTCCCTCACGGCACCCTCCTGCACTGTCTCTGGTGTCGCCAGCAGGACGGCATACTGCTGGCGTGGGATCCCTGCGGCATCGCGGCGCAACCGGTCGATCGCGCGATTGCGGGCGGTGGTGATGATCCACCCGGCCGGACTCGGCGGTGCCCCATCGGACGGCCAGCGCCGCACCGCCTCGACGAAGGCATCCTGAACGCTGTCCTCGGCGAGCTCGATGTCGCCGAACGACCGGATCAGCACAGAGACGGCGCGGCCGTGCTCCTCGCGGAACACGGCCGCGATATCGATCACAGGAACGGGCGAACCTCCATTTTCAGGCCGGTTATCGCCGCGTACCGCTTCGCGATGTCGAGTGCCTCGTCGAGGTCCGCGGCCTTGATGATGGTGATGCCGCCGAGATACTCCTTCGATTCGGCGAACGGGCCGTCGGTGACCAGAACATCACCGCCGGTGGGAGTGACGAGGGTGGCGCTCGATGGCTGAGTGAGGCCGTTGCCGAAGACCCACTGGCCTGTGGCCTCCAGTTCTTCGGTGATCGCGCCGAGCTTCTGCATCACGGGGCCGAGCACTTCGGGGCCGGGGATCGGGCCGGTCGGCTGGATCATGCTGAGCAAGTAAGTGGTCATTGTCGGTGCCCTTTCGTAGTGGCGTTCTGTCACTACTGATACGAACGGTAGCCGCCGAAATCGACACCCGCAGGATAATTGGGTGGTGAACCTGCTGCCCGACGCCCCGGCCCCGCGATCCGTGGTCTCCCCCGACGGAACGAAGATCGCCACCTATGAGTTCGGCGACCCGGACGCGCCGGCCATCGTCGCCCTCCACGGCTTCGCCTCCAGCGCAATCGCCAACTGGGTGCAGACCGGCTGGGTGCGCGAGCTCGACCGGGCCGGCTACCGCGTGGTGGCGCTCGACCAGCGCGGGCACGGCGCGAGCGACAAGCCGCATCACGCGTCCAGCTACTCGATGGAGTTGCTGGTCGGCGACCTGCTCACCGTGCTCGACACCTACCTGCTCGACGAGGTCGCGCTGGTCGGGTATTCGCTCGGCGCCCGCGTGAGCTGGCACGCCGCACTGGAACTGCCGACCCGGGTGAGCCGGGCCGTGCTCGGCGGCATACCGGACGGCGACCCGCTCACCAGGTTCCTGGTCGACGAGGCGCGCGCCTTCATCGCCGGCGGACCGGCAGTCGAGGACAGGCTGACGGATGCCTACCTCACGATGGCGAGCGGAATAGAGGGGAACGACCTCACCGCCCTCGTCGACCTGGTCGCCGGCATGCGGGGCGGAGCCCAGCCGGACCCCGCGAATCCCCCGCAACAGCCGCTGCTGTTCGCGACCGGCAGCGAGGACCGCATCATCGACGCCTCGCGCCGGCTGGCGGAGTCCGCACCCGACGCCGAGTTCTTCGAGATCCCCGGCCGCAACCACTTCAATGCGCCCACGTCGCGGGCGTTCCGCGATCGCGCGGTGGGCTTCCTGGGGCAGCGCTAGGGATTACCCGTCGAATTAACCCAGGGACTACGGTGGTCGGATGGCCGGCAGACACACACCCCACCGTCTGCCGCCCGCACGACCCGTTGCGAAGGCGCAGCCGCGCACGAGGCGGCGGCATCCGCTGGCGTCCATCGGGGCGGCATTCGTCGCCATCATGCTGGCCGCGAGCGTCGCGATCCCGGTGACCGCGGCATCCGCCAACTTCGCCGGCAGCGCCGCGCGAGGACTGCGTGGCCAGGGACTCACCGTGTCGGGCAACGCCTCCCTGGTGACCGTCACCCGCGACGGGTCGACGATCGGAAAGGTGACCGGCAAGCCCGGTCCGAGCATCGCCAACCTCGACGGATGGGCGGAGCCGATCGGCACGCCGATCACGTCCGGCTACGGGCCGCGGCCATCCATCTGCACGGCCGGCGGCTGCAGCAGCCCGTTCCACCGGGGCGATGACTTCGCCACGGTCTGCAACACCCCCTTCTACGCGGCGGCAGCAGGCGTCGTCACATCGGCGGGCTACGCCGGCACCGACGGCGAGATGATCGTCATCCAGCACGCGAACGGGATCTCCACCGCATACGCGCACATGTTCGACACCGGGGTACTGGTCTCGGTCGGCGACACGATCAATGCCGGACAGAACATCGGGCTGGTCGGGTCGTCCGGCGACAGCACCGGATGCCACCTCTACTTCGAGTACCGGATCGACGGCGTGCAGGTCGACCCGGTGCCCGCGATGGCGTCGCACGGCATCGCGCTCGGCTGATCTCCCTTTCATCGAGACCGGCGCATCAAGACTGGGGCTGTCGGCCGCTGGCACAGCGTGTCACCATGGGCGCATGACAACGCAATTGAACCCCTATGTCGCCTTCAACAACAACGCTCGCGAGGCGATGGGCTTTTACCAGACGGTCTTCGGTGGCGAGCTCACCCTCAGCACGTTCGCGGATCTCCACGCCAGCCACGGCGATGACGAGGACGACCTGATCATGCACTCGGTGCTCACCAGCCCGACCGGTCTCGTGCTGATGGGGTCGGACACGACCAGCCGGATGCCGTACGTGCGGGGCACGGACGTCTCGATCTCCCTCAGCGGCGACGACGAGGCGCAGCTCACCGGCTTCTGGGAGAAACTCTCGGATGGCGCGGAGATCACGATGCCACTATCGAAGGCCGTCTGGGGCGACTCGTTCGGCATGCTGCGCGACCGGTTCGGTGTGAGCTGGCTGGTCAACATCTCAGGGGTGCCAGCCGCCTGAGATGCTGCGTTGCTAAAGTGGGCTGAATGGCGGGCAGGCGGGTAGCGGAGAAAGCGGGGAAGACGCGTACGCGTCGCTCCGTTCCGCCGAAGCCGGCCCCCCGTAAGTCGGGTGCGCGCAAGTTCTTCGTCTCGGTGTTCGCGACGATCCTGGCCTTCTCCATCGCCGCCGCGCTGGCGGTGCCGGCCGCCGCCAGCATCCACAACGCCACGATCGCGTCGAGCACCCTCGCCGGACAGAAGCTCTCGGTGAGCGAGGGCGTCACCGGCGTGACGACCACACGCGACAAGTTCGACATCGGGCACCTCTACCGTGACGGAGGTCCGGCCATCGGCAGCCTCAACGGCTGGGCGATGCCGACCACGCTCAAGATCACGTCGCCGTGGGGACCGCGGCCGGTCGTCTGTACCTCGGGGGTCGGGTGCGACAGCGGGTTCCACCGCGGCGACGACTTCGCCGGCGCCTGCGGCACCCCCTTCTATGCGGCATCCGGCGGCACGGTCAGCTCGATCACCTACGACGGCCTGGCCGGTGACGAGATCGTGATCGACTATGGGCAGGACGGCATCTCGACCGCGTACTCGCACATGTTCGACGACGGTATTTTTGTGCAGGTCGGCCAGAAGGTGCTGGCCGGCGACAACATCGGCGACATGGGGTCGACGGGCGACAGCACCGGCTGCCACCTGTACTTCGAGTACCGCATCGATAATGTGACGGTCGACCCGGTGCCGGCCATGGCGGAGCACGGCATCACCCTGAACCAGGGCTGATGAGCCCCCGCCACACGCTTCTCGCCCTGCTCGTCGTGCTGATCTGGGGCGTCAACTTCGTCGCCATCGATATCGGGCTGAAGGACGTGCCACCGCTGCTGTTCGTGGCGATGCGATTCGTGCTGGTCGCCGTTCCCGCGGTGTTCTTCGTGAAGCGCCCCGGCATCGGCTGGCGGCAGGTGCTGCTGGTCGGCACGTTCCTCAGTTTCGGGCAGTTCGTGCTGCTCTACCTGGCGCTCGCCCTCGGCGTGCCCCCAGGGCTGTCGTCCCTGCTCGCGCAGACGCAGATCGTGTTCACCGTCGTGGTGTCGTCGCTGCTGTTGCGCGAGCATCCGTCCCGCCGGCAGGTGATCGGCATCCTGATCGGGATGGCCGGGTTGGCCGTGGTGGTGATCGGGCACAGTTACGCATCGCCGTGGCTGCCCGTGCTGGTGGCCCTGGCGTCGGCGCTGTCGTGGGCGATCGGCAATGTGCTGGCGCGGAGGGCGCGAGCGTCGTCCGGGCTGTCGCTGGTGGTGTGGTCGGCGCTGGTGGTGCCCGTTCCGGCGTTCGGGCTCGCCCTGCTGGTGGACGGGGCGCCCGTCGTATTCTCGGCGCTGGCGCACCTGTCGCTCGCGGCCATCCTGAGCACCGTCTACACCGCGGTGTTCGCGTCCCTGGTCGGCTACACGATCTGGAACTCGCTGCTCACCCGCTACCCCACCTCGGCGGTGGTGCCGTTCACGCTGCTGGTGCCGATCATCGGCATCCTCACCGCCGCGATCGTGTTCCACGAGCAGCCGGCCATCAGCGAACTGGTCGGCGGGGTGATCATGCTGGCGGGGCTCGCGGTCGCGGTCATACGCGCCGCCAAAGATCGCAGTAGCCCGGTCATTCCGCCGCTTACCGACTAGCGGCGACCCGCGAAGTGGGGTGTGCCCGGACGGGTTTCGGTGCCCTAGCGTGAGACCGGAGAAATGCTTCAGCGGGGCAAGCAATTCGGGGGCGAAACATCAGCTTCGACGCGCAGACGACGATTGCGCCCGGGTGGTATAAGGATCCGGCGGGTTCCGGCGGGTACCGCTGGTGGGATGGCGCGCTCTGGACCGATCACGTTCGGATGCCCGACCGGGTGGCGGCGCCCACTCCGCAGGTGATCCAGCCCTACTCGACACCGATGCAGCCCTACTACTCCTCGTACCCTTCCTACGCACCGAGCTATCGACAGCAGCCGACAATGGCTCCCATCAGCAATCGCGCCGCCTGGTTTTCGTTCGGCTTCGGCGTGTTCGCGCTGGTCATCAGCATCGTGTACTCCGCTGCTAATCCGAACGGCTGGGTGTTCAGCACCTCGGAGATCGTTGCGATCATCTGGGGCATCCGTGCCCTGCTCCGCGTTCGAGCGGGGCTCGCCACCCGACGCTGGCCCGCGGTCGTCGGCATCGTCACCGGGTCGATTGCGACGGCTCTGACGGTGCTCGTGCTCCTCGTGCACGCTTATCTTCTGTCGCTCGCCGGGGCGGGTGAACCGAATCTGGGATCGTATCCGAACAATCCCGAGATGACGTCGATGACCCGCATGGCCTACCAGATCGAGCACAGCCTGCGCCAGCACGCGACCGACGGAGCCTGGCCGTCCGCTCTCGTGGTGGACCCGACGGGCACCGTCGAGATGTCGGACGGCACCGTGCTGGGCACGATGGCAACCGGCTGGACCTTCCAGTACACCTCCCTCGGCAACGGTCAGACCTTCGAGTTCACCATCCACGGCAACGTCGCCGGCGAATACGTCGACTATCTTTCGTCGACGAAGGAGATCAACGGGTACTGCCTCAAGACCGACACGAGCTGTTTCCCTGACGGCGGCCCGCCGAACCAGATCGCACCCTCAGGCGGGGTCGACCAAAGCCAGGCCAACACCTAGATTCGACACGTGGACGCATCTTCTACTGACCTCGAATACCTCACCCGCGCGGTGCAGTTGGCGGCGGATGCGCGGGAGCGTGGCGATCATCCGTTCGGCGCACTGTTCGTGACCGCCAACCGGCAGATCGTTGAGGCGATGAACTCCGTGGTCACCGCGCACGACCCGACCGGCCACGCCGAGACCAACCTGGTGCGGGCATCCGCTCATCTGACCGCGGACCAGCTCGCCGGCGGCACGCTCTACACGAGCACCGAGCCGTGCGCGATGTGCTCCGGCGCGATTTACTGGTGCGGCATCGGCCGCGTGGTGTTCGCGCTCAGCGGGCACGCCCTGGTGGAGATGGTGGCGGTCGGTAGCCCGGCGCTCGACCTGCCGAGCCGCTCGGTCTTCGAGCGGGGGTTCGGATCTGTCGAGGTCATCGGACCGGTCGACGTTCCCGGTGCCGTCGAGGTTCATGATGGGATGTGGGCATGAGCGCGCTGGACTACCTCGACAAGACGGACACGGTTCGCATCGCGACGGAGCTGAAGGCGGGCGGCGAGGTCGTCACCCTCATCTGGGCGGTCGTCGTCGACGGCGTCCCGTACATCCGTAACGCGCACGGGCCTTCGTCCAAATGGTTTCGGCGACTGCTTCGCGACGGCAGCGCCGTGTTCATCGACGGACACGAACGCTACCCGGTGACCGTACGCGAGGTCGACGACGAGGCGACCCGCGCCAGGGTCGACGATGCCTACCGCACCAAGTACGCCGGGCAGGGCAGCTCCGTCGTTTCGGTCACCACGGAGCCGGTGCGCAGCGCCACCTACGAGGTCGTGGTCGAGTAGAGCTGTTCGTTGAGTCCGGTGACGAGCGCGAGGGTTTCGTGCCAGTCCTTCACCGGTAGGCAGGTGACACCCATCGCCAGCACCGGGTAGTCGTTGCCGCTCTCGTCCAGGCGGTCACCGATGAACAGCAGATCTGACTTTTCGAGTTTCAGCTCCGTGAGCAGCTTGCGGATGCCGTACGCCTTGTCGATGCCCTGCCGCGTGATGTCGATGGAAGTCGACCCACCGCTACGGACCTCGAGGTCGGGGAGTCGAGGCGCCGCGTATTCCTGCAGGGCGCGCTTCTTGGATCCGTCCGGATCCCACCCCATCTTCTCCGCGACCGGCGCCGCCTGGCCGAGAGCCGAGAAGGTGATCTGACTGCCCCGGTCTTCGAGGATCTCGCCCCAGGTGTCGGTGCGCCACAGCCCGAGCTGCTTCGCACCCTGCTCAAGCACGGTCATCGCGCGGGTCTTCTGGTCGTCGCTGAGGTCTTCGGCGTAGAGCAGCTGCCAGTGGTCGGTCCGCCAGTCGTAGGAGCGGGTGCCGCAGGTCGGCATCAGGTGCAGGTGCTCGAGCACCGCGCTGGGTGCGGTGAGGTGCTTGAGCGCCTGGCTCTCGAACTGCTCGAACCGGCCGCCGGAGATGATGCACACCTCGACGTGTCCCAGCAGTGTGACGAGGGCGGATGTCATGGCCGGGTCCATCTCCGACTTGGAGGCGGCGAGCGTGTCGTCCAGGTCGAAGACGATGGCTTTGACGTTTCGCTGCTCGCCGTTCGCGAGTGTCAGCTCGGGCATCCTTGGTTCTCCTTGCGTGGCCCGACGGTGCCGTCTCAAGATTTGGGCTCAAGAGAGCCTAGCTTGTGCCTCGCATCTCCTATGGCCGACTGCCGGGCGTGGCAGGCCTGTCGGGGAGTCCCTCAGCGAAGACTTGGTCGAGGAACGCAACCGTGCGATCGGAGAGGCCGTCACCAGGGAAGTATTCGCCGAGAAGGTCCTCGGCCTGTTCGACCGTCCTGATTTCGGTCAGCGTCAGAAGGTTGACGATGTCCGGCGCGTCTCGACCGGCCCTCTTTGCGTGTGCGTTGAGTTTCATCACCAGCAACGCCTCAACCGAGGCCACCTCAATGGTCACACCGGTGTTCTGCAGCAATGGGCTCCATGCGACGTCACGACCCCAGCGCGGAAAGAATCCTGCCCGAGCTGCGGCGTCATTGAGCCAGTCGCTGGGCCAACCGCGCTCGATGGCAATCTCGTCGATGATGGGCTGAATCGCTTCGGCCGGTCGTATCTCGGCATCGATGTCAACGGTGGTCGCCCGATCGAAGTAGGCGATTCTCAGTGCCGCTCCGCCGACGATCCTGATCGTCGCACCCGTGATACCTCGCTTCTCAATCCTGTCGGCAAGCTGACGTAGTCCATCGAGAATGTCGTCATAGTCCAGCCGTACCAGCGCCATCAGACACTCGCCAGCGTGCTCTGCTCGATGAGGAGGTTGCGCTTCAGGAACTCTCGCGGCACTTCGTCGATGTCCGGTTCGAGGTCATATCTGCTGAGGTGCGGCGCTGTCGGCTCTCCGAGATAGCGGCCAGGTTCGGTCAACCATGCCGGCTTGGGGAGCCTGCCACGATTGAGCCAGTACTCGGCCACGGCCGCAAGCGCGGCATCCCAAACAATGGACCCTGTTTTCTGGGGACGGGCGATCGTCAATGCCACTCGGTTGACGCCGGTCTCGGCCGCGAGTCCATCGGAGTAGTTGAGAAACGAACGGAACGCGACGTCGTCTGCGCTGCCCGCCAAAGCCGATGAAATATTGGCTGCTGCCCGCGGCGCATCGTCGCGTACGACGGGAATGGAGATAAGGGTGTGGCGGAGTCGACCGACGAGTCGTTCCATGGTGTCGAAGGTGGGCACCCGATCGCCGCGTTCGATCACCGAGATGTCGGGCTGGCTTGTGCCGGAACGACGCGCAAGCTCCGTCTGGGTCACACCGGACGCCTGACGTGACGACGC
>FSWJ01000447.1_pt1 | contig 13524 bp, 8 predicted proteins | sample 1637851 | NCBI WGS metagenome assembly FSWJ01 (sample SAMEA3914789, study PRJEB12502) | metagenome | biome: forest; material: soil | place: Canada | collected 2011-07-03 | depth 0.3 m | reverse complement strand
GGCGGGCAAGAAGTTCCGCAACTACTCGCTCGGCATGAAGCAGCGTCTGGGCCTGGCCGCCGCACTGCTGCAGCCGCGCGAGCTGCTGGTGCTCGACGAACCCACGAACGGGCTCGACCCCCAGGGGACCCGGGAGGTCCGCCACCTGATCCGCGAGCTGGCACAGGACGGTACGACGGTGCTCGTCTCCAGCCACCTGCTCGCCGAGGTCGAACAGATCGCGACCCACGTCGGGATCATGTCCGGCGGGGCCCTGCTCCGGCAGGGCCCGCTCGCCGACGTCCTGTCCGACGGCATCACCGTCATCACCGTGACCACCCCGGACCTCGAGCTCGCCCTGGAGGCCCTGGCCACCCTCGGCCTCGCCGAGGCCGAGATCGACCACGAGCACCAGCAGGTGAAGGCCCGCCTCGGCGACGTCGCCACCGAGGCGGTGGCGCAGGCCGTCGTCGCCGCCGGCGCCCGGCTGCGCGGGCTGGCCGTGGAGCGCCCCGACCTCGAGGACCTGTTCGTGTCGCTGACCGGGGAGGGCTTCGATGTCCTCCGTTGAGTCCGCCGTCGCGCTCGGGGCGGTGCGCCCGCGGTACCGCGGTGCGTTCTGGCGGCTCTACAAGGGCGAGGTAGGGCTGATCCTGCGGCGCCGGCGCAACCTCGCCCTGCTGTCCGTGCTCGCCGTGATCCCGGTCCTCATCGGCACCGCCGTCTACCTCAGCCGGCCCCGCGCCGGCGACGGCCCCGCCTTCTTCGGGCAGATCACCGGCAACGGGCTGTTCCTCGTCTTCACCGCCCTGACGGTGTCGCTGCCGGTGTTCCTGCCTCTCGTGGTCGGGGTCGTCGCGGGCGACAGCATCGCCGGCGAGGCCGGTTCCGGGACGCTGCGCTACCTGCTCACGGTGCCGGTGACCCGCGGCCGGCTGCTCGCGGCCAAGACCCTGGGCGTCGCGACCTTCACCGCCGTGGCCGTCCTCACGGTCGCCCTGGTCGCCCTCGTGACCGGGGCCGTGCTGTTCGGGCTGGGCGACGTCACGCTGCTCTCCGGCGACACGGTCACGCTGGGCGCGGGCCTGGCCCGCGCCCTGGGGGTCACCGCGTACGTCGTGGTCGCGCTGTTCGGCCTCGCGGCCGGTGGGCTGTTCGTCTCGACGCTCACCGAGAACGCGATCGCCGCGATGGCCACCACGGTCGGCCTGGTCGTGCTGTCGGCCCTCCTCGACGCCGTACCGCAGCTCAGTGCGGTGCACGGCTGGCTGCTCACGCACAACTGGGCCGGGTTCGGCGAGCTGCTGCGCACCAACGTCGACACGGCAGCGCTGGTGCGCTGGAGCGGGCTGCACCTGGCCTACGCGGCGGTGTTCCTCAGCCTCGCCTGGGCCCGGCTGCAGACCAAGGACATCACGAGCTAGTACGGCGTCAGCCGACAGGTGCCCACGGGACCCCGCACACCTCCCGGGGTGGACCGGGGTGGGTTTGACCCGCGCCGCGTCGGGCGAGCACGGCTTTGCCGTGCCGCCCGCTCGAGAACGCCGGTCCCGGGTGGGTTACCGGCGAGTAGCACCGCCCGGGGCGGCACCGCCGGGCCGGCCGGAACTGGCGAAGGCGCGGAAGGACTGAAAGCATCATCAACCCCACAGGGAGGCTGGCCGATAGGAACGACATGGCCGCCGCGAGCAGAGACGCTGGGCCGTGACCGCATGACGCCGAGCCGGAGAGTGACCGACGTGGGCCGAGGAGCGAGGACCCGCCACCTGCTGGGCGACCTGGTCCGGGCGTTCCCGCGCGGCGGGATGCTTCCCGCGGCCAACTGGCGACGTCGCCACCTCGCCTTGACGCTCGTGCTGCTGTGGCACGCACCGGTCCTGTTCGGCTACGGGCTGGCCCGCGGATACCCGGTCCCTCACGCCGCCCTCGACGCGGTCCTGCCTCTGGGCTTCGGGCTCGTGGCCCTGTCCGGGCGGGTCCGGCGCAGCCTGCGCGCGGTCTCCGTCGCCCTCGGCCTCATCACCTGCTCGGTCACCCTCGTGCACCTGTCGAACGGGCTGACGGAGGCGCACTTCCACTTCTTCGTCATCGTCGCCCTCCTCACCCTGTACCAGGACTGGAGGCCGTTCCTGGTCGCCGTCGGCATGGTGGTCCTGGAGCACGGCGTGACCGGCGTCGTCGCCCCCCACCTGGTCTACGACCACGCGGACGCCTGGGCGCACCCCTGGCGCTGGGCGTTCATCCACGGCGGCTTCGTCCTCGCCGCCAGCGCCGCCGGCGTCGCGGCGTGGTCGGTGAGCGAGACCGACCACCTTCGCCTGGAGGCCGAGACGGCGCGGCTGCACGCCGAGCGCGAAGCGCTGCTCCACCACGAGGCCCGCCACGACGAGCTCACCGGCCTGCCCAACCGCAGGATGGTCCTGGACCACCTGGAGGCGGCGGCCGAGCGCGCGGCCGCGGCCGCGGCCCTGCTGGGCGTGCTGTTCATCGACCTCGACCGGTTCAAGCACATCAACGACACCTACGGCCATCTCAACGGCGACGTCGTCCTGCGGCACACCGCCGACCGGCTCCGCACCGCCGTCCGCGGCGAGGACCTCGCGGGTCGCATCGGCGGCGACGAGTTCATCGTCGTGTACGAGGGGCTGCCTGACCCCGAGGCCCTGGCGGACGCGGCCGCCCGACTCGAGGCGGCCCTCCGCGAACCCATCACGCTCGACGGCAAGCACGCCGTCGTGGTCAGCGGTTCGGTCGGGCACGTGCTGGCCGCCGCGAACGAGACCTGGGAGGACCTCCTCGAGCGAGCGGACCTCGACATGTACCGGGTGAAGCACCTCCGGCGCGGCGACGTCCGCGTCGATGGCGCCGACACTCACCCCGGGCACGTCCCGAGCCAGCGCTGACCCCGCAACCCACGCGCCGCCCGGCGGTGTCGTACCGGTCGGTCCTCCGTCGCCGCGAGTTCGCCGCGCTCTCGGTCGCCCATCTGCTGTCCTTGCTGGGTGACCGGGTCGCCACGGTCGCCATCAGCGTGCTCGTCTTCGACCGCTCCGGCTCCGTGCTGCTCGCCGCGACCGCCTACGCCACCTCGATGCTGCCCTGGCTGCTCGGCGCGCCGTTCCTGGCCGCCCTGAGCGACCGGTGGCCGCGGCGCCGGGTCCTGCTCAGCTGCGACGTCCTGCGCGCCCTGCTCGTCCTGGTGCTGGCGGTCCCGGGCCTGTCCCTGCCGGCCCTCCTCGTCCTCCTGACCGCAGTGGCCTGGCTGGGGCCCCCCTTCGAGGCGGCCCGCGCGGCGACGATGCCGCTGGTCCTGCCGACCGAACAGGAGTACGTGACCGGCACGGCGCTCACGATGCTCAGCAACCAGCTCAGCCAGGTCATCGGCCTCGCCGGCGGCGGGTTGCTGCTCACGGTCCTCAGCACCCAGCAGGCCCTGCTCCTCGACAGCGCGTCGTTCCTGATGAGCGCCGCCCTCATCAGCCGTTTCCTCGGGGTACGGCCGGCCGCGGCCGCCGTCAGGGCCAGCGACGGGAGCTCCGGGCTGTGGCGGAGCGTCGTCGAAGGAGCGCACCTGACCTTCGGTGACCGGATGCTGCGCTCGGTCCTGCTCCTCGCGTGGCTGATGGCGGCGCTCACGGTCCTGCCGGAGGGACTCGCCGTCGCCGCGGCGAGGAGCCTCGACGCGCCCGCCTTCGTCACCGGGCTGCTGATGGCCTCGGTGCCGGCCGGTGCCGCGGTCGGGGCTGTGGTGCTCGGCCGGCTCGGTCCGCTGCCGCGCGCGCGCAGCGTGCTTCCGCTGTCCGTGCTCGCGCTGGCCGCGCTGGCCGCGAGCGCGGCCGCCTCGTCGTGGCGGGTGCTGTTCGTCCTGTGGCTGCTCGTCGGCGTCGGCGCGTCCGTCCAGCTGCCGGCCAGCGCGGTCTTCATGCGCTCGGTGCCTGATGCCTTCCGGGCCCGTGCGTTCGGCCTGGCGCAGACCGGGCTGATGGCGGGACAAGGACTGGCGCTGGTGGCCGCCGGGGCCGGGGCGGAGCAGCTCGGGATCCCGACCCTGCTCGGGTCAGCCGGTGGCCTCGGGCTGGTGCTGCTCCTCCTCCTCGCACGGCGATGGCCGGCGTCCGCCGTGGCTCCCCTGGACGACGGTCAGCCGCGCCCGCGACCCCGCCGCTCGTGGCCGTCACCGGTCGACCGGTGGATCGGGATCGTCACGCTCCTGGCCGTCGCCTCCGTGACCACGGAGCTCGTCCTGCTCCACTCGCGACCAGCGCCCTGGTCCTTGTCCCCGTGGTTGCTCGTCGTCGTGTTCTTCGCGACCGGCGCCTACGTCGCGACCATCCGGATCGGACGGCAGGCACACGTCTTCCAGCTCGACGACATCCCCCGGCTGGTAGGCCTGGTGTTCCTCAGCCCCGCGGCGTTGATCGGGTCACGGCTCCTGGGCGGGGCCCTGGCCCTGGTGCTGATCCGTCACCAGCGGGGACGCAAGCTGCTGTTCAACCTGGCCAGCTACGGCCTCGAGATGACCGTCGCGCTGGCGACCTTCTCGCTGCTCGACCCGGGCGGCGGCATCGGACCCGAGGTGTGGCCCGCGGCCTTCGCCTCCACCGTGCTCGCCGACCTGGTGTCGGCGTGGACGGTCGGTGTCGTCATCGGGCTCGCCGAGGACGACCTGCGGGTACGACGGCTGCTGGCTCCTGACCGGATGGCGCTCGGCACCGCCGTGGGTGCCGCGACGGTCGGGACGATCGCCGTCACGACGCTCTGGTACGCCCCGAGCTCAGGGGCCCTGGTCCTGATGCTCGTGGCACTCGGGATGCTCGGGCTGCGGGCGTTCGGCCGCATCGCCGCGGAGGGGCGCACCCAGCAGCAGCTCCAGGCAGTGCTGGCCGAGCTGGGCGACCTCGAAGGCACCGAGGAGAGCCTGTGCCGGTCGCTCGAAGGGGTCCGGCAGCTGCTCGCCGTCGAGACCCTCGAGTGCTGGGTCGCACCTGCCGCCGGCGACGACAGCCTGTCCGGCTGGTTCACGGTGCATGCCGCCGACAGCCAGGTGCCGCCGGACCCGGCCCGGCGCGACGAGGTTGCCCGGCGGGCCCTCCAGGACCCGGCCGCCGGTCACACCGCCTCCAGCGCGGCCCGCGACGTCGTCGCCGACCCGCCGCCGCGTGCCCGATGGCGGCCACGACGGCCCTCCGGCGTACACCGCCTCGCTGTGGCGCTCGCGGGGGACCGCCCGCTCGGGCCGCTCCACTCAGGCCCTGCGGCCGGGAGCGGTACGGCGGTCGGCGCCCTGGTCGCCACCGCGCCCCTCGGCGACGCCCGTGCCTTCACCACGGCCGATGCCGACCTGCTGCAGACGGTCGCCGGGATGCTGAGCCAGGCCCTGCGGCGGGTCGAGCACCGGCAGCAGCTGCTGCTGCACGTGACGCAGGACCGGCTCACCGCCATGTGCGCGCTGTCGGAGTTCCGGATCCGGGTCGCCCCCCTGCTGGAGGCCGGCACGCCGACGGCGATGCTCATGATCAACCTGGACCGGCTGCGCGCGGTCAACGACGTCTTCGGCCGCGACACCGGTGACCGGGTCATCGCGGCCGCCGCCCAGCGCACCCGCCGGCTGGCGCCCCCGGGAAGCGTCCTGGGCCGGGTCAGCGGCCACCACTTCGCCTGCGCGTTCCCGACGTCGGGCGTCGGGAGCGTGACGCACGTCGCGCGCCGGCTGCGCGCCGAGCTGGAGAAGCCGCTCGCGGCCGAGGGCGTCGACGCGGAGGTCGGCGTGCACATCGGCATCAGCCTGGCGCCCGAGCACGGAGCCGACCCCGACGTCCTGCTGAGGCGTGCGGAGACGGCAGGGGACGCGGCCAAGGAGGACCCCTTCGGCGTCGCGGTCTTCGTCGACACCCTCGAGCAGGACGTCGCCCGCCCGCTGCGTCTGGTCCGCGACCTGCGGGCCGCCCTCGAGGAGCCCGGCCAGCTCGCGATGCACTACCAGCCCAAGCTGTCGCTCGGCACCGGTGACGTGCTGGGGTGCGAGGCTCTGCTCCGGTGGAAGCACCCCGAGCTCGGGCCGGTTCCTCCGGACGAGTTCATCGGGCTCGCCGAGAGCACCGGGCTCATCACGGACGTCACCACCTTCACGCTGGACGAGGCCCTGCGCCAGGCCGCCCAGTGGCACGGCGAGGGGCTCCCGGCGAACGTCGCGGTGAACCTCTCGGCGCGCACCCTGCTCGACGGCGAGCTCGTGAGACGAGTCTCCGACGCCCTCGACCGCCACGGGCTCGAACCGAAGCTGCTCACCCTCGAGATCACCGAGACCAGCGTGATGGCACAGCCGATGCGGTCGGTCCTCATGCTCGATGCCCTCAGCGAGCTCGGCGTGCAGCTCTCGATCGACGACTTCGGGACGGGCTACTCCAACCTCGTCTACCTGCGGCAGCTACCCGTGCAGGAGGTGAAGCTCGACCGGACCTTCCTCGACCCCGTGCGCGGCGAGCCGCCGCTCAGCCAGGGGGGCGGTCGCGCGTACGAGTTCCTCCGTCATGCCATCGCCCTCGTCCACTCCCTCGGCCTGTACGTCGTGGTCGAGGGCGTGGAGGACGAGGCCTCTCTCGACGCCCTGCGGGCCCTCGGAGCGGACTCGGTGCAGGGCTACTTCATCTGCCGGCCCCTGCCGGCCGGTGACGTGACCGCGTGGATGGTGGACGCCACCTCACGCGGGGCGCTCGGCCCTCCTCAGGAGTAGCTAGCCCCAGCTGCTGACCGTCATGGCGTCCTCCGCTCGCGTCGTCCCAGGATCTCAGCGCGGAGCGGTGCACACCGGTGGGGTCGGGGCATTCCGGGACGAATTCACCCGAATGGCGTAGACCGCGGCCCGGACACGAGGAAGGACACGGCACACGGGTGCCGTGCCCTTCCTGGTCTGTCGTCCGACGAGCGTCAGCCGGGGACACCTGGGCTGGCCTGGGTGCCCGGTGCGGCGGCATCGCGCGCCTTCTCCTCCGCGGCGTGCGCGGGGCTCTCCGCCGCCTCGTGCGCGGGGTCGGTGTTGGAGCGGCCGTGCCTTCCGCCGCCGCCATGCCGCGTCCCGGTGACGACGAAGGCCTTGCTCACCAGGACCGTCAGACGCTGGCCCGCACTCGTGACGATGTGGGCCTCGTACGCCGCAGCCGCGTCGCTCTCGACCTTGTCGATCGTGGCGCCCGGGTACTTGGCCAGCACCGCTGCCTTGACGCTGTCGGCGGCCGTGCCGGTCAGGGGCGTCTCGTTCGACGGGCCGTGCTTCTCGGTTGCCTCCGGCGCCCCCGAAGACGGCGACGGGGTGGGGACGGCGTTGGCCGAGAAGGTGCCGGCGAGCACGGCGCCCGCGACCACACCCGCGGCGGCGAGACCGACGGGGGCCGCCCAGCGCCGGGCGCTGCGGGTGCGGCCTCCGAGGACGGGACCTCCGCCGAGCGGGCCGTCGCTGAGGGGGCTGTTCGGGCTGGTGGGGTTCATGCAGGTCTCCTTGTCCCCGGCCGGGGCAGCCGAGTGCAGGTGACGTTTCCGCGAGCTCCTGTGACGGACCTGGTGCGAACCTGTCAGCGACCTGTCAGCGGCACACCCGGGGCGCTCACGCCTCGGTGAGCTGCTCCGGAACAGGGTGGCGCTGGTCCGGCACCGCTGTCGGTACCACCGCCGCGTCGAAGAACTGGTAACAGTTCCTGCCCGACTCCTTCGCGGCGTACATGGCGAAGTCGGCGTCCCGGATCACGGCGGAGTAGGAGTCCGTGTGCCGGCCACCCATCACGATGCCGACGCTCACCCCGAGCGGCGGCGCCTCGGGGAAGCCGTCGAGGGGCTTGTTGACCGCCGCGATGACCCGCCTGGCGATGTCCTCCGCCTCCCGGCCGTCGGGGACCGACTCCAACAGGATCGCGAACTCGTCGCCGCCGACCCGTGCGGCCAGGTCGCCGGTGCGGAGGCATCCGGAGATCCGTCCGGCCACCTGCTGCAGGACGACGTCCCCCACCGGGTGCCCGTGGCTGTCGTTGACCGCCTTGAAGCCGTCGAGGTCCAGGTACAGCACCGCGAACAGCTCGTCGCCGCGGCGCACCCGGTGCAGGGTGCGCTCGACCTCCTCGCCGAACTTCGCGCGGTTCGCGAGCCCGGTCAGCCGGTCGTGCGTCGCCTGGTAGACCAGGCGCTCAGCCGTCTCGCGGCGCTCGGTGACATCGTGCAGCGACACGACGGTGCCCCCGACGCTGACCTCCCGGCTGCGGTCGGCCACGGTCACCTCGGCCCAGACCAGCCGACCGGTGACCGTCCGGCACGGCACCTCGCCGGCCGTCAGCGGCCGGTCGGTGCCGGAGCCGGCCGCCACCAGCAGGCGGAGCGCATCCGCTCCCGCCAGTCCGATCAGGTCGGCGACGCCGGCCCCTACCGCCGCCGACTCGTCGATGTCGAGCAGCTGGCGCACCCCCGGGCTCGCGTAGGTGACCTTCTCGCCGTCGAGGACGAACACGGCGTCGTTGACGTTCGCGACCAGCTCCCGCAGCCGCTGAGCGCCGGACGCCAAGGACCGCTGACGGCGCTGTGCCGCGACACCCAGCGCGATGACCGCGAGCGCGAGTCCGCCGACCACCGCGAGGATGACGACTCGGGTCTCCGTCTCCAGGCCACCGAGGAGGGCGGCAGCAGGGGTCTCGAACACCATCGTCCAGGGGTAGTTGCCGAACGCCCGGGCGATGACGACGGTGTCCTGCCCTCCGAGCGTGGCCCGGTGCGTGCCCCGGGTCCAGCCCGTGGCCGGACCGCCCGTCGCCGCGAGCCCGGGGACCGGGCGACCGAGCAGGTCGGGCCGGGTCGACCAGCCGACCGTCCCGTGCTGGTCGACCAGGAAGAAGGTGGCCCCGACGCCCCTGCCGAACTGCTGGAGGTACAGGTCCAGGCCCGCCTCCGAGAAGTCCTCGTACACCGCGAGGAGGGCCTGCTGGTTGCCGCGTGACCGCACCGCGAGCGAGAGGATCCGGTGGCCGCTCACGCCCGGCAGGACGCTGGACATCGCCAGCTCCCCCGAGCGGGCGGTCGCCACGAAGCCCGCGTCCATCCGGGCACCGACCGGGAAGGCCGCGGCCGGCCCGGCGGCGAGCAACCGTCGGCCGGTCGTCGCGTCGAGCAGGGCGATGCCGTTCTTGGGACCGATGCTGCGCGCCATGGCGTCGAGCCTCGACCGGTCTGCCTGGCTGCCCGGACGCAGGCTCCAGATGGGCGTGCTGCCCTCCAGCTGCGTGAGGAACACCTTGTTGGCGGCGAGCACCCCGCCGAGGTAGTCCGACATCGTGGTGGTCAGCCGGGCGGCGTTGGCCAGCTGGAGCCGCTGCGCGGTGGCGCCGACCTGCACGGTCATGACGACCGCGATCGCGGCCAGGCCACTCGCCAGAAGGGCTCCGGCCGCGAGTGGGGCGAACGATCGGACGCTACGCATCTGTGGCCTCCCCGTTGATCTCCAGGGAGTCTTGGCACAAAGCAGGGTGGGGGCAATGGAAGTCAGATCGAACGGCCCGTAGTGACGTGGCCGGCTAGTCATTGCAGTGATCGGGTGGGCGCAAACGGCCTAACCACCGTCCTCGTCGCGGCTACGCGGCCCCTTCGGCCAGCGTTCACGTGCCACACATCTTCACGTGGGCAACTGGCCCCTCAGCGCCGCGCACCCTGTGGTCATGCGTGTGGCTGTCGTCACCGAGTCCTTCCTCCCCCAGGTCAACGGCGTCACCAACTCCGTGCTCCGGGTCTGCGAGCAGCTCGCCCAGCGCGGCCACGACGCCCTCGTGGTCGCACCCGGTCCGGGTCCCACCGAGTGGTGAGGCTTCCCGGTCGTCCGCACACCGTCGGTGCCGCTTCCGGGCTACAAGGACTTCCGGCTCGCCCGGCCGTTCCCGGGGTTGCTGTCGACCCTGCGCACCTTCGAGCCGGACGTCGTGCACCTCGCCTCGCCAGCGGTGCTCAGGGCGCAGGGGGCGGTCGCGGCGCGCCGCCTCGGCGTCCCCGCGGTGGCCGTCTACCAGACCGACCTGGCGGGGTTCGCCGGCCGCTACCGCCTCGGTCTTGCCGAGGATGCGGTGTGGAGCTGGCTGCGGAAGATCCACGGGTCGGCCGCGCGCACCCTCGCGCCGAGCCGGCATGCCGTCGAGCAGCTGCAGCGCAACGGTGTCGAGCGGGTCGCCCGCTGGGCACGGGGTGTCGACCTGCGGCGCTTCCACCCGGTCCGCCGCGACCCCGGCCTGACCCGTCGCTACGCCCCCTCCGGCGAGGTCCTCGTCGGGTACGTCGGTCGGCTGGCGCACGAGAAGGAGGTCGGCCTGCTCTCCGCCGTCCAGGACCTGCCCGGGGTGCGGCTGGTCGTGGCGGGCGACGGTCCGCAGCGGCGGCAGCTCGAGCGGCAGCTCCCCAAGGCGCAGTTCCTCGGGTTCCAGTCGGGAGCGGCGCTCGCGGCCACGTTCGCGAGCCTCGACGTCTTCGTCCACACCGGCTCGCACGAGACGTTCTGCCGGGCGGCGCAGGAGGCGCTCGCGAGCGGATGGGCCTGACCCGGCGGCCCGTCGTCGTCGGCGAGCCGTCGAGTCCCGCCGCCCAGGGCTACCGCGACCTGTGGTCCGAGCTGTCGGGCCTGCTCAGCTGACGGCCGGCCGTCCTGCGCTCGTACGTCGGCAAAACCCGGAGGACCGGACGGACTCCTTCGCGTAGCGTCGGGCGGCCATGACCGCGACCCAGACCACCCCGGACCTCGCTGGGAAGGCAGTCACCGGGACGGTCCGTCCGAACAGGTCGCGTGCCCTTGGTTGGGAGCGGGTCCGGGGCCGCATCGCGTGGTGGGCACTGGGTGCCGCCGCGGTCGCTGCTCTGGGCGAGGCCGGCGGCACGATCGTCGCAGGACGTCTGGTGGAACACCCGACGTCGGGCCTCGTCGAGCTGCTCGCGTCCTGTCTCGTGGGCGGTGCGGTGCTCGACACCGCCGGCCGCACGGCATGGTCCGGGGTGTGTGACCGCGCCGAAGGCCGGCTGCGCGCCGATCTTCTCGCCGCGGCGCTCGACCAGCCGCTGGCGGCGTTGTCGGAGACGGCTGTCGGCGAGGTCCTCGACCGGGTCGACGACGACACCCACGAGCTCGGCGTGCTGGCGCGCCGCCTGGTCTGGGACTTCGTCCGGACGGTCCTGCGCGCCGGCCCCATGTGGGTGGTCGCGGGGCTGACGTGGTGGCCGGCGTGGCTGCTGTTCCCGCTGGTGGGCACGGTCACGGTCGCGGCAATCCGGCCGCTCCGCGCAGAGGTCGCTCGGCGCAAGATCGTCGAGGAGATCGCGTGGACCGACCACGCCGCGGCGATGGAGGAGGGAGTCGCCGCACGGGACGACCTGCGTTCGAGCCTCGGTCAGCCCTACCTGCTGCGCCGGCTGTCGGAGCTGTCGGCCGAGGTGCTGACCCGGGTGGCGGCGAGCGCCCGCACCTCCAGCCAGCTGAGCCGTCGAGCCGGGCTGCTGCTGCACGGGCTGCTCGCCGGCTGTGCGGTGGCCGGCGTCGCGCTGGTCTCCGGCGGACGCATGTCGACTGCGGCGCTGGTCACGCTCTTCCTGGTCACGAGCGCGTTCGTGGGGCAGGTCGACCAGATCGCCAGACACGTCCCCGAACTGCAACAGGGCCTCGGCGCGCTGGCCCGGTTGCGGCAGCTGCTGTCGGTCGAGCCCGAGCCCGAGGGTGGCCTCCCGGTCCCTGACGGGTCGCTCGCCGTCTCCGTACGCGGTCTGACGTACTCCTATCCCGAAGGCACCTTCTCGCTGCTCGACGTCGACCTCGACGTACCCGCCGGTTGCACGACGGCGCTGGTGGGCCGCACGGGCAGCGGGAAGTCGACGCTCGCCGCGTTGCTGTCCCGGGCGATGGACCCGCCTCGCGGGACCGTGTACGTCGGCGGAGTCGACGTGCAGGACCTCGACCTCCAGCAGCTGCGGGCGGCGATCGGGGTCGTGACGCAGCGCACCGAGATCCTCGCCGCGACCCTTGCAGAGAACGTCACCCTGTTCGCGGACGTGCCGCGGGACGCGGTTGTCGATGCTCTCCGCACCCTCGGCCTGACCGACTGGGTCGAGGGCCTCCCCCAGGGCCTCGACACCCTGCTCGGACCCGGTGGTACGCCGCTCTCGGCAGGAGAGGAGCAGCTCGTGGCCTTCGCCCGGCTGCTGGTCCGCGATGTGCAGGTCGTGGTCCTCGACGAGGCGACTGCCCGGATGGACCCGGTGACCGAGGCCCGCGTCGTACAGGCCTCCGATCGGCTGCTCGCGCACCGCACGGGTGTCGTGGTCGCACACCGGCTCTCGACGACCGCCCGCGCCGACCACGTCGCGGTCCTGGACGCCGGACGGATCGTGCAGCAAGGGTCCCGCTCCGACCTCGCAGCACGTCCCGGCAGGTTCCGCGACCTTCTCCTCGCCGCCGGCGAACAGGACGGTCAGGCTACGGAGAAGCCGTCCACGACGTCGCTCGGCAGCGCCCGGCGCACGGGCGACGTGCCCCCTGCGGTCGACCGCGGCACCGGCCCGAGCCTGGCCCGCGGCATCGCGCACGCGCTGTCGATCCACCCTGCCTGGGGGCTGGCCAGTGCCGGCTTCTTCCTCATCCAGGCGCTGCTCGGTGCCTTCGGTGCGCTGACCGGTCTCGCGTGGGGTCAGCTCGTCACGTCCCTGCAGGCGGCCGGCACCCCGGTGACCGCGACGGCGCTGCTGACGGTGAGCCTGCTCGCCGGCCCGCTGCTCCTGTCGGTCGCGACCCGCAACTACCGGCGCTGGTGGGTCGCGGTGATGCTGCGCGTACGCATCTCGGTGGTCGTGGGCCAGACCGCGCAGCACCGACTGCCTCGCACGCCGCCCGGCGAGGTCGTCGCCCGCGCGATGGACGCCGACCGGTTCGCCCGGTACGGCGACCGTTGGGTCGACTTCGTGAACGGCCTCGCCATCGCGGCGGTCACCGCCGCGGCGGCGCGCGACCTGCTGGCCGGTGGGGTGCTGCTCGCCGTCATGGTTCTCTCCGGTGCCGCGTCGTCGTTCGGCTCGCCGCTCGCCGGCAGGTCGGCCGCTGCCTCGTCCGCCGCACGCGCCCGTTTCGGCCGCGCGCTCGTGTCGGCGCTGGACTCGGCACGCACGATCAAGCTGGCGGCAGCGACACCGAGCGTGCATCGGCACCTGCAGGAGGTCGACGGCGGACGGGTCGACGCTGCCGTGTTCGAGCACCGCGTCCAAGCCGTCCTCGACGGCGTCCCCGTCATCCTGGTGAAGTGCGGCGTCGTTGCCGGTTGGCTGGTGTTCCTGTGGGACGGCTGGGGTCTCGCCACCGCACTGCTCGTCACGACCGCGGTCAACGGGTTCGACTGGTTCGGCCGGGTCGCGGGTGCGGTCATCACCGAGGCGCCCGGAGTGCGGCGCTGGCAACAGGCCACCGCGCAGCTCGCAGGGGGAGCGGACCTCATGGACCTTCCTGCCGGCGTCGACCTGGTGCGGGGAACCGCACCAGCTCCCGTTCCCACGAGG
>FSWJ01000419.1_pt1 | contig 13560 bp, 10 predicted proteins | sample 1637851 | NCBI WGS metagenome assembly FSWJ01 (sample SAMEA3914789, study PRJEB12502) | metagenome | biome: forest; material: soil | place: Canada | collected 2011-07-03 | depth 0.3 m | reverse complement strand
CCCCTCGACACATCCCCCGAGCACGGAGGCAGCGACACATGACCCGACGCATGCTCTGCGCAGCAGTCATCGCCCTCGCCGTGGGAGCCTTCGCTCTCACCGGCTGCACCTCGCGCACCCAGGAGGCCGCGGCCGGCGGCGGCACGACCGGCTTCTCCGCCCATGCCACCATCGGCGTCGCGCTGCCTGACAAGACCAGTGAGAACTTCGCGATCGCGGGCCGGCTCTTCACCGACGGGCTGGTCGCGGCGGGCTACTCGCCCGACGTGCAGTACGCCCCCGCCACGAACACGGTGGCCGAGCAGCAGAACCAGATCGAGGCGATGATCACCAACGGGGCGAAGGTGATCATCATCGGCGCCAAGGACGGCAGCCAGCTCTCCACGCAGGTCGCCGATGCCAAGAAGGCCGGGGCGGTGGTGATCTCGTACGATCGCCTCATCCTGAACACCGCGAACGTCGACTACTACGTCGCCTACGACAACGAACGGGTTGGCGAGCTGCAGGGCCAGGCTCTTCTCGAGGGCATGCGGGCGAAGTATCCGGGCAAGAAGACCTTCAACATCGAGCTGTTCGCCGGATCGCCCGACGACAACAACTCGGAGGTGTTCTTTCGGGGAGCCATGAAGGTGCTGCAGCCGAAGATCGACGACGGCACGCTGAAGGTGGTGTCGGGTCAGAAGTCGTACAAGCAGGTGACCACCCAGGGCTGGCTGGCGCAGAACGCGCAGAGCCGCATGGACACGCTGCTTGCAGGCTTCTACACGTCGACAGAGCTCGACGGCGTGCTCTCGCCGAACGACACGCTGGCGCGCGCGATCCTGCAGTCGATCAATACCGCGGGCAAGCCGTATCCGATCGTCACGGGCCAGGATTCGGAGGCCGAGTCGGTGAAGTCGATCATGGCCGGCATCCAGTATTCGACCATCAACAAAGACACCCGCAAGCTGGTCGCGGAGGCGATCAAGATGGTGGGCGAGCTGCAGCAGGGCATGTCGGTCGATGTGAACGACCCGACGTCGTACAACAACGGGGCGAAGATCGTGCCGACCTACTTGCTGACGCCGATGCTGGTGACGCGCGAGAACGCCGCCGAGTCGTACAAGTCCGACCCGTCGCTCGAGCCGCTGACCAAGGGCTAGTGCCGGGCGCGTCGCGGAGCCAGGCGGCGCCGGAGCACGAGCAGCGCCGCGCCCACCAAGACGAGCAGGATCGCGCCGCCCACGACCCAGGCCGGCACTGTGACACCGGTGGAGGCGAGAGCGGGGCGAGTCACGCTGACTGCGGTCGTACTGGCCGCGACCGAGCCACCGACGACAAGCTGCACGGGAAACGAGCCCGCCGCCTGGTTCGCTGCGACCACGAACGACAAGGTGGCGGCGCCCGAGGGGTCGCTCGTTCCGGACGCGACCGTCACACCGTCGAAGACGAGGGTGAACGGCACGCTGCCCGGGAGCCCGGCGATGACAACCGGAATATTGTCACCGGGCTGGACGGTCGTCGCCGTGGTCGTCGCGGTCGGGCTGAACGAGTAGGTGAAGGTCACGGATCCGGTGCCCGTGTTGGGCGTGCCCGCCGTCGCCGTGAATCCAGCAGCGAGAAAACCGCTGCCGCCGCCGCCCGCGCCCACGACATCGAATGGGTTGCCGTCGGAGTCCAGAAGGTTGCGGGTGATGCCGCCGCCGCCACCGCCCGAGTAACCGCTGCCGCCGGCGCCGGCCGTGTTGAGCAGCAGAACGGTCTCGCTGCCGCCCGCGCCGCCGGCGACGATCGCGGACCCGGAAGGGGCCGCACCTCCGGTGCCGTTCACGTCGCCCCCCGTGCCGGCCGTACCGCCGGCCGCGGTTCCGCCGCCGCCGTTCTCCGTTGTGGTGAGGGGCGTCGTGCCATCAGAGCCGGGGGCAACCCCGGCACTCGACGGTGAGCCTCCGGTGCCACCGGGATAAGTCCCGAAGATCTGGTCGGGTAGGTCGAGCCGACCGATGTACCCGGCTCCGCCGCCGCCGCCCGCGATGGCGATCAGGGCGCCGGCGGAGCTGACCGAGCTTGCCCCGCCTGTCGATCCCACGGCGAGGCTGAAGGACGCGCCACCGGAGGCGGCCCCGAGATCGACCGTCGTGCTGCCGCCGGGCCCGCCGACGGAGCTGGCCGCGAGCGGACCGGCCGTGGTCGCTTGCGCGCCGGCCGCACCGCTCACCGTGACAGTCAGCGAGGTGATTCCGGTGGGCGCCGTGAAGGTGGGAGTGCTCCCCGCGGTGTCGAAGACCGCCGTGCAGGCCGTGAGACAGGTGACCGGCGACTGGCTGTCGGCAACGGCGGGAGCCCCAACGAGGCCGACGGCAGCGAGCCCGAGGGCGAGAGCGGCGGCGGGCAGAATCGGGCGGAGCGAGCGACGTTGCACGGAACATCCTTCGGGCAGGGCAAGCCGGGTGAGCTGGCGAAAGCTTAGCCCCCAGGGACAGGAACGTCACCCCCAGGATCCGGTTGGACTATCGCGCCGAGCGCGCGCGGTACCCGACTCCCGACGCCCCGGGAGTTCGCCCGATGCAGAGTTAGCGGGTCGCCGTCTCACGGATCAGGCTCGCGTACCAGGCGGCACTCGCCTTCGGAGTGCGCGCCAGGGTGTTGAAGTCGACGTGCACGATCCCGAAGCGCTTCGAATATCCCCACGACCACTCGAAGTTGTCGAGCAGCGACCAGAGGAAGTATCCGCGCACGTCGATGCCGTCGGCGATCGCACGCTCCACCTCGGCCAGGTGGCGTCGCACATAGTCGATGCGGTCCTGGTCGTCGATCGTGATACCGCCGGCGCCCGTTCCCGCCGAGGGCACGACGGCGTCCGGGAAGGCGGCGCCGTTCTCGGTGATCATCAGCGGGAGCTCGGGGAAGCGCTCGCGCAGCTGGGCCAGAAGGTCATAGAGACCCGCCGGGTCGATGTTCCAGGCCATCTCGGTGTGCGGGCCCGGCTGCTCCAGAAACTCGACGTCCTCGGCGCCCGGCCACGGCGATCCCAGCGCTTCCTTGTGGCCGTCGGCATTCTGCCGTTCGCCGACCCCGTCCCAGAGCCGGACGCGGTTGGTCGCGTAGTAGTTGACGCCCAACACGTCGAGGGGCTGGTGAATAGCGCGCAGGTCCCCGTCGCGGACGAACCCCCAATCGGTGACCTCCCGTGTGACCTCGCGCAGGTCGTCGGAGTAGCGGCCCTCAAGCATCGGGCCGAGGAACACGTCGTTGCCGATGGCGTTGAGCTTGCGCCTCGCGGTCTCGCCGCTTGGCCCCTCTGGGCGGAACACGTGCAGGTTCAGCGTGACCGAGAACTCCGCGTCATCCCGCACGACATCCCGAAGCGCCTGGATGGCGAGTCCGTGAGCGAGATTGAGGTGGTGGGCGGCGACCAGCGCCTGCTCGCGGCCGTGCAGGCCGGGTGCATGCGCCCCGGAGCCGTAGCCGAGGAACGCCGAGCACCACGGCTCGTTGAGCGTTGTCCAGGTGTGCACGCGGTCGCCGAGGGCGGCGCCGATCGCGGCGGCGTACTCCGCCATCGCCTGCGCGGTGTCGCGGTCGAGCCAGCCGCCGCGGTCCTCAAGAGCCTGGGGGAGGTCCCAGTGGTAGAGCGTCGCCACGGGCCGGATGCCGCGCTCCAGAAGTCCGTCGACGAGCCGTGAGTAGAAGTCGATGCCGCGCGACTCCAGGGCGCCGACGCCGGCGGGGACGATACGGGGCCACGCGATCGAGAATCGGTATGCCTGCAAGCCGAGGCGGACCATGAGGTCCAAGTCCTCATCGATTCGGTGGTAGTGGTCGTCGGCCACGTCGCCGGTGTCGCCTTTCAGCACGAGACCCGGCGTGTGGCTGAACGTGTCCCAAATCGACGGACCACGGCCGTCCTCGTCGACGGCTCCCTCGATCTGATACGAGGCGGTGGCCGAGCCGAACAGGAAGTCGTGGGGAAGGGTCATGGTGTCTCCGGAGTGAATCGGGTGTCGGACCGAACTGCGCGGTGGCGGGCGGTGGCGCGGATAGTCTCGGCATCGTGACTCCCGCTTTCGTCCAGAACGCCGGTTGGCCGACGATGTACGACGGTCAGCGTCGTGTGCTTCGGGACCTGATCGTGCACGGCGGGCACTCGCGGGTGGAGATCGCCAGGAGGCTCGACGTCTCGCGGGCGAGCCTCAGCCGCATTGCGCGCGAGCTCATCGACCTCGGGTTCGTCACGGAGGGCGAGCTTCAATACAGCACGACGCGCGGTCGACCGTCGGAGTTGGTGCACATCCGCCGAGATGCGGCGCACTTCGCAGGCATCAAGCTCACCGGCACGGATCTGTACGCGGTCGTGACTGACCTGGGCGCGACCGTCGTGGCAGCGCACGACGAGCCGTTGCGCTCCACGGAGCCCGCGGATGTCGCCGATCAGATCGCGCAGGTGGCGAGCCGGATGCTCGCCGACGTTCCGCTTGCCGGCGCTCTGGGAGTGTGCCTCGCCGGGGACGTGCTCGACCGAGACGGCCTCCAGCTCGTCGAGCGCTCGACCTTCCTCGGCTGGAGCAGCACCCCTTTGCGGGCACTGGTCGGCTCCCGGGTGGGCGTGCCGGTCACCGTCAGCAACGATGTCGTCGCTCTGACGGCCGGGCACCACTGGTTCGGCGCCGGTGTCGGAGCCGAGACGCTGGTCGTGTACGGCCTCGGCGCCGGAATCGGCGCGGGTCTCGTCGTCCAGGACGAGGTGCATATCGGCGCGCACGGTCACTCCGGCCATGTGGGCCATTCGCGCATGGATGCCCGCGGCCGACCGTGCGAGCTGGGGCACGTCGACTGCATCCACAGTTTCGTGACCATGGGCTCGATCTGCTTCAACGCGGGGGCGGAGGAGAGCGACTACCCCGCGGTGCTCGCCAGGGCCCGGTCTGGCGAGCCGGTCGCCTTGCGTGCCTTCGAGTTGGCGGCCGAGGCGCTCGGGATCGCGGTCGCCACGACGGTGAATACCGTGGATCCGGAGAAAGTGCTGATCACGGGCGAGGGTGTCGACATGGTCGCCTTGGCTCCTGCGAGACTTCGGGCCGGGTTGGATGCCGAACTCGAGCAAGTTGATTCCACCTCCGTCGTCATCGAAATGCCCGCCTTCAGCTTCTCCGACTACGCGCGGGGCGCTGCCGTGTCGGCCATGCGGGATGTGATCTGACCGGCGGTGCGCCGATCTCGATTTTGTTGCAGCACTTGACAAAATAGTACAACTGCGCCGATCCTGTATCCGCACGCGCCTCGAGAGAGCGCGTCTCGGCACCGGATTCTCATCAAAGGAGAGAGAAATGCGTTCACGTTTCATCGCGACCGGCGCTGCGCTGGTCGCGGCGGCGCTCGTCTTGGCCGGTTGCTCCGCAGGCGGCGGCAGCAGCACCAGCACAGCGATCAACACCAGCCCGGATGGCAAGGGCAAGACCCTGACCCTCTGGGACTACGAAGGCGACACCAGCGCGATGGGGGTTGCCTGGAAGGCCGCCATCGCCGAGTTCGAGAAGGAGACCGGCGCGAAGGTGAAGTTCGAGGCGAAGAGCTTCGAGCAGATCCAGTCGACCGCGAGCCAAGTGCTCAACTCCAACTCGGCACCCGACGTCATGGAATACAACAAGGGCAACGCCACGGCCGGTCTGCTGAGTTCCGAGGGTCTGCTGACCAACCTCGATGCCGCGGTGAAGGCCTACGGCTGGGACAAGGATCTCTCGTCCTCGCTGCAGACGACGGCGAAGTACAGCCCGAAGGGCATCATGGGGTCCGGCAACTTCTACGGCATCCCCAACTACGGCGAGTTCGTCATGATGTATTACAACAAGGACGAGTTCGACAAGTACGGCGTCAAGGTGCCGACCACGTTCGCGGAACTCGAGGACGCGCTCGCCGCGTTCAAGAAGGCCGGGATCACCCCGCTCTCGGAGTCTGCCGTCGAATACCCGCTCGGACAGCTCTGGTACCAGCTCGCGCTGCTGCACGCCGACCGCACCTGGGTGACCAGCTACCAGACGTACACGAGCAAGGTCGACTTCCACGACTCCGACCTCACCTTCGCGACTCAGACCATCAAGGACTGGGTCGACAAGGGCTACATCAGCAAGGACGCGACGGGCATCAAGGCACAGGATGCTGGCGACGCGTTCCAGGGCGGCACCGCGCCGATGTTCTACTCCGGCAGCTGGTGGTACGGCACGTTCACCGCGGGGATCAAGAACTTCTCGTGGGGCACCTTCCTGTTCCCCGGGTCGACCCTGTCGCCCGGTTCCTCGGGCAACCTGTGGGTGGTTCCGACGAAGTCCAAGAACAAGGACCTGGCATACAAGTTCATCGACATCACGATGAGCAAGAAGATCCAGAACCTGATGGGCAACAACGGCGGCATCCCGGTTGCGGCGGATGCCTCGGCGATCACCGACCCGAAGAGCAAAGAGTTGATCGACAACTTCAACACGCTCACGGGTCGAGATGGCCTGGCCTTCTACCCCGACTGGCCCACCGCCAGCTTCTATGACCAGATCAACACCGCGTTGCAGAAGCTGGTCAACGGCACGGAGACCCCGAGTGCCGTGCTCGACGAACTGGGCGGCGAGTACGCAACCGGTGTGAAGCAGATCACCGGCTGAGTTCGCCCCCTTCCAGGGCCCGGCAGGCGGCCGGGTCCTGGAACCGCCACGAAAGGATCATCGAGATGGCAACGCTGCCCGTCGCGCGCGCCGCGGCTCTTCGACGGAGTCGCTCGCGATCCGACAGCCTGCTTCCGACTGCGGGAGCCCGGGGCTTCTGGCTCTACCTGCTGCCCGGCGGCGTGCTGCTGACGGTCATCGTCATCATCCCGCTGCTCTGGAATGTCTACTTGAGTTTCACGAGCTGGCGCGGGGTACTCGCTCCGACCTGGATCGGCGGCGACAACTGGGTGCGACTCGTCCAGGACAAGGACTTCTGGACCTCGTTCATCAACAGCATCGCGATGATCGTGGCCATGGTGATCGTGCCGACGCTGCTCGGTCTGGTCGTCGCCGCCATCCTGTTCGATCTGATCGGCAAGAAGTTCGGTGCGCGACTCGCCAGCTTCTTGCGGGCCACCTACTATCTGCCGCAGCTCCTCCCGGTCGCGATCGGCGCAGTGGTGATCGGCTGGATCCTGCGACCGCAGAACGGCGCGCTCAACACGGTGCTGAAGGCGGTCGGCCTGGGTTCTCTGCAGCACAACTGGCTCGGCGATCCGAGCACGGCACTGCTCAGCATCATGTTCGTGATGGTCTGGGTGCAGATCGGCTACCCCGTCGTGATCTTCATGGCAGCCCTGCAGCGCGTCGATCCTGAGCTCTACGAGGCTGCGGAGCTGGATGGCGCGGGCTGGTTCCAGAGGTTCCGCTCGATCACGGTGCACATCATCCGTCCCGAGATCTTCGTGGTCACCCTGACCTGCACGATCGCGGCGCTGAAGGTCTTCGGTCCGATCTTCACACTCACCCGCGGCGGCCCCGGCAACGCGACGATCGTTCCGAGCTACTACTCGTACAACGAGTTCTTCAACGTGCAAGAGGTCGGGTACGGTGCGACGATCGCGACGGCGCTCACCATCGTCATCGTGCTGCTCACGATCGGCTTCATCAAGGCGCAGCAGCGCGTCGAGGAGGACCGCTGATGGCCGTCATCGCGCCAGAAGGCGCCTTCAAGTTCCGGCGCCGTGCGACGCGGCGAAGTCCCGCCGACTGGGTGCTGCTGATCGGCGTCGTGATCGTCGGGTTCTTGATCGCGGTGCCGTTCCTCATCATCGTCGTCAACTCCTTCAAGTCGCCGAGCGACTACGCCGGCTCGGGGCCGCTCACCCTCCCGCACGCGCTCTACTTCGACGGGATCGTGAAGTTCTGGAACTACGTGAACTTCCCGCTCAAGCTCTGGAACAGCTTCTTCATCAGCGCGGCGGTGGCGGTGCTCGCCGTGATCGTCTCGATCCTCAACGCCTTCGCGATCGGGATCGGTCGGGTGCGCGGGCGCACCTGGATCATCGTCTTGTTCCTGCTGGCGAACACCATCCCGCAGGAGGGACTGCTCTACCCGCTGTACTACATGTTCAAGCAGGTGAATCTCTACGACACCACCTGGGCGGTCATCATCATCTTCACCGTGATCCAGAGCGCGTTCGGCACCTATCTTCTGTCGTCGGTCTTCGGCACCTTTCCGCTCTCGGTGCTGGAGGCGGCCGCTCTGGACGGCGCGACCCGCTGGCAGATCCTCTGGCGGGTGATCGTGCCGATCAGCCGCCCGACGCTCTCGGTGATGCTGATCTTCTTCTTCATCTGGACCTGGAACGAGTTCCTGATCCCGCTCACCTTCCTGATCAGCAACGACAACCAGACAGTGCCCGTGGCGATCAGCCTGCTGCAAGGCGACAAGATCATGGACGTCACGACGACGAGCGCCTCGGCGTTGCTCGGTCTGCTGCCGACCCTGGTGTTCTTCTTGATCTTCCAGCGGACACTGTCCCGCGGCATTACTGCAGGAGCAGTCAAATGATCCGCCGAATCGATGGCTCGAAGGAGCTGCTCTCATGAAGTTCACCGACGGTTTCTGGCAGCTGCGGCCAGGAGTCACCGCGCTCTACGCGCAAGAGGCTCGCGACCTGGTCGCCGGCGACGGCGCGCTCACGATCACGGCGCCCACCAAGGTGATCGAGCGACGCGGAGACGTGCTGAATCGTCCGGTGCTCATGGTCACCCTGAGCTCTCCGCTCGAGGGCGTCGTTCGGGTGCGCGTGGAGCACCATCGAGGCTCCGCAGTCCGCGACGGGTTCGATCTGGTCGGCGCGGAGTCCGGGATCGGCGAGATCGTCGTGGACGACCAGGGGGGAGTGCTCCGCAGCGGCGCGCTCGAGGCCCGAGTCACGACCGCCGGGCCGTGGAGGTTGGAGTTCCGCCACGACGGACGGCTGCTGACCGCATCGGGGGACAAGTCGCTCGGCTATCTGCGGCTCGATCCGGATGCCGAAGTGGACCGCGGCATCCCGTCGAATGCGCGCACCGGTTCGCCAGCGCCAGACGGACACGCTTATCTCCATGAGCAATTGGAGCTCGGGGTCGGTGAACTCATCTATGGACTCGGCGAGCGCTTCGGCCCGCTGGTCAAGAACGGCCAGTCGGTGGAGGTCTGGAATGCCGACGGTGGCACGTCGAGCGAACAGGCATACAAGAACGTGCCCTTTTACCTGAGCAACCGCGGTTACGGCGTGCTGGTGAACTCCTCGCGCCACGTGTCATTCGAGCTCGGATCGGAGGCCGTGGAGCGTGTGCAGTTCTCGGTGGCGGGGGAAGCGATCGAATACCTCCTCATCGACGGGCCGACGCCCGCGGACGTCATCGAGCGGTACACCCGACTGACGGGGCGCCCCGCGCGGGTTCCGGCGTGGTCGTACGGGCTGTGGCTCTCGACGAGCTTCACCACCGACTACGACGAGGCAACCGTGACGTCGTTCGTCGATGCCATGGCGCAGCGGGAGTTGCCGCTGAGCGTGTTCCACTTCGACTGCTTCTGGATGCGCGAGTTCAACTGGTGCGACTTCGAGTGGGATCCGCGGGTCTTCCCCGATCCGGAGGGCATGCTCCGTCGCCTGCATGCCAAAGACCTGCGCATCTGCGTCTGGATCAATCCCTACATCGCCCAGCGGTCGCCCCTTTTCGAGGAGGGCGCTGCCGCCGGGTATCTCCTGCGTCGACCCGACGGCACCGTCTGGCAGTGGGATCTCTGGCAAGCGGGCATGGGAATCGTGGACTTCACGAATCCGGATGCCGTCGCCTGGTTCCAGTCCAAACTGCGCCGGCTGATCGATCAGGGCGTCGACTGCTTCAAGACGGACTTCGGCGAACGCATCCCCACGGATGTGGTCTGGCACGACGGCTCGGACCCCGATCGTATGCACAACTGGTTCACGCAGCTTTACAACCAAGCCGTCTTCGACGTGCTGGCCGAATCGCGTGGCGAGGGCGAAGCGGTGCTGTTCGCCCGCTCGGCGACGGTCGGCGGGCAGCGCATGCCGGTGCATTGGGGCGGAGACTCCACCTCGACCTTCGCGTCGATGGCCGAGACTCTGCGCGGCGGTCTGTCGCTCGCGCTCAGCGGCTTCGGGTTCTGGAGCCACGACATCGGCGGGTTCGAGGGCACTCCCGATGCCGGTGTCTACAAGCGCTGGACCGCGTTCGGTCTGCTGTCGAGCCATTCCCGTTTTCACGGTTCGGGCTCCTACCGTGTGCCGTGGGCATTCGACGATGAAGCGGTCGAGGTCACCCGGCGGTTCACCCGGATCAAGCTCGGCCTGATGCCCTACTTGTACGCGGCCGGGCTCGAGGCGAGCGCCTCCGGCCTGCCGGTGATGCGCCCTCTGCAACTGGTCTTCCCCGAGGATCCGGCCGTCGGCCACCTCGATCGGCAGTACATGCTGGGGGCGGATCTGCTGGTCGCTCCGGTGATGGACTCCACCGGCGAGGTCGAGTTCTACCTGCCGGCCGGCCGCTGGACGAGTCTGCTCGACGGGGGTGTCGCGGAGGGTGGCCGCTGGCACCGCGAGACGCACGGGTTCTTGTCACTCCCTCTGTATGTTCGCGACGGCGCCGTGTTGCCCCGCACCGACCGTGTCGATCGGCCCGATCACCCCTATCTCGACGATCTCGTGCTTGAGATCTATCCAGGTGGAACCGGCTCGCGGACGGTCACGGTGACTGATCCGGGTGGACGCTCGGCAGAGTTCGTCGTGGAGTTCGCCGAAGCGGGTCCTCGTGTGACGGGGGACCCGGCGCTCGGCTGGCGAGCCAAGGTCGCCGGTCAGGACGCGATCGCCGCACAGGGCGGTGTCGTCGCGCTCAGCTGGTGACCTCCGGGGCACGCGGGGTGAGTTGGCGTCGCGCGGCGTACTGCTCGCGGATGACCGGATGCGGGTCGCTCGGCAGGCTGCCGCTCAGCCCGACGGTCCACTCCGGTCGGGCCCCGGTGAGAGCCCATGCCGCCTGCGCGGAGGCGCCGAGCGCCACGTACTCGCCCGGCGTCGGCACGCTCACCGGCACGCCGAACACCTGTGCCGCGATCGCGCCGACCGCAGGGTTCTGCGCGGCCCCGCCGATCAGGAGGATGCGTTCAGCCTCGACACCCTGCGCCCGCACAGCATCGAGACCGTCGGCAAGTCCGCAGAGCATTCCCTCGATGGCGGCGCGCGCGAGGTTCTCGCGACTCGTCGACGCGAGGGTCATGCCGAACAGGGTGGCGGTGGCATCCGGCAGATTCGGGGTGCGCTCGCCCTCGAAGTACGGCTGCAGCACCAGGCCGTCGGCGCCGGGAGCCGCGGCGAGGGCGAGGCGTCCGAGCTCGGTATGGTCCACGCCGAGCAGGCGCCCGATGGCATCGAGGATGCGCGCCGCATTCAGGGTGGCCACCAAGGGGAGGAAGGCACCGCCGGCATCCGCGAATCCCGCAACCGAGCCGCTCGGGTCGACCGTCGGGGAGTCGGTGACGGCGAAGACCGTGCCGCTCGTGCCGATCGAGACGACCACGTCGCCGATGCGCGCGTCGAGCCCCAGCGCGGCTGCGGCGTTGTCGCCGGCGCCGGCTCCGACGATCAGGCCCGCGGGGATGCCGACGTTCTCGGCCGACACCCCCGGGGAGTCGTGGGCGGCCAGCACGCGCGGCAGCACCGCGTCGTGGCCGAGGGCGGCGAGCAGGAGTTCGCGGTCGTAGTCGCCGGATGCCGGCGACCAGTAGCCGGTCCCGCTCGCGTCGGAACGATCGGTGGTGAGCTCGTCGAGCGCCGGCCCGAGGGCGCTCTCGCCGGACGGACCGTAGCCGCGCAGCCGCCAGGTGAGCCAGTCGTGCGGCAGGGCGACAGCCGCGACCCGAGCGGCGTTGTCCGGCTCGGCGTCGCGCAACCAGCGCAGCTTGGTGATCGTGAACGAGGCGACCGGCACGAGTCCAGTGCGCGCCGCGAGCTCCGCTGCCCCGAACTCGGCGATCAGCTGAGTCGCTGCGGCAGCCGAGCGGGTGTCGTTCCAGAGCAGGGCATCGCGGATGACGCGGCCCTCCGCATCCAGCACCACCATGCCGTGCTGCTGCCCCCCGATCGAGATCGCGGAGGTGTCGTCGAGCCCGCCCGCGTCGGAGACCGCGGCGAGCATCGCCGCCCACCAGGCATCCGGGCTCACCTCGGTGCCGTCGGGATGCGCGGCGCGCCCGCTGCGCGCGACCTCGCCGCTCGACGCATCGCGGATCACGACCTTGCAGCTCTGCGTCGATGAGTCGACGCCTACGACCAGCGCCACGCGCTAGCGAGCGCCGAGAAGGTGCTCGGTCGCCAACTGCTGCAACCTCACGAAGCCGAAGCCCTTGCCGTTGTAATAGGGGCTCGGGTCGAAGTCCTCGAACGCAGAGCGGTCGGCGAGCAGGTCGTCGTAGCTCTCGCCCTCAGCGAGCGTGGGAGTCGACAGGCCATCGACCTGCGCCGACTTGAGCGCTTCCTGCACCTCGGGGTCGGCGCGGAACGCCGCGGCGCGCTCCTTGAGCATGAGGTAGTTCGCGATGTTGGCCTTCGCGGAGTCCCACACGCCGGTCTCATCCTCGGTGCGCGACGGCTTGTAGTCGAAGTGGCGCGGGCCGTCGTAGGCCGGGCCGCCGTTCGGGCCGCCGTTCTCGAGCAGGTCGACGAGAGCGAAGGCGTTGTACAGGTCGCCGTGCCCGAAGACGAGGTCCTGGTCGTACTTGATGCCGCGCTGGCCGTTCAGGTCGATGTGGAAGAGCTTGCCCTGGTACAGCGCTTGCGCGATGCCGGAGGCGAAGTTGAGCCCCGCCATCTGCTCATGACCGACCTCGGGATTGATGCCGAAGAGATCGGGCTTCTCGAGCGTCGAGATGAACGCGATCGCGTGTCCGAGCGTCGGAAGCAGGATGTCGCCGCGCGGCTCGTTCGGCTTCGGCTCGATGGCGAAGCGGATGTCGTAGCCCTTGTCGGTCACGTACTGGGCGAACAGGTTGACGCCTTCGCGGTAGCGCTCGAGCGCCATCCGGATGTCCTTGGCCGAGTCGTACTCCGCACCCTCGCGGCCGCCCCACATGACGAACGTCTTGGCACCGAGCTCGGCGCCGAGGTCGAGCTGGCGGAGCGCCTTGCGCAGCGCGAAGCGCCGCACATCGCGGTCGTTGGAGGTGAAGCCGCCGTCCTTGAACACCGGCGCGCTGAACAGGTTCGTCGTGACCATCGGGACGATGAGGCCGGTGTCGGCGAGGGCGCCCTTGAGGCGATCGATCTGCTTCTGGCGGTCGGCGTCCGACGAGCCGAATGCGAACAGGTCGTCATCGTGGAAGGTCAGGCCGTAGGCGCCGACCTCCTTGAGCTTCTCGACGACGTGCACGATGTCCATGGGAGCTCGAGTCGGTCCGCCGAACGGGTCCGCACCGTTGTAGCCGATGGTCCAGAGGCCGAAGGAGAACTTGTCGGCGGGGGTGGGAGTGGGCATGGGGTCCTGCTTTCGGCGGCATCGGTGATTGTTGGGTTAAACAACATATTAGCGATCGGTG
>FSWJ01000379.1_pt1 | contig 13666 bp, 14 predicted proteins | sample 1637851 | NCBI WGS metagenome assembly FSWJ01 (sample SAMEA3914789, study PRJEB12502) | metagenome | biome: forest; material: soil | place: Canada | collected 2011-07-03 | depth 0.3 m | reverse complement strand
GCGGATCACCCCGGTGTTGTTCCGGGTCCAATACGCGGCCGGACGTTTCGTGGTCCGCACCTGCCACCCGAACCGGATGATGTAGAGGATGAAAAACGCGTTCACCCCGTGCTGCCACTCCAACCAGACCGGAAACCCGACCGGCGCGAAATCGGGCAGCCCGGAGTGGCCGGGGAAGTCATGCAAGAAGGAGACACCGGCGTCCGATGCCCGGAACAGCCTCGCAGCAAGCACGACCACAACCATCGCTACGATAACAATCGGAATGATCCACACCAATTTGAACCAGCGGCTTGCTCGAAAGCCCGCGGCAGGGCGGGTGGGAACAGTCATGACCTCACACTATCGTTCGTCCAGTTAGGGAATCGACATGCAAATCACGGGTATCACCGCGCTCGTCACGGGGGCCGCGTCGGGACTGGGTGCCGCGACTTCCGCGGCCCTCGCCGCCGGGGGAGCAACGGTCGTCGGCCTCGATCTTCCGTCGCAGGTCGAGGCGCACGGGGCGGCCGCACCGGCCGGCGTCCGGCTGGTCGGCGCTGACGTGACGAGCGAAGAGGATGTCAGCGCGGCGCTCGCCACGATCGGCGCGTCCGACGGGCCGCTGCGTCTCGTGGTCAATTGCGCGGGGATCGCGCCGGCGAAACGGATCCTGGGGTCGAAGGGTGTGCACGATCTCGCCACCTTCCAGAAGACGATCGCGATCAACCTGGTCGGGACGTTCAACGTGCTCCGGCTCGCCGCCGAGGTCATCGCGAAGACCGCGCCGGTCGACGAGTTCGGCCAGCGCGGCGTCATCATCAACACCGCGTCGGTTGCCGCGTTCGAGGGCCAGATCGGCCAGATCGCTTACTCGGCATCGAAGGGCGGCGTGGTCGGGATGACCCTGCCGGCCGCGAGGGACCTCGCGCGCAGCGGCATCAGGGTGAACACCATCGCCCCCGGAATCGTGGACACGCCGATGCTCGCCGGACTGGGCGAGGAAGTGAACCAGTCGCTCGCCGAGAGCGTCCCCTTCCCGCATCGGCTCGCCCGCCCGGACGAATACGCGCAACTCGTGCTCATGATCACCGCGCACGACTACCTCAACGCCGAGACCATCCGCATGGACGGCGCGATCCGTATGGCACCGCAGTAACGCCAACCGCACGAAGGACAACCCCATGCCTGGTTCAGTCATCGTGGCCGGAGCCCGCACCCCCATCGGTCGCCTGCTCGGCGGACTCTCCACCTTCACCGCCGCCGAACTCGGCGGCGTTGCGATCGCCGCGGCCCTCGAGCGTGCGAAGGTCGCGCCCGCCGACGTCGAGTACGTGATCATGGGGCAGGTGCTGACCGCGGGCGCGGGGCAGCTGCCGGCCCGACAGGCGGCGGTCGCCGCGGGCATCCCGATGACCATCCCGTCGACCACGATCAGCAAGGTCTGCCTGTCGGGCATCCAGGCCGTCATCATCGCCGACCAGTTCATCCGCACCGGCGACTTCGACGTGATCGTCGCCGGCGGCCAGGAGTCGATGTCGAAGGCGCCACACCTGTTGCCCGGCTTGCGGCTGGGCACCAGGTACGGCCCCATCACGATGGTCGACCACATGGCCATCGACGGGCTGGAGGATGCGTTCACCGCGGAGGCGATGGGACTCCTCACCGAGACGGTGAACGACACGGACCCGATGAGCCGTAGCTCGCAGGACGAGTTCTCGGCCCGGTCCCACCGGCTGGCGGCGGCGAGCGACTTCTCGAACGAGATCGTGAACGTCGAGGTGAAGCAGCGCAAGGGCGCGCCCGTAATCATCTCCAAGGATGAGGGGATCCGCCCCGACACGACCGTCGAGACCCTCGCCGGCCTGCGCCCCGCGTTCCGCCCGGACGGCACCATCACCGCCGGCAACGCCTCACCGATCTCCGACGGCGCCTGCGCGATGGTCGTGATGGACAAAGACAAGGCAGAGGCCGGCGGCATCGAGTGGCTGGCCGAGGTCGGCGCCCATGGAATGGTCGCCGGCCCGGACTCGAGCCTGCAGTACCAGCCGGCCAACGCCATCCGCCTCGCCTGCGAGCGTGAGGGCATCACCCCGGTCGACCTGGACCTGATCGAGATCAACGAGGCCTTCGCGGCGGTCGGACTCGCCTCGGCCGCCGAGCTCGGTGTGCCGATCGACAGGGTCAACGTGAACGGCGGCGCCATCGCGGTCGGTCACCCGATCGGGATGTCCGGCGCGCGTCTCGTGCTCCACCTCGCGCTCGAACTGAAACGGCGCGGCGGCGGCATCGGCGCGGCCGCACTGTGCGGCGGCGGCGGCCAGGGCGACGCCCTCATCGTGCGCGTGCCCAGGGACTGATCGGGGCCGCAGGGCAGGCGCCGTACACTTGACCGGTGTCGACGCTCTCTGATCTCGTGCTGGCCCAGGGCCGGTCCGACGAGGCGGACGTCGAGTGGCTTCACCTTCTCGTCGGCGACTGGCAGCTGCTGGCCGACCTCGCGTTCGCGGACATCGTGCTCTGGGTGCCGGCCAGCGAGGGCGGGTTCGTCGCGGTCGCCCACGCCCGTCCCTCCAGCTCGGCGACACTGTTCTACCGCGACTTCGTGGGCCAGAACATCAAGCCCGAGTGGATGAAGCAGGTGACGGACGCCTTCGAGTCCGCCCAGATCGTCGACTCGGCCGCGCCCGACTGGTACGAGGAGACGCCCACCCGCGTTCGCGCGGTGCCGGTGCTGCGCCGGCTGTCGGTCGGCGGCACAGCGACCACCGAGTCGCCGATCGCGGTGATCACCCGCCATACCAACCTGAGCGAAGCGCGCACCCCCAGTCGCCAGGAGCTCACGTTCAACGAGTGCGCGAACGACCTGTTCGCCATGATCGCCGCCGGCGACTTTCCCGACCTGGGGGCGCCATCCGGTCCCCGTCGCGGTGCGCCGCGCGCATCCGACGGCCTGCTCCGTCTCGATGTGGACGGCCTTGTCACGTTCGCGAGCCCGAACGGCCTCTCCGCGTTCAACCGCATGGGCTTCGTCGGCGAACTCGAGGGCGAGTCGCTGGCCGAGGTCACGACGTCGCTGCTGGCCGGCAAGCTCATCGTCGACGAGTCACTGCCACTCGTCGTGACGGGCCGTGCTCCGTGGCGTACCGACATCGAGGCGCGCGGGGTGACGGTGTCGCTGCGGGCGATCCCGATCCGGGACCGCGGGGAACGCATCGGCGCGATCGTACTGTGCCGGGACGTCACCGAGCTGAGGCACCAGGAGCGCGAGCTCATCACCAAGGACGCCACGATCCGCGAGATCCACCACCGGGTGAAGAACAACCTGCAGACCGTCGCGTCACTGCTGCGCATCCAGGCGCGGCGGTCCCACTCCGACGAGGCGCGCGAGTCGCTCAACCAGGCCATGCGCAGGGTGGCGGCCATCGCCGTCGTGCACGACACCCTCAGCGAGGGACTCAACCAGAATGTCGACTTCGATGTCGTGTTCGACCGCGTGCTGAAACTCATCGCCGAGGTCGCGTCGACTCACGGCACGAAGGCGCACCCGGTGTTCACGGGCAGCTTCGGGGTGCTGCCCAGCGAATACGCGACACCGCTGTCGCTGGCGCTCACCGAGCTGGTGACCAACGCGGTCGAGCACGGGCTCGCCGGGCGCGAGGGTGTCGTGGAGATCATTGCCGAGCGGTCGGACGCGACGCTGAGCGTGACGGTGCGGGACAACGGGAGCGGGCTGCCGGAGGGCAAGGTCGGGTCCGGTCTCGGAACGCAGATCGTACGCACCCTCATCCAGGGCGAGCTGAGCGGAACCATCGACTGGCACACGATGGTGGGCGACGGCACCGAAGTGACCATCGAGATCCCGCTGACGTGGCTGAAGGTCAGCGCCTAAGAGGCGCGGCGAGCCCTCGCGGCACGGCGCTTCAGCGCGCGGCGCTCGTCCTCGCTGAGGCCGCCCCAGACGCCCGAATCCTGGCTGGTCTCGAGCGCGTACTGCAGGCACATCTCGGTGACGCTGCACCGGCCGCACACTGCCTTCGCCTTGTCGATCTGGTCGACTGCGGGCCCGGTGTTCCCTACAGGGAAGAACAGTTCGGGGTCGGCGGTGAGGCATGCGGCTTTGTCGCGCCAGTCCATCTGTGGTGCTCCTTATGTGTTGCGAACGCAGGGGATACCTATCCCTGACAGGCCGATAGGCCAAGATTCGGGTGAAGAAAAGAGGGAATTTCGGGACACGCCCACCGCCCTGTGGGTGCAAATCAACCTCACATAGAATCTCATATTGGTTGTAGCAAATCAATAGTCGATCGGGGTTACCAGCTGTGAGCGAACCGAATGCTCCGGACAGGCCGACGCTGCTCCTGGTCCTGTCCGGGCTCCTCTACCTGGAGGCCGTCGCGCTCGCCGCACTGACGGTGCTGCTGGTGGTGGACGCCGTCATCCAGCATCCGGACTCCTACCTCAGCGCTGTCGCCCTGATCGTGCTGGCCGCGCTGGCGACCGCATGGCTGGCCATCATGGCGACGCACACGCTCGCCCGCCGGCCGTGGATCCGGGCCGGCGCTGTTACCTGGCAGCTGCTGCAGCTGGTCATCGGGATCACGATTCTCGTCGGCGGAGAGGTCGTCGGCTGGGCGCTCGTCGTCGTCGCGGTGCTGGTGCTCGTCGTCGTGTTCACGCCGCCGGTGATCGCGGTGACACGGCGCGAGCCGTCGTCCTAGCTAGGCGTCGAGGCCGAGCTTCTTGCGCAGCGACGCCACGTGGCCGGTCGCCTTCACGTTGTAGAGGGCGAGCACGACCTCCTCGTTCTCGTCGAGCACGAAGGTGGAGCGCAGGGTGCCGGTGACCGTCTTGCCGTACATCGACTTCTCGCCGTACGACCCATAGGCGTTGTGCACGGCGAGGTTCTCGTCGCTGAGCAGCGGGAAGTTGAGGCCCTGCTCCTGCTGGAACTTCTTGAGCGGGCCGATCGGATCCTTGGAGATGCCGAGCACCTGGTAGCCGGCCGACTTGAGCGAATTGATGTTGTCGCGGAAGTCGCAGGCCTCGGTGGTGCACCCGGGTGTGGATGCCGCCGGGTAGAAGTAGACGATGACCTTCTTGCCCTGGTAGTCGCCCAGCGAGACGCTCTTGCCATCCTGGTCGGTGAGGGTGAACGTGGGGGCCTTCTGGCCGGACTCGAGCTTCACGAGTGCTCCTTCTGTCGCAGTAATTCTAGACACCAGCTCGATTTGCCGGTGCCCCGCGCGAGCCTGCTAATGTTGACCCTTGGTTCCACGCACCTCTAGCTCAATTGGCAGAGCAACTGACTCTTAATCAGTGGGTTCTGGGTTCAAGTCCCAGGGGGTGCACCCCCATCGCACGATCCGGCCCGAATCGGGTCTACGGCGGCGGCAGCTTCGCGAGCGCCTCATCGGCCTTCTGCGGTGTGACGCCGAGCTGGTCGGCGAGCTGCTGCGCCGTGTCCACCCCGTAGGCCGTCCTGATCGCGTCGGGGAGGCGGTATCCGCCGAGAAGCCCGATGTCCATAGGAAGCAGGGTACGTCGAACTGCCCGAAATGGTTGGCTTTCGTCCCGGGAAAGCAACCATTTCGGGCAGTTCGGCGAACTTCAACGCGCCCGTCTCAGTACATAGCTGTTCACCGGCCGCCCGGTTGCCCCGTACTCGAGCGTGAGTTCGACCGCTCCACGGCGCTCCAGATCGGTGAGGTAGCGCTGTGCGGTCGGTCGGCTCATGCCAAGGCCGGCCGCGACATCGGCGGCACCAATGGGGCCATCGGCCGACCGAACGGCCTCGAGAACTTTTTGCATGGTGGGGTGCAGCCTGCTGCGGGATGCATCGGCGCCCTGGCCGTGCAGTATCTCGTACAGGCTGTCGACGCCGGCCTGGTCGATGGCGCCTCCGCGAACCAGCTGGCTGTGCCAGCGCCGGTAGGCCTCGAGCTGCTGCCGTAGTTGTTCGAAACCGAATGGCTTCACCAGGTAGTAGATCGCGCCGCTCCGCATTGCGGCACGGACGGTGGTCAGGTCGCGGGCCGCAGTGATCACGACGCAATCGGGGGCCCCGTCCATGACCTGGAGGGAGCGCAGGAGCGACAATCCGTCCTCGCCGGGCAGGTAGATATCGAGCAGCATGAGGTCGGGCTTGAGTTCGGCGACCGCCTTGCGCGCAAGATCTGCGTTCGGCACAGTTCCCACCGAAACGAATCCAGACACACGTGAGACGCGCTCAGCGTGGATCTGGGCCACGCGAAAGTCATCATCGACTATCAGTGTGCGAATCATGGTGGGGATTCCGTCGGTTTTCTCCTGCTGGCCGGTGATTCACGAGGTTTCGACTGGGAAGGACGACCTCGAAATGTCCACCAGGTCCTGGGCTGATCTCTATCGTTCCCCTGAGCCGATAGACCAGACGACTGACGATGGCGAGCCCCATGCCCCGCCGCATGCCGGGGCGCGCCGTCTTCGTCGTGTATCCGTCGATCAGGACATCTTTGATCCTTTCGCGCGGAACCCCGGGCCCATTGTCGGTGACGACGATGCGCGTTCCATCGTCATCGATGAGACGCACGGTGATTCCGCGCGGGCCCGGCTGCTCCAGCAGCGCTTCGATCGAATTATCGACCAGGTTCCCGACGATGGTCAATAGTGTGCGCTCGTTGCCGGGAGAGACGGGAACGAACGAGTCATCGGTGACGACCAGGCTGATCGACTGCTCCGCGGCAATGGTGATCTTCGCCAGAAGGAGGGCAGCGAGGGGCCGCGATTCGATGCGCGACTTGAGGGTGCGCGCGAGTGCGGAGGGCGTCGTCGACACCTGGGCGAGGTAGGCGCCGAGGTCGCCGTACTCGCCCATTTCGAGCAACCCCGTGATGACGTGGAGCTGATTTGCGTACTCGTGCTCCTGCGCGCGGAGGGCCTCGGTGAGCCCGTTGATCGCGTGCAGCTCGCGCACCAGGCCTTCGACCTCCGTGCGGTCGCGGACGGTGATCACCGAGCCGATGTCGCGTCCGGAGAGGGCGACGCGCATGCGATTCACCTCGAGCAGGTATTCGTCGGTCACGACGACCTCGTCGGTGCCCTCGATCGCACCGGTGAGCAGGTCGCGAAGGCGACTCGGAACGAGCACGGCTTCGAGAGTTTCACCGATGACGGGTCCCCTCAGCCCGAGAAGCCGCTCCGCTTCTTCATTGATGACGGTGATGTTGCCGTCCGCGTCGAGTCCGAGCATGCCCTCCCGGATGCCGTGAAGCAGAGCTTCGCGCTCGCGGAGCAGGGACGCGATCGACGACGGCTCCAGCCCGAAGGTGATGCGTTTGATCCGCCGGGCGAGCAGGAATGATCCGAGCGCGCTCAGGGCCAGGATGAGAATCGAGTAACCGATGATGGACCTGCTGTCGAGAGCGAGCTGCGAGTTCAGCTGCGTCTCGAGGATGCCGACCGATACCTCCCCGATCACCTCGCCGCGGCTGGAGAAGATGGGCGCGATTCCGTTGGCCGACCTGCCCAGGCTGCCGATGTCGATACCGACATGCGTCCTGCCGTCGAGCGCGACGACGCCCTCTTCGAGCCGCTTGCCGATCAAGGAGGGGTTGGGGTGCGAGTATCGCACGCCGTACCGGTCCGCGACGACGACGTACGCCGCGCCCGTGGTGGACCTGACGCTCTCCGCGAGGGGCTGGATCTGGTGGCTGGGATCGCCGTTCTGCAGGTATTCGACGACATCGGGCGATCTCGATACGGACTGCGCTATTCCGAGGGCACGCAGCTGGTACTGCTGTTCGAGGTTCTGACCGCTGTCCTGCGAGTAGAGCAGCGTGCCGACGCCGACGGTCAACACGAGGATCACGATGACGCCGAGCAGGATCTGTGACGCCAATGGCCAGGTACGCCAGCGGCGGAACGGTGAGCGGATATTCACTGGCTACCTCGCACTCTGACTCGGCGAGTTGAGCAGAATGCACGAAATAGCAATCAACACGCTGATTGCACGCAAATGCCACAACCCTGTAGACCTCGGCGGACCGTCCATACGCTGCTCTCACAGCCCCCGGGGTCGACGGTTCGACGGAGCCCCGAGAGGCCAACCTTACGATAAAGGAGTCGCATGGTGGATGTCGCGGCGCGACGGCTACATTGGCATGATGGCCGACGACGAGACGCACACCGCCAGTGTCATGAGGTCGCTGGAACGTGCCCTCGACCTGCTGCGTGTCATCGAGGAGAGCCCGGCACCACTGCGGCTCTCGGAGATCGCGAAGTCCGCCGGACTGCACGTCGCCACCACGCAGCGTATTCTCAATACGCTCATCCAGCACGACTACGTGAAGCAGGAGAGTTTCGGTTACGCGATGGGCATCACCTCGATGCTGAACGCGCACGCCTTCCTCGTCACCAATCCGCTCATCCTCTCCGCGACTCCCGTGCTGCAGGAACTCGCCGCCTCGTCGGGGCTGACCACGTCGCTCTCGATGCGGGCGGGCTTCTACCAGGTGATCCTGGTGCGGATCGAGGGCAGCACGCCCCTTCGGTACCAGCTCCCCATCGGCGAGAAGCTGCCGCTGCAGCTCGGTGGGGCGAGGGTGCTCGCGGCCGCCATGTCGGCCGCGCAGATCTCGGAGCTCTCGGATGCCGTCGGTGACGTCGTCCTCGCCAGTGGCGACACGCTGGGCAAGGCCGACTTCGTCCGCTCGCTCGAGGCGATCTCCGAGCAGGGCTATGCGTTCGGCATCAGCCAGCGCGTGCCGGGGGCCGCATCCGTGGCCGTTCCGGTGTTCTCCCGCGAGGGCGCGGTTCTCGGGGCTCTCCAGGTCTCCGGGCTGGAGGACGACTTCGCGCCGGCCGATGTCGACCGACTCGTCGACGAGCTTCGGCGGGCCAGTTCGGCCATCACTCACCGCCACCCGTAACGGCGGCCCTCTCCCCGTTTTCATCTCGGTTTCGCAACGGGGTGTTGACAGGGCTCAGTGGTGCGCCCTAGATTCATCACATCAAGTGATAACTCATATCACACAATGATAATTCTTACTCGTGCGATCGGCGCACGGGTGGCACGTGACGACGAAGGAGTCGCATGACGGAGATCTTTCTTGCCATCGGTTTCGGGCTGGTGGTGGCCTCGGTACTCGCGCTGTCGGCGGTCGGGCTGAGTCTGCAGTTCGGAATTACGAACTACATCAACTTCGCCTTCGGTGACTTCATGGCCATCGGCGCGTACGTCGCCTGGACCTTGAACACCGGTCCGATGCACCTCAATATCTGGGTTGCGATGATCGCCGGCGCGCTCGCGGTGGGCATCCTCGCGGTCCTCCTCAATCGGTTCCTGCTCGCGCCCTTCGCCCGCAAGTTCCAGAAGCTCTTCTACATCCTGATCGTGACCTTCGGGCTGTCGCTGGTGCTGCTGAACCTGGTCAGCTCGATCTGGGGCACGGAGGTGGTGCGGTACGACATCTCGAACGAGAAGCCGTTCCACGTCGGGCCATTCCTGTTCACCGTCGACCAGCTCGTGGTCATCGGCATCGCGATAGTCGTGATGCTGGCGATTCACCTCATGCTGACGCGCACCCGCATCGGAAAGTCCATGCGGGCGATGTCGGACAACTCGACCCTGGCGATGACGAGCGGTATCAACACACGGAGCATCACCACGCTGACCTGGTTCCTCTCCGGAGCGCTCGCGGGAATCGGCGGCACCGTGCTCGGCATCACCCAGGCGAGCCTCACGCCCGGCTCCGGTGAGACCTTCCTGTTCGTGATCTTCGCCGCCGTCATCGTCGGCGGGGTCGGGAGCGTCTACGGAGCAATGATCGGTGCGGTGATCGTCGGCCTCGCGACCGAGGTCTCTGCGCTGTTCATCGATGCCTCGTACAAGCTCGACATCGCCTTCGTCATCCTCATACTCGCCCTGCTGTTCAGACCAAGCGGCCTGTTCGCCCGACCTGGAAAGGCATAACCATGTCGCCGCTGTTCTACTACCTGTTCACGCTCGCGTTCTTCGTGTTCGCCTACTGCATCATGGGCTGGGGACTCAATCTCCAGTTCGGCCACGGCGGCATCCTGAACTTCGCATACATCGGGTTCGTCGCGATCGGTGCGTACGTCACCGGAGCACTGAGTCTCGGCAAAGCGGTTCCCGGCTCGGGCCAGACCTACATCCTCGGGCTCTCGCTGCCGTTCCCGATCGGCCTGATACTCGGCGGACTGGCCGCCTGCGTCTTCGCGCTGCTGGTGTCGTTCCTCACCTTCCGGCGCCTGCGCACCGATTACCTGGCGATGGTGCTCATCTCGCTGTCGCTCGTGCTCTACGACATCATCAACAACTTCGTGCCCCTGTTCAACGGCGCCGACGGCCTGACCAACGTGCCGGAGCCCTTCGCGGATGCCCTGGGCCTCGATACGAACAGCTTCGTCCCGTTCTTCGCGGGGGTCACCCTCGTGGTCGCGCTGATCATGTGGTTCTTCATGAGCCGCATCACCCGCTCGCCACTCGGCCGTACGCTCAGGGCGACGCGGGACGACCCGGAGGCGGCATCGGCGCTCGGCAAGAACGTGTTCAAGTTCCAGCTGACCGCGATGCTCGTCGGATCGTTCTACGCCGGAATCGGCGGTGGGCTGATCATCGAGTTCGCGGGGGCCTTCAACACCAGTGCCTGGCTGCCGGGTGAGACCTTCCTCATTTTCGCCGCGGTGATCGTGGGCGGTGTCGGCAACAACAAGGGCATGATCCTCGGAGCCCTCATCGTGCCCGTGCTGTTCACGCAGCTGCCGAAATTCATCCCCGACATCCCCGGTCACCCCGGCCTGATCCTCAACATCGCGGCCATGGCCATCGGCATCCTGCTGATGCTGGTGCTCTGGTTCCGGCCGCAGGGAGTCATTCCCGAAAAGAAACGGTTCAGCCGCCTTCCCGCGGTGTTCGCGGGGCCCGGCGGTCGCAGCAAACCCGAACACCAGCTCACCACGGAGGAGACCCTATGAGTTCGGCGCAGACGATCGGCGCGCCCGAGTCGACCGACACCGTGTCCGCGCTCGCCTGCGTCGACATCCACAAGTCCTTCGGCGGTGCGAAAGCCGTCAACGGAGCCGGCTTCAGCGTTCCGAAGGGCTCGATCACCGCCCTCATCGGGCCGAACGGAGCGGGCAAGACGACGGTCGTCAACATCCTCTCCGGAGCGATGTCGGCCGACACCGGCACCGTGACGATCGGCGATCACGATGTGACGAAGCTGCCGAGCTATCGGCGTGCGCGGCTCGGACTGATCCGCACCTTCCAGCTCTCGAGGGAACTCGGCGGCCTCACGGTCTTCGAGAACCTGCTCGTGGCGGCGCGGGTGCAGCCTGGTGAGTCGCTCACGAACATCTACTTCAGGCCGGGCCTGGTCAAGCGGGTGGAGGCCGAGAACAAGGAGCGCGCCGCTGCGATCCTCGACCAGTACGGTCTCTACGGCCTGCGGGACAACTGGGCCCGGGAGCTCTCGGGAGGCCAGAAGCGCCTGCTCGAGATCTCGCGTGCCGTGATGGCCGAACCCGACCTGCTGCTGCTCGACGAACCGATGGCGGGGGTCAACCCCGTGCTCATCGACCGGATCGGCGAACACATCCAGGACCTCAGGGAGTCGGGCGTGACCGTGCTGATGGTCGAGCACAACCTGAATGTGGTCGAGAAGATCTGCGACCACGTGATCGTGCTCGCCGAAGGCCGCACGCTGGCGACCGGTCAGATGAGCGAATTGCGCGATAACAAGGATGTCGTTCGCGCCTACCTGGGAGGAGTCCTCGATGGACGCGTTGATCGCTGAAGCTGTCACGAGCGGATACGGCCGCTCGCCGATCGTGCGGGATGTGAGTCTTACGGTCACCGCCGGCAAGGTCACCGCGATCGTCGGTCCGAACGGTGCGGGCAAGTCGACGTTCGCAAAGACTCTCGCGGGCATCCTGCGCCCGATGTCCGGCACGATCACGGTGAACGGCACCGACATCACGCATGTCGCCGGCCACCTCATCCCGCGCTTCGGGCTCGCCTACGTTCCCCAGAACGACAACGTCTTCAGGACACTGTCGGTGCGGGAGAACCTCGAGGTGGGCGGCTATGCCTCGAAGAAAGACCCCAAGGCGCGAATGGGGGAGGTGCTCGACATCTTTCCCGACCTCGCTCAGGCCGTGGACAAGAAAGCGGGAAACCTCTCGGGCGGGCAGCAGAACCTGCTCGCCATGGCGCGCGCGCTGATGGCGGAGCCCACGGTGATCGTGCTCGACGAACCGACCGCAGGACTATCGCCCGCCTACACGGACGTCGTCTGGAACCAGGTCGAGCTGATCGCCGGCGCCGGCACCGCAGTGCTCGTGATCGAGCAGAACGTCGAGCGCGCGCTCACCCACGCCCAGTTCGTGAACGTCCTGGTCGCGGGAGCGAACCATGTGCACGGCCCGGTCGCCGAGATCGCCAAGCTCGACCTCGGTGGCATCTTCCTCGGCCGCGACAGCACCACCCCCAGTCATCCCTGACGCACCTGTCCACACCCAACACCACAAAGAGAAACGAGGAATCACCATGAGAACACCTCTCTCGCGGATGCGACGAAGCAGTCGCATCGCAGTAGGTGCGAGCATCGTCGTTGCGGTCGCCCTGACCGTCGCCGGCTGTTCGAGCGGAACCACAACCACCGGATCGAGCGGATCGTCGAAGCTGACGATCGGCGAGATCTTCCCCTTTACCGGATCGAAGTCGATTCTTTCCGACTGGGGCGTCCACGGCGTCGCCGCGGGAATCTACGAGGTCAATAACAACGGTGGTGTCCTCGGCCACAAGCTGCAGTCCGCGAGCGCGGATGATGCGGCCGACTCGGTGGACACCCTGCCGGCGTTCCGCAAGCTGCTTCTCGACAACCCGGTCGCGATCGTCGGTCCGTTCTCGCCCACCATCGAGGCGGTCATCGGCAACTTCGGCGCGAGCCACGTGCCCGACTTCATGATCGGCGGAGCAACCCAGCTCGACACCATGAAGTTCCCGTACGTGTTCCGCACCACCTCCTCCGACTCGAACGAGTCGGTCGCGATGGCGTATTACGCGGCCAAGACGAAGGGCTTCAAGACCGCGTCGCTCATCTTCGACAACTCCGCCAACTCGCAGGGCTTCGTGGCTCCGCTGACGGCGGCGTTCAAGAAGCTCGGCGGCACCGTGCAGCAGAGCATCACGATCGTGCCCGGCCAGGGTTCGTATCGTTCTGAACTCTCGAAGGCCTTCGCCGGGCATCCGGACGTGATCTTCTCGTCGTTCGACACCCAGACCGCATCCACCCTGTGGGCGAACGCGGACCAGCTCGGTTACCTCGACACCCCGTGGGTCGGCGATGACCTCCAGTCGTCGAAGGCCTACGCGCAGGCCTTCGGCACGAAAGCGCCGAAGAACCTGTACGCCGCGGTCGCCGCGTCGCCGAGCGGGTCGGGGTACAACCACTTCCTGGCCGACTACAAGGCTGTGTACAAGGATGCGCAGCCGCTGCCGACGACCTTCAACGAGTACGACTCGATCGTGATCGCCGCGCTGGCGATGACGGAAGCCAACTCGACCGATCCGAAGGTGTGGGTGTCGCACGTGACCGATGTGGCGAGTCCTCCCGGCACGAAGTGCAGCGATTACGCCGCCTGCGTGAAGCTGCTCAAGTCGGGCAAACAGATCGACTATGAG
>FSWJ01000409.1_pt1 | contig 13679 bp, 14 predicted proteins | sample 1637851 | NCBI WGS metagenome assembly FSWJ01 (sample SAMEA3914789, study PRJEB12502) | metagenome | biome: forest; material: soil | place: Canada | collected 2011-07-03 | depth 0.3 m | reverse complement strand
GTGGCCCCGTCGAACCCGGACCTCATCCCCGACCTGCGCTTCATGGCGCTGGGCCTGCTGATCATCCTGTTCCTCAGATGGAGGCCGGAGGGCATCCTGCCCGAGCGGACCACCAGGATGCTGACGTCCGGGGAGGCACCCCGGTGACCGGCGACCTCGCCATCGGCTCCCCCCGGCCGCTGCTCGCCGCGACCGACCTCGCCCGCGCCTTCGGTGGGGTACCGGCCGTCGCAGGCGTGTCCTTCGACGTCGCCGCCGGCGAGGTCGTGGGGCTCATCGGGCCCAACGGCAGCGGCAAGTCGACGACGGTCAACCTGCTGAGCGGCGCGCTCTCGTGCGACGCCGGCCGGATCACCCTCGACGGCGCCGACGTCACGGGCCGGAGCGCCCACCAGGTGGCCGCCCGCGGCCTCGCGAGGACCTTCCAGATCCCTCGCGTCTGGGGGAAGCTCACCGTCGCGGAGAACCTCCTCGTCGCCGGTACGACGGTGGCTGACGAGACCGCGTCGCGCGCCGTCTTCCGGCGCGGCTACCTGCGGCGCCGGCAGGAGGAGCTGGAGCTCCGGCTGCGGGAGATCCTGGCGGTCGTGCACCTGACGCCGCTCGCCGACCGGCCGGCGGAGATCCTCAGCGGGGGCCAGAAACGCCTGCTGGAGTTCGGGCGGATCATGATGTCCGGCTCCAAGGTGCTGGTGCTCGACGAGCCGTTCGCCGGCGTCAACCCGGTCCTGTGCCGCGAGCTCCAGGACGTGATCGAGAACCTGCGCGCGGAGGGCTGCGCGTGCCTGCTCGTCGAGCACAACCTCCAGGCCGTCGAGGAGTCGTGCAGCCGCGTGCTGGTGATGGCGACCGGCAAGGTCATCGCACGGGGGACCTTGGCCGAGGTCCGCAGCGATGAAGCCGTCATCTCCGCCTACCTCGGAGTCGCGTCATGAGCGGCGAGACCCTCCTCGAGGCCGACGGTCTCACCCTGGGCTACGGCGACAGCGAGATCGTCCGGGACGTCTCCCTCACGGCCGGGGCCGGTGCGATCACGGCGATCGTCGGGCCGAACGGGAGCGGCAAGACGACCCTGCTCCGCGGCCTCGCCGGCCTGCTGCCGGCCAAGCGGGGCACCCTGCGCTTCAAGGGAACCGACATCACGGGGGTCGACACCGCCGAGCTCGTACGGCAGGGACTGGGCTACGTCCCGCAGATGAAGAACGTCTTCGCGAACCTGACGATCCGCGAGAACCTGGAGATCGGCGCGGCGACGTGTCGCAAGCAGCTCCGCGAGCGGACCGAGCACGTCGTGACGCTGTTCCCCGACCTCGCCGTCAACCCGGGCAAGACGGCCGGGGCGCTGAGCGGCGGGCAGCGCAACATGCTGGCGCTCGCACGGGCCCTCATGACCTCACCGAGCCTCCTGCTCGTCGACGAGCCGACCGCCGGCCTGTCGCCGAAGTTCAGCTCGGCCGTCTGGACCCACCTGAGCCAGGTCGTGGCGACCGGAGTCGGTGTCGTCATCGTCGAGCAGAACACGCGGGCGGCACTGCAGCTCGCGCGGGACGCCTGCCTCCTGGTGAACGGGTCACTGGTCTTCTCCGGCGCGGCTTCCGAGCTCGCGGCGAACGAGGAGCTCGCACATGCCTACCTCGGCGGTCAAGCCCGCTAGGGCGTCACGTAGTTCCAACCTGAGAATGGAGACGCACATGCGCCCTCGTCCGCGCACACTACGGCTGTCCGCCGCGGTCATCGCTCTCGTCACCCTCGCGGCCTGCGGAGGCAGCAGCGGGGCCGGGGCAGGGTCGGCACCCCTGCCCGTCGGCGGCCTGACCCTGCTCACGGGTGAGTTCGCGTCCTTCGGAAAGGGTGCGCTGCAAGGGATGCAGGCGGGCGTGAAGGAGGTGAACGACGCCGGCGGCGTGCTCGGGCACCCCCTGAACCTCATCGTCGCCGACAGCACCTCCGACCCCGTCGACGCCGTCCCCGCCGCCGTCAAGCTCGTGAACGTCAACCATGTCCTGTTCGAGGACGGCGTGGCGGGGCCCCTGGCCGACGCGACGGTCTCGATCTTCACCAAGGCCAAGACGCCGTTCCTGACGCCCGGCGGCGACGTGAACTTCGACAAGAACACCAACCCCTACGTCTGGCGGTTGACGCCGTCCGACTCCCAGCTGGGCGTCGGCATGTCGCTCTACGCGCAGAAGCAGGGCTACCGCCGGGCCGCGCTGATGTTCACGAACAACTCGACCAGCGCCGGCCTGGCCGACGTCGTCCACAGGACCTTCGGCGCGCTCGGCGGCACCGTCGTCAGCTCCATCACCCTCCAGCCGGACCTCTCGTCGTACCAGTCCGAGGTCTCGAAGACGCTGGCCTCACATCCCGACGTGATCCTGATCGAGATGGACGCCGCGACGGCCGGTGTCGTCTTCCGGCAGATGAAGAGCCAGAACGGGCTCGCCGTACCGCTGGTCGGGACGGACGAGGACATCGGCGCCGACTTCCTGAAGGCGGTCACCGCCCCCGTCGCCCACCAGGCCCTCGTCTCCATCCAGGGTGGGACCTTCGAGAGCCCGGCGGCCGCCATCTTCACGGCAGCGGTCCAGGCGGTGTCGAAGGATGCGCCGCTCGCGAACGCGGAGTACACCTACGACGGGATGATCATCGCGGCGCTGGCGATGAACGCGTCCCATGCGACGACCAAGGAAGGGGTCAACAAGGGCATTCCGCTGGTCACCGCCAGCGGGGGCACCAATGTCTACAGTTACCAGCAGGGAGTGGATGCGCTCAAGGCAGGCAAGCGCATCACGTACGTCGGGGCGAGCGGCCCCTTCACCTACAACAGCTACCACAACGTCTTCGGGCCGTTCATCGCGGTGAAGGCGTCCGTCACGGGGACCTACTCCACCGTCGCGACGCTCTCGCCGGAGGAACTCCAGGCCGCCACGCACTAGCGACACCGGCCACCGGAAGGGCGCCGCGGTACGAAGACACGCGGCGACCCTTCCGGTGGCTCACCTCTCGCCGTCCCAAGGAGCAGCGCATGTCCGATGACCCGGCCTTCTCGTCGACGACGCGATCCGTCGTGGTGGCCCGGTTGCGGGACGAGATCATCGCCGGCTCGCTCCCCTACGGGACCCGGCTCCGGCAGGGCGACGTCGCGGCCCGGTTCAACATCTCCACGACACCGGTCCGCGAGGCGTTCCGGGAGCTGGCGACCCTCGGGCTGGTCGAGATCCAGGCGCATCGCGGCGCCGTGGTCCTGCGGCCGTCCGGCGAGGAGCTCGCACACATCTACGAGGTCCGGATGCTCCTGGAGCCGGTGAGCGTCGCGTGGAGCGCGCAGCGGATGACGCAGGAGCAGCTGGAGCAGGCCCAGAACCTCATCGACCTGATGGCCGACCCCGCCTCGGCGGAGGCGGCGGCCACCCTCAACCGCCGCTTTCACGGGATCCTGGCGGACGCCTGCGGCAACCAGCACCTGGGAGAACGGGTCGTCAACCTTCTCGACCTGTCGACGCCGTACATCATGCGCGTGGTCGAGAGCAGCGAGGAGCGCACGGCCCATCAGACCGCCGAGCACATCGAGATCCTGGCGGCGTGCGCGGCACGTGACCCCGAACGTGCCTACGCGGCCAGCCTCCGGCACCTCACCCACCTCCCCCTCGAGGTGGACGAGGGCTCCAGCCCTCCGATCCAGCCGCATTTCGAGCCGCGCTGGCTCCCGGCCGGGGTCACCGACTGGCCCGGACCGGTCTCCACCGCCGTCGGGACGAAGGCCGCGGACCGTCCCTCCACAGCGCCGGAAGCAGGACCACGGTGAAGGCAGCCGTCATCGAGCCGGGCCCCGCAGGCCCACTGCTCCTGCTCCGGGAGGTGGACGCGCCGGCCGCCGGCCCGCTCGACATCACCGTCAACGTGCGTGCCGCGGGTCTCAACCGCGCGGACCTTCGCAGGGCAGCGAGCCACTTCGCGACCTCCCAGGGCGCCGTCGGCCCGGCGATCGCCGGACTCGAGATGGCCGGCGACGTCGTCGCGGTCGGCGCGCAGGTCTCGGGAGTCGCGGTCGGCGACCGCGTCATGGCCATGACCGGGGGCTCCTGGGCGGAGCAGGTCGCGTTCGACCACCGCCTCGCCGTACCCGTCCCGGACCGCTTCGACTGGCACCAGGCCGCCGCGACCCCGATCTCGTTCATCACCGCGCACGATGCCCTGTCCCGTGCCGCCCGCCTGGTCCGCGGCGAGTCGGTCCTCATCCAGGGTGCGACGTCCTCGGCGGGGCTGGCGGCGACCCAGCTCGCCGTCGCGATGGGCGCGAGCCAGGTGTTCGCGACCTCCACCTCCCCGAAGAAGCTCGCCCAGCTGCGCGAGCGCGGCGGCATCCCCATCGACGCCTCGTCGGAGGACGTCGCCGCCCGCGTCCAGCAGGAGACGCACGGGCGGGGAGTCGATGTCGTCATCGACGTCGTCGGGCAGGGCGCGGTGCAGCAGAACATCGACGCGGCAGCGGTGCGGGGCAGGATCGTCTGCCTGGGCAGGCTCGCCGGGGTCAACGGCACGTTCAACCTCGACGAGTTCTCGCGGAAGCAGATCACGATGGTGGGCGTCACGTTCCGGACCCGCACCTCCGAGGAGCGCTTCGAGGTCGTCCGGCGGTTCGGCGAGGAGGTCGTGCCGCTGCTCAGCACCGGCGCCGTACGCCCGGTCGTGGATCGCTCGTTCCCGATGACGGCCCTCCAGGACGCGGAGGACTACATGAGGGCGAGCCAGGGGCTCGGCAAGATCCTCATCGATGTGGCCGTCGGGAGCTGACGCCTTTCCCGGTCGGGTACGGCACAGGTCCCCTGGTCACGGCCGGGAGGGGAGGGTCCCGATGACGACGGTCGCGTCCAGGTCGTCACACCTGGCGACCCGCGGGACCAGCCCATGGTGGACGACGGTCGCGACCAGCTGCGGCGCCTGGCGCTCGCTGGTCTCCACCAGGACGTGCCCTCCGGGTGCGAGCCACCGCGGCGACCCGGCTATCACCCGCCGCAGGACGTCGAGACCGTCCGCGCCTCCGTCGAGCGCCACGAGGGGTTCGTGCAGCCGGGCTTCCGGGGACAGCAGGCCGATCCCGCCGCTGGGCACGTAGGGCGCGTTCGCGACCACGACGCCGACGCGGCCCAGCAGGGCGACAGGCAGCGGCTCGTAGAGGTCCCCTTCGCAGACCTGGCCGCGACCGGCGAGGTTGCGGCGGGCGCACCCGACCGCGACCGGGTCGATGTCGCCGGCGTACAGCTCGACGCGCCCGATCGCGGACAGCAGCGCGGCGCCGACCGCGCCCGAGCCGCAGCACAGGTCGACGACGACGGCGGGCGGTCGCACGAGGGCAGCGGCCTCACGGACGAGAAGCCCGGTACGGCGTCGGGGCACGAAGACGCCGGGGCCGACGGCGACCCGCAGGCCGCAGAACTCCGCCCAGCCGACCACGTGCTCGAGGGGCAGGCCGGCAGCCCGCCGGTCGACCAGGTCGGTGAGGTCACCCGGCGACCGGGCGGCGGAGAGCAGGATGCGGGCCTCGTCCTCGGCGAAGACGCAGCCCGCGGCCCGGAGCCGGGCGATGATGACGGAGGGGACGCCGGAAGGGACGCCGGAAGGGACGCCGGAAGGGACGTCGGAAGGGACGTCGGAGGAAACGACCGGGGCAGGACACGGTGACGGCAGAACTGACATGAGGGCGCCTTTCGGAATGCCGAAGGGCGCTCTCACGGTCACCTACGTCGAGAGGACCGCGCAGCCATGAGGTGAGAGCACCCGGCCTGATGTGTCGGTAACGGGTCTCACCTCCTCGGTGGAGCAGCTGCTGGGGACGGCAACGCTACCTGAGCCACGACGGCGACGCACCCGGCGCGGCGAGGGCTCTCAGCCGTATCGGTGGTTCTTCTCCGGGTGGCCGAGCTCGCGGGTACAGGTCCTGCCGTTCATGCTCCGGTGCCCGCAGCGGCTGTCGGCCACCGACTCCTCGGCCACCGACTCCTCGGCCACCGACGCGGCCGGCGACCCGACCACCGACGCGGCTCGCGACGTGGCCGGCGCGGGCTTCCGCGCCGGCGCGGGGGCCGCGGCCGGCCGAGGTGCCGCCGTGGCCGCGGGTCGTGCCGCTGCGGCGTACCTGGCCTCGCGCAGGGCGCGCAGCGCGTCGACTTTGCTCATGGCACCAACCTAGTGCCGGTGAAGGACCGTTCCGCTGTCCGACCTGCGAGGCCCGCCCACCCGGGAGGTGTGCGGGTCCACGCGGGTGTCCGTGGGCGTGAGCCCGCACACCCGCCCCAAGGAGACCGCCGTACCCGCGAGGTGTGCACGTCCACGCGGGTGTCCGTGGCGTGAGCCCGCACACCCGCCGACGTCAGCGCAGCTGCACGAGCAGGCTGACGAGCACCAGGAAGCCGATCACGCCGGCGAGGCCGAGGAGCCAGGTCAGGTTGTCGCGGGCGTCCTCGTGGGCGCCGTCCCCGATCAGGTCCGGGAGGGTCTTTCCGCGACCAGGACGACCAGGACGACCAGTGCTACCAGGCACCTCGTCCTCGGCCCGGAAACGGTCCGGGTCGTCGCTCGGGTCCAGCGGTCCGGTCACGGTCAGCCCATGTGGGGGTAGCGGTGGTCGTGCGGGGGGGCGAACGTCGTCTTCAGGGTCCGCGGCGAGGTCCACCGCAGCAGGTTCAGCACCGAACCCGCCTTGTCGTTGGTGCCCGACGCCCGGGCTCCGCCGAAGGGCTGCTGGCCGACGACGGCCCCGGTGGGCTTGTCGTTGACGTAGTAGTTGCCGGCGGTGAACCGGAGGGCCTGCGTGGCCTCCGCGACGGCGTACGGGTCCTGCGCGAAGACGGCGCCGGTCAGGGCGTAGGGGGCGCTGCTGTCGACGAGAGGCAGCACGTCGGCCCAGTCGTCGTAGACGTAGACGCCGAGCACCGGGCCGAAGTACTCGCGGGTCATCACCTCGTGCAGCGGGTTGGCCGTCTCGATGACGGTCGGGTCGACGAAGAAGCCCTCGCTGTCGTCGGCGCGGCCACCGGCCAGCACGGACAGCTCACGGTCGGCCTTCGCGGCCGTCACGACGCCGTGCAGCCGGGAGAAGGCCCGCCGGTCGATGACCGCGCCGCCGAAGTGCGAGAAGTCGGTGACGTCGCCGTAGGTCAGCGCACGGACCCGGTCGGCGAGCGAGTCGCGCAGCCCTCCCTCCCACAGCGAGCGGGGAACGTAGGCCCGCGAGGCCGCCGAGCACTTCTGGCCCTGGTACTCGAAAGCGCCTCGTACCAAAGCGATCTCGAGCGCCACCACGTCGGCCGAGGCGTGCGCGAGGACGAAGTCCTTGCCACCGGTCTCGCCCACGAGCCGCGGATAGGTGGGGTGGCGCGCGATGTTCCGGCCGCCCTCCTGCCACAGGTGCTGGAAGGTCGCCGTCGAGCCGGTGAAGTGGATGCCGGCCAGGGACGGGTGCTCCAACGCGACGGAGGACGCCGTACCGAAGCCGGTCACCAGGTTGATCACGCCGGGCGGCAGCCCGGCCGCCTCGAGCAGCCGCATCGTGAAGTGCGCGGCGAACTGCTGGGTCGGCGACGGCTTCCACACGACGGTGTTGCCCATCAGCGCCGGCGCGACCGGCAGGTTGCCCGCGATGGCGGTGAAGTTGAACGGCGTCACGGCCAGCACGAAACCCTCGAGCGGCCGGTGGTCCATCCGGTTCCACACCCCGGGGCCCGACACCGGCTGCTCGGCCAGGACCTGCCGGCCGAACGCGACGTTGAAGCGCAGGAAGTCGATGAGCTCGCAGGCACTGTCGATCTCGGCCTGGAACGCCGTCTTGCTCTGTCCGAGCATCGTCGCGCCGTTGAGGGTGTCGCGCCACGGCCCGCTGAGCAGCTCCGCGGCCTTGAGCACGACCGCCGCCCGGTCGTCGTACGACGTCTCGCGCCAGGCCGGGGCGGCCGCCAGGGCGGCGTCGACGGCGGCCTGCCACTCCTGCGGGCCGGCCTCGGCCGTCGTGCCCAGCACGGCAGCGTGGCGGTGCGGCTGGACGACCTCGATCCGCTCCCCGGTGGCCAGCTGCTGCCTGCCCGCGACCGTCGTCGTGAGGTCGAGCGGCTCGCTGGCGAGCTCCTTCAGCCGGGCCTCGAGCGAGGCGCGTTCGGGGCTGCCCGGGGCGTACTGCCGGATGGGCTCGTTCACCGGAGCGGGAACCACGGTGGTGGCGTCGAGCACGGGGGTCTCCCTGTCGTCGCGTGAGGGCGGTCGTGCCTCCATGCTGCCACTGCCTTCCCCGCCGACGCTGCCTTCCCCGCCGACCCGTCGCAGGCGGGCGCGGTCTCCGCCGGACCGGTTCACCTGACCCGGGCCCGGCTTCGCCGTACGCTCCGGTCGTGCCTGTCCCTCCCTCGGCCTCATGAGCCAGCTGGCGCAGTTCAGCCGGTACGTCGGTCTCGTGGTCCTGATCGGCGCCGCGATCCTGCTCGCGCCCCGCGCGACGGTCGCGGTGTGGACCGGCTTCGCCCGCCGGGTGCGGTCCGCCGCAGGCTGGCGGCCCGGCACGACGGTGCGGGCCGAGCGGCGCGTGCTCCCCGTCGACGTGCGCGTCGTGGTGCGGCTGAGCCGTCCGTCCGGCGAGGTGCTCGAGGGATCGGCACCTCACCGGCCGTTCCACGAGGTCTGGGAGCTCTCCCGCGAGGTGCTCGAGGCCGGGGCCGTGGTGCTCGCACTGGTCGGAGTCGTCCTGCGGTCGCTCGGGAGCACCGTCGACCTCCTCCCCGAGCCGGCGGTGATCGCGGCCGACCTGCTGCTCGTGTTGGCGACCTTCCTCGTCCTGCGACGGGTGGTGCGCGACTACCCGGCCGTTCCCTCCCTCGTCCTGCCGGCGCGGAGGCGGAGCGGCCGGCCCGTGACGGCCCGCACCGTCGGGCGGCTCGACCATGCCCTGTCGCTGGTGGTGCTGACGGCAGGCGGCTTCGTCCTGCTGGTCTGGCCCAGCCAGCTGGGCCTCCACCTCGCGTCTGCTGCGTACGGCGACAAGCCTCTGGCCGGCCTGCTCGTCGGGTGGGCGTGCGAGCTCCCCTGGCTCGTCGTGGTCGGGCACGTCCTGGCACGCCAGGCACCCGCGGGAGTCGGCACGGCCGGGCGGGCCCAGGAGCAACAGCCCGTTGCCGTGCCGCTGCCCCTCCGCCCGCGCCTCCACGAGCCGACCTCGGACCAGCAGGCCGCCTGACGCGGGCGTCGTCAGCACCCGCTCCCGTCGTCGCCCTCCCTGTCCTCGCCTCCGCCGGTCTGCGGACGCTGCCGCCGGGAACGGCGGAGCTCACTGAGGTCGGGGGGCTCGGTCCGGCTGGGACGGGTGAAGCGTCGGCCGAGCGGACTGGTCCAGGTGACGCTGCCGTCGGGGTGCGGTTGCAGGGTCCAGCCGCCGTGGGTCTTGGCGTTGTGGCAGCGGCGGCTGGTGGGTCCGAGGTTGTCGGCTGAGGTGGGGCCCTCCGGGTAGGGGTCGAGGTGGTCGAGGTCGCAGTTGCGGGCCGGCTGGGAGCAGCCGGGGCCGGTGCAGCGCAGGTCGCGGAGCCGGACGAAGTCGCTCAGGCTGGCGCTGGGGTCGTGTGCTGCTTCGACGCCGGACTCGACTGTCGTGGTGCGGACGACCATGCCGAGCAGCTCGACCTCGAGCTCGGTGGGGCTCCAGACCGCGCCCTGGGAACGGGCAAGGGTGTCCTCGAGTGCGATCAGCCGGCCGGTGCGCAGGTCGGTGCAGGCCTTGCGGAGCTCGGCGGCGGCGAGCAGCTCACGGGCGTGGTAGCTGGTGATCGGGCCGTAGTCGACCAGGTCGGCGGCACGGTCGGACAGGTCGAGGCCGGTCTCGACCGGGACGAGCACGACGGCCTGCACCTTCCGGGCGAGCCGGCGGGTCTGCTGGCGGGTCGGCGTGGTGCTGGTGCCGGGCAGGCCGAGGAACTCCCGCAGCGCCGGGCCGTGGCCTCCGAGGTGGGACAGCGCGAAATGCGGGAGCGCAGCGAACAGGTCGGCCCGTTGCTGGTCCAGCGTCCGCGGGTCGGCGGCGTCGGACAGGCTCGTGGCGAGGGCGGTGAGGCCGCGCAGAAACGCGCCGGCGTCCTCCGCGGACAGCTCCCCGCCGATCACGGCCCGGCCGTCCGGGCGGGGGCTGTTCCAGACCCGCCGGTCGCGGGTCTGGTGCTGCCGCCGGGCCTCGCTGGCCTCGGCGTCGACCTGCACGACGATCCGCTTCACGACCCGCCCGGTGTCCCCGCTGGTCAGCCCTCCGATCCTGGGCAACGCCCTGGACTCCACCTCCCGACAGGTCTCGCGAGGCAGCCCGTCGGTCTCGGCCATCAGGACCAGTCCCTGCCCGACCCGCAGCTCGCCGCGCCGCAGCTGCTCCAGCGTCTGCGGGAGGTCCTGGACCAGATGCCTGGCCTTGGTCAGCCGGGCGGTCGCGGTGTTCTGCGCGATCCCGCAGGCCGTCGCGATCTCGAGCGCGACGAAGGACAGCGCCCGGTCGGCGTCGGGCTGGGCACGGCACACGTCCTCGAGGTCGACCAACGCCTGTGCGCGGGCCGCATACAACCGGGCATCCTGCTCCTCCAGGTCGGCAAGCCGGTCCAGGGCCGTCGCCTTCCGGAGCGAGGTCAGCAGGTCCATGAGACGAACATACATTCTATCCCGGACAGGCGCTGCCGTCGTCCACAGCACCGGTTCGGCGGGTGCGGACGCTCAGCCGAGCTCGAGGAGCGGACCGATCTCCTGGCTCGCGTACCACTGCAGCTCGTGGCCCTCGGCCTGCTCCACCCGGAAGGCCGCGTCCTCCGAACCGAGGTCGGCCTCGATGACGGCGTCGGCCGCGACGGTCACGTCGGGGACCGCCGAGGGATCGTCGACGTGCACGGCCTGCACCAGCGTCAGGGCCACCGGGCCGGTGACCTTCACGGCGGCGCGGTCCACGTGCGGCGCCGGGTCCACCGTGGAGTCCGGTACGTCGGCAACCACGACGACCCTCCGGCGTACCGCGTCCTGGTCGGCGTCGAGCAGGCGCACGGAGGCCTTGGCGGCGAGGGTCAGGGCGACGTACTCGAGCTCCTCGAGGTCACCCTCCGCATACCACTCGCGCAGCGCCGGCGTGACGGCGTAACCGGGCAGCGGCGGCTCCCCCACGTGGCCGCTGTCGAGCAGAGCCTGCAGCGCGGTGAGGGTCGAGGGCAGGTAGACGCGCACCCCGACAGGGTGTCAGGCGGACGCCGCCAGGCCGCCGCGCAACGCCGCAGCCGACGTCCGGCGCGAGGTCTCGAGCACCTCGGTGCGCCGGCGCGGGTCCATCATGTTGGCGCCGATGACGACGAGGTCCTCGCTAGTCGGCCCGAGGAAGGTCACCTTCGTGCCGGTGGCGGCGACCTTCTTGATCTCGCCCACGACCCGCTTGGTGACCAGCCGCCGGAAGCGCCGTTCGATCCGGGCCGCCACCGAGTCGGGGGTGTCGTAGGACAGCGACGTCATCGGCGACAGCACCACGACCTCGTCGAGCCCCGACCGCGCGAGCAGGTCCACCGACGTCGGGGAGCAGACCCCGCCGTCGACGTAGCGCCGCCGGCCGATCGCCACCGGGCTGTACCAGCCGGGAATGGCGCACGACGCCATCACCGCCTCCCGCAAGGTGGCCTCGGGTGCCCCGGGGCTGCCGAAGGCGATCCTGCGGCCACTGTCGTAGTCCATCGCGACCACCCATGCCGCCGGGTGGGGCGCCCAGCCGCCGCCGGGAAGCACCCCGTCGACCAGCCGCCCGACGGGCTCGAGGGAGCCGCGCCCCTGCGGGAGCGCCGCCGCCAGCGCGGCCATCGGCGACGTCCGCCAAGGACGGAGCGCGGAGTGCATGAGCCCACGAGGAGACCCCACGAACGGCCGGGGCAGCGGAGGGAGTGCTCCACCCGAGTCGGTGTCGGGGTCGAAGTCGATGCGAGGGTCGAGCTTGCCGCCCTGGTGGTCGAGCAGCTCCTGCACCCCGACCCCGCAGGCGAGCGCCGAGAGCAGGACCGAGCCCGCCGACGTCCCGATGAGCACCTCGGCCTCCCGCGGGTCCCAGCCGAGCTCGTCCTGTACGGCGGACAGCGCGCCGATCGTCCAGGCGGCGCCGAGGACGCCTCCGGCGCCCAGGACGAGGCCGCGCCTCATCGCGTGGTCCCGACGAGCTCGGCGAGGGACTCCTCGATGCAGGCGGCGAGCACGTCGATGTCCGGCATGGCATCTCTATCGGCATTCAGGCCGTAGTACACACCTCCGTCGTACGACGTGAGCCCGATGCTGACGGCCTGGTTCTTCGCCAGCGGGACGGCCGGGTACATGCAGAGCATCCGCGCCCCGGCGGCGTACAGCGGGAACTGCGGTCCGGGCACGTTGGTCACCACGACGTTGAACAACCTGCGCGTCATCACGCTGGCCGTCCGCGCACCGAGGGCGTGGATCGTCGGAGGCGCGAAGCCCGACAGCTGCACGAGCGCGTCGGCTCCGACGGCCGAACCGCTCTCCTTGTGCCCCCGCATCGCGAAGGACACCTGGTGCAGCCGCAGGACCGCGTTGGGCTCCCCGACAGGAAGGTCCACGAAGTACGACGACACCCGGTTGCCGAGCTCGCCCTTCTGCTCGTCCGCCCGGACGCTGACCGGGACCATGGCCCGGACCACGGTGGTCGGCGTGACGCTCTCGCCGCGGGTGAGCAGCCATGTGCGCAGCGCGCCGCTCACGGTCGCGAGGACGACGTCGTTGACGGTCCCGCCGTGCGCCTTCCGGACCCGTTTGTAGTCGTCGAGCGAGGTGTCGGCCATCCCGAAGCGGCGCTGCTCGCCGATCGGCACGTTGAGCGGGGTGGCCGGGGCCTGCCGGGCCATCACCTTGGCCTGCGCCAGGACCCCGCTCGCGACGTGGGTCACCTTGGCCGCGGTGGCGCGCGCGTCCACGATCGCCGCCCTCGCCGTGTCGATCGCGCCGGTGGGCTTGGTGAGGAAGTCCGTGACCGCGCCGACGACCAGGCCGACGGGACCGGGTGCCGCGCGGGGGGTCCAGTCGTCCTCCGGCATCTCGCGCGGGGCCGGCTCGAGGTCGAGGATGACCGTCCCGATGTCGACGGCCGAGACCCCGTCGACCATGGCGTGGTGCGTCTTGGTGATGATGGCGACCTGGCCGTCCTCGAGGCCTTCGACGAGGTAGATCTCCCAGAGCGGCCGGTTGCGGTCGAGCTGGCGGCTCATGAGCCGCCCGACCAGCTCCTTGAGCTGCCCGCGGTCGCCCGGCCGGGGCAGGGCGCTCCGCCGCACGTGGTAGGCGACGTCGAAGTCCTGGTCGTCGACCCAGACCGGGTTGGCGAGCCTGCCCGGCACCCACCTCACCTTCTGCCGGTACCGCGGCACCAGCCCGATGCGCTGGCTGATCAGCTCGCACAGCCGCTCGTAGTCGAACCCCCCGGCCGGCGGCTCGAACAGGCACACCCCGCCCACATGCATCGCCGTGGTGGGGGTCTCCATGTAGAGGAAGGAGACGTCGAGGGGGCTGAGCCGGTCCGTCACGGGGCTCCTGGTCGTCGGGTGGGCTGCGTCACGTGACGCGCATCGAAACACACCCGCGCCGCGAACGCTGTCAGGCCGGACATCCCGACGACGCCGGCGAAGGCACCGTCGTCG
>FSWJ01001047.1_pt1 | contig 13687 bp, 15 predicted proteins | sample 1637851 | NCBI WGS metagenome assembly FSWJ01 (sample SAMEA3914789, study PRJEB12502) | metagenome | biome: forest; material: soil | place: Canada | collected 2011-07-03 | depth 0.3 m | reverse complement strand
GCCGCACAGTCTGCCCTGCCGACCCGCCGACACAGGGTCCGAGGCCCCCCGGCCCGCGAAGAACGCGCAGAAGGTGCAGAATGCCGCACTGCGAGACGACCCCTGGGAGACCGCTGTGCTTCGTCCATCCACCCGGCTCGCCGCGGGCACCCTCGTCCTCGCCCTGCCGCTCGCCGCCGCCGCCGGCTGCGGCGTCGAGAAGCGACGCACGATCAAGGCCGAGTTCGCCTCCGCGACGACCAACCTCGAGAACAGCAAGGCGGCCTCCTTCACCCTGCGGTTCGACGACAGCAAGGGGACGGCCGGCGCGCTGGCGACCAAGGACGGCAGCACGCCCAAGGCCGTGGTCGACGCGCTGCTGCACGGGAGCATCACGTACGTGGTCGACCCGGCGGGCGACGCGACGCTCAAGAGCCTGCAGGCCGGCGCCTCCACCGCGTCCCTGGCCGAGCAGCTCAAGAAGGTCAACGTGGGCTTCGTCGTGCGCGACGCGTCGGCTGTGCTCGGCGAGTTCCGCCTGGTCGCCGGCGTGCTGTACGCCCACGTGGACCTCACCGAGATCGGCACCATCGCCAAGGCCGCCGGCGTGAAGGACTTCGACACCTCGCTCGACCAGGCGATCGCCTCGGCGGGCCCGCAGTTCGCGAAGGGCCTCACCGACCTGAGGGCCGGCAAGTGGATCACGTTGCCCGTCGCGCGGTACCTCGACAAGTTCCAGGCCCTGGCGAAGGCCTTCACCCCTGCCTTTCCGGTCTCGCCGGGAGCCGGTGTCGACGTCGCCGCCCTCGGCAACAAGCTGGTCGCCGCCGTCCGGCCGTACGTCAAGGTCACCGACGCCAACGACAGCTCCACGGACCGCGTCCTGGACGTCAACGTCCAGGCGCGCCCTGCGCTGAAGGCGGCGCTGGCCGTGCTGAAGGGCGCCAAGGACCTGCCCTTCGCCAGCGCCCTCAAGGGCTTCGACCCCGCGCAGGTCGACGCCACCGTGGCCGACGGCACGGCCCACGGCACGATCACCCTCAGGAGCGGTCACCTCAGCCAGTTCACCGTCGACCTCGAGTCGGTCCGCAAGCTCGACACCACGCCCGGGCCGGGCAGCCTCGCGGGCGCCTCGGTCGTGGTCGACATCGACGACAGCGCGGCGCAGGTACAGGTCCCAGCCGATGTCTCCAGCTTCGACGTCGGTGCCCTGCTGGACGAGCTCCTGCAGGGTTTCGCCGCCCGTGCGGGGGCCGCCGTACCGCTCTCCGGCTAGTAGCGGGCCCCTACCGGGGCCGGCAGCGCGGCGAGCTCGGCCAGGTCCGCGGCGGTGAGGACCAGGGCGCCCGCGGCGGCGTTCTGCTCGAGGTACGGCACCTTCTTCGTCCCGGGGATCGGCACGACGTGCTCGCCCAGGGTCAGCAGCCACGCAAGGGCGACCTGTGCCGCGGTCGCGTCGTGCCGCCGTGCCACGGCCTGTACGGCGGACACGATGGCCGCGTTGGCCGTCATCGCCTCGTCCGTGAACCGGGGGTTGCGCGCCCGGAAGTCGTCGCCGCCGAACGTCCCGGCGGTGACGGTGCCCGTGAGGAAGCCGCGGCCGAGCGGTGAGAAGGGCAGGAAGCCGACGCCGTGCTGCTGGCACCACGGCAGCACCTCGGCGAGCGGGTCGCGGGTCCACAGCGACAGCTCTGACTGCACCGTCGTGACCGGGTGGATGGCGTGCGCGGTCTCGAGCTGTGCGACGTCGACCTCGGAGAGCCCGAGATGCCGCACCTTGCCGGCCGTGACGAGCTCGCTCATCGCCCCCCAGGTCTCCTCGAGAGGTACGGCGTCGTCGACGCGGTGCAGCTGGTAGAGGTCGACCCGGTCGGTCCGCAGCCGGCGCAGCGACGCGTCGATGCCCTCCCGGACGTGCTCGGGGCGCCCGTCGCGGACCATCGCGCCCTCGCGGACGACCAGCCCGACCTTGGTCGCGAGCACCGCCTCGTCCCGCCGGCTCTCCAGGCCCCGACCCACGAGCTCCTCGTTCAGGAAGGGGCCGTAGACGTCGGCGGTGTCGATGAGCGTGACGCCGACGTCGAGCGCCCGGTGCAGCACGGCGACGGACTGCTGGTCGTCGCGTTCGGAGGCGCCGTACGCCCAGGACATGCCCATGCAGCCGAGGCCGATCGGGCCGACAGCGGGACCGGAGGTGCCGAGGGTGCGCATGCGTCCATCGTGCGCCTCGTCACCCCTTCGGGTGAAGCCGGGGGCTTGATCGTCGGTCGAGACACGGCTCATGCGCCTGTTCGTCACCCTTTCTGTCAGTGCTGTCCTGGCGCTGGCCCCGACGGCCGCGGGTGCCGCCACCGCTGTCGACACCGACGGCACGACCTACTCCACCGACCGCGTCGTCGTACCGCTGGTCTTCCCGGTCGTCGGGCCGACGAGCCTGGCCGACACCTTCCTGGCCTGCCGGTCGGGGTGCTCCCGCAAGCACATGGGCCAGGACCTGATGGGTCCGAAGATGTCACCCCTCGTCGCCGCCTGCGACGGCACCGTCACGTCGGTGAGACGCGAGACGGCGGTCGGCGGAGGCAACTACCTCACGATCGCGTGCGACCACGGCCCCGGTGCGGGCTGGAGCGTGTTCTACCTGCACGTCAACAACGACACCCCGGGCACCGACGACGGCAAGGGCACGCGGAGCTGGGCCTTCCCGGCCGGGATCGTCCCCGGCGTCCGGGTGCTCGCCGGGCAGCTGGTGGCCTGGCGCGGCGACTCCGGTGACGCCGAGTCGACCGGCCCGCACCTGCACTTCGAGCTGCGCAAGGGCACCGGCTGGGGCGGCACCGTCTACAACGCCTTCCCGTCGCTGCGCGCGGCGCGGCACCTGGCTGCGCCCTCGATCTCGGGCCCGCACCCGGACGGCACCCTGCTGCGCTCCACGACCGGCCAGCTGTTCGCCGTGGCCCAGGGCGTCAAGCACCCCGTCACCGCGGGGGTCCTCGCGGCGAACGGGCTGTCCGCCACTGCCGCCGTCACGACCAACCTGACCGAGTTCCGGGCCTACCGGACGGGTGCCCCGCTGCCGCTGCGCGACGGCGCCCTGGTACGCGACCCGGAGGGTGCCGCCTGGCGGGTGCTGGGCCAGACCCGCTTCCCCGCGACTCCCGCCGCGGGCCAGCGGGTGGTGCCGGTCACCGCGGAGGACCTCGCGGGACTGGCCGTCACCGACGTACCGGTGTCACCGCTCAGCACCGGGATGCTCGTCCGCGTGGCCGGCATGGTCTACGCGGTCGCCGACGACGGGCTGCTGCGCCCGGCGAGCCCCTCGGCCCTGGTGTCCTGGGGCGCGACCGCCGCCGACGTCGTCGACCTGCCCGCCGACCTGCCGCTCCCGGCGGTCGGCGCCCCGTTCGGCCTGCGGGACGGGACGCTCGTCGACGTCCCCGGCGTCGGGGCGGGCGTCGTGTCGGGCGGAGAGTTCCGCCGGCTGTGGAACCTGCGCGAGATCGCCTCGTACGGCTACGGCGGCAAGCCGCGGCTCAGCGTTCCGCGGTCGGCCGTCGCCGGCCTCGCGGTCACCGAGATCGCCGCGCAGGCGTACGACTCCGGGCACCGGCGCCCGCGCGGCTGACCCTTCCGGCAGGACAACGCGCGCCGACGGCGAACTGCACAGGCATGCGCCGCCTGCTCTCCGTCGTAGCCCTCTCCTGCACGAGCGCACTGGCCCTGGCCGCACCGCCGTCGCACGCCGTCGCCCCGCGGGTCGGGCTGGTCTTCGGTCCCAACACCTACGCCTACGCCACCAGCTACGGCGAGCCGTCGATCGCCGTCGCGGGGGACGGGACGGTGTACGCCAGCACCCCCGGTGACAACGGCGCCGTGCTCGCCCGCAGCGACGACAAGGGCAGGACCTGGACGAAGCTGCCGACCGCCCGCAGCACGGCGACCCAGGCTGCGCTCAAGGGCGGTGACTCGGACGTGGTGGTCGCCCGCGACGGCACCGTGTTCGCGGCCGACCTCAACGTGGACGGCATCACGGTCTTCCGCTCGACCGACAAGGGACGCACCTTCCCGCACCAGGTGTTCGTCAACGGCACGGCCGACCGCGAGTGGCTGGCCGTCTCCGGCGAGCACGGCGACCACGTGTACGTCGTGTGGCACGAGATCGCCACCGGCACGATGCTCGCCGTGCACAGCAGCGACCGCGGGACGACGTTCGGACCCCCCGAGGTGCTGTACAGCAACCCGCAGACGGCCGGCGAGAGCGCCCACAACGGAACGTCCATCGGCGGGGTCTCGATGGACGGCAGCGGTCGGCTCTACGTCACCTACGGCACGACCCGGCTGACCACCACCGACACGACGTACGGCTCGCCGCCGATCTCCTCGATCCACATCTCGGTCCGCGACCCCGAGTCCGGCACCTGGCTCGACCACCTCGTCAATGCCGGCGCCGACGACGCCAACTACGGCAACTTCTGGATGTCCAGTGCCGTCGACAGGGGCGGCTACGTCTACGCCGTCTACAGCGGCTACGCCCACAAGGGCCAGCCGATGCACGTGTGGCTTCAGCAGTCCACGAACCGCGGCGTCACCTGGTCGGCGCCGTACCCGGTCGACACCGTTCTCCCCGGCCCGGGCGGGCAGGACCTGTTCGGCTGGGTGGCGGGCGGTGCGAAGGGCGTCGCCGTCGTCAGCTGGTACCACACGGTCGCGCCCGACAAGGACGCCGCGGGCATCGACTGGGTCGTCCCGGTCGCACAGGTGCGCGGGCTCGACACCGGCAGGCCCTCGGTCGTCTACGGCCTGGCCAGCGACCACTCGGTGCACCACGGCCCGATCTGCACGCTGGGCACCTTCTGCGGCATCCTGCCCGGCTCGAGCTCCGACCGGTCGCTGCTCGACTTCTTCAAGGTCGCGGTGGCGCCCGACGGCGCGCCCGAGGTGGTGTGGAGCGACAACAACCGCGTCGACGGTGGCCCGAGGACCGGCGTCGGCTTCGCCCGCCAGGCCGGCGGCCCGAGCGCCCTGGTCAGCAACCCGGTGGTCACCGTGTCCCGCCCCTCGACACCCGTCGCCCTGCCTGCCGTCGGGCCGAAGGCGCCCGGCACCGGAACCGGCAGCCTGGCCGCCACCGGCCCGCCGGCGACGGTCCCCGCCGCGGCGGCCCTCCTGCTGGTCGGCGCCGCCCTGCTGCGCCGGCGCGCGGCCCTCGCCCGCCGGGCCGGAGAGGGTCGCGTCCTAGGCTGAGGCCGTGACGACACCGGCTCTGCGCGAGGTGCGCAAGGGCACGGTCTACGGCGCCCTCTGCTATGCGCTGTGGGGTCTGTTCCCCTTGTTCTGGCCGCTGCTGGAGCCCGCGACGCCGCTCGAGGTGCTCGCACACCGGGTGCTCTGGTCGCTCGTCGTGGTGGCCGTGCTGCTGCAGGCGACCCGCGGCTGGTCGGCGGTGCGTGCGGTCCCGGGCCACAACGTCCGCAGGCTCGCGTTCGCCGCCGTGCTCCTCGCCGTCAACTGGGGCACCTACATCTACGGCGTCAACAGCGGCCAGGTCGTCGAGACCTCGCTCGGCTACTTCATCAACCCGCTGGTCAGCGTGGCTCTCGGCGTGGTCGTCCTCGGCGAGCGGCTGCGGCCGGCCCAGAAGGCCGCCGTGGCGGCGGCCGCCGTCGCGGTCCTCGTCCTGACGGTCGCCAACGGGCGCCCGCCGTACATCGCCCTTGTCCTGGCCTTCTCGTTCGGCTTCTACGGGCTGCTCAAGAAGCAGGCAGGTGTCGGTGCGGTCGCGTCCCTCGCCGTCGAGACCGCCGTCCTCGCGCCGGTCGCCCTCGGGTACGTCGGTGTGCTGGTCTGGCAGGGGACCTCCACGTTCACCTCGCACGGCGCGAGGCACGGGCTCCTGCTCGCGTCGGCGGGGGGCGTCACCGCCATACCGCTCCTGGCCTTCGGGGCGGCCGCGACCCGGGTGCCGCTGTCGACCCTCGGCGTCCTGCAGTACATCGCGCCGACGCTGCAGCTGCTGGTCGGCGTCCTCCTCCGGCACGAGGCGTTCGGGGCGGCGCGGTTCGCGGGCTTCGTGCTGGTGTGGGTGGCGCTCGCGGTGTTCACCGCCGACCTGGTCAAGGAGCGCCGCCGGCCGCCACTGGTGGTGGCACCGCTCGGCTGACCTGCGGCCTCCGGTGCCGGGGGGTCCTAGCCTGGCGCGGTGCTCCCGCGTACCGACGTACCCCTGGCGCCGCTGACGACCCTGCGGCTCGGCGGCCCGGCGCGCACGCTCCTGGTCTGCGAGTCGGCCGCCGACCTGGTCGAGGCGGTCCGCGCTCACCCGGACGCCTTCGTGCTCGGAGGCGGCAGCAACGTGGTGCTGCCTGACGCGGGCCTCGACGAGGTGGTGCTCGTCCGCAACCGTGGCCTGTCCGGGCTCTCGGCCGAGGCGGGGGAGAGCTGGGACGAGCTGGTCACGCACACCCTCGCCGAGGGGTACGTCGGGCTCGAGGCGCTGTCCGGCATCCCCGGCACGGTCGGGGCCGGCCCGATCCAGAACATCGGTGCGTACGGCGCCGAGCTGTCGTCGTGCCTGTCCTCGGTGCTTGTCTACGACACCGCCTCGGGCACCGAGGTCGAGCTGACGGTGGCCGAGTGCGGGTTCGGGTACCGGCACAGCAGGTTCAAGGCGACGCCGGGGCGCTGGGTGGTGCTGTCGGTGCGCCTGTCCCTGGAGAGGGGCACGTTGTCCGCACCGGTGCGCTACGCCGAGCTGGCCGCCACCCTCGACGTGGCCGTGGGCGACCGCGCTCCGGTGGCCGACGTGCGCGAGGCGGTGCTCGCCCTGCGGCGGGGCAAGGGGATGGTGCTCGACCCCGCCGACCCGGACAGCGTGAGTGCCGGGTCGTTCTTCACCAACCCGCTGGTGCCGGTGGCGCCTCCGGGCGCGCCGTCCTGGCCCGACCCGTCGGGACTGGTGAAGGTCAGTGCCGCGTGGCTCGTCGAGCACAGCGGCTTCGGGAAGGGCTGGGGGGACGGCCGTGCCGGGCTGTCCTCGAAGCACGTCCTGGCCCTCGTCAACCGTGGCGGCGCGACCACTGCCGAGGTCCTCGCCCTCGCCCGGCAGGTCCGCGACGGCGTGCGGGCGACCTTCGGGATCACCCTGGTCAACGAGCCGGTGATCGTGGGCGGGGAGCTCTAGCCCCAGGGGCCGGGCCAGGGCGTCGGCGACCCGCCGCCGCACTGTTGCACGAACTGGTCGGTGTACCAGCGGGCGAAGTCGGCCTGCACCTGCGGCTGCGCCACGGTCAGGAGGTCGGTGCGGCAGTACTCCTCGGCCTCGTCCAGGAGGGCCCGCATCCGCCGTGCCGCGTCCCCGGCCGACCGCGGGACCGAGTAGGTGAGATCCAGGCGGTCCAGTCCCCGGGCCAGTGCGACGTCGCGCTCGCCGTCGGGCCGCGCGACCGCGGCGCCGTACGTCCTGCCGAGCACCTCGACGAGCTCCACCAGGCGGATCGGCAGGGTCGACGTCGCCGTCCCTGCCGGGGCAAGGGCAAGCAGCGTCAGCTCGCGCATCAGCTCGTCGTGGTGCTCGGCGGCCCGCTGCCAGATCCGCAGCGGCGCCTCGAGCAGCCGCACCGTCACGTGGGTGTCGTCTGCGTCACCCGCAAACCGGCCGAGGGGGCTGCCCATGACCGTCAACGTAGACCCGGCCGACCCGTCCTCCCCGCTCAGGCGGGAAGGGCGTCCTTCGCCTTGTCGAGGGCCTTCTCGTAGGCGGACGCGGCGGCTTCCTTGGCCTTCTCGAGCGTGGGGCTGGCAGCGGCGGCATGTGCCGCCGAGATCGCCTTGGCACCGGCGAGGGCGCCGACGGTGCCGGCCACGCCCGCCGCGCGGGACGGCAGTGCCTGCAGGGAACCGCGCAGGACCTGTCCCGGCCGTTGCTGCTCCTCGTGCAGCGCCGACGAGGCCATCACGGCGCCGGTGAGGCCGGGGATCGCCCACTGGAGCGCCTGGAGCTGCTTCTGCGCCTTGGCGACCTCGGGCGGCGTGGTGGCGAGGGGCGCGGTGCCCGAGGCGACCGGGACGTCGCCGGCGTCCATGACCTTCTGCCCGAGGACCCGGGCATAGGCGGTCGCGCCGACGGCGCCGGCCGTGAGCGCGAGCTTGACGTTGGTGTTGGCCAGCACGCCCTTCTGCGCCCGCACGCGGCCCTTGTTGCCGCGCAGCAGCAGGGCGCCACCGACCAGGTGCGCGCCGATGGCGACGGCGTTGAAGGGCGTCCACCGGGCCCAGCCGGAGTTGGCCACGCGCGCCCGCTGCCGTGGGTCGTCGAGGTCCGCGGCCGCGCCGTTGACGCCGATGGCTCCCATGAGCGAGCCGCCGAACCACGCGGCAAGTCCGGCGTCGTGCAGGAAGTGGGCGAGGGTCTGACGGTCGTTCACGACTACCTCCGATGTTGGGCCTGCCCGGCGCGTACCCGCCCTCGCCCCTTCCCACCCGCCTCGGTACCTGTAAGAGTCCGGAGCGTGGCTGAGTCCTTCGACAAGTGGGCTGTCGTCGTCTTCCAGGCCGAAGGCGTCTGGCAGGTCGAGGAGCTGCCCCCGACCGTGGCGGACGACCTCGCCGACGTCGAGGCCGCGGTCCGCGGACAGGTGGCCGGAGCCTTCGCGCTCGTCGATGTCGCGGACGAGTTCTTCGTGGTCGTCCGCCGGGTCCTCGGGCAGGAGCGGCTGCTGCTCTCCGACGTCACCGCCTCGGTGGCGTGGGACCTCGCCGCCCAGGTGATGGAACGGCTCGACCTGGACGTCCCGGCCGACGACGAGCTCGACGACGTCTGGCCGGTGGGCGATCTCGGCGTGTTTGACGACCTCGGCCTCGACGAGATGGAGCTGGGTGCCATCCTGTCCGACGTCGACGCCTATGCCGACGAGATGCTGTCCACGCTGGCCCGCAGGCTCGGGTTCTCCGACGCCTACGAGCGGGTCATGGACGCCCTGGTCTGAGGAAGAGAGCACTGTGACGTACTTCGCCGCGGCGCTGGCCCGCACCGACGACGGCTGGACCGGCCGCGAGCTCGACCTCGACGACGTGGAGGACCTGGAGTCGCTCGCGGACGAGCTCCGCGACCTGTCGGGGGAAGGCGACGGCCCCGCGCTGCTGCTCCTCGAGGAGGACGACGAGTACGTCGCTCTCGTCCGGGTCGACGGCGGCGCCGGTGGCCTCGACGAGCCCCGGGTCTTCCTGTCCGACCGCCGCGCGGTCCAGGGCAGCGACGTCGCCGCGATGCTCTGGGAGGACGCGCCGCTCGACGAGCCGGAGGACGACGACGAGGACGAGGGCACCCGCCCGGTCGCCGAGCCCGTGGGCGACGCCGCCCTGCTGAGCGACCTCGGCACGCCCGCCGGCGCCCTGCTCGACCTCTGCGCCGAGGAGGGGCTCCTCCCCGCCGACGTCCTCACGGGGGTGGCCGACCGCGCGGGCTTCCTCGACGTCCTCGAGGGCCTGCGCGAAGGGTGACGCCGTACGGCGAAGCCATGCGGTGGGCGTTGCAGGAGGCGGAGTTGGCCCTGCGGCACGGTGACGTCCCGGTCGGTGCCGTGGTCCTCGCCCCCGACGGCGAGGTGCTGGCCCGGGCCCACAACGACCGCGAGGGACGGGGCGATCCGACGGCGCACGCGGAGGTCCTCGCGATCCGCGCGGCGGCGGAGGACCGGGGGAGCTGGCGGCTCGACGGCTGCACGCTGGTCGTGACCCTGGAGCCGTGCACGATGTGTGCCGGTGCCGTCGTGCTCAGCAGGCTCGACCGGGTCGTCTACGGCGCCACCGACCCGAAGGCGGGCGCGGTCGGGTCGCTGTGGGACCTCGTCCGTGACCGGCGGCTCAACCATCGGCCCGAGGTCGTCGCCGGGGTGCTCGCCGAGGAGTGCGGCGCCGTGCTGAGGAGCTTCTTCGAGGCCCACCGGGACTGAGCCGGGGCGGGACGTCAGACGGAGCGGACGACGTCGTCGTAGCCGAGGCGGGGCAGCCGGTCGAACCACGCGTCCGGTGCCGGGCGGCCGATGTTGACGACGAGGATCGACCTCGTCCTACCGTCCGGGAAGAACTCCGCGTCGACCGCGGCTGCGTCGAAGCCGCCCATCGGCCCCGCGGCCAACCCGGCGGCGCGCACGCCGAGCAGGAAGTAGCCGGCCTGCAGGTGCGCGTTGTCGCGGCCCGTCGCGTGTCGGCCCGTCTCCTCCGTGAAGAGGTCACGCGCGCCCGGGAAGTGCGGGAAGACGGTCGGCAGTTGGTCGTGGAAGTCGACGTCGTAGCCGAGGACGGCGACGAGCGGCGCCGCCGCGGTCTTGGCCTGGTTGCCGGGGCTCAGGTGGCTCACGAGGCGGGCCCGCGCCTCGTCGGAGCGGACGAGCAGCACGCGCAGCGGCTGGGTGTTGAGGGCGGTCGGGCCGTACTTCATGAGGTCGTGCACGGCCTGGACCTGCACGTCGGTCACCGGCTCGTCGCTGAAGGAGTTCGCCGTACGGGCCTCGCGGAACAGCAGGTCCTGGGCGGCGGTGGACAGGGCGAGGACGGGCGGGTCGAGGAGGAGGGTGGCGCTCATGCGAACTCCTGGCTGAGGGCGGTGGGTGCCAGGAAGAACATTGTTGAACTCGAAAACATTGCGTAAGCAACTATGACGAGGCCCACACGTTCCGCTCCGCTAGAGTCGTCGCCGGTGGCGTGTCCGAGCGGCCGAAGGAGCACGCCTCGAAAGCGTGTGACGGTGCAAGCCGTCCGTGGGTTCAAATCCCACCGCCACCGCCAGCAGTTGGAGACAAAACCGCAGGTCAGAGACTTGCGGGGTTGTCTCCAACTGGCGTTTTGGGCCCCAGTGGTCACGAAGTGGTCACAGGAATTTCGGGAGCCCTGGTTCCTCGGGGTCGGGAGCGATCAGCAGCGCGGCCACTCGGGCGGCTACTGCGGCCTGCAGATCGAGGTCCACGTGCGAGTACGTGTCGAGGGTGATGGACACGTTGGCGTGCCCCAGGCGCTCCTGCACGACGCGCGGGTGGACCCCGGCCAGCAGCGCCAAAGTGGCGTGCGTGTGGCCGAGGTCGTGGAGTCGGATCTTGGGCAGGGCAGCTGGCCGTCGACTCCTCAAGGAAATGCTGGCCCGGCGCGTCAAGGCCAAGACCGTCCGACCCGAAGGGTATGCAAGTAAGGTGCAACTTCCCGGGGGTGAGTGTGAACGAACAAGGCGACGTAGTGGCGGAACCTGCAGGGCGTTTCTGGATGGCACGGCACGCGATCGTGCTCGCAGTCGTCGAAATCAGGTACGAGGCGCCGATCACCGCCGTCGACCAGTCCGTAGCACTTGCCGTTCGTGAGGCCCTGCGGAAGGCCGAATACGACTTCCCGGTCATCAACAAGGCCGTCCAAGGCGAGTTGACCGTCGAGGTCCACAACGGTCAGGCGAAGGCCACCACCACCGAGGAGCACCAGGGTTGGGAGTTGGTCGACCCCGATCGGCAGATGAGCATCTCGCTGGCACCGGACCGAGTTGCCATCCAGACGCAGCTGTACGACCACTACAGCGCCACGTTCCTGCCCGTGCTCGAGGCACTCCTACCCGCGGTACAGGCCCGGATCGGACCCGAGCTGCGCCACCGGGTCGGACTCCGGTACGTGAACCGCTACTCCGAGCCTGCCGTGCGCACCCCAGCAGACTGGGATGGACTTATCAGCGACTGGCTGCTTGGACCTGTCGCGAACAACCCGCTGGCTGCCACGATCCGGCAGGCACACCAGCAGCTCGTCCTGGCCGCTGATGACGGCCTGGGAGCAGTCGTCCGGCATGGTCCGTTCGACGACCCCGCCACTGGCGGCTGCAGCTACCTGTGGGACCTCGACGTGTACAACGACTCCACCGAGACGTTCGCGCCGGCCGCGCTGCTCCAGTTGCTGCGCCAGGCGAACATCTTCGCCGCAAAGACGTGGAAGGCCAGCGTGACATCTGACTATCTCAAGGACCTCGGCATCGAAGACAAGAGCGGCGAGGAGGAGACGCAGTGACGACCGCACTACTGATCCAGTCGGATTCAGGGGAAGACTCTTCGGACTACAGAGGCCAGGCAGCGCAGGTCTACGAGGAGTACTTCGGCCTGACCGACGGCACCGTCGTGAGGACCGACCAGGTCGATAGCCAGGTCCTCCGCGGACTGCTCACCTCACACGGACCCTGCGTTCGGCAGAGCGAGGAGCCCATCGGCCTGCCTTGGACGCATCGAGGCAGCACGTCATACATCCTCATGTGGGCGGTCAGCGCCTCCGACACCAGCGACGAGGGCGACGCTCACATCCCTGTGAGCCTGCTCGACGAAGATCGTCGGCCCACTCCGAACTCCGACGTCGTCACCATGATCAGCTGGGCCGCTTCCGTGCTCGGCGTGACTGAGACAACCCTGATCAAGTCCGTCGGAATCGAACGGAGCTACCGGTACATCAAGAGCCGAGGGTCCACGCCGAGAACCGACACCTTCGCGAAGGTGTGGGCGCTCACCCGAGCAGTCCGCGTGATGGACGACTATCTCGGTGGCGACCTCAAAGGCTGGTTCCTGGGACGACCCGAGCACCGGGTGCTGCTGCTCAAGCAGGACTGGGCCGAACTGTCCCACCTTGCCGTCGAAGAGGCGGCAGGACGCGGCTTCCTGACCGACCCGAGCGCGCGGGCCACTACGCGCGAGGGATACGGGCAGGTCGGCTTCGGAGAGAACGACGGCTGAATGTGGCCGAGGACTCGCTGGACTCATCAAAGGTCGGCACGGCCGAGACTGAACCGTCTCAGCTCGACGCGCTCTCAGCGCTCAGCCCGTCCTTTGACGATGCCGCGATCGAGGCCCTGGACCCTTGGCGTCTCGGCGACTACGTGCCGTGCCCACCCCTTGTCTGGGCGGCGGTTGCCGGCGTACGCGACGAAGTCACTGGACGTGCTGCGCTCGCCGGCGAAGGTCTTACCATTGACTCCTTGACACCCGCTGCGGGCGCGCTCGCAGTGATCTGTTCGCAGACCTGCGACGTCATCGGCGAAGGTCCCGGCGCCAAGCACGCGTTCGTCCAAGTCAGCCCCGTGTACGACTACGCCGGCACCGAGGACGACGAGGAGTGGCAGCGCCTTGTAAACGGGGAGGTCTGGCATGCGTTCGGCATCAAGGGCCCAGACCAGACTCCGCTCCGCGTCGTTGATCTGCGCATCAGCGTCCCCGTGAGCAAGCAACATCTGGTCAACAGCACGCGCCGGTTCGCGTTCGCAACGTACGAAGGCGCCGGATACCTAGCAGAGCATCTCGGTGCCCGGCTCGAACGCGCCTCGATGCACGACTTCCTGGGCACGACCGTTCGCGATGGCGTCGCCGTTGCAGTCAGCCGGCGGAAGAAGACCAACACCTGGCTCCAGCGAGCCGATGAAGTACGCGTGACTATCAAGGGTGATCCGCTCGCTCCCAGTCACGCCGGACTGTTCGTGATCTTCCACTCCGAGCCCTCAGACACCGAACTTCAGCAGATGTTCGAGTTCGGTCAGTCTTTCAAGAAGGGCGCAGTTGACTGCTCCATCCGATGGATGGACGCTGCCCACGCCTCACCGCGCTCGTCCGGGATACAGGCCTACCGCGATAGCAGTCGCCTGTACCTGCCGGGGCTACGCCGACCCTGAACGAACCGCCCTTGGACTCGATGCGCGGCGGGGCATACG
>FSWJ01000176.1_pt1 | contig 13712 bp, 12 predicted proteins | sample 1637851 | NCBI WGS metagenome assembly FSWJ01 (sample SAMEA3914789, study PRJEB12502) | metagenome | biome: forest; material: soil | place: Canada | collected 2011-07-03 | depth 0.3 m | reverse complement strand
CGTTCGGCGCGCTGGCCGAGCAGGTCGTCAACGCGGCGAAGGGCGCCAACGAGCCCAAGGAGATCACCGTCGACGGCAAGGACCTGCAGGCGGTCCTCGACGACGCCGGTGCCCTGCTGGGCGAGAAGATCGAGGTCCGTCGCGTCGCCAGCTTCGAGGGCGCGTACGTCGGGCTGTACCTGCACAAGACCAGTCCCGACCTGCCCCCTCAGCTCGGTGTCCTGATCGAGCTCACCGCCGACAGCCCCGAGATCGCGAAGGACGTCGCCCAGCACATCGCGGCGCTCCCGCCGAGGTTCGTCAGCCGTGACGAGGTCTCCGAGGAGCTCGTCGCCAAGGAGCGCGAGATCGCCCGGGCGACGGCGATCGAGGAGGGCAAGCCGGAGGCGTCGCTCGACAAGATCGTCGAAGGTCGCGTGACCGGCTTCTTCAAGGAGAACGTCCTCGTCGAGCAGGCGTTCGCGAAGGACAACAAGAAGACCGTCGGGAAGATCCTCGAGGAGGCCGGCGTCGGCGTCGTCCGCTTCGCCCGCTTCAAGGTCGGCCAGGCTTAGCAGCACAGCGGACCCGGCTCGTCCCGCACCACGAGGCGCCATCCCCGGCAGCAATCCCCAGCACTACAGTGCTGGGGATTGCGCATTCCTGCCCGACGCTGCGAAGGAGGGCCACCGCCCGATGAGCACCGAGTACCGCCGGGTGCTGCTCAAGCTCTCCGGCGAGGCGTTCGCGGGCGGCCGCAGCATGGGCGTCGACCCGCCGACCGTCCGTTCGATCGCCGTCGGCATCGCCGATGTCGTACGGCGGGGCACGCAGGTCGCCGTGGTCGTGGGCGGCGGCAACTACTTCCGTGGCGCGGAGCTGACCGAGCAGGGCATGGACCGCCCCCGTGGCGACTACATGGGGATGCTCGGGACCGTCATCAACTGCCTGGCGCTGCAGGACTTCCTCGAGAAGCAGGGCATCGACACCCGGGTGCAGACGGCGATCGCGATGGGGCAGGTCGCCGAGCCGTACGTCCCCCGCCGCGCCATCCGGCACCTCGAGAAGGGGCGGGTCGTCATCTTCGGGGCCGGCCTCGGCGTGCCGTTCTTCTCGACCGACACCTGCGCTGCCCAGCGGGCACTCGAGATCGACGCGGAGGCGGTCCTGATGGCCAAGCAGGTCGACGGCGTCTACGACGACGACCCCCGCAAGAACCCGGACGCGGTCCGCTTCGACGCGCTGTCGTACAGCGAGGTGCTCGAGCGTCGGCTCAAGGTCGCCGACGCGACGGCGATCTCGCTGTGCATGGACAACGACCTGCCCATCGTCGTCTTCGACATCTTCGCCGACAGCGGCATCGCCCGGGCCGTCGCCGGCGAGAAGATCGGAACCCTGATCAGCGCGGAGGCGCAGCCCTCCCCGCGGAGAGGCCAAGGATGATCGACGAGACGCTCCTCGACGCCGAGGAGCGCATGGAGAAGGCCGTTGTCGTCGCACAGGACGACTTCGGCGGCATCCGCACGGGACGCGCGGCACCCCAGATGTTCCAGAAGATCGTCGTGGACTACTACGGCGCCATGACGCCGATCATCCAGCTCGCGTCGCTCACCGTCCCCGAGCCGCGGATGGCCATCATCACCCCGTACGACAAGGGCTCCCTCGGCGTGATCGAGCGCGCGATCCGCGACTCCGACCTCGGCGTCAACCCGACCAACGACGGCACCATCATCCGGATCTCCTTCCCTCAGCTCACCGAGGAGCGGCGCAAGGAGTTCATCAAGGTGGCCCGGTCGAAGGCGGAGGACGCCAAGGTGTCGATCCGCAACATCCGCCGCAAGGCCAAGGACGAGCTCGACCGCCTGGTGAAGGACGGCGAGACCGGCGAGGACGACGTCGCGCGGGCCGAGAAGGAGCTCGACAAGGTCACCACGCAGTACGTCGGTCGCATCGACGAGCTGCTCAGGCACAAGGAAGCCGAGCTGCTCGAAGTCTGATGGAGACCCTCGCGAGCGACCCGTCGGGGACCCCGGACTCCTCGCCTGCGGGACGGTCGGCAGGGCGCAACCTCCCGGCCGCCATCGCCGTCGGGCTGTCGCTCGGCGGGCTGATCCTCGCCACGGTCTACTCGCCGTACCGCTGGTCGTTCGTCGTCGTGCTCGTCGGTGCCTCGGCGCTGGGGACCAGCGAGATCGTCCGGGCGCTCCGCACGCTGGGTGCCCAGCCGAGCATGCCGCCGCTGGTCGTGGGCGGCGCCGCGATGGTGGTCGCGGCCTACCGGTACGGCTCGGCGGAGCTGTTCGTCGGCCTGGCGCTGACCGTCCTCGGCTGCGTCGCCTGGAGGCTCGCCGACCCTGCCGAGGGCGTCGTGCGGGACGTCACCGCCTCGGTGTTCACGGCCGCCTACGTGCCGTTCCTGCTCGGCTTCGCGGCCCTGCTGACCGTGCCGGCCGACGGCCCGCGCCGGGTCACGGTCTTCGTCGCCACGGTCGTCTGCAGCGACGTCGGCGGCTACGCGGCGGGCGTGCTGTTGGGCAGGCACCCGATGGCGCCCTCGGTCTCGCCCAAGAAGTCGTGGGAGGGCTTCGCGGGCTCGGCGCTGGCGTGCGCCGGCGCCGGCGCCGTCTTCTTCACGACCCTCTTCGACGCCTCCCCGCTGCTCGGCGCCGTCTTCGGGCTGGCCGTGGTGGGGAGCGCCACGCTCGGAGACCTGGGGGAGTCGATGGTCAAGCGGGACATCGGCATCAAGGACATGGGGTCGCTGCTGCCCGGCCACGGCGGCCTGATGGACCGGCTCGACTCCCCCCTGCCGACGGCACCGGTCGCCTGGCTCCTGCTGACCGCCTTCCTGCCGCTGCCCTAGGAGCGGTCGGCAGCGCGCTGCCGGGAGCCTACCGCCGTACCCTGGTGGGACTGTGACCTCGCTGCCGCTCGTCTTCGACGCCCCCAAGAGGGGGATGCCCCCGCAGCACCTGGCGGACCTCGACCCCGCGGGCAGGCGCGCGGCCGTCGTGGCGGCGGGCGAGAAGCCGTTTCGCGCCGAGCAGCTCTCCCGGCACTACTTCGCCGGCCACACCCGCGACCAGATGACCGACCTGTCGCCCGCGCTCCGGGACAAGCTCGACCAGCTGATGCCCGAGCTGTTCACGTCGCTGCGGACGGTCGACTGCGACGAGGGCGCGACGCGGAAGACCCTCTGGCGGGCACAGGACGGGACGCTCGTCGAGTCGGTCCTCATGCGCTATCCGGGGCGGACGACCCTCTGCGTCAGCAGCCAGGCCGGCTGCGGGATGGCGTGCCCCTTCTGTGCCACCGGCCAGGGCGGCCTGACCCGCAACCTGTCGACCGCGGAGATCACCGACCAGGTCGTGCGGGCCGGCGAGAAGGTCACCAACGTCGTCTTCATGGGCATGGGCGAGCCGCTCGCCAACTACAACCGCGTGATCGCGGCGGTCCGCCGCCTCGTCGACCCCGCACCCCATGGGCTCGGCATGTCGCAGCGCAACATCGTCGTGTCGACGGTCGGCCTGGTGCCGGCGATCAGGAAGCTGTCGGCGGAGGGCCTGCAGGTCACGCTCGCGCTGTCGCTGCACGCCCCCGACGACGAGCTCCGCAACACGCTGGTACCGGTCAACACCAGGTGGCCGGTGAAGGAGGTGCTCGAGGCCGCCTTCGGCTACGTCCGGGCGACCGGCCGCCGGCTGTCCGTCGAGTACGCGCTGATCCGCGACATCAACGACCAGCCCTGGCGGGCCGACCTGCTCGCGAAGCGCCTCAAGGGCAAGCTCGTGCACGTCAACCTCATCCCGCTCAACCCCACGCCCGGCTCGGAGTGGGACGCCTCGCCCAAGCCGGTCGAGGAGGAGTTCGTACGGCGTCTCCGGGACGCCGGCGTGAACGCGACCGTGCGCGACACCCGGGGCCGCGAGATCGCCGGGGCCTGCGGGCAGCTCGCCGCGCTCGGGTAACCGCCGCCGAGGCGCAGGCCCTCCGGCTTCGCCGTACGTGATCTTTCTTGGGCGGGGTTGACCGCAGACCCGCCGGCGAGTCTCCGGCCGATCCCGCAGAGGAGAGGTCAGCGGGTCGACCCGGGAGGCCCGGGTCAGCCGGTCGGGTAGGTCTCGATGACGGGGGGACCGGCGAACAGGTCGGCGCCGGCGGTGAAGAGCTCAGCCAGGTGCGGGCTCGTGAAGTGCGCGTCCAGCGAGGCCTGGTCCTGCCAGACCTCGACCGAGACGTAACGGTCCGGGTCCTCCAGGTCGACGTGGAAGGCGTAGGACACGCAGCCCGCGTCCCCGCGACTGGCCGCGGCCGCCTTGCTCAGGAGGGCGGTGATCTCCTCGCGCCGGTCGGGCTTGCCGGGCACGGTGGCGATGACGACGAGCACGGGCGCTCCCTGGTGGCAGGTGATGGTGGGTGCTTCCTACCGCACCCGGTCGGCCGCACCCGGGCCGCCGCACCCGGGCCGCCGGACGCCGGGCGGCCCCGGCGGCTGACAGACTGGAGGCGTGACCCGCCGCGACGTCGTGCTGCTGGGGTCGACGGGCTCCGTCGGCACCCAGGCCCTGGAGGTGGTGCGGGCCGCTCCCGACCGCTTCCGGGTCGTCGGGATCGGCGCCGGCGGCGGGCGGGTCGACCTCCTCGCGGACCAGGCGCTCGAGCTCGGGGTCGAGGTGGTGGCGGTCGCGCGGGCGACGGCGGCCCAGGACCTGCAGCTGGCCTTCTACGCGGCCGCGCAGGCCAAGGGCTACAGCGCCGGGGAGTTCGCCGTACCGAAGATCCTGGCGGGGCCGGACGCCCTCACCGAGCTCGCGGCGTGGCCGTGCGACGTGGTCCTCAACGGCATGACCGGGTCGGTGGGCCTGGCCCCCACGCTGGGCGCCCTCGAGGCGGGACGCACGGTCGCCCTGGCCAACAAGGAGTCGCTGGTCGCCGGGGGGCCGCTGGTGACGCCGTACAGGTCGCAGATCGTGCCCGTCGACAGCGAGCACAGCGCCCTGGCGCAGTGCCTGAGGGGCGGGACCCGCCCCGAGGTGCGCAGGCTGGTCCTCACAGCGAGCGGGGGGCCGTTCCGGGGCCGCACGTCCCTGGCGGGGATCACGCCCGGTGAGGCCCTGGCCCACCCGACCTGGGACATGGGACCCGTCGTCACGGTCAACAGCGCGACCCTGGTCAACAAGGGCCTGGAGCTGATCGAGGCGCACCTGCTGTTCGACGTGCCGTACGACGCCATCGAGGTCGTCGTGCACCCGCAGTCCCTGGTGCACTCGATGGTCGAGTTCGTCGACGGCTCGACGCTCGCGCAGGTCAGCCCGCCCGACATGCGGCTGCCGATCGCGCTCGGCCTCGCCTGGCCCGACCGGGTGCCCGGGGCGGCTCCCGCGGTGGACTGGGCGCAGGCGGCGACGTGGACGTTCGAGCCGCTCGACGAGCAGGTGTTCGGGGCCGTCGCGCTCTGCCGGAGCGCCGGCACGACCGGCGGTACGGCGCCGGCGGCGCTGAACGCCGCGAACGAGGTGTGCGTGCAGGCCTTCCTGGAGGGCCGCCTCGACTTCGCCGCGATCGTCGACACGGTCGCGCAGGTCGTGGCCGAGCACGAGCTCAGGGAACGTCCCACCCTGGTCGAGGTGTTGGACACAGAGGTGTGGGCGCGCGCCCGGGCCGCCCAGCTCACCCAGCTCACCCAGGAAGGTCCCCGTTGACCACCGTCGGCATCCTCGCCTTCGTCGTCGCCCTGCTCGGGTCCGTGATGCTGCACGAGGCGGGGCACTTCCTCACCGCCCGTCACTACGGCATGAAGGCCACGCAGTTCTTCGTCGGCTTCGGCCCGACGATCTTCTCCCGCACCAGGGGCGAGACCGAGTACGGCGTGAAGGCCATCCCGGCGGGCGGGTTCGTGAAGATCGTCGGTATGACGCCGCTCGAGGAGGTCCCGCCGGGCGACGAGGACCGGGCCTTCTTCAAGCAGCCGGCCGGGCGGAAGGCCGTGGTGCTGGCGGCCGGGTCCACGGTGCACTTCCTGATCTGCGTCGTGCTCGTCTTCGGGACGATCGCGACCCTCGGGGTGCCGGACCCCACCGCTCCGGTCCTCGCCAGGCCGCAGGACTGCGTCGCGCTGAGCATCACCGCCGCGGACAAGACGATCCCCAGCTCGGTGAAGGGCAAGGACGGCAGCTGCCCGGCCGGCACCGTGCCCAGCGTCGCCGCGGCCGCCGGCATCCAGGCCGGCGACCGGGTCCTGTCGGCAGGTGGCCAGAAGGTCACGACCTACACCGACTTCCAGAAGGTCGTCCGCGCCTCCGCCGGCAGGCACCTCGACGTCGTCGTGAACCGCCACGGCACCCTCACGACCCTCGGCCTGACGCCGCTGCTCACCACCCGGCCGTCGCTGACCAACGCGAAGGACTCGGTACAGGTCGGGGCGATCGGTGTCGCGCCCGACCAGACCTCGCTGCGCCACGTCGGCCTGGCGGCGTCGTTCCAGGAGACCGGCACGCAGGTCGGTGCCCTGGTGACCGGCACCTGGAGCACCCTGACCACCAAGCTCGGCAGCCTCGGCGGGGTCTACGACAAGAACCGGGACCCCAGCGGGTTCGTCGGCGTCGTCGGCGTCAGCAGGGTGAGCGGCGAGGTGTTCAACGCCCCCATCCCGTTCGAGACCCGGCTCGCGGGCTTCCTGCTCATCGTGGCCGGGCTCAACCTCTTCGTCGGCGTGTTCAACCTGCTGCCGCTGCTGCCGCTCGACGGCGGGCACATCGCCGTCGTGGTCTTCGAGTCGGTCCGTGACCGGATCCGGCGTGCCCGGGGCTATGTCGGCGACGTGAAGCGGGTCGACTACAACAAGCTGATGCCCCTGACCTTCGGGGTCGTCGTGCTGTTTGCCGGGTTCTCGCTCTGGCTGCTGGGCGCCGACATCGTCAACCCGATCCGCATCAGCCAGTGACCGGCGTCTCCCTCGGGATGCCCGAGGTGCCGCAGCGGCTCGCCGAGCGCCGCAAGACCAGGCAGCTCGACGTGGGCGGAGTGCTGGTCGGGGGCGGCGCGCCCATCTCGGTGCAGTCCATGACGACCACGGTCACCGCCGACGTCAACGCCACCCTCCAGCAGATCGCGGCGCTCACGGCCACCGGCTGCCAGATCGTCCGGGTCGCCGTTCCCGACCCGGTCGACGCCGAGGCGCTGCCCGAGGTGGTGCGGAAGTCGCAGATCCCCGTGATCGCCGACATCCACTTCCAGAGCAGGTACATCTTCGCGGCCATCGACGCCGGCTGCGCGGCCGTCCGGGTCAACCCCGGCAACATCCGGGAGTTCGACGGCAAAGTCGGCGAGGTGGCCCGGGCCGCGAAGGCCGCCGGCACCCCGATCCGGATCGGGGTCAACGCCGGGTCCCTCGACAAGCGGCTGCTCGCCAAGTACGGCAAGGCCACGCCGGAGGCGCTCGTGGAGTCGGCGCTGTGGGAGTGCTCGCTGTTCGAGGAGCACGACTTCACCGACATCAAGATCTCGGTCAAGCACAACGACCCCGTCGTGATGGTGCAGGCCTACCGGCTGCTGAGCGAGCGGTGCGACTACCCGCTGCACCTCGGCGTCACCGAGGCCGGTCCGGCGTTCCAGGGGACGATCAAGTCGGCCGTGGCCTTCGGTGCGCTGCTGGCCGAGGGCATCGGCGACACGCTCCGGGTCTCGCTGTCGGCACCGCCGGTCGAGGAGGTCAAGGTCGGCCTCGCGATCCTCGAGTCGATGAACCTCAGGCAGCGCGGCCTCGAGATCGTGTCCTGCCCGTCCTGCGGCCGGGCACAGGTCGACGTCTACACCCTCGCCGAGAAGGTGCAGGCCGGCCTCGAGGGCCTGACCGTCCCGCTGCGGGTCGCCGTCATGGGGTGCGTGGTGAACGGACCCGGCGAGGCCAGGGAGGCCGACCTGGGAGTCGCGTCCGGCAACGGCAAGGGCCAGATCTTCGTCAAGGGCGAGGTCATCAAGACGGTCCCCGAGGCGCAGATCGTCGAGACGCTCATCGAGGAGGCCCTGCGCCTCGCCGACGCCTACGACGGACCCGCCGGTCCGCCGACGGTCTCGGCCTGATCGACGGCTCCGCCGTACTCTGCTGAGGTGCTGACGCTCTGTGTGCTGAGGGCGGCCCCATGCTGAGGACGGCGGCGACCCGGGTCCTGGAGGCGCGCGACCTCGAGGAGGTTCGCGCCCTGCTCGCGCACGACCCGGTGACGGACGTGTTCGTCGCCTCCCGGCTGGAGGCCTGCGGCCTCGATGCGTGGCGTCTCGGCGCCGAGGTCTGGGGGTACGGCGACCGGGGGCGGTTGGAGTCGGTCTGCTACTCCGGCGCCAACCTGGTCCCGGTGCGGGCCGGCCCTGAGGCGGTCAAGGCCTTCGCCGAGCGCGCCCGGCGGCAGGGACGGCGCTGCTCCTCGGTGGTCGGGCCCTCCTCGGCCGTGCAGGAGCTCTGGCAGCTGCTGCAGCCCTCCTGGGGCTGGGCGCGGGAGGTCCGGCCCCGGCAGCCCGTGATGGCCCTGGACGACGAGCCGTCGGTCGAGCCCCATCCCGACGTCCGGCTGGTGCGGCCCCACGAGCTCGACCTGCTGCTGCCGGCGTGTGTCGCGATGTTCACCGAGGAGGTCGGGGTGTCGCCGCTGGCGGGTGACGGCGGCGCGCTCTACCGGGCCCGGGTGGAGGAGCTCATCGCGCAGCGCAGGGCGTGGGCGTGGATCGAGGACGGCGCGGTGCTGTTCAAGGCTGAGATCGGGGCCGCCACCCGGCAGGTCTGCCAGGTCCAGGGCGTCTGGGTGCACCCGTCACGGCGCGGCCGCGGGACGGGTACGTCAGGCACGGCAGCGGTCGTCGAGCAGGCCCGCGCGAGCGTCGCGCCCGTCGTCAGCCTGTACGTGAACGACTTCAACGTGGCGGCCCGCCGCGCGTACGAAAAGGTCGGGTTCGCCCAGGTCGGTGTGTTCGCCAGCGTGCTGTTCTGATCCCACATCCTGGGACACCCGTCCCGCGAGTGCCGTTCGTCACGTCTCGGCGGGCTTGCCTACGGGAAGACTCTTCGGCCATGGTGCGCCATCGGCCCTTGTAGGCCCGGTGAAACTTCTGCGCAAATGTGAAGGGGTACGTCGTGACGCTCTCCCTGAAGCCCGGCACCGCGTGGGCGGACGTGTACGCCCGCGCGAGGTCGGTCGCCCCCGAGGCGTTCGACGCCGACCGCATCCTCAACCTCGCGGGCGGGGAGTGGAAGCGCACCGGGTCGCCGGGTGAGCACATCACGCCGGTCGACGGCTCCGCGATCCAGGGCCCGCCGCGGATCGACCACGACGAGGCGGTGACCGCCGTCGCACAGGCGGCCGACGAGCACAAGGCGTGGGGCGCGGTCGACCTCGACGAGCGCAGGACCCGCGTGAAGGCGGCCGTGGACGAGATGCGCGAGCACCGCGAGACGCTCGCGCTGCTGCTGGTCTGGGAGATCGGCAAGCCGTGGCGGCTGGCCTGCGCGGACGTCGACCGGGCACTCGACGGCGTCGACTGGTACCTCGGCGAGATCGAGCGCCAGCTGCAGGGCCGCAGCCCGCTGCCCGGCCCGGTGAGCAACATCGCGTCGTGGAACTACCCGATGTCGGTGCAGGTCCACGCCGAGCTGGTGCAGGCGCTGGCCGGCAACGCCGTGGTCGCGAAGACGCCGTCGCAGGGCGGCTTCCACACCCTCACGCTGGCGCACGCGATCATGCGCCGCCAGGGACTGCCCGTGACGCTGCTGTCGGGTGTCGGCTCCTCGCTGGGCAACGCCCTCATCAGCGCCCCGGAGATCGGCGCGCTGGCCTTCGTCGGCGGCCGGGCCAACGGCCGCAAGGCCGCCACCACCCTCGCCGACACGGGCAAGCGCCACTTCCTCGAGCAGGAGGGCCTGAACGCCTGGGGCATCTGGGACTTCTCGCGGTGGGACGACCTGGCCGGGCACCTGAAGAAGGGCTTCGAGTACGCCAAGCAGCGGTGCACCGCCTACCCGCGCTACGTCGTCCAGCGGGCCCTGTTCCCCGACTTCCTCGAGGCCTACCTGCCGGTCGTGCAGAGCCTGAGGTTCGGCCACCCGCTCGCGGTCGAGACGTCGTTCGACCCGCTGCCCGAGCTCGACTTCGGCCCGGTCATCCACGCCACCAAGGCCGCCGAGCTCCGCGAGCACTACGCGTCGGCCGTGGCGGGCGGCGGCATCCCGCTCTACCGCGGCGACCTGGCCGACGGCCGCTTCCTCGAGGGCCAGGACACCAGCGCGTACGTCGCGCCGGCCTCCGTCCTGGGGCCGCCGACGAACTGGGCGCTCCACCACGCCGAGCCGTTCGGCCCGCTCGACTCCGTCATCATCGTCGACACCGAGTCGGAGCTCCTCGCCGCGATGAACGCGTCCAACGGCTCCCTCGTGGCGTCCGTGGCGACCGACGACGCCGACTTCGGCGCTCGCGTCGCCGAGCAGCTGCAGGCCTTCAAGGTCGGCATCAACAAGCCGCGCAGCCGGGGCGACCGTGAGGAGGTCTTCGGAGGCAAGGGGGCCTCGTGGAAGGGCGCGTTCGTCGGCGGCGACCTGCTCGTGCACGCCGTCACCGAAGGGCCGGCCGGCGAGCAGCTCTACGGCAACTTCCCGACGTACTCCGCCTACCCCGAGCACGTCTAGGCGTCAGGTCGGGACAACTCCCTCTTCATGGCCTTGAGGTTGATGCCGGGGGGAGTGGGCCAGCCGAGGTCCATCCGGCGCAAGGCATCCAGGACCAGGTGGCTGACGGCCCAGTCGCGGTACCACTTGCGGTCGGCCGGGACGACGTGCCAGGGCGCGACGTCGGTGCTGCACTTCGTCAGCGCGGCCTGGTAGGCGTCCTGGTAGGCGTCCCAGTACCGCCGCTCCGGGATGTCGGCCGGCCCGACCTTCCAGTGCTTCGTCGGGTCCTCGAGGCGCTCGAGCAGCCGCTGCTTCTGCTCGTCCTTGGAGACGTGCAGGAAGACCTTCACGATCGAGTGCCCGCCCGCCGCAAGCCGCCGCTCGAAGGCGTTGATGCGGGCATACCTCCGGCTCCAGACGGTACGGGGGACCAGGTCGTGCACCCGGACGACGAGCACGTCCTCGTAGTGCGAGCGGTTGAGGACCCCGAGCTCCCCGGCCGCGGGCAGCGCCCGCGTGATGCGCCAGAGGAAGTCGTGGGCGAGCTCCTCCTTGGTCGGTTTGCCGAAGGAGGTGATTCGCACACCGGCAGGGTTGACCTGGCCCACGACGTGCTTGACGGTGCCGTCCTTGCCGCTGGCGTCCATGCCCTGCAGCACGAGGAGCAGTCGCTGGCGCCCGCCCACGCGGCCGTTCGCGAAGAGCCGCTCCTGCAGCTCGGCCATCTCGGGGCCGAGCGCCTCGGTCTCCCTGCGGGCCTTGGCCTTGCTCCCCGTGAACCCCGGCGTGTCGCGCGGGTCCGGGAGGGCGCCGTCGAAGCGCAGGAGCTGCTGTACGTCCATCGGGGTCCTCTCAGCGGGCGCTGGCCAAGCCGTACAAGAGCAGGTCGACCCGGCTTCCGTCCACCTCGACCGCGTCGCTGACCGAGCGTCCGGCCTGGGCCACGTCGTCGACCGTTCGCGCGCCGTTCACGCACAGCGCCCGCGCGAGCCTGCCCTTGGTCCACTTGTTGTCGTGGCTGACCACCGACCGCCTGCCGGCCTCCTCCCGCAGGACCCGCACCTCGACGGCCCCGGGGACCCGTGCGAGCTGCACGTAGGTCCCGCTGCGCAGGTCGACGACGAGCTCGTCCCGCGCGCCGAGGACGGGTTCGAGCTGCGGCCGCCACAGCGGTGCCATCCCGCCGAGCCCGGGCAGGACGGTGCCACCCGACAGCCGGTACGACGGCACGCGGTCGGCCGGCCGCAGCAGGCCGAACAGGCTACTGGCCACGACGAGGGACTCGTCGGCCCGCGCTCTCGCCGTACCGGGTAGCGAGGCGTAGTCCAGGTGGTCGTAGACGACGCCGGTGTAGAGCTCCATCGAGGGCAGGGTCGGCGCCTTCAGGAGTCCGGCGTTCTTGACGACCTCGCCGCTCTGCCGGTCGGACAGGCCGAGGGCCTTCTGGAGCGCGGCCGGCTCGCGCCTCGCCAGCCGCTGCAGCTCCCTGACAAGAGTGCGGCGCGTCCGGGTCAGCGAGGGGAACGACAGAGCGGCCAGGTCGAGCGGGGGACCGTCCGTCCCGGAGGCCTTGCCCTCCGACGGCGGGAGCAGGACCAGCATGCCCGGAAACCCTAGTGCGTGCGCCGATAGGCTGGCCGCTCCGAGGCAACTGAGGGAGATGGCCCGTGCTCCGCATGTCCACGCTGTTCCTGCGCACCCTGCGTGAGGACCCGGCGGACGCGGAGGTGCCGAGCCACCGGCTGCTGGTCCGCGCCGGCTACGTCCGGCGGGTGGCGCCCGGGATCTACAGCTGGCTGCCGCTCGGGCTGAAGGTGCTGAACAACGTCGCCACCGTCATCCGGGAGGAGATGGACGCGATGGGGGCCCAGGAGGTCCAGTTCCCGGCGCTGCTGCCGCGCGAGCCCTACGAGCAGACCGGGCGGTGGACCGAGTACGGCGACGGCATCTTCCGGCTGAAGGACCGCAAGGGGGGCGACTACCTGCTCGGGCCGACCCACGAGGAGCTGTTCACCCTGATGGTGAAGAGCGAGTACTCCTCCTACAAGGACCTGCCCGTCTCGCTCTACCAGGTGCAGACCAAGTACCGCGACGAGGCCCGTCCGCGGGCCGGCATCCTGCGGGGCCGCGAGTTCCTCATGAAGGACAGCTACTCCTTCGACCTCACCGACGAGGGACTGGCCACCAGCTACCAGGCCCACCGCGACGCGTATGTGCGGATCTTCGAGCGGCTGGGTCTCGAGTACGCGATCGTGAGCGCGGTCAGTGGGGCGATGGGAGGCAGCGCGAGCGAGGAGTTCCTCGCCGTCGCGCCGACCGGCGAGGACACCTATGTCGCCTGCAGCACCTGCGACTACGCCGCCAACGTCGAGGCGGCCCAGGTCCGGGCGCCCGAGTCTCGCGATCCGCAGGCCCAGCCGGCGCTGGAGGTGGTCGACACCCCCGACACCCCGACGATCGAGTCGCTCGTCGCCCTGCTGCGCAGCAGGGGCCACGACATCACGGCGGCCGACACCCTCAAGAACGTGGTCGTGCAGCTCAGGCAGCCGACGGGGGAGCGCGAGCTGCTGGTCGTCGGTGTGCCCGGCGACCGGGAGGTCGACCTCAAGGCGGTCGAGGCCAACGTCTTCCCCGCCGAGGTCGAGCCCTTCGACGACTTCGCGAAGCACCCCGGGCTGGTGCGCGGGTACCTCGGACCGCAGGTCCTCAAGGAGCTGAAGATCCGCTACCTCGTGGACCCCCGGATCACGCAGGGCTCGGCCTGGGTCACCGGTGCCAACGAGGTCGGCAGGCACGCCGTCAACGTGGTGATGGGACGCGACTTCGAGCCGGACGGGGTGGTGCCTGCCGCCGAGGTACGGGAGGGGGACGCCTGCCCCGTCTGCGGGTCGACCCTGTCCGTCCACCGCGGCATCGAGATCGGCCACGTCTTCCAGCTCGGCCGCAAGTTCGCCGACGCGTTCGGTCTCGACGTCCTCGGCCCCGAGGGCAAGCCCGTGCGGGTCACGATGGGCTCCTACGGCATCGGCGTCTCCCGCGCCGTCGCGGCGATCGCCGAGCAGTCCCACGACGAGAAGGG
>FSWJ01000556.1_pt1 | contig 13781 bp, 9 predicted proteins | sample 1637851 | NCBI WGS metagenome assembly FSWJ01 (sample SAMEA3914789, study PRJEB12502) | metagenome | biome: forest; material: soil | place: Canada | collected 2011-07-03 | depth 0.3 m | reverse complement strand
GTACATGGCCACCCTCCTCTACCGGCTCGGCCGGTTCTCGTTCCGCCGCAAGTGGACCGTGATCGGCACCTGGTTCGTGCTGCTCGTCGCCGTGCTCGGCGGCGGTATCGCCCTCGGCGGTCACAGCTCGGAGTCCTTCGTGATCCCCGGCACCGAGTCTCAGCAGGCGCTCGACCGCCTCTCCGCCGTCTTCCCCTCGGTGGCCGGTGCGAGCGCGCAGGCGGTCGTCGAGGTACCGAAGGGCGCCACGGTGAACGACGCCGTCTACACGGCGGCGATCGAGAAGATGGATGCCGCGATCGCGAAGCTCCCCGGCATCGACTCGGTCGTGACCCCGTATTCGCAGTACGCGGGAAACTCGATCAGCGCCGACAAACAGTACGCCCTGTCACAGATCCAGTTCACCGAGGGCGCCTCGAAGGTCACCACAGCACAGCTGGACGCCCTCAAGGCGACCGCGAAGATCGGTGAGAACGCCGGGATGACGGTCGCCTTCGGCGGCCAGGTGTTCTCCGACAACAGCTTCGGCATCACCATCACCGAGGTGTTCGGCGTCATCTTCGCCGGCGTCGTACTGCTCATCACCTTCGGATCGCTCATCGCTGCCGGCATGCCCCTGCTGAGCGCGATCATCGGGGTCGGGATCGTCACCGGCGGCATCACCGGGCTGTCCGCCTTCACCGACGTGTCGAGCTCCGCCCCGCTGCTCGCCCTCATGATCGGCCTGGCCGTCGGCATCGACTACTCCCTGTTCATCCTGTCCCGGCATCGCACCCAGCTGGCCCATGGCGAGACACCCGAGGAGTCTGCCGCGACCGCGGTCGGTACGGCCGGCACGGCCGTCGTGTTCGCCGGTATCACCGTGATCATCGCCCTGCTGGGACTGCTGGTGGTCAACATCCCGTTCCTCAGCGTCATGGGGGTCGGCGCAGCCTTCGCCGTGCTCATCGCCATCGGCGTCGCCACCACCCTGGTGCCCGCGCTCCTCGGACTCGCCAGGGGCCGGCTCACCCCGAAGCGCGGGTCCCGTGCGTTCAGGCGCGCGACCGTGCACGAGGAGGGGTCGAAGCCCACCATGGGCTTGCGCTGGGTGCGTGGCGTCATGAAGCGGCCGGTGCTCGCGGCGCTGTCGGTGGTGGTCGCGCTCGGCGTGCTCGCCATCCCGGCGCTCAGCCTCGACCTCAACCTTCCCGACGGGGCATCCGAGCCGAAGGGGTCCACCCAGCTCGAGGCCTACCAGATGATCGAGAAGGGCTTCGGCGCCGGCTACAACGGCCCGCTCATCATCGCGGTCGACATCACCCAGACGACCGACATCCAGACCGACCTGAACGGCATCTCCGCCAAACTGAAGACCCTCGACGACGTCGCCTACGTCAGCCAGGGCCTGCCCGATGCGACGCTCGACACGGCGATCATCCAGGTGATCCCGAAGAGCGCGCCGGATGCGCCGGCGACCAAGCAGCTGGTGCAGGACATCCGCGATATCGCGCCCGCGCTGAAGGACCAGTACAAGACGCCCATCTCCGTCACCGGATCGACCGCCGTCGGCATCGACATCTCCAACCGGCTGAGCGGCGCTCTCGTGCCGTTCGGAGCGATCGTGGTCGGACTGTCGATCATCCTGCTGATGATGGTGTTCCGGTCGGTGCTCGTGCCGATCAAAGCGGCGGTCGGCTTCCTGCTCTCGGTGCTGGCATCCTTCGGAGTCGTGGTGGCGGTGTTCCAGTGGGGCTGGCTCCCGACCGTGTTCGGGGTCCAGCACGCCGGGCCGATCCTCAGTTTCATGCCCATCCTCCTGATGGCCGTGCTGTTCGGCCTGGCCATGGACTACGAGGTGTTCCTGGTCTCCGGGATGCGGGAGACCTTCGTCCGCACCGGCAACGCGAAGAAAGCGGTCGAGGTCGGCTTCGCGAACGGGGCCCGCGTCGTGACCGCCGCAGCCATGATCATGTTCTTCGTGTTCATCGCCTTCGTGCCGGGAGGCTCGGGCACGATCAAACCGATCGCGCTGGGACTGGCCGTCGGTGTCGCCTTCGACGCCTTCCTCGTGCGCATGACGCTCGTGCCCGCGGTGATGACGCTCCTCGGGCGGGCGGCCTGGTGGATGCCGAAATGGCTGCAGAGGCTGCTCCCGAACATGGACATCGAGGGCGAGCACCTGCGCGAGCACCGCGCCGCCGTCGCCTGGGCGATCGACCAGGACGGCGCGATCAGCGTCGAAGGCCTCTACGCCGGCTCGAAGGAGTACTCGGTCGGGCCGCTCACGCTGTCCGTTCCGGCCGGCGGGCTGTTCCTGGCCAGCGGCAAGGCCACCGACCGGCGGCTGGTGGCGGCGACCCTCGCCGGCCGTCTCGACCCGCTGGACGGGCGCGCGCAGGTGGCGGGGCATCCGCTGCCCTCCGAGTCGGGAACGGTGTCCCGGCTGGTCGCCATGGCGGATGTCGGCGGCGGCCAGCGCGGCGCCGGCGACGCCACCCTGCGCGAACTGATCGAGGAGCGGCTGCGGCTCACCCAGCCCTGGTACCGCGCTCTCACCGGCCGGCGCCGGGTGCAGCGCTGGATCGCCCGCGCCAACGCGGCGCTCGCCGCCATGAGTACCGACGCTGTCACTCTCACCGGGGACACGATCGTCACCCAGCTGCCGCAGCGTGAGCGCGCGGTCGCCCTCGCGGCCGTCGCCCTGGCCGAGGGCACTCCCGTGGTGATGCTCGACCAGCTCGACACATTCGCGGTCGCGGACGACGAGACGGCGTACATCCGTGCGGTGTGCCGACTCGCGCCCGCCACCACCACGATCGTGATCGGCACCCCGGTGCCGGTGCGACCGACCTCCACGACGACCAGTGACGGACGCGCGTTCGCCAGCATCGACCTGACCCACACGGGAGTCCTGAAATGAGCTCGACAACCCCCGCCATCCGGCGGACCTGGTGGCGGCGCGCCGCCATCGCGGCCGTCGTGCTGGTGCCGCTCGCCTTCGCCGGCCTCTTCGTCGGCGCGCTGTCGCAGACCACCAGTTCGATCGGCGACATCCCCGCCGCCATCGTGAACAGCGACCAGCTCGTGTACCAGGTCGCCGCGGATGGCACGAAGACCCCGGTGTACGCGGGGCGCCAGCTCGTCACCGAGTTGACCGGCGGCAACGCCGGCTTCGACTGGCAGATCTCGAACAAGGCCGACGCCGAGGCGGACCTGAAGAGCGGCAAGATCGACGCCATCCTCACGGTGCCGAAGAACTTCTCCGCCTCGATCCTGTCGCTCTCGGGCACCGACCCGGTGCAGGCGAAGCTGGCCATCCACACCGATGACGCGCACAGCTACCTCACCGGCGCCGTCGCGGGCGTGGTCGGCAGCAGTCTTTCGAGCGCTTTCGGCCAGGCGGTCACGGAGAACTACATCGCGGGGCTGTACTCGGGTGTCAGCAGCCTGGGCTCCGCCCTCACGAGCGCGGCGGGCGGCGCGAGCTCCCTCTCCTCGGGGGTCTCCAGCTACACGGCGGGGGTCGACCAGCTCTCGTCCGGACTCGGCAGCCTGAACACGGGAGCCTCGAAACTCGGCGCCCTCACGACCGGGGTCGGCACGTACACCGGCGGGGTGAGCCAGCTCTCCGCAGCACTCACCCAGGCCAACGTCGCCCTGCAGGCGACCCCCAGCGACCCCGTGGCCCTCGCCACCGTGAACGCACTCACGGCACAGCTCGCGCAGGCGGCGGCGGGGGGAGGCGCGCTCGCGAGCCAGACCGGCTCCGCGATCAGCGGCATCCAGGGCGGCATCGCCCAGAGTGCGGCGGGCGCGGCACAGCTCTCCGCGGGGTCCGCGTCGCTCGACAGCGGGGCATCCCAGCTCGCCTCCGGGCTCGCGGCGGGGGCCGCGCAGCTCCCGTCGACGGATGCCGCATCGGCGGCGAAGTCCGCAACGGTCGCATCCGACCCGGTGGCCGTCACCGTGCAGCGGGACAACCCGATCAAGAACATCGGCCAGGTGATCGCCATCTTCCTGGTGCCGCTCGGACTCTGGGTGGGTGCGCTCGCGGTGTTCCTGGTGCTGCGGCCGATCACCCGCCGCGCGCTGATGTCGACCGCCGCGCACGGACGGATCGTCGCGTCGACCCTCGCCAGGGCGAGCCTCGTGACCCTGGGCCAGGCCGCGCTGCTCACACTGCTGATCCACCTCGCGGTGGGGGTGTCGTGGGCCGCGCTGCCGGCGACCCTCGGATTCTCCGTGCTGATGGCGCTCGCGTTCACGGCGTTCCACTACCTGCTGACCATCGGCCTCGGCCGGGGCGGACTCGTGGTCTCCCTGTTCCTGCTCGCCGTGCAGATCACCTCGACCGGCGGGCTGTACCCGGTGCAGCTGCTCGCGAAACCGTTCCAGGTGATCAGTCCGTTCCTGCCACTCACCTACGGCGTGCAGGGCATGCAGGCGATCATCGCGGGCGGCTCGGCCGGGCCGGCGATCACTGCGGCGCTCGTGCTGCTCGTGTTCGGGCTCGCCAGCGTGCTGGTCGCACTGCTCGCCGTGCGCCGCACCCGCCGTGCCCGCGCGCTGGGTCTCACGCCTTCGTTCGCCTAGATCCAGTCGCGGCGGCGGAACGAGAGGTAGAGGGCGACCGACGCCACCACGATCAGTCCTGTCGATAGCCACGCGCCCCACACCGTCCCGAAGCCGGCGAACGCGAGGTTCTGGCCGAAGAAGCCGGTGATGGCGGTCGGCACGGCGATGATCGCCGCCCAGCTGGTCACCTTCTTCATGATCAGGTTCATGCGATTGCTCTGGATGCTGAGGTTGGTGTCGAGGATGGTGGAGACCAGGTCGCGCAGCGAGTCGGTCGAATCGGTGGCGCGGAGCACGTGGTCGTAGACGTCCTGGAAGTAGGGGGCCATCGTGTTGTCGAAGCCCTCGAGGTCGCGTCGCAGCAGGGTGTTCAGCGCCTCGCGCATCGGCAGGATGACGCGTCGCGCCTCGACCAGCGACTTGCGGATCTCGAACGACCGGCGCTGCACCTCCTTGTCGCGCGGCCGGTCGTCGAACAGCGCGTCCTCGAGGGACTCGATCGCGTTGTCGAGCTGCTGCACGGTCTCGAAGTGCCCGTCGACGATCACGTCGAGCAGGCCCCACACCAGGTAGGCGACGCCGTTCTTCGCCAGGTCCGGGTCGGCATCCCAGCGAGCGGTCACCTTCGAGATGTCGAACTCGGGCTCGTGCACGGTGACGAGTCCGTGCGGGGTGATGAACGCCTTGACCTCGGTCTTGCTGAGCTCGCCGGTGACCTCGTCGAAGGAGGTGAAATATGACGCGAGAAAAAGGTGAGTGTCATAACGGTCGAGCTTCGGCCGCTGGTGGTCGTGTACGGCGTCCTCGATGGCGAGCGGATGGAGACTCAGTTCCTCCTCGATCGCGGACAGGTCGTCGGCGGTGGGAGAGACGAAGTCCGCCCAGATCGTGCAGCCCTTCTCCGTGAGGTAGTCCGAGATGTCTGCCACCGGAAAATCAGTTTTTGTCAGCGTGCCGTTGGCATACAGCCGGGTTGTCACCATGGCGGCAATGTTAGCCGTCGCGACTTTGGTAACGTGGATAACCCCCATGGACCACAACGCGAGCGCCGGCGAGTACCGCTTCATCGTCGTGTCCAATCGGCTCCCGGTCGATCGCGTCATCGAAGCGGACGGCGCCGCGAGCTGGGCGGGGTCGCCGGGCGGCCTGGTCACGGCCCTCGAGCCGGTGATGCGCGCCAATGAGGGGGCCTGGATCGGCTGGGGCGGCCAGCCGGACCTCGAGTTCGAACCGTTCGACAGCGACGGCATCCGGGTCGTGCCCGTTCCGCTCACGGCCGCGGACATCCGCGACTACTACGAGGGGTTCTCCAACGACACGCTGTGGCCGCTCTATCACGACGTGATCGCGCCGCCCAGTTTCCACCGCGAATGGTGGGAGAGCTATGTGGATGTCAACAAGCGCTTCGCGGCGGCGGCTGCGGCGGCCGCCGCGCCGGGCGCCATCGTCTGGGTGCAGGACTACCAGCTGCAGCTGGTGCCAAAGCTGCTGCGCGAACTGCGGCCGGATCTCACCATCGGGTTCTTCAACCACATCCCGTTCCCGCCGTACGGCATCTACTCCCAGCTGCCCTGGCGCACCCAGATCGTGGAGGGCCTGCTCGGCGCGGACGTGATCGGCTTCCAGCGGGGGGCCGATGCGAGCAACTTCCAGCGCGCGGTGCGCCGGCTGAAGGGCTTCGCGACGCGGGCGACCCAGATCGAGGTACCGCTCGTCGACCCGTCGCCGGGCGTGCGGGTGTTCGGCCCGATCAAGCGTGCAGGCTCGTTCCGCACCGTGATCGCCCGGGCGTTCCCGATCTCGATCGATGCCAGGAGCTTCGAGCAGCTCGCCCGGTCGGAGTCGGTGCAGGCGCGTGCCAGGCAGATCCGCGAGGAGCTCGGCAACCCGGCCACCATCATGCTCGGCGTCGACCGGCTCGACTACACGAAGGGCATCGGCCATCGGCTGAAGGCCTACGGCGAACTGCTCGCCGAAGGGCGCATCAGCGCGGAGGATGTCACGCTGCTGCAGGTGGCGAACCCCAGCCGTGAGCGGGTGCAGGCTTACATGGCCCTGCGCGACGAGATCGAGCTGACGGTGGGCCGCATCAATGGCGACTACGCCACCATCGCCCACACGCCGATCAGCTACCACCACCACGGTTACCCGCGAGAGGAGATGGCCGCGTTCTACCTCGCCGCGGATGTGATGCTGGTGACGGCGCTGCGCGACGGGATGAACCTGGTCGCCAAGGAGTACGTCGCCAGCCGCTTCGACGAGGAGGGGGTGCTGGTGCTCAGCGAGTTCGCCGGCGCTTCGGACGAACTCACCCGTGCACTCCTCATTAACCCGCACGACATCGACGGGCTGAAGGATGCCATCATGCGTGCGATCACGATGCCGAAGCGCGAGCGGTCCGCCCGCATGCGCTCGATGCGCAGGCGGGTGATCGAACACGATGTCACGCGCTGGTCGAACGACTTCCTGAAGGTGCTCGGCGCGCACGCGCATCACGGCGCGGGAGGTCACGAGCTCCACTGATGGTCGATGTCGACACCCCTCCCGCGTTCTCCAGGCTTCCCGAACCGTTCATCGGCGCGCTGCGCGAGCTGGCGCGCACCCGCACTCTCCTGGTGGCGCTCGACTTCGATGGCACGCTGGCCCCGGAGGTCGACGACCCGGGGCAGGCGAGGGCGCTGCCGGAGGCCAGGTCCGCCGTGTTCCGGCTGCTCGCGATGCCGAACACCCGGATCGCTCTCGTCTCCGGCCGGGCGCTGCGGAGCCTCATCCACGTCGCGGATGTTCCTGACGATGTCCTGCTCGTCGGGTCGCACGGCATCGAACTGCGACTCGACCATCCGAATGACCAGGTCTCGCTGGACACTGCGGAACTGCGACAGGTGGATGTGCTCGGTGACGTGCTGCAGGAGGTCGCGAAATCCTTCGACGAGGTCTGGATCGAGGAGAAGCCGGCCGGCTTCGCGCTGCACACCCGGCTGGCGAGCGAACGTGACAGCCGCATTGCGCACCTGGTGGCCCGTAGCGAGACCGCGGCCGAAGTGCAGGGACTCACGATCCGCAATGGCAAGGACGTGCTCGAGTTCTCGGTGCGCTCCACCACCAAGGGTGAGGCGGTCGAGCACCTGCGCAAGTACACGGCGGCGACCGCTGTGTTCTATGCCGGCGACGACGTCACCGACGAGGACGCGTTCGCAGCCCTGGGTCCGGATGACGTGGGCCTGAAGAGCGGCGAGGGCGCCACTCTCGCGAACTTCCGCGTCCCCGGCCCCGCGCAGGTGGCTCGTGCCCTCAACCTGCTGGCCGACTTCCGCGAGGGCGACGTGCACGAGCAGTAGCCCGCCCGTGCGCCTGCCGCTTACGAAAACGAAGGACATCCGCATCGTTACGCGGCGCGTCGGCGCTCTTTGGCAGCGATCTGCAAGCATCTCCTTCGTTTTCGCTGTGCCCCGCATGCGAGGGAGACCCCTACTGGGGCTGCTGATCGTTCGCCGGCACTCGTAGCGTTGAGGGGCAAGGGGGAACGCTGATGAGAAGGATGATTGCGCTCGCGGGTGACGACTACGAGATCGTCACGACCGAATGGCCGTCGGCCGACGACGAGTCGCGCTGCCTCGATGAGGTCCAGCACTACCTGGAGCGCCTGGAGCAGACCGATTCGCTTCGCCTCCATGAGGCCCTGCTGAATCTCAGCGACGGCGCCCTCGACTTCGAGCTGGAGCGGATCGTGATGAGCTCGCTCCTCGAACCCGGTGCGTGGGATCCGGTGCTGGAACTACGACATCGCGCCCGCCAGGAGCAGCGCGCCTGACGCTGCCCGGAGCTACGAAAAAGAAGGAGTATCCCGCGCCGACGTGCGTGTTGGGCGGGAGCGGGGCGTTACGACGCGGAAGTCCTTCGTTTTGGGAAGGCACGGGAGTCGGGCGGCGCGACGACGCGGACGTGACCTCTGGCGCGCAATACACTTTGTTACATGCCGGAAACACCTGACTGGAAGCCGCGCTCGCGCGTCGTCACCGACGGAATCGAAGCCACCACGAGCCGCGGGATGCTGCGGGCCGTCGGCATGGGCGACGCGGACTGGGAGAAGCCGCAGATCGGCATCGCCAGCTCGTGGAACGAGATCACGCCGTGCAATCTGTCCCTCGACCGTCTCGCCCAGGGGGCGAAGGAGGGTGTGCACGAAGGCGGCGGCTACCCGCTGCAGTTCGGCACCATCTCCGTCAGCGACGGCATCTCGATGGGCCACGAGGGCATGCACTTCTCGCTGGTGAGTCGTGAGGTGATCGCCGACTCCGTCGAGACGGTCATGCAGGCCGAGCGGCTCGACGGTTCCGTGCTGCTGGCCGGATGCGACAAGTCGCTGCCCGGCATGCTGATGGCGGCCGCGCGGCTCGACCTGGCATCCGTGTTCCTGTATGCCGGCTCGATCGCGCCCGGCTGGGTCAAGCTCACCGACGGCACCGAGAAGGAGATCACGATCATCGACTCCTTCGAGGCGGTCGGCGGCGTGAAGGCCGGCACTATGAGCCTCGAGGACGCGCACCGCATCGAGTGCGCCTTCGCGCCGGGCGAGGGCGCCTGTGGCGGCATGTACACCGCGAACACGATGGCCTCGGTGGCGGAGGCGCTCGGGATGTCCCTGCCGGGCTCCACGAGCCCCGCGAGTGCGGACCGGCGCCGCGACTACTTCGCGCACCGCAGTGGCGAGGCCGTTGTGAACATGCTGAGGCTCGGCATCACGACCCGCGACATCCTCACCAGGAAGGCGTTCGAGAACGCGATCACCGTCGCGATGGCGCTCGGCGGCTCGACGAACGTCGTGCTGCACCTGCTGGCGATCGCGCACGAGGCCGAGGTGGAGCTGACCATCGACGACTTCAACCGCATCGGCGACACGGTGCCGCACCTGGCGGACATGAAGCCGTTCGGCAGGTATGTGATGAACGATCTCGACCGGCAGGGCGGCATCCCGGTGCTCATGAAGGCGCTGCTCGACGCCGGGCTGCTGCACGGAGACTGCCTCACCGTCACCGGTAAGACGGTCGCCGAGAACCTCGCCGAACTCGACCCCGACGAGCTGGACGGCAAGGTCCTTCGCACGATGGACAACCCCATCCACAAGACCGGCGGACTCACCATCCTCAAGGGCACGCTGGCCCCCGAGGGTGCGGTCGTCAAGACCGCCGGCTTCGACGCCGACGTCTTCGAGGGTCCCGCCCGTGTGTTCGAGCGCGAGCGCGCCGCCATGGACGCTCTCACCGAGGGGAGGATCGCGAAGGGCGACATCGTCGTCATCCGCTACGAGGGCCCGAAGGGTGGCCCGGGCATGCGGGAGATGCTCGCCATCACCGCCGCCATCAAGGGTGCGGGCCTCGGCAAGGATGTACTACTCTTGACGGACGGCAGATTCTCAGGCGGCACAACCGGACTGTGTATCGGCCACATAGCACCCGAAGCGGTGGACGCAGGTCCGATCGCCTTCGTGCGCGATGGTGATCTAATACGGGTCGATATCGCAGCTCGCTCCCTCGACCTACTCGTCGAGCCGGCAGAGCTCGCAGCTCGCCAGTCCGGCTGGGCTCCGCTCCCTCCGCGCTATACCCGTGGCGTTCTCGCGAAGTACTCCAAGCTCGTGCGCTCGGCCGCCGAGGGCGCGATCACCGGCTGACTTCGCGCCCTCCTCATTCGCGCACCATCACCGCCAAGGAAAACCAGATGTCTACGGACACACCCGTGCCCACCGCACTGAAGCCATCGGCTTCGGCCACCACAGCGGAGCCCGAGATCCTCACCGGATCGGGCGCCATCCTGCGCACCCTCGAGCACCTCGGCGTCAAGGACGTCTTCGGGCTGCCGGGTGGCGCGATCATCCCCTTCTACGACGAGCTCATGTCGTCGACCGCCATCCGCCACATCCTCGTGCGTCACGAGCAGGGTGCCGGCCACGCCGCCGAGGGCTACGCCTCCGCCACCAACGGCATCGGTGTCGCCATCGCGACGTCCGGGCCGGGCGCGACCAACCTGGTGACGGCGATCGCGGATGCGTACATGGACTCGGTGCCGCTGCTCGCGATCACCGGCCAGGTGTTCTCCACCCTGATGGGCACTGACGCCTTCCAGGAGGTCGACATCGTCGGCATCACCATGCCGATCACGAAGCACTCCTTCCTCGTGACGAAGGCGGAGGACGTTCCCGCGACGCTCGCGAAGGCCTTCCAGATCGCCACGACCGGGCGACCCGGCCCGGTGCTGGTCGACATCACCAAGGACGCCCAGCAGAACAGTGCGCCGTTCATCTGGCCGCCGAAGACGGACATGCCCGGATACCGCCCGGTGACGAAAGCGCACGGCAAGCAGATCCAGGCGGCGGCCCAGCTGCTCGCCGAGGCGAAGCGGCCCGTGTTCTACGTCGGCGGTGGTGTGGTGCGGGCCCAGGCGTCGAAGGAGTTCCTCGAGCTCGCCACGAAGGTGGGCGCCCCGGTCGTGACCACCCTCATGGCCCGCGGCGTCTTCCCCGACTCGAACCCGCTCAACCTCGGCATGCCCGGCATGCACGGCACGGTACCGGCGGTGCTCGCCATCCAGGAATCCGACCTGCTCATCGCGATCGGCGCCCGCTTCGACGACCGGGTGACCGGCAAGCCGAGCGAGTTCGCGCCGGACGCGAAGGTCGTGCACATCGACATCGACCCCGCGGAGATCTCCAAGATCCGCGTGGCCGACGTCCCGATCGTCGGCGATGCCAAAGACGTCATCGTCGACCTCTCCACCGCCTTCACCGGGGCGACGAAGGGTGCGAAGTACGACCTCTCCGAGTGGTGGGTGCGGCTGCACGACCTGCAGAAGCGGTTCCCGCTCGGCTACGACGAGCCGGCGGATGGTCTGCTCAGCCCGCAGTACGTCATCCAGCGGATCGGCGAGATCAGCGGGCCGGAGGCGATCTACGCCGCCGGGGTCGGCCAGCACCAGATGTGGGCGGCCCAGTTCATCAAGTACGAGCGGCCCAACTCGTTCCTCAACTCCGGGGGTGCGGGCACCATGGGCTACGGCCTGCCGGCGGCCATGGGCGCGAAAGTCGCCGAACCCGACCGCACCGTGTGGGCGATCGACGGCGACGGATGCTTCCAGATGACCAACCAGGAGCTCGCCACCTGCACCATCAACAACATCCCGATCAAGGTCGCGATCATCAACAACTCCTCGCTCGGCATGGTGCGCCAGTGGCAGCAGCTGTTCTATGACGGCCGGTACTCCTTCACCGACCTCAACACCGGTCACGACACCGCGATGGTGCCCGACTTCGTGAAGCTGGCGGACGCGTACGGCGCGCTCGGCATCCGGGTCACCAAGAAGGAGGAGGTGGATGCCGCCATCACGCTCGCCCTGGAGACCAACGACCGCCCCGTGGTGATCGACTTCATCGTGAGCCGCGACTCCCTCGTCTGGCCCATGGTCCCCCAGGGCGTCGGCAACTCGAACGTGCAGTACGCCAAGGACCACGCGCCCGTCTGGGAAGAGGAGTAGACGATGAGCCACCACGTGCTGTCCCTCCTCGTCGAAGACAAACCGGGCCTCCTGACCCGGGTCGCCGGCCTGTTCGCCCGCCGCGGCTTCAACATCGAGAGCCTCGCCGTCGGCGCGAGCGAGATCGAAGGGCTTTCGCGCATCACCGTTGTCGTGGATGTCGAAGAGCTGCCGCTCGAGCAGGTCACCAAACAGCTCAACAAGCTGATCAACGTGATCAAGATCGTCGAACTGGATCCCGCCCAGACCGTGGTGCGCGAGCACATGCTGATCAAGGTGAAGGTCGACAACAGCACCCGCTCGCAGATTCTCGAGGCGGCGACGCTGTTCCGCGCGCGAATCGTGGATGTCGCCACCGACGCCCTGGTGATCGAGGTCACCGGCGACACGGCCAAGGTGCAGGCGCTGTTGCGGGTGCTCGAGCCCTACGGCATCCGGGAGATCGCGCAGTCCGGTGTGCTCGCCATCGGACGCGGCAGCAAGAGCATCACCGAACGCGTTTTCAAGAACTGAGCGGGTCGAGCTTGTGGGGCGGATCGAGCCTGTCGAGATCTCACCAACGAATTAACTAAGAACACCAAACAGAAAGCACAGAACGATGACCGAAATCTTCTACGACAAAGATGCTGACCTGTCCATCATCCAGGGCAAGAAGGTCGGCGTGATCGGCTACGGCTCGCAGGGCCACGCCCACGCGCTCAACCTGCGCGACTCCGGTGTCGAGGTCAAGGTCGGCCTGAAGCCGGACTCCAAGTCGATCCAGAAGGCGACCGAGGCCGGCTTCGAGGTGCTGACCCCGGCCGGTGTCTCGGAGTGGGCCGACGTGATCGTGATCCTGGCGCCCGACCAGTACCAGCGCTTCGTGTACAACGACGACATCCTGCCGCACCTCAAGCCGGGCAAGGCGATTCTGTTCGGGCACGGATTCAACATCCGTTTCGGCTACATCACCGCGCCGGAGGGCGTCGACGTGATCATGGTTGCGCCGAAGGGCCCCGGCCACACGGTGCGCCGTGAGTACGAGGCGGGTCGCGGCGTTCCCGTGATCGTCGCCGTCGAGGAGGACGCCACCGGCGGCGCCTGGCAGCTGGCCTGGAGCTACGCCAAGGGCATCGGCGGCCTGCGCGCCGGCGGCATCAAGACCACCTTCACCGAGGAGACCGAGACCGACCTGTTCGGCGAGCAGTCCGTGCTGTGCGGCGGCGTCTCGCAGCTCGTCATGTACGGTTTCGAGACCCTCACCGAGGCCGGCTACCAGCCGCAGATCGCCTACTTCGAGGTGCTGCACGAGCTGAAGCTCATCGTCGACCTGATGTGGGAGGGCGGCATCGCGAAGCAGCGCTGGTCGGTCTCCGACACGGCCGAGTACGGCGACTACGTCTCGGGCCCGCGCGTCATCGACCCGCACGTGAAGGAGAACATGAAGGCCGTTCTCGCCGACATCCAGTCCGGTGCATTCGCGAAGCGCTTCATCGCCGACCAGGATGCGGGAGCCCCCGAGTTCCTCGCACTGCGCAAGAAGGGTGCAGAGCACCCGATCGAGGCGACCGGCAAGGAGCTGCGAGCCCTCTTCGCCTGGAAGCAGGTCGACGCCGACTATGTGGACGGCAGCGCCGCGCGCTAGCCACCCGTCGGTCGCGATCGCTCGTGGCGGAGTTATCGCCTCGCGGCGGGGGGTACAACCCCCCCCGCGACGG
>FSWJ01000330.1_pt1 | contig 13926 bp, 15 predicted proteins | sample 1637851 | NCBI WGS metagenome assembly FSWJ01 (sample SAMEA3914789, study PRJEB12502) | metagenome | biome: forest; material: soil | place: Canada | collected 2011-07-03 | depth 0.3 m | reverse complement strand
GCGAGGTTGACCGGCTCGCCGAACACGTCGCCGAGGCGTACCAGCACGGGACCGACGGCGACGCCCGCGCGGACCGACGGCAGCGCGTCGTCGGCCTCGTGGGCGGCCACGGTGTCGAGCGCCACCGAGACCGCCGACCGGGCGTCGTCGGTCGTGTAGAGCACGCCGTCGCCGAGGGTCTTCACCACCCGGCCCCCTGCCGCGCCCACCCGCAGGGCGAGGGCGCGCTCGAAGCGCTCGAGGGTCTGCTCCAGCTGCCGGGAGTCCCAGGTCCTGCTCGAGCGCGTGAAGTTGACCAGGTCGACGAAGCCGATCGCCAGGACCGGCATCCCGTCCTTCTGGACCGTCGCGATCGACCGCTGCACCGCCGCGGCGAACTGCCTCCGCCACACGAACAGCACCAGCTCCTCGAGCCGCGGCAGCACATCACCCGCCGCGGTGGCGGCGGCGGCGACGGCCTCGTCGACGGTCAGGTCGCCCGACAGCCCGCGGAAGACGTCGAGCTGCGCCTCGGCGAGCTTCGCCAGCCCCTGGCCCATCGCGCGTGCCATGACCAGCAGCGTGTCCGCGTCGATGATCCCCAGCTCGAGGAGCGAGGCGGCGGTCTGCAGCGCGGTGACGTCGGCGTTGGTGAAGGCCGGCTGGCCGTAGGGGACCTCCGCGAACCCCATGGCCGCCCAGATGTCGCTCGCCTGCTCGGGGGGCACGGACGCCCTGGCCTCGACGTCCTCCCGGGTCAGCACCGGGGGCTCGCCGAGCAGCAGGGTCTCGAGGTCGTCCACGTCCGCAGCGTGCCAGATGCGGGCGCCCTCCACCGGGCGTACCGTCGCCCCATGACGCGCCGGCAGAGGGCGTACTTCGCCTTCCGTGGCAGCTCAGCAGGCGTCTTCCTGCTGTCGGCCACGGTCCTGCCCCACGGCGCCCCGGCGGTGATCGGCTGCATCGTCGCCGGGATGGGCGGCATCCTGACCTGCATCGGGGTCAACGCGGGAGGTCCGGGCGAGCGCGCCGGCGCCCGCGTCGAGACGGTCGCCTACGACAAGGTGCGCGCGCCCCAGGGCGACTGGCCGCCGTTCGACGAGGCCAAGGTCATCGACGGCGAGCTCGCCTCCTAGGCGTCGCGGCCCGCCTTCTCCACCAGCTCGTACAGCGTCCGCTGCACCTGCTCGACCCTCGGCACCGCGGTGAGCTGCACCTGGCCGCGCTCCCCCGCAGACTCCACGACGAGCGTGCCGCATCCCAGGATCCGCTCCAGCAGGTTGTGCGAGAACGTCACGTCGTTGACGCGGCTCAACGGGATGTCGCGGCCCGTCCGCGAGAGGATCCCGGTGCGCACGACGACCCGCCTGTCGGTGATGACGAACAGCGTCGTGCGCCACCGCAGGAACGGCACCACGGCGAACACGACGAGCAGCACGACGGCGACGCCGACGATGACGTACTGCGCGGTCCGGTCGCCGACCACGGCGAGCAGGAACCCGGCGAGCCCGAACACCGCGAGGAACGCGAGGACGGGGAGGACCAGCTTCTTCCAGTGCGGATGGGACTCGAGCGCGATCGTCTCGCCGTCCGACAGGAGCCTCTTCGGGTACGCCACCCGCTGATCATGACGCTCTCAGCGCAGGTGCACCACGTCCCCGGCGGCGTACGGCGCGCCGTCCACGACCAGCCGGCCCTCCTCGTCGACCGCCTCGGCGACGCCGACGACCGCCTTCCCGCCAGGCAGCTCGACCCGGACCTCGCGTCCCACGGTCGCGCACAGAGCCCGGTACGACGCCGCGTCGCGGTCACCGACGGCGCCGGCGAGCGCACGGAGGACAGCCTTGAGCAAGGTCTCCCTGTCGGTGACCGCCGCGCCTTCGAGGAGCAGGGAGCTGGCCTGCTCGTGGGGCAGCTCGTCGCGCCTCGTGGTGACGTTGAGGCCGATGCCCAGGACGACGCCGCCGTCGACCGCCTCGGCGAGCAGGCCGGCGACCTTGCGGTCCCCGACGAGCACGTCGTTGGGCCATTTCAGGACGGCGTCCAGCTCCCCGACCTCGCGCACGGCCCGAGCGACCGCCACCCCGCCCCACAGCGGGACCCAGCCGAGGTGCCGCGGTTCGAGCGAGGGCCGGAGCAGGACGGAGAACGTCAGACCCGCGCGGGGCGGCGAGTCCCAGGTGCGCCCCTGCCGGCCGCGGCCGGCGACCTGCTCCTCGGCCGCGACCACCAGGCCGTGCGGCTCGCCGGCCCGGGCACGCTCGGCCACCACCGCGTTCGTCGAGCCGGTGCTCGCGAGCACCTCGACCCGGAAGCCGTCCGGCTCGAGGGCGCGGGTGAGGGCGTCGGTGCGGAGCGGGGGGCGGTCGAGGTCGCCGTACATGCCTGCATTCAAGCGCGAAAGGGCGCCGCTATACCCTCGTCCGCGTGACTGCCGAGCCTGTGACGCCCGCTCCCGACGTGCACACGACCGCCGGAAAGCTCGCCGAGCTGCGCCGCCGCAACGAGCTGGCGCTGCACCCGGGTACGGAGGCGGCGCTCGAGAAGCGGCACGCCAAGGGCCAGCGCACCGCCCGCGAGCGGATCGAGGCGTTCCTCGACGAGGGCAGCTTCACCGAGACTGACGCCCTCGCCCGGCACCGTGCCCGTGACTTCGGCCTGGAGAACAACCGGCCCATCGGCGACGGTGTCATCACCGGTTTCGGCACGGTCGACGGGCGCCCGGTGTGCGTCTTCAGCCAGGACGCCATGGTGTTCGGCGGTGCGCTGGGCGAGGTCTACGGCGAGAAGATCGTGAAGGTCATGGACCTCGCGCTCAAGAACGGCTGCCCGGTCGTCGGCATCAACGAGGGGAGCGGCGCCCGGATCCAGGAAGGGATCATGGGCCTGGCGCTGTACGGCGACATCTTCTACCGCAACGTCATGGCCTCGGGCGTGGTCCCCCAGATCAGCCTGATCCTCGGCAACTGCGCCGGCGGGCACGTCTACTCGCCGGCCCTGACCGACTTCAACCTCATGGTCGACGGCGCCTCCGCCATGATGATCACCGGTCCCGACGTCATCAAGACCGTGACGGGGGAGGACATCTCGATCGAGGACCTCGGCGGCGCCAGGGCGCACAACTCCAAGAGCGGCGTGGCGCACTTCATGAGCCACGACGAGGAGGAGGCGCTCGAGCTGGCGAAGGCGCTGCTGTCCTTCCTGCCCTCCAACAACCTGTCCGAGCCGCCGGTCTTCGACGGCCCGGACGCGCTGGAGGAGGAGCCGCTCACCGGGCTCGACAGCCTGGTCCCCGACAGCAACAACGCGCCGTACGACATGCACACCGTGATCGAGGCGGTCCTCGACGACGGCGAGTTCCTCGAGGTGCAGGCCCTGTGGGCCCAGAACCTGGTCTGCGGCTTCGGGCGCATCGAGGGGCGCAGCGTCGGCGTCGTCGGCAACAACCCGATGCACTTCGCGGGCACCCTCGACATCGACGCCGCGGAGAAGGCGGCGCGGTTCGTCCGCACCTGCGACGCCTTCAACGTCCCCGTCCTGACGTTCTGCGACGTCCCCGGCTTCCTGCCGGGGGTCGGCCAGGAGCACGCCGGCATCATCCGCCGCGGCGCGAAGCTGCTGTACGCCTACTCCGAGGCGACGGTCCCGCTCGTCACCGTCATCACCCGCAAGGCGTACGGCGGCGCGTACGTCGTCATGGGCTCCAAGCACCTCGGTGCCGACATCAACCTGGCGTGGCCGTCCGCGCAGGTCGCCGTCGTCGGCGCGCAGGGCGCGGTCAACATCATCCAGCGCAAGGCGATCGCCGCCTCGGACGACCCGGAGAAGACGCGCGCAGAGTTCATCCAGCAGTACGAGGACACGTTCGCGACGCCTTACATCGCGGCCGAGCGCGGCTTCGTCGACGCCGTCATCGAGCCGTCGCAGACCCGCCGCGAGGTCGCCAAGGCGCTGCGCCTACTGCGCGGCAAGCGCGAGACCCTGCCGCCCAAGAAGCACGGGAACATCCCGCTGTGAGTGACTCCGGCGACGGTACGGCGAAGCCGGTGCTGCGCCTCGTGCGCGGCAACCCGACGCCCGAGGAGCTCGGTGCGGTGGTCGCGCTGCTGGCCGCCCGGTCGGCGGGCGTCCGCGACGAGCCCACCACAGCGGCGCCGGTGCCGCTGTGGTCGGTGCCCCGGCTGCGGGCTCCGCTCGCCCCCGGACCGGGTGCCTGGCGGGCGTCGTCATACCGGCTCTGAGCCTCCCGGACGCGAGGGCGTCTGTCGGTCGCCCCCAGCGGCAGCCCGTCCGGCCTTGCTCGGTAGGCTCCCCGGGCCAGCCTGACGAGGGAGTTCCGTGCGCAAGGTCCTGATCGCCAACCGCGGCGAGATCGCCGTCCGCGTCGCTCGAGCCTGCAAGGACGCCGGGCTCCTGTCGGTCGCGGTCTACGCCGAGCCCGACCTCGACGCGCTCCACGTGCGGGTCGCCGACGAGGCCTACGCGCTGGGCGGCACGACGCCCGGCGACTCCTACCTGCGGATCGACAAGGTGCTGGGAGCCCTGAAGGCGTCCGGTGCCGACGCCGTCCACCCCGGCTACGGCTTCCTGTCCGAGAACGCCGAGTTCGCGCAGGCCGTGATCGACGCCGGGGCGACCTGGATCGGCCCGTCCCCCGACGCGATCACGGCGCTGGGCGACAAGACGACCGCCCGCCACATCGCCCTGAAGATCGGTGCGCCCCTGGCCCCTGGCACGGCCGACCCGGTCAAGGGGGTCGACGAGGTGCTGGCGTTCGTCGAGGAGTACGGGCTCCCGGTGGCCATCAAGGCGGCCTTCGGCGGCGGCGGACGCGGACTGAAGATCGCCCGCACCAAGGACGAGATCCCGGAGCTCTACGAGTCGGCGGTCCGCGAGGCGGTCGCCGCCTTCGGCCGCGGCGAGTGCTTCGTCGAGCGGTACCTCGACAAGCCGCGGCACGTCGAGACCCAGGTGCTGGCCGACAGCCACGGCAACGTCGTCGTCGTCAGCACCCGCGACTGCTCGCTGCAGCGCCGCTACCAGAAGGTCGTCGAGGAGGCACCCGCGCCGTTCCTCACCGACGAGCAGACCAAGCAGCTCTACGACGCCTCGAAGGCCATCATCAAGGAGGCCGGCTACGTCGGCGCCGGCACCTGCGAGTTCCTCGTCGCGCAGGACGGGCTCATCTCCTTCCTGGAGGTCAACACCCGGCTGCAGGTCGAGCACCCCGTGACCGAGGAGGTCACCGGCGTCGACCTCGTGCGCGAGCAGTTCCGCATCGCCGACGGCCTCGAGCTCACCTTCGACGACCCGACGCCGCGTGGGCACTCGTTCGAGTTCCGCATCAACGGCGAGGATCCGGGCCGGGGCTTCCTGCCCGCACCCGGGACGGTCACGACGTTCGTGCCCCCGCTCGGCCCCGGGGTCCGCGTCGACACCGGCGTCGAGTCGGGTTCGGTCGTCGGCGGCGCGTTCGACTCGCTGCTGGCCAAGCTCATCGTGACGGGCGCGACCCGCACCGAGGCCCTGGAGCGGTCGGCCCGCGCGCTCGACGAGCTGACCGTCGACGGCATGGCCACCCTGATCCCCTTCCACCGCAAGGTGGTCCGTGACCCCGCCTTCGCCCCGGCGGTCGAGGGCGAGCCGTTCACGGTCCACAACCGCTGGATCGAGACCGAGTTCGACAACGACCTCGCCCCGTACGGCGGTGCCGCCGGCGAGGAGGAGGCCGCCGAGCCGCGCGAGACGGTGGTCGTCGAGGTCGGCGGCAAGCGGCTCGAGGTCACCCTGCCCGCGGGCGCCGGCGTCGGTGGCGGCGGGGCGGCGAAGAAGGGACCGGCCAAGCGCAAGGCGGGCGCGAAGGCCGGCGCGGCCGTGTCCGGCGACTCCCTCACCTCGCCGATGCAGGGCACGATCGTCAAGGTCGCCGTCGAGGACGGCGCCCGGGTCGAGGCCGGCGACCTCGTCGTGGTCCTCGAGGCCATGAAGATGGAGCAGCCCCTCAACGCCCACAAGGCCGGCACCGTCACCGGCCTGTCGGCCAAGGTCGGCGAGGTCGTCACGGCCGGCACGTCCCTCTGCGAGATCAAGGACTGACCGGCAGGGTCAGGTCTCGTGCATCATCAGCTGGCGGGCGGCCTCCGTGATGGAGCCGCCGAGCGAGGGGTAGATGGAGAACGTGTGGGCCAGCTGGTCAGCCGTGATCCCGTTCTGGACCGCCATCGACACCGGGAGGATCAGCTCGGACGCCCGCGGGGCGACCACGACGCCCCCGAGGACCGTCCCCGAGCCAGGCCGGCAGAACAGCTTCACGAACCCGTCGGTGACCCCCTGCATCTTCGCGCGCGCGTTGGTCGCCAGCGGCAGCCGCACGCTCCGCGCCAGCACGGTGCCGTCGTCGACGTGCTTCTGCGAGACGCCGACCGAGGCGACCTCCGGATCGGTGAACACGTTCGCCGCGACGGTCGCCAGCCGTAGCGGGGCCACCGCCTCGCCCAGCGCGTGCCACATCGCGATCCGGCCCTGCATCGCGGCCACCGAGGCCAGCATCAGGACGCCGGTCACGTCGCCCGCCGCGTAGACGCCGGAGACGGTCGTCCGCGAGACGCGGTCGACCTTGATGAAGCCGCCCTCGTCGACCATCACCCCTGCCTCGGCGAGCCCCAGGTCGTGCGTGTTGGGCACCGACCCGACGGTCATGAGGCAGTGCGACGCCGCGACCGAGGAGCCGTCGGCGAGCCGGACGACGACACCGTCGGGGGTGCGGTCGACGCCCGCCGCGCGGCCGCGCAGGACGCTCATCCCGCGACGCACGAAGACCTGCTGCAGCTGCTCGGCGGCGTCGGGGTCCTCGGACGGGAGCACCCGGTCGCGTGACGACACGAGGGTGACCTGGCAGCCCATCGCGAGGTAGGCGCTGGCGAACTCCGCACCGGTGACACCGGACCCGACGACCACCAGGTGCTCGGGGAGGGAGGGCAGGTCGTAGAGCTGGCGCCAGTCGAGGATGCGCTCGCCGTCGGGCTCGGCACCGGGCAGCACGCGCGGGTGCGCACCGGTCGCGAGCAGCACCACGTCCGCAGCCACCCGGTCCGGGCCGACCTCGACCTCGCGGCCAGGGAGCAGGCGGGCCGCGCCGTACCGGATCGAGACGCCCTCGCGGACGAGGCGGGCCGCGATGTCGGCGGACTGGGCGACGGCCAGGGCCTTCACCCGGGCGTGCACCTCGGCGACCCGCGCGGTGACGGAGCCGTCGGTGTGCACGCCGAGCAGGTCTGCGTGCGACAGCTGCGTCATCGCCTCGCTCGTCGCGATCAGCGTCTTGCTGGGGACGCAGTCCGCGAGCACGCACATGCCCCCGACCCCGTCGCGCTCGACGAGGGTGACCTCCCCTCCGAGCTGGACGGCCACGAGCGCCGCCTCGTAGCCGGCGGGCCCACCTCCGACGATCACGATGCGTGTCACGCCACCAGTCTCCCAGGCCCGCGCAGATAGGCTGCGCCGCATGCCGCTCTACGCCGCGTACGGCAGCAACCTCGACCCGGCGCAGATGCACGAGCGGTGCCCGCACTCCCCCGTCGACGGCACGGGATGGCTCAACGGCTGGCGGCTCACCTTCGGGGGGGAGGACCTCGGATGGGAAGGCTCGCTGGCGACGATCGTCGAGTCGCCGGGCGAGCACGTGTACGTCGGGCTGTACGACGTCACGAAGGAGGACGAGCGTCTGCTCGACGCGTGGGAGGGGGCCGACAACGGCCTCTACCGCAAGGTCCGCGTCCGGGTCGCGACCCTCGACGGGGACAAGCTCGCCTGGGTCTACGTGCTCGACGGGTTCGAGGGCGGGCTCCCCTCCGCGCGCTACCTCGGCGTCCTTGCCGACGCCGCCGAGAAGGCGGGCGCGCCCGACGACTACCTGCGCGAACTGCGGGTGCGGCCCTGCCGGTCCTCCGGCTCCTGAAGGACCGGCGCGTCCGGTGTGCTGGCGGGCGTGGGCTGCTCGGACACCACCACGGCCACCGCGACGACGGTGATGAGGCCGCCGACGAGGCTCGTCGTGGTGACGTGCTCGCCGACGACCAGAGCCCCGAGGACCACGGCGACGACGGGGTTGACGTAGGCGTACGTCGCGACCTTGCTGACCGGTGAGGTTCCCAGCAGCCACGAGTACGCCGTGAACGCGACCACCGAGCCGAACACCACGAGGTAGCCGAGGGCCACCAGCGACGACGTGTGCACACCCGAACCGGGGAAGCTCTCGCCGCGTAGGAGCCCGGCCACGGTGAGTCCCACGGCGCCGCCGAGCATCTCCGCGACCGTGGTGACGAGCGGGTCCTCCGGCAGCTCGACGCGGGTGGCGACGACCGAGCCGAGGGCCCAGAGCATGCTGCACCCCAGCACCAGCACCGCTGCGGACGCCGACACCCCAGCCGGACGGGTACCGGGCAGCAGCAGCACCCCGAGGCCGAGGAACCCGATGCCGACGCCCACCAGCGTGCGGCCGCTCGGCCGGTCGCGGAGCAGGGCGCGGAGGACGACGACGTACAGCGGCACACCGGCGATGAGGAGCGCGGTGAGCCCTGACGGCAGGCCCTGGTCCTCGGCCAGCGTCACTCCGCCGTTGCCGCCGAGCAGGAGCAGCATGCCGATGCCGAAGCCGCCGAGCCACGCCCGCGGGGAGGCCCGGAAGGGTGCGCGGCCCCTCCTGAGCAGGACGAAGGCGGCGACCAGCGCGGACGCCATCAGGAAGCGGCTGGCGGCTGTGAGCAGCGGCGGCAGGCCGTCCACGACGTACCGGATCGCGAGGTACGTCGAGCCCCACACCACGTACACCAGGCCCAGGGCGGTCCAGGTCTTCCAGCGGGCGGGGGCCATGCTCCCCACCCTTTCAGGTCCGCTGCAGGGCCTCACGGACCCGCGCCGGGACGGGACCGCGGCGGCCGGCCACTACTGCGCGAGGTCGCGCTGGGCGCGCTGCAGCTGCACGAGCACTGACCACGTGACCTCGTCCACCGGGCGCTCGCCGTTGACCGTGATGAGCCGCTCGCGGTCGCGGTAGTAGTCGAGGAGCGGCCAGGTGTGCTCCTCGTAGACGCCGAGGCGGCGCTCCACGACCTCCGCGGTGTCGTCGGCACGGCCGCTCGACTCCCCCCGCGCGACGATCCGCTCGACCAGGGTCGCACGGGCGACCTCGAGGTAGACCGCCAGCTGGACGGACACGCCGAGCCCCTTGGCGACGCCGTACGCCGCCTCCGCCTGCTCGACGGTGCGGGGGAAGCCGTCGAGGACGTAGCCGCCCGCCGCCGCCGCGGCGACGACCGGCTTGCGCAGCATGTCGAGCACGAGCACGTCCGGGACGAGGTCGCCGCGGTCCATGTAGGCCTGCGCGGTCTGCCCGATCGACGTGCCTCTCGCGACGTGGTCGCGCAGCAGGTCACCGCTCGAGATGTGCACGAGCCCGAAGTGCTCGGCGATGCGCTGCGCCTGCGTCCCCTTCCCCGCGCCCGGCGCGCCGATGAGCAACAGCCTCACTCGTTCACCTCTGCCTGCTCGGGAGGACGAGCCTCTCACGCGCCATGATGTCCCCGTGACGGGCGACCCAGGAGTGTCCCGGCGGGCCGCTCTCGCCGGCCTGGCCCTGTTGGCCGGCTGCAGTTCCGGTACGGCGACCATCGCGGTGCCGTCCCCGTCGGCGAGCGCACCGACCCCGGTGGCGACCGCGGCACCGGGAGGGCTCAGGCTCGGGACCGACTGGACGACGTACGGCGGCGACGCCGCGCGGAGCAGCGCCGTCCCCGCCGGGCCCGACCCTGCCGGTCCCCGGATCTCCTGGAAGGCGCCGCTCGACGGCCGCGTGTACGCGAGCCCGCTGGTCGTCGGCGGCACCGTCGTCGCGGCCACCGAGAACGGCTCGCTCTACGCGCTCGCCGGCGGGACCGGACAGATCCTGTGGCGCCGCCATCTCGCGGACCCCGTGAGGGGCTCCGACCTGCCCTGCGGCAACCTCGACCCGCTGGGCATCACGGGCACACCGGTGTACGACAGCGCGACCGGCCTCGTCTTCGCCGTCGCGGCCGCCCCCGGCGTCCACCATGTCCTGTACGGCGTCGACGTCCGCACCGGCGAGGTCCGGCTCTCGCGCGGGGTCGACGTACCGGGCATGGCGCCCGAGACGCACCTGCAGCGGGCGGCCCTGCTGCTGTCCGGCACGACCGTCTACCTCGCCTACGGCGGCAACTACGGCGACTGCGGCCAGTACGTCGGCCGCGTCGTGGGGGCGCCCACGACCGGCACCGGGGCGCTCCGCTCCTTCGCCGTGCCGACCCGGCGCGAGGGCGGTGTGTGGGCAGCTTCCGGACCCGCCCTCCTCCCCGGCGGGGATCTCCTGGTGACCACCGGGAACGGCGCCGCCCAGGGCGGCTCGTGGGACCACAGCGACTCGGTGCTGCGGCTGTCCTCGACGCTGGCGCTGCTCGACGGGTTCGCGCCGCGCCAGTGGGCCGCGGAGAACTCCGCCGACGCCGACCTCGGCTCGATGGGCCCGCTGCTCGTCCCGGGCGGGCGGCAGGTGCTGGCGGCCGGGAAGGGCGGCAACGTCTTCCTCCTCGACGTCGCCCGGCTCGGCGGCGTGGGCGGCGAGACCGCGTCGCTGTCGGGCTGCTCGGCGTTCGGCGGTGGTGCCGTGGCGGGCGACCTGGCCTACCTGCCGTGCGACGACGGCGTTCTCCAGGTGCGGGTCCACGGCGGTCGCCTGCTCCGCGGCTGGCACGCCGACGCCGTCGGCTCGCCGCTGCTCGTCGGCCACACCGTCTGGGTCGTCCAGCAGGACGGCACGCTCGCCGGTCTCGACGCCGCCACCGGCCGGCGGCGGGTCGCGCTCGCCGTCGGCCCGGCCACCCGGTTCGCCAAGCCGGCCGTCAGTGGCAACGCCCTGCTCCTGCCGACCACGTCCGGCATCACGGCCGTCCAGCTCACGACCCCCTGACCCTGCTGGCCCGTACGCCGCTGGGTCCCACCTCCCTGTCGTCCGGGCGTCCGGAGGGCCACACTCGCGAGCGGACGGCCAGGGTCGGCCCGGTCGGAGGAGGGGGGCTCATGCGGGGATGGTGGAAGGCTCGACGGGACCGACGGTGGCGGGAGGCGGTGGGGCAGCTCGAGGCGGGCGGCAACGCCGAGGACGCACTGCTCGGTGAGCCCGAGACGATCCGGGACGGCAACATCGGCCGTCGCTTCGGGCTGCGGGGCCTGACCCACTACAGCACCAGGACGGGCTGGCGAGGGGACTGAGGCCGGAGCGCACGAAGGAGCCGCTCAGGAGTAGCGGACCTTCACCACGTCGCTGACCGGGCGGGACTGGCACGCGAGGCGCCAGCCCTCGTCGAGGTCCTCCTGCTCGAGGACCGAGTTGTTCTCCATGACGACCTCGCCCTCGACGAGGATCACGCCACAGGCACTGCATGCACCCTCGCGGCAGGAGTACGGCGCGTCCAGGCCGTTGTCGAGCAGCAGGTCGAGCAGCTTGCTGCTCTCCGGCCAGTCGAGCTGGTGGGTCTCGCCGTCGAGCTCGACGACCAGGTCGACGGAGCGCTCGCCGGCGACCGGGGCGGCCGCCTCCACCTCGGTCCAGGGGTCCCCGGCGAGAGAGGTGAACCGCTCGATGTGGATGCGGTCCCGCGACAGGCCGAGGCCCTTCAGGGCGTCGGCCGCGCAGTCCATGAAAGGTGCGGGGCCGCAGATGAACGCCTCCGCGTGCGACCAGGGCCGGACGAGCGCCTGGAGCGGCTCGAGGGAGGGCAGACCCTGCACCGTCTCCAGCCAGTGCAGGACCACCAGCCGCTCGGGGTGCTCGGCCACGAGCGCTCGCAGGTCGGCGTGGAAGATGACCGACTGCTCGTCGCGGTTGGCGTACACCAGCAGCATCCGGCCGGTGCCGCGCGCGAGCGACGACTTGATGATGCTCATCACCGGGGTGATGCCACTGCCTCCCGCGAGCAGCAGCAGGTCGGCGTCGAGGCTCTTCGGGGTGAACATCCCCGACGGCGCGAGGACGTCGATCTGGTGGCCGACGAGCACCGAGTCGCAGACCCAGTTGGAGCCGCGGCCGTCCTTGACGCGCTTGACGGTCACCTTGAGCTGGTCGTCGACGCCGGGGGCGCTGGACAGCGAGTAGCAGCGGGCCACCACGCCGTCGGCGTGGGGCAACCGGAGGGTGAGGAACTGGCCCGGCTTGTAGGTGAGCCCCTCCGGGGTCTCGAAGACGATCGAGTGCGCGTCACCGGTCTCCTGGATGACGTCGGCGACCGTCAGACGCAGCCGCTCAGAGGTCACTCGAGGCCACCTCCAGGTCGCCCGCGAGCACGGCGTCGCGGATCGTGTCGGACAGCGCCGGGCAGGTGTCGCCCACCGCGAGCTCGGCGCGGAGCGGGCACGCCGAGCTGTCGACCTCCCACTGGATGGTGGTCTGCGCGGCGCTGTTCTTCGAGACCTGCACGCGGGTCCCGCAGCGGGCGCAGTCGAGCGGGTCCATCAGACGTCGGCGCCAGCCTTGGCAGCGGCCTTCTCGACGAGCTCCTTCTGCCAGAAGTCGACGGCCTTGGTCGTGTCGATCTCGAACTCGAACCGCTGCACCATCTCGGGCTGGATCTCGGCGACGTCGACGTAGAACTGCTCGTACCAGCGCCGCAGCTGGTAGACCGGCCCGTCCTCCTCGCACAGCAACGGGTTGTCGATCCGGGTCTTGTTCTTCCAGATCTTCACGTCCTCGAGGAACCCCTGCCCGATCATGTCGAGCATCTTCCCGGCGATCATCTCGTTGGTCGCGTCGTCCATGCCGGGCAGCTTCTTCATCACCATGCCGTAGTTGAGCATGAAGCTGTTGCTGGTGATCGGGTAGTGGCACGTGATGAGCACCGACTCGATCGTCATCTCGCCGTACTTGGTCCAGAGCTTGTCGACGAGGTAGCTGGGACCCCAGTAGGTCGCGTCCGACACCGTCTGCTGGTCCTCGAACGTGCCGATGTCGATCGGCAGCCCGGCGGCGGCGATCTCGTGCGTCGTGCCGGAGTAGTACTGCGTGCAGACGTGTCCCTCGAAGACGTTCTTGAAGTAGGTCGGGAGGCCCTTGTGGATGTAGTAGAAGTGGGCCATGTCGACCATGTTGTCGATGACCTCGCGGCAGTGGGAGCTCGGGACCAGCGTCTTGTCCCACACCCAGCCCGTCCACTCGCCGTCGGCGTAGCCGGGGATCGCCGGGATGGTCACGTCCTCCGGAGGCGGGTTGCCCTCGGGGTCGTTCCAGACGAAGAGCTGGTCGTCCACGACGAGGGTCTGCCAGGCGCGGGTACGGGCTCGCGGCGGGACCCGTCGCGCGTAGGGGATCTGCTGGCACTTCCCGTCGCCACCCCAGCGCCAGGAGTGGAAGGGGCAGGCGACGTTGTCGCCCTGGACCGTTCCCTGTGACAGGTCGCCGCCCATGTGCCGGCAGTAGGAGTCGAGGACCTTGAGGTCGCCCTCGGACGTCTGCCAGACGACGAGCTTGGTCCCGAACGCCTCGAGGCCGTGCGGCTGGCCGTCGGTGAAGTCGCGGGTGAGGCCGAGCAGGTGCCAGCCGCGCGCGAAGCGCTCCGGTGCCGCGCCGGCCTCGATCGTCCTGACCTCGGTCATTGCTCTCTCCTCCGTCATGCGGTGCGCTTGTTGTCGCCTCGGGCGGCGCCGTGCAGTCGTTCGACGAGCTCGGTCACCGCGCGCGCCAGCTCGGTGCGGCGGACCGGGTCGGTGTCACCGAGGGCCAGTGCCAGGCGGTCGACGTGGTAGCGGTGCACGACCGCCAGCGCCTTGCGGCCCTTCGCGCTGGTCACGTAGTGCCAGACCCGGCCGTCGCTGTCGGAGGCGTGCCGGACGACGTAGCCGTCCACCTCCAGCTGCTGCAGCACCCTGCTGGCCGTCGGCTGG